>WBZT01002139.1_pt1 | contig 13957 bp, 5 predicted proteins | sample 5204241 | NCBI WGS metagenome assembly WBZT01 (sample SAMN12344358, study PRJNA552823) | activated sludge metagenome | biome: Activated sludge suspended growth; feature: Nitrification reactor; material: Wastewater; isolation source: activated sludge from nitrification reactor of wastewater treatment... | reverse complement strand
TACGGCAGCGGTTTATCTGATGGCGCTGCCGGGCGGCTGGCTCGCGGACCGGATTCTTGGAGCCCAACGCGCCGTCTGGTATGGCGGCATCATCATCGCGCTGGGGCACTTCACCCTGGCGCTGCCTCGAGCGGAAACATTTTATCTCGGCCTGATTCTTGTCGCGATTGGCAGCGGGATTCTCAAGCCGAACATGAGCACAATGGTCGCGGATCTCTATCCCGAAGGCGGCGCGCGCCGTGATGCGGGCTTCACGATTTTTTACATGGGCGTGAATCTCGGGGCATTCATCGGGCCGCTGGTTTGCAGCACGCTGGGCGAAAAGGTGAACTGGCATTACGGCTTTGGCGCGGCCGGAGTGGGCATGATTCTGGGGCTGATCCAATACCGCTTTTCGCGCCGGTTGCTCGGGGTAGCGGGCACGCAACGCGGCAACGTCCGTCCGCTGAATGTGGGCGAGCGGGCGGGATTGACCGGCGCCATTGCTGCCGTGGTGATGCTGGTCGGATTCAGCATGGCCGGCGTATTGAAACTGAATCCGGTGCTCATTGCGCACGCCATGACTTCGGTGATCCTCGGGATTGCGGCGCTGTATTTCGTCGGCGTCTTTTTGTTTTGCGACCTGAGCAAAATCGAGAAGGAACGCGTGGCGGTGATCCTGGTTTTGTTTTTCGCCGCCGCGTTGTTCTGGTCGGGCTTCGAGCAGGCGGGATCATCGTTCAATCTGTTCGCCGAGCGGTTCACCAACCGGCACTGGCTCGACTTTGAAATTCCCGCCGGCTGGTACCAGGCGCTTGGCCCAATTTTCATTATCACGTTTGCGCCGGCGTTCGCATGGCTCTGGGTCCGGCTGGCGCGGCGGAATCTCGATCCGTCCATCCCGGTGAAATTTGCCCTCGGTCTGCTGCTGCTCGCGGCGGGCTTCATCGTGATGGCGGGCGCGGCCAGAGTGGTGGCGGCGGGGCACCCTGCCGCGCCCATGTGGCTGGTCTCGACTTATCTCATTCATACTTTTGGCGAACTCTGCCTCAGCCCGGTGGGGTTAAGTTCCGTGACCAAACTCGCGCCGCGCAAGCTTGTCGGGCAGATGATGGGCATCTGGTTTCTCGCTACGTCCCTGGGAAACTTGCTGGCAGGTTTGCTCGCGGGCGAATTCAAATCCGACACCGTGGCCGAATGGCCGGGGCTTTATTTGAAGATCATCATCCTGCCGTTGATCGCAAGCGGGTTATTGGCAGTCTTTTCCGGACCCGTGAAGCGTTGGATGGCGGGAGTCCGATAACATCATGAACCACCGCGCTTGGGGCTTGGGCCTTCCGCTTCTGCATTGGAATCGCAGCGGTTTCCCCTTCAGGCTTTTGCCGGACAATGGCAATTCCTCGGGCGTCAACAGCGATCCGGCCCGGCTTGGAACTCGGCGTCCGGTTCATACCGGGAAGGCCCGCACGCCGGAGGAAAAGCTACGGTTTGACTAACCGATAGAACCGGTTGCCAGTCGGCGGATTGACGATGAGGGTTTTGGTCGTGCCGTCGTCAACGGGAAGCGCAACGACGTTGCTCCAGTTCACCGTCCCCAAACCATTGGTGTTCACTTGCAGATTGAATCCCGCCGAGGGCGACGGCCAGGAGACCGCAACAGTGTTGGTTGGCGTGCGCGTGATGCTCAACAGTGGCGCTCCCGGCAACTGCACGGCCGAGAGGATTCCCCAAAAACCGCCCTCAATCGAAAAGTTGCCGCCGGCCATTCTGCCCGCGTCCGGCTGGCCGATGGTACCGGTCACTGCGTAAACCCCGCCGGTGCTCGTGCCGCCACCGCCGTCAATCGTGTGCCAGTCAATCGAGTAGTTCTGGGCGGAGACGCCGCACGCCATCAGAAACAGGGCGGCAAGGGCAAAGAAGGATGTGTGAATTGTCTTCATGGCTGGCTCTTCGTGACGACGAGTTTATCCAACAGTTGGGTGATATTTGCAAGCTCTCGCTTCAGTTCGGCATTCTCCGCCTCGAGTTTTTCGATCCGGTTTTCCGCGTTCCGCTTTCCACTTTCGACCTTTTCGTTCAACCCTTGGATTGCCGCCAGCGCCACACCGTCGGCATCCACGGTGGCGATGTGGCGCTCGTCCGTGCCCAAGCCGAAGGCGGCGTGGAAATCCTGCGCCATCGGTCCGACGTGGCGAACGGTGGCGTCATCTTTGAAATTCCATTCGCTCAACGGCATCGCGACGATCTTTTCCAGTACCTGCCGCGAATCCAATGGCTTGAAATTCTCCTTCAGGTTCCGGTCGCTCGGCGGGTTGAACGCTGTGGCAGTAACAGTGCCGATGACGTGAAGCGCGCTGGCGGGATTGGTGGTGCCGATGCCCACGCGACCACCGTTGTTGATGGTCATCCGATTCTGGGACGCGGTGTAAAAATCGAGACCGTACTGGTTCCCGCCAGCGGCGGTTCGTTTCGAGGCGATGCCCTCACCGCTGAAGCCGCCGAAAACCACTCCCGGATTGAGTGCGCCCGCGTTAACTCCGTGACGGTCCACCGTAATGCTGGCCGCACTGAGACCGTTACTTACCGAGACGTCGCCCTGCCAACTCCAGGAGAGGATGGCGGTGTCCGGATTGCCGACGCCCAACGCGCCACCGTTGAAGCCGTACAGGAACGGGCCTTCCCCGCCGTTTCCGGCCAGCGAAGCCCGGTAGCCCAGGCCGTGGCTGCGTTCGGTGCCGGAGCGGAGGTAAAGATCGAAGTCATTGATGTGTGTCGCACCTTCAACATCCAGGAGGGCATCCTGCGGATTCGCGGTACCGATGCCTACGTTTCCACCCGTGATCGTTTGATTTCCCGTGAATGCATTCCCGCCGCCACGCAGAGCCACGTTCGCCGAGAGCCGGGCGTCGGCAATTGCGCCGGTCAAGTTGCCGGCATTGAGGCTGGTCAAAGCGGCTCCGTTGCCGCTGAAACTGGTAGCAGTGACGGTGCCGTTGACGTCCAATGCCGTGCCGGGGTTGTTGGTGTTGATGCCCACACCGCCTTGGGCGCGAATGAGAAACTGGTTGTTTGACGTGGAGCCGAAATTGGCAACCTGCGAATCGGCCCAGACAAAAGCGCCCTGATTGGTGGCCCTCGCGTTGCGGCCGGCGGCGAAAGAATAATCTCCCGAGGCGATCGTGCCTGCGCCGGCGGCAGTCGAAAACGTGCCACTGGCCGTTGTGCTGTTGCCCAATGCCGTGGAGTAATCTCCGGTCGCCTTGTTGCCATAACCGATCGCGACTGACCTTAGCCCGCTGGCGACGCTGCTCAATCCCAACTCGATGTTTGCCGCATTGACATCGAACACGTTGGCCTGCTCCACCACGACGTCTCCTACCACATCCAACGCGGCCTGCGGCAGCGCGGTGCCGATGCCCACCCAGCCCTGGCTGATGATCCCGGCGGGACGCGCCGGAAAGGCCAGCAAGCTAAGGCCGTTGTCCGATTGACCGGCCACGGCCACGTTGGTGCCGGCGAAGATCAGTCCGGTTGCCCCGCTCAGAAAATCCGCTCCCGCAAGGCCATCGTCCGCTTCCGCCAGCAGTTTCGGGAATGAAGGAGTTGAAACGTCAAACAGCGTGACGCCGACGGAACTTGAAACCGCGAGCCGATTACTCGAAAGGGCAACGTTAAAAACACCGGACAGCAGGCCGTTTCTTCCACTGCGCAGTTCGGCCAGTTTAGCCGGGCTCGCGGGATTGCTGATGTCCACCAGCGTTACCGTATTCTCGAAAGAGGCCGCAATCGCGAGCAGGTTGCCAGAGATCGCCACCCCGTGAACGCCGCCCAGATTTGTGTAAACGCCGACGCCATCCTGAAGCGAACTGAACAGTATCGGATTGGAGGGATCGGTGATGTTGATCAAGGTCACCGCGCTGTCGCCGGAGGCGCCCACGGCCAGAATATTTCCTGAAATGGCCACGCTCCAGGGGGTCGCGAGATTGTTAAAACCGAATTGATTGTCCCGGATGATGCTGCGCAACACCGGCGCGGCTGGATTTGATATATCAGCCAGCGTGACGGCGCTTTCGTTAAAACCGGCCACCGCGAGAAGATTGCCTGAAATGGCTATCGCATAAGCGCCTGCCAAACCATCCCAGCCACCGACGCCATCCCGCAGTTCCGCCAGTTTCACCGGCGCGGCTGGGTTGCTGATGCTGATCAAAGTGACCGCGCTGTCATTGAAACTGGCGATCGCCAGCAGGCCGTTTTTGAGCGCGGGATACGGATAAGCGATGTTGGTATAGACCCCGATGCCATCCCGGAATTGATTTAGAATGGACGGGTTTTGCCGATTGGAGACATCCAGCAACGTCACGCCGTTGTCGTTGATGGCGCCGACGGCAACCAGATTGCTGAACGTGGCCAGCGTGCGAATGCCAGCAAGGTTGGTGTAACTCCCCATTTCATCCTGCACTTGAAACAGAACCTGCGCTGCGACCACCGAACCACTGGCGGCAACATCCAACCCGGCGCGCGGGGCGTTTGTACCGATACCGACGAGTCCGTCGGCGTCCACCTGCACGGCGTTGGTGGGCGAACCGTCGGATGCGCCCAATTGCGAGACCGCCCCCGGCGCAATTTTTGCGGCGGTTACAGCGCCATCGGCCAGTGACGTCGTATTGATCGCACCGGCCACCACGGAAGCAGCCAGTCCGGAGTTCAACGAACGTGTCGCGTAAGGAGTGGCCGTCACCGGCTGTCGCGGCGTCAACACCGTGAACGCACCACCACCGTTCGGTCGGGTGGCGATTTCCAAAAAACGCGCGCTGCCGTCGAACGGCACCGCGCCGAAATCCAGCGCCACCGTGAACAGGCCGTTGCTCGCGGCCGTGGCGGCATTCGTGAGCGGACCGGCGATGGCGATCCCCGGGTTGTTGGTGGAATCGAAAATCGTAAATCGCAAATCATAAGTGCCACTGGCCGGGCTGCCATTGTCATTGAGCCGGCCTTGATAAGTGAAGGTGGTGTCCTGGGCGCGAGCGGTGAAAAACGCTAGGTGGCAGCTGGCCAGCACCAATGCCGGTGCCGCGAGTTTGAGTTTCATGGAGAGGCCGGGATGTTGTTTCATTCGCTTCGATTCAGGGTTCAATTGAGTCTCCGTGGAGTTGCCCTCCGTGGCAATAGTATTGCAGCAGGCCCGCCGGGCTGCGCGATGGGTGATAGGCTGGCGATGTCCAAGTCTGGCGGTGCATTGAAGCCATACGGTTACGGGGTAATTTGCAGGCGGAAGAACGCGGTGGGTGTAGGCGCGGGCACGGTCAAGCGCAGGCGGTCCACCAGATTGCTCGTGCCACGGGTTTGCACCACGGCGTTGCTCACGATCCGCCAATCCACAAGGTTCGTGCTGTGGAGCAGCGCGAAGGCGGCGTTGGTGGCGGCGTGGGCCCGGTTGAATTCGAGACCCACCACGGCGTTCGTGTAATCAATTGTCAACGCCCCGGCGCTGGCGAGCATGGCCGTGTGCGGGTCCGCACCGAAGAAATATTCCGCGCCGTTGAGCAGCGCGTCGCCGTCGGGGTTCTGGCCAATCGAACCCGGTCCCGGAGGCAGGAAATTGTAGTACGCCCACTGGTTGTAATCCATCGGCAGCGTGGCGTCGCCGGCCTCCAGCGGCACGGAGACGAAGTTGGCCGTGGGCGCAAGCGCAGGTGGCATCGTGCCGGCAACGATGACTTGCTGGGTCGTCACGAGGCTGAACGGATAAGTACCAGCGTATTCCGCATTCGGACTCGGGATGCCGACTTCTTCCTGATCCCAAAGCGAGTCGTGAACTCCTGGCTGGAGATACGGTTGGAGCGTGTTCGCGGAGGGATGCAGTTCCACCTTCCCGTCGAAGGGCAGTTTCAGCAACAGGCCACTCCCGTTGGTGAAGCCGCCCGGTGTCGCGCCCGTAATGTCGTAGAGATGCGTGGATGCGCCGACGGCAAGCAGGCCGTCCGCAGTGGGCACAAGGTCATACACGCGGTCGTCACTGCCGAGCCTTTCGTGCGTTGTGAACCAGCGTGCGCCCAACGTGTCGTTGAGCGACGCGGCCACGATCGCGCGGTTCGCCGCGAGCCCGGTGTTCCCCACGACGATGACGCCCGCCGGCGTCCACGCGATGCGGATGCCCTCGTCCCACGGGGTGTTGCCCGCGTTGGGCAGCCAGTCGCGCAGACCATCGTGGATCTGGTCGGGATTTGTGGGTGACGAGTTAGCCGTCACCGTCGTCCTTCCGCCATAGGCGCCCATCTCCGCGTAGTCGAGCGGTGCGTCGGGATTGATCAGCGTTTCGCCGATCGTCACCATTGTCACCAGATCACCCTGCGGATTGTATTTGCCCACTTGCAGGGTCGGTTGCGTGAACAGCACCGTCTGGTAGCGCTGGCCGCAAGTGTAGATCGTCCCATCAGGTCCTTCGGCAATGCCCTTCCAGGTCATGCCGAAAGCCGTAGTGCTGCGGCGCGCTTTGTCGAACGACCCATCCGCGTTCAGCCACGCCAGCCAACCGCTGTCGAGGACGCCGGGGCCGGGTACGAAGCCGTCGGGGCTGAGTTTGTGATTGCCGCACAACAGCAGGCCGCCGTCGTGCCGCACCAGCGCGTCTGCCACGGTTTCGCTGTCCACGGATTCGAGAACCTTCGCCCACTGGAGCGCGCCGTTCGCGTCAAACTTCAGGATGAACGGATCGGTGTCCATCGTGCCGCCGCCCCAAGTGCCGCCGAAATGGTCACCCCGGTCGCGGTAGCCAACGACGAAGATTTCGTGACCGCCGCCGCCCGTGTCGCGCACAAGGACTTTGGTAATATAGGGATTCTGCGTCTGGTTGGTGGCGCCCCGGAACGCGATGCTGTTGGACCAGACCTGCGTGCCGGCACCGGTGAACTTTTGCACGAAGACGCCGTTGCCAGTAGCGACGCCGGCGACGATCACGCCCGCGTCGGGTGTAGCGGCGATCTGCTTGGGATTCCAGATAAGCGCGCTGCGAGCCCAATCCACCTGGCCGGTGGAGTTGACGCGGGCGAGCGTGCTGGCGGCGGCGTTGTGCAGCAAAACGAACACCTCTTCGGCCGTGCCAGTCACGCGGCAAACACTGGCGCCGTCCGGCGTGTTCGCGTTCCATTTCAACAGACGCGCCCAACGGACATGGTCGCCTTCCACGTTGTCCAGCGGGCTGGTGGGATTGTCGCCGCTCAATCCGCCGCCCGGATTGCGGTCGAGGAATCCCGGCCCGCGCAGCAACGAACCGGCCGCATCCGCGACTTCGAAACCCAGAAAGCGGAAGCGGAAACCGCCGCGCAGGTCGAGATCGCCCGCGACCGACCACCAGGGATCGGCGGTGGGATTGAGCTCAAACGTGCCCGTCCCGCGTACGGCGATGTAGGGACCGGCCATCCCTTGGAGCAACACCTCCAGGCCACCCTCGATCCAAACATTGGCCTGGGCTTGAAGCGCCCGGGCGAGCGTGGGCGCGCTGCTGGCGACGGGCGTGACTTGGTGGATCGGCTCGTAGAAAAACTTGTCGCCCGCCGGCCGGTTTTTGTCCCAGCCCATGTAGAATCCCGCCTCGGCGGAATGCTGGAGCGGTACGACGATGCGCGCGCCGGCAGAGGCTTCGCAGCCCACCTTCACGGTGAGCGCGGGGGCGAGCGTAACCGGAAAGCTGGCGATCGGAATGGTGATCGGCGGCAGTGGCGCATAGGCCAAGGTGCGTTCCTTTTCCAGCAACGGCAGTCCGCCGTTGTCGGCGCCCCCCTCGGCAGTGAGGCGCAAGTTCGCCTCAGTGTGCATGGAAACCGTCATGGCCGCCTTGGCGATCAACGCGTCGCGCCACGTCACCGCGAGGTCTATGTTCAATCCGCGCAACAGATATTCACCGTCGAGCGTGATACCCGGGCCGAGCTGCACATCGTTGAAGGGGAAGTGCAGCGTGAAGAGGCCGAGCAGATCGGCGAGCGAGCCCCAGCGGGGGCCTTTGTCCAGGGCAGCAGCGATCGCATCATTGCGCTTATCCCACTCGTCACCGGTGAAGAGCGAGTTGCCGGTCGGCGGATTGTAGGGATCGCGCACCGCGCCGTCGAAAGCATCCGTCTGGTTGGCGACCTCGGTGCCCGCGCGCAGCACCACATACATCTCACGAACGTAACCGCTGACGCGAACCACGCCGTTGGTGCGCTCGACGCCGGTGACTTCGAGCAATTCAGTCTTGTGGGTCTGACCTTCCTCATGCTCGCCGTAGGCTTCCTCGGCGTGAATGACCTGATACAGCCCCGGCAGGGAGGGTGGATCGGTTGGGCCCGGGCGCTTCAGGCGATATCCCAGCGAGGACGGATTTTCCAGCACGAGCTGGCCAGGAGTGAGCGCAGTCAACAGCGGGGTTTCCGTGGAGAACTCAATGGTCGCAAACTTGTTTGTGCCCCCGCCCGTCGTGAGGTGCGACGAATAAGCATTGTCCGTGGCCTCGTCCGCGGACACCGCGGGCAAGGTGAATTGATACAACTCAATGCTGCTGACAGCGACGCGCTGCTTGTTCAATACCGCGCTCTTCACGGCGGCCACGTCCGCGGCGGCGCAAAGCAGACTCACGGGCGCGACGGTGCTCGCGGTGTTGAACGTGCCTCGGGAAGGCGCGAGGTCGGCCGTGTAACTTGCCGAAGGGACCAATTCCACCGGCCAGGCGGGCAACTCCGCCTCCGTAAGTTGGAACGCGGGCTGGGCGTGATAGCCGCCGCCGGTGTTGCGCAGCGTGGCATCGAAGGAAAGCCGCACCCGCCCGTCCGGCTCGTTCGTTTCGCCCGCCAGCGTGACGGCATCCACCACAACTTCGTGCCCGCGATACTCCTTGGAGTTGAGATAGGTGCCATAGCCCGGCGCGGCGTTGTAAAGGGCCGGCACGGCCAGCGCCGTGTAGGGATCGGTGCCTGCCAGAAACTCCGCTTCATCATTCTGTCCGTCGCCGTCCGAGTCTCGTTCCGCGACCGGGCGTGCTCTCTGATAAATCCAAGACAGGTGCGGTTGGACGAGCGTGTAGCCAAAGACATTTCCATAGACCGAATTGTTCGTGGTGCCGGCGCCGGGGTTGCCAAACGACACCAACCCGATCAACAGCGGAACCTCCGCGAGATAATAACCAGCCGCCGGAGCCACGGGATAGCCCGGCCAGCGAAACGCGGGCCCGCCGCTGTCGCCGGGAGCAGGCATGAAATCGCAAACACTCGCCGCGATGTAGCCCGGCGCCGCCTGGATCGGGCTGGGACACGCTTGCACGGGGTGGCTGCCCTCATACTCCCCCATGAAGCTAAAGGCACTCAGCGCGACGGCTTGCGCGTTGGTGAAGGGCACATTCATCGGCCCCAGACAGGCGAAGGGCACGTTCGTCCACTTGTCGAAATCCATGAAAGCCACCGAAGGCGGCGTGTTGGGAAACAGATTGGTGAGAATGCCGCCGCCGGTGCGCGTCTGGTCGCCGCCCACGACGTCGAGCGTATTGAGACCGACGTTGAACACGCCCGGCAAGCCGTCGCCACCGGTGTCGCCGTCGCCTTGGGCGCCGAAGCCGGCGATGACCACGCCCATCGGGGCCGCCAGCGGCGAAACGGAAAGCCGCGGAAACTGGGCGACGTGTGTGACGTCCGCCGTGAGCCGAACCAGCGCAAGGTCGTTGCCCAGGAGGTACTGCTCCTTCTGCCAGCCCGGCCGGATGAAGAACTCCGCGACCTCGAACTCCAGGCCGCTGTCGGTCACACAATCGAGCTGGCCCGGCTGGACGCCCGCCCCGAGGCCATTGGCGCCCTGCAACGCGTGGGCGCAGGTGAGCACCCAATTCGAGGCGATCAACGTGCCGGTCCAGGTCAGGAAATCCGGCGCGCCATCGCCATCCACATCCACCGGCGCGTTGTTGATGAATCGGACGACGTTCTTCCACAAGGCCGGATTGCCCGCCTCGTCAATCATCTGCGTCAGGATGCCGCGTCCGGCGGCATTGGTGCCGAACGCCCGGTCATCGGCGGGAGTCACGATGGCGTGCGCCTGCGCACTGAGGAAGATCACCACCGCCAGCAACGCGAGTTGGGCGGGACGCGTCTTTCGTTTCCAGGCTTCCATGGTTGCCGGCATGGTTTGGTCCCGAGTGTGGTTCTCGGATTGGATTGTTTCAATTCGAGCCGCTCGTCGTTTGCCCGCTCATCCTCGCTTCGAGCCGCTCCAGTCGCCGTTTCAACTCCACGTTCTCGGCGTCCCGGCGCTGCAATTCCTCAGTGAGCTTCCGGTTCAAACCTTGAATCGCCGCCAGCGCCACACCGTCGGCATCCACGGTGGCGATGTGTTTGTCGTCGCGCCCATTCAAGCCAAAGGCGGCGTGGAAGTCCTGGGCCACGGGGCCCACATGTTTCACCCCGGGCTGGTTGGTGTAGCTCCAGCTCTGGATGGGCAGCGCCGCTACCTTGGCTAAAACCTCCTGCGCGTCCACCGCCGCGAAGTCCTCCTTCACGTTCCGGTCGCTGCTCTGGGAAAGCGTGCCGGCGATGACCAGATTTCCCGTGCTGCCCAACCGCATGAGTTGGGAACCGCCGGAGCCAGCATCGCCCAGTGAATCGCTGTGGCTGCCGCCGCGATACCAGATGAATTCGCTGAAACTTCGGAAGTATTGCGCGTCCGTCTGCACGCCAATCCCGTAGCCGGTGTCCCACAGGTTGATCATCTGCCGCGTCTGGTTGCCGAAGTTCAGGCTGGTGTCGTTGTTCAGCCGCACCCCGCCCGAGGCCCGGACGTTGAACTGGTTGGTGGTTGTCGAGGCAAAGTCTGTTCCTTGGTTGTCCGACCAAACGAACGAACCGGTGTGCAAAGCCTTGGCTTGGCTTCCAGCAGCGAAAGCGCGGAAAGCCGCTGTGTTTCGAAAGCCGCCGGGAATGGTCGCCCATGCGGCGGCGGTCTGAACGGAATTCTCCGTTCCGCCACCAATGACTGCTGCAGTCGAACCTCCTCCAATCACGTTCCGAGTCCCACCTGCTATCACTGCAGTTAGTCCTAGCCCAACAATAGCATTTTCGCGCCCGCCTCCGATTACCGCAGAGTCACAAGTTCCGCCGATACGATTGGAATATCCCCCCGCAATGGTGCTAAAGGCGGAGTTGCCATCAATGAAGTTGTTAAAGCCTCCCAAGATTGATGCATAAAGCGCAGCAACAATCTGGTTTCCTACTCCGCCGACAATCGAACTGAATGGCCCTGAAACTGTATTGGGAAGGCCACTCATTCCCCCGGAGATGAAAACCCCTCCAGAACCATTCGGAATGCTGTTTTCAGGCCACCCGAAGATCACGCTTGGGCTACCGAAGGACAGCGGATTGGCCCCTATGTTCGGGATTCTCAATGCGTCGATACCATTCACTTCCACGACGAATGACTGATTGGTGCCGACGCTGGTCAGCACCTTCTGGCCATCCACCGTCAGTCCCGCCCCGCCCGTTTCAAACCGGGCGCCACCCGAGGCGCGGATGTTGAACTGGTTGGTCGAGGTGGAAGCGAAGTCCGCGTCCTGCTGGTCGCTCCAAACAAAACTGCCGTCATGCAAGGCGCGGGCGCGACGCCCCGACGCCGTGGAGAAGCTGCCCTGGGCTTTGCTGTTTCCCCCCATGGCCAGGGAAAGGTAGCCGCTGGCCTCCGTCTGATTCCCCATGGCGGTAGAGAGGTAGCCGCTGGCGATCGTGCTTTCCCCCATGGCCGTCGAGGCGTAGCCGCCCGCAACCGTCGCTCCCCCCATGGCCACGGCATAGTCGTTGGAGGCCACGCAGCCGCTCCCAAAAGCCGTCGAGTTCGGCCCCAGCGCCCGGGATTGGTTGCCAAAGGCCGTGGAGTTGACGCCGCCCGCCAAGTTCCCAAACCCGCCCAGGACCGCGCCGTAGTTGGCCGTGACCTGATTCGCATATTGAGGATTGCCACCGCCACCAATGAACCCGCCCCGAACCCCGGGTAGAATGCTGTTGGCCGAGGAACCACCGGTGGAGTTCACCGAGAAGCCACCGTCAGCGAGATCATAGGCAAGATCCACTCGCAAGACCGGGTAGTTGCCCACGGCGAGTTGGAGGGGCTGGCCGGAAGAACTGGAGACCCGCTCGGCTGTCCCGGCCAGGGCCGCCTGCGCGGCATAAGGCGCGGAGGACAGCTTCTGGGGCGGGTGGAGCACCGAGAAATTCCCAGAACCGTCCCCAAACCAGATGCGGAGTTGCAGGTCGGGAACGGTGAAGACCGGGGCATCCAGCGCGACCATGTTCGGCAGGGACACATCCCCCAGGACTGCGGCGAACAAGCCGTTGGTCACCGGCACCGTAACCCAGCTCGCCGGCTCGCTCCCGGCACTGCTGGAGAAGTCATGGCTCCAGTGGGTCTCATAAACCGGAGTCTCCGGAGGGGCGGTGATCGTCACGGACGGAGTCGCGGCATAACCGCTGCCCGGATTAGTGACCGTGATGCTGGTGACCACCCCGCCGCTGACATTGGCCGTGGCCGTGGCTCCGGAGCCGCCACCGCCGCTGATCGTCACCACCGGCGACGTGGTGTATCCGCTCCCCCCGTCGAGGACATTGATGATGGTGACGAATCCGCCGCTGGGGTTGGCCGCCACCGCCACCGCCGGCCGCGCCGAATTGGTGCTGGTGACGAGGGCAAACTTGAACTGGCCAAGGCCGGTGAAGTTCGTGCCTTGGGCGGTCAGGCGACCTTGGTAGGTGACTTTGGTGTTCTGCGCGGCCGCCGGGAGGACGAAGAGACCCAGGGCCGTCAGCAGGGCAAGACGGAGGGGGACGCTTTTCATGAGTGGTGACTGCATGGTGGTGAATCGGGATATCTGTGACCGTCAACGACGTTCGAGCAGGAGGCTTTCGAGGCGTTCCAAACGCGCCTTCAAGGCAAGGTTTTCAGACCGGAGGGCGGCGTTATCACGTTCCACCTTTTGGTTCAAACCCTGGATGGCGGCGAGGGCCACGCCATCGGCATCCACGGTGGCGATGTGTTTGTCGTCTTCGCCCAAACCAAAGGCCGCTCGGAAATCCTGAGCCATGGGGCCGACGTGTTTCACGCCGGGGCGATTCGTGTAACTCCAGCTTTGCAACGGCAAGGCGGCAACTTTGTTCAAGACCTCCTGCGCGTCCACGCTGGCGAAATCCGCTTTCACGTGCCGGTCGCTGGCGCTTACGAACGTTCCGTTCACGGTCAGCCCGCCGCTGTTGAGTAGCATCCGTTGCTGGCCTCCCGCCCGGAACGTCATCTGTCCATCCGCCAAGTAACCGATCTGCCCGGGCGTGTCGTTGCTCGTCTCGAAATTGATCGCCCCCAAATACGTCGGTGAAGCCGTGGAGTTTTTGAGGATCAATACCGCACCGTTGACGCTGCTGGTCGTCGTGAAGCGTCCAACCGCCTGCGAGCCCTGCGCATCCAGTGAGTGGAACGGGGCGGTGGTGCCGAGACCAAGGTTGCCGGAGCGGGTCAGGCTCATCAACGCAGCGCCACCACCGCCGGCGCTGCCATTCGTGTCCGAATGGCTGCCGCCGCGATACCAATGGAAGTCATTGCCGCTTCGAAAGTAGGTGGCATCACTCTGAACGCCGATGCCGTAGCTGGAGTTCCACAGGTTCACCATCTGCCGGGTCTGGTCGCCGAAATTCAGGCTGGTGTCGTTGTTCAGCCGCACCCCGCCGTTGGCGCGGATGTTGAACTGGTTGAGGCGTGTTGAGGCAAAGTCCGAATCCTGACTGTCGGCCCAGACGAAAGAGCCTGTGTGGACGGCTTGGGCGCGGCGGCCAGCGGCGAAGGCGTAGGAAACGGCGGAATTGGAGTATCCGCCTGGGATGGTGGCATAGAATGAATCGGCTGGTATGTTGTTCAGGAGCCCGCCACCGATAGTGCCGTAATCGGAGTTAACCCGGACGTTGTTGAACGCCCCGCCCGCGACATGCGC
>WBZT01002138.1_pt1 | contig 13965 bp, 9 predicted proteins | sample 5204241 | NCBI WGS metagenome assembly WBZT01 (sample SAMN12344358, study PRJNA552823) | activated sludge metagenome | biome: Activated sludge suspended growth; feature: Nitrification reactor; material: Wastewater; isolation source: activated sludge from nitrification reactor of wastewater treatment... | reverse complement strand
CACAGAAAGCAAGGAATCGGTATACACCGTGACGAGTTCCTGATTTCGTGACAGGCACGACAGCGAGGTAAGAATCATGCCCAGCCATCGCCAAAGCCGGTTGATCGCGCATCCTGCGGAAATGCTGTTCGACATCGTCGCCGACGTCGAGCGCTATCCCGATTTTCTGCCATTGATGCAACGGGCGAAGATCATCAGCCGGCAGGAAAACAGCTATCAGACCGAACAGACGCTGGTTCTCGGCCTGATGGCGCAGCGTTTCCGCAGCCAGACGACGCTCGATCGGCCGGGCCACATCCGTGTCGTCTCCAGCGACCCGCCGTTCCGGCGCTTTGTTGTCGACTGGCATTTCACGAGCGTCGATGCGACACATTGTCAGGTCGATTTCGCGCTCGATTGCGAGGCCGGCTCCTTGCTGCTGATTCCTTTCGTGCAAATGGTCGTCGTGCCGTTAGCGGCAACGATGGTCGCCGCCTTCGAAGCACGCGCCGATGCGTTGGCGACGGCTGGCAGCTGATTTTCGTCGGCCGAAGCGGAACGGACTGCGCGTCCTGCTGTGCGGCAGGCGAATCGGAAGGCACAGCCGTAAATCGTCAGGACCAGCGTTTTCCAGCGACATGGGAACGGAAATCCGTCCATTGGCAGCGCCGCTCGCAAGAGCCTGCTTTGTCGCCATCACGACAGGTAAAATGCAAGCCTTCCCGCAACCAGGATGGCATCGTGAGTCAAACGCCCAATCATTCGGCCAGGCAAATGCCTGCAACAGCCGCCGCCCCTGACAGCAGCGGCACCACGCCCGCCGCCGGCAGCAACTTCATCCGCAACCTCATCGAAGCCGATCTGGCCGCCGGCAAACACGCCCACCGCCGCTGGTCGGGGCATCCCGGACCGGCCGAGCAGCAACTGCGCGGTGCGCTCGATCCGGCGCGCATCCGCACGCGTTTTCCACCGGAACCGAACGGTTATCTGCATTTTGGCCACGCCAAATCGATCTGCCTCAATTTCGGCCTGGCGCAGGATTACGGCGGCCGCTGTCATCTGCGCTTCGACGACACTAATCCGGAGAAGGAAGAACAGGAATACGTCGATTCGATCATCGATGCCGTGCGCTGGCTGGGATTTTCGTGGGACGCGGCAATTGCTGACGGCGGCAGCGAACGGGAAAACAACCTCTATTTCGCCTCCGATTATTTCGACTGGATGATCCGTTTCGCCGAGTACCTGATCGGCAGCGGTCATGCCTATGTTGACAGCCAAAGCGCTGAAGAAATGCGCGCCCGGCGCGGGACGCTCACCGAAGCCGGCCGCGATTCGCCGTTCCGCAACCGTTCGATCGCCGAAAACTTCGATCTGTTCCAGAGAATGCAGAACGGCGAGTTTCCGGACGGTGCGCACGTCCTGCGCGCGAAAATCGACATGGCCTCGCCGAACATCAACCTGCGCGATCCGGCGATCTATCGCATCCGCCACGCCAGCCATCACAACACCGGCGATCGCTGGTGCGTCTATCCGATGTACACCTACGCGCATCCGATCGAGGATGCGCTGGAGAACATCAGCCACTCCATCTGCACGCTCGAATTCGCCGACCAGCGTCCGTTCTATGACTGGCTGCTCGAACGGCTCGCCGAAGGCGGCCTGTTGCAACGACCGCTGCCGCAACAGATCGAGTTCTCGCGGCTCAACCTGACGTACATCGTCCTCTCCAAACGCAAGCTGATCCAACTGGTCGATGAAGGACACGTCGACGGCTGGGACGACCCGCGCCTACCGACACTGGTCGGTGCGCGCCGGCGCGGCTATCCGGCGGCGGGTTTCCGGCTGTTTGCCGAGCGCGTCGGCGTTTCGCGCTCCGAATCGCTGATCGACTACGCGCTGCTCGAGGATTGCATGCGCGAGACCCTCAACGACAGCGCCGAACGTCGCGTCGCCGTTCTCGACCCGCTGAAGCTGATCATCGACAACTATCCGGCCGGGCAAAGTGAAGACTGTCTGGCACCGAATCACCCGCTGAAACCCGAACTCGGCAAACGCGCGCTGCCCTTCGGCCGCGAGTTATGGATCGAGCGCGAAGACTTCATGGCGCAGCCGAGCAAGGGCTACCACCGCCTGTACCCCGGCAGCGCCGCGCGCTTGCGCTACGGCTACGTCGTCAAATGCACCGGCTATGATCGCGATGCCGACGGACAGGTGTGTGCGGTGCATGCCGAGTATTTTCCCGACTCGAAGAGCGGCACGCCCGGCGCCGACACCTACAAAGTCAAAGGTAATCTGCACTGGCTCTCGGTGGCCAGCGCCTGCCGCGCCGAAGTGCGGCTTTATGACCGGCTGTTTGCCGTCCCCTCGCCGGGCGCCAGCCGGCCGGGCGAGACCGAAGGGAGCGAACGCGACTTCCGCGACGATATAAACCCGGCCAGCCGGCGGATGATCCAGGCCTGGCTCGAACCGGCGCTGGCGAATGTCGCCGCCGAAGAGAGCTTTCAATTCGAACGGCACGGCTATTTCGTCGCCGACCGCGTCGATTCGCGTCCCGGCGCACCGGTATTCAACCGGACGGTGACGTTACGTGATTCCTGGAGCGGAAAACCGACGCCACCACGTTGAGAAAGCAGCCAAATCAATGACTGCGCGGGACGAAACGCCAAACGCACGGCGCGTTGCCGGAGAAACATATCGCATGGATAGGCGAGGCGGCGTGCAGCGCACTGATTCAGCACTTCTCCAATCCTGCCACGCGCGCCGACCGTCCGCACACCGTACTCGATCATGACCCCACATTCACACCGTGAAGCTTTGCATCGCGAGGTACACGCCCGCCCTTACGAGCGGCTGCGTCCGCCTCTGATCATGACCCGTATCGGCCTGCTCGAGGCCGATGCCGCGCTTACGCGCGACCACCTCGCGGCCTTGCTGCGTGATCGCCACCTGCCGGCAGCGCCCGACGGCGTCAATCACCTGAGCCTTGATCTTGCCGGAATCAAGCTGCGCTGGGAGCAGCACACCGAGTTCCATACCTGGACTTTCTGGCGCCAGTTGTCCGAAGACGCCTGCGATTTCTCCCTGACTGCTCTCGCCGACCTGTCTCCGCAGTGGATCGCCGGGCTGCCAGGCAAATGGCTGATCGGTCTGCATGTGCTGATCCTGCCGCGGCAAGGCGCGGCACGTGACGAACTGCCGATGCTCGTGCGCCGCCATCTCGAGGAAGACAGCCTCGTCGGCTGCGCAGCCATCGACGCTGCCGCCCGAATCTTCGCCGATTTCCGCCTGCGCGAGGACGGTTTCGTCCGTTTTGTGGTCATTGCCGACGAAATGTCGTCGCGTCGCCTCGGTCGCCTCGTGCAGCGTCTGGTCGAAGTCGAAACCTATCGTCTGATGGCCCTGCTCGGTCTGCCCGTCGCACGCGAGGTGATTGCCGCGCTGTCGACGGCCGAACGTGATTTGGCCACCCTCTCGGCAAACATCGGCAACGCCGCCGTGCAGGATGAACCGGAACTTCTGCATCAGCTCTCTCAACTCGCTGCCAAAGTCGAAGGACTGTACGCGCGGACGCACTCGCGCTTTTCGGCCAGCGCCGCTTATTTCGAGGTCTTGCAGCGGCGCATCGACGAATTGCGCGAGATGCGCACCGCCAACCTGCAGACCGTCCGCGAATTCATGGATCGCCGCGTGCTCCCGGCACTCCAGACCTGTGCCTGGGCCGCGCGTCGGCAGCAGGCACTCTCGGAACGCATCTCGCGAGTTTCCAATCTGTTGCGTACGCGTGTCGAGATCGAACAGCAACAGAGCAGCGCCGCGCTGCTCGACGCGATGAACCGACGACAAAAGGCGCAGCTTTTGCTGCAGAGTGCCGTCGAAGGTCTTTCGGTTGCCGCGGTCACCTACTACGGCTCCGGTCTCGTCGGCTACCTCGCCAAGGGCGCGACGAAGGCCGGTCTACTGGCCGTTGCACCGGAAATCGCCGTAGCGGCGAGCATTCCGGTGATCGCCGTCGCAGTCTGGCTCGGCATCCGCCGCCTGCATCACCGTGTGCAGACCGTCGTTGACTGATCGGCCGGCGGTTTGCGCCTTCAGGCCGATGCGACCCTCGCGAGCCGGTCGCCCCGCCCGTAAAATAGATCGCTCTGCAACCGCCGCCGGATCAAGACCATGACTTTCATCGACACCCTACGGAATGCCTGGCGGGAGCACGACAGCCTCCTTTGCGTCGGTCTCGACCCCGACCCGACGCGCTTTCCGGCATGTTTGCAGCGGCAGCCGGCGGCAATCTTCGAGTTCTGCCGACAGATCGTCGATGCGACGGCCGATCTGGCCTGCTGCTTCAAGCCGCAGATCGCCTACTTCGCCGCGCAGCGTGCCGAAGAGCAACTGGCTGCGCTGATCGCGCATATTCACGCGCGGCATCCGGGTATTCCAGTGATCCTCGACGCCAAGCGCGGCGACATCGGCAGCACCGCCGAGCAATACGCACGCGAAGCCTTCGAGCGTTACGCCGCCGACGCCGTGACCGTCAATCCCTATCTCGGCCGCGACTCGGTCGACCCGTATCTGGCATATACGGACAAAGGCGTCATCCTGCTTTGCCGGACGTCGAACCCCGGCGGCAGCGATCTGCAGTTTCTCGACGTCGGCGGCGAAAAACTGTACGAGCGCGTTGCCCGGCTGGTCAGCGACGAATGGAACAGCAGCGGCCAGTGCGCTTTGGTCGTCGGCGCGACTTTCCCGGATGAAATCGCCCGAGTCCGCCAGCTGACCGGCACGATGCCCTTGCTCGTTCCAGGAATCGGCGCGCAAGGTGGCGACATTGAGGCCACCGTACGCGCCGGCTGTACGGCCGACGGCGGCGGACTGATGATCAATTCATCGCGGGCGATTCTCTACGCCAGCCATGGCGAGGACTATGCCGAAGCGGCACGCCAAGCGGCACAGGAAACTCGCTCGGCGATCAACGCTTACCGTGCGCGCGTCGATGCCGTCGGAAAAAAGAGGACCACAGCTTGAGGAAGCGCTGAATTTCAACCAGCGCTTCCTTCGTCAATTGCGGACCGCGTCCCGCTCATTGCGGTCATCCGGGCCGAATCGGACTGCTCGCCGGCAGCAGGTTTCCCCGCGGCATTTTGCCGTCGAATCGCACTAAGCGGCATGAGGTGCCGGCATCGCTCCCGCTCGGATGGCGGCGGTCGGCCAAATTGGACAATGTATGGCAACAACCCGGCCTACCGTCAACTAGACTGCAATTGTCGTATCGCCCTGTTCACACCTCGGCGAGTCGGCGGTCTTCAGCCGCTCAATCTCCCCCTGTGCGACAACCGCAGCCGGCAGTCCGGAGTACACTGCGGTCTCCAATCGGAGAGGGGCATGGGATCCTGCACGTGGTACTCGTTTTTTGCGCCGACAACAGCGGGCAACAAAGCTCTGCTCCTGGTCGAAGCGCTGCGAACGGTGTGTGTCTACACCGTGGTCGACATCCCGTCGCTGAAGACACATTGAGAAAAAAATTTCCATTAATGCAAAACAAAGGCTTTTGGTATGCAGCGTGGACGCACCGGTAATGTAAATTGCATGGCGGAAGAAACCCTGCAGCATGCTTTTGAGCCGTTTTATACTACGCGACGCGCAAGCGGCCCGTCCGACCCGAGGCGGTCATCGCTTACAGCCTGCTCACTCTCGCTGGGCGGCATCTTTGCCGGCAGAGCGCCGTCGACCGTGGAACAAGTCATCTGATCGATATGCCAAGTCAGTTATCCGCAAAGAAAGTGAATACGCAATGAAGACCCTTCCGAAATCGCCGCGGACACCAACAGAACGTCAGCCTCCCCGTCTCGAACCCTGGAAGCTGCTATTGGTCGATGATGAACCCGATGTCCGGCGATTGGCCGTCGAGTACCTGCAAGGTTTTGAATTCGCTAGCCGGCCGTTGCACATCATCGAAGCCTCCTCGTTACGTGAAGCGTGTGGCAGGCTGCGCGATCATCGCGACGTTGCCGTGGCCCTGATTGACACGGTCATGGAGAGCGAGGATGCCGGCCTGAAACTGGTCGAATATATCCGGGAAGGTCTTGGCAATCGTCTGATCCGTTTGGTTCTCCTCACCGCTCAGACCGGCGGGGTGCCTGAGCGCCGTATCATCGACTCTCTCGACATCGACGACTACGCGGACAAGAGCGCACTCAGCGCCACGAAACTTTACACCAGCGTCCGTGCCGGCATTAAGAGCTATCGCGACCTGCAGACCATCGAACTCAACCGCCACGGCCTGACGCGCATTCTCGACGTCACTCCCGAGCTGTACAACCTGCATCGCGACCGGCTCGAAGAATACTTCCGCGGCGTGCTGATGCAGATCATCGGCATCTGCAATCTCGAGCACTCGGGAATCATCTCGACCATCGACGGCCTGGTGTCGACCATGGAAGGCGACGACATCCGCATCCGCGCTGGCACGGGCGATTTCCGTACGGGTGCCGAAAGCGAATTTCGCCGGCAGCAGATCAGCGAACTCTGCACGCGGGTCGTTCTCCATCATGAACACCCGAAGGAATTGCGCCACAACGCCATGGTCGTTCCGCTGCGCATCAAGGAGGAAGTGCTCGGTTTCGTATATCTCGAGTCGCGTGTCGAACTGACCGCCGAAGACCGGGAACTGATACAGGTGATGGCCAACCAGTGCGCTACGGCACTCGACAACTTCCGTCTGCACCACAGCCTCGAACAGTCGTATGACGAGGCGATCGACATGTTGAGCCACGTTGCCGAATTCAAGGACAGTTCGACCGGCCGTCACATCTACCGCATTCAAGAATACACCCGTCGCTTGGCACTGGCTCTTGGATGCCCGGAAAGCGAAGCCGATCTCTACGCCAAGGCCAGCCGCCTGCATGACGTCGGCAAGGTTGGCATTCCCGACAATCTGCTGCGCAAAGCCGGCCCGCTCGACCGTGACGAATACAACGCCATCCAGCGTCACACGCGCATCGGCGACGCCGTGCTCAGCCGTAGCGTTTCTCTCGGCGTCGCGCGCGTCATCGCCCGTTCGCATCATGAGCACTGGGATGGCAGTGGTTATCCGAACGGTTTGCAGGGTGTTGAAATCCCCTTTGCGGCGCGCCTCGTTGCCGTCGCCGACGTCTTCGATGCGTTGATCAGCCGCCGCCCGTATAAGGAGCCGTGGAAGCCGGAACGTGCTGCGGCCGAAATCGAAGCCTGTAGCGGCACTCATTTCGACCCGCAAGTCGTCAAGGCCTTCATGCAGCTTTATCGTCAGCACGATCTGGACGATCTGATCGCTCTGGCCGACCCGCCACAGAGCGAACTGCAAGAAGCGATGAAGTGGCGTCACTGAGTCGGGGCAGCGAATTCGTCGCCCGGCGGCCGAAGTGAAGGACATCTGCGGAACGGGGTGCGGATAAGGAAGATCGATCGAGTCGAAAATTGGGCTTGAGCGAGCGGAGTCCCATCTGTATAATCCGCCCTCGCATCACAAGGCGCCCGTAGCTCAGCTGGATAGAGTACTTGGCTACGAACCAAGGGGTCGGGCGTTCGAATCGCTCCGGGCGTGCCAGTGAGTTGCAAGCAATCGAGCCACTTTCGCGGTGGCTTTTTTGCGTTCACGCATCGCCTACCGCCTGCCCAAGAAAGAAACAACACCGGAGATCACCTCGACGCTACCGACCAGCTCGCCAGTCAGCGTAGTGCATTCGGTCGCCAAAGAAGCGCTGCATAGACAAGCGTTCGACCGGGGACGGGGGTAAAATGGTCGGCGCTCGTGCGACGGATCATGCCATGGGGCTAGTTGCGTACGGCAGCGTGTATTCGACTTGAATGGGAGATGATGAATGGGCCAAACAGCCACCAGTAACCTGCGCACGGTCGCTCTCGTCGGGCACGGTGCGGCCGGCAAAACCACCCTGGCCGAGAGCCTGCTCGCTGCGTCCGGCGCCATCGCCAGTCGTGGCAGCGTCGAGAAGGGCAACACCGTTTGCGATTTCGATCCGCAAGAAAAGGAATTCGGTCACTCGCTGAATTCGGCACTGGCGAGCTTTACTTGGCAGGGCGTGCATGTTCATCTGATCGACACCCCGGGCTTCCCCGATTTTGCCGGCCAGGCAATCGGTGCGCTGGCCGCCGTAGACACCGCGCTGGTGGTGATCAACGCGCAGAACGGCATCGAATTGTCGGCCGACCGCATGATGCGGCTGGCCGCAGCGCGCGGTGTCTGCCGAATGATTGTCATCAACAAGATCGACGCCGAAAACGTCAATCTGCCGGCACTGGTCGGCGAAATCCGCGAACGTTTCGGCCGCGAATGCATGCTGCTCGACCTGCCGGCCAAGCACGGCAGCGAAGTCGTCGAGTTGCTCGGTCATGACGACGGCGAAAGCGATTTCGAGTCGGTTGCTGCGGCGCACCGCGCGCTGATCGACCAGATCGTCGAAGAAGACGAGGATCTGCTCGCGCGCTATCTCGAGGAAGGCATCGACCCCAGTCCGGATGAATTGCACCAGCCGTTCGAGAAAGCTCTGCGCGCCGGGCATCTGATTCCGATCCTCTTCGTTTCGGCGCGCACCGGTGCCGGTATTCCACAATTGCTCGACGTGCTTGCCCGGCTGGCGCCGAATCCGGCCGAAGGCAATCCGCCGCCGTTTTATCGTGGCGAGCCGGATGGCGACAGCGAAGCTTTCCAGGCCGAACCCGACTCGCAGAAACATGTTTTGGCGCATGTTTTCAAGGTGGTCAGTGATCCGTTCATCGGCAAGGTCGGTGTTTTCCGCATGCATCAGGGAACGATGCGCAAAGACTCGCAACTGTTCGTCGGTGACGGCAAGCGACCGTTCAAGGTCGGCCACATCTACCGACTGCAGGGCAAGGAATACGTCGAAATGGACGCCCTGTTACCGGGCGATCTCGGCGCCATCGCCAAAGTCGAGGAAATCGAGTTCGACAGCGTACTGCACGATTCGCACGATGAGGATCACATCCACCTCAAGGCACTCGACTTTCCACAGCCGATGCAGGGGCTGGCCGTGCATGCCAAACGCAAGGCAGACGAACAGCGTCTGTTCGAGATCCTGCACAAGCTAGAAATCGAAGACCCCTGTTTCAAGATCGAACGTCACCCGACGACCAACGAAACGGTCATTCGCGGCATCGGCGAAATGCATCTGCGCGCCAAACTGTCGCGACTCTCTTCGCAATACAAGCTGGATCTCGATACCAAGCCGCCACAGATCGCTTATCGTGAAGCGATCACCGGCACGGCTGAAGGCCACTGCCGGCACAAGAAGCAAAGCGGTGGTGCCGGCCAGTTCGGCGAAGTCGCCTTGCGCGTCGAACCGCTGGAACGCGGCGCCGGCTTCGAATTCGTCGATATCGTCAAGGGCGGCGTGATTCCCGGCGTGTTCATGGCTGCCGTCGAAAAGGGAGTGCGCCAGGCGCTTGCCGACGGCGTCGTTGCCGGCTTCCCGGTTGAAGATCTGCGCGTCACCGTGCACGACGGCAAATCGCATCCGGTCGACGGTAAAGACATCGCCTTCTTCACGGCCGCACGTAAGGCGACCGTCGAAGCGATCCGCAACGCTAAGCCGATCGTTCTCGAGCCGGTGGTCGATATCGAAATCCTGGCCCCGGAAACGATGACCGGCGATGTGACCGGTGATCTGTCGAGCAAGCGTGGCCATCTGACCGGCACGCAACCGCGCGGCCCGGGGGTGATGGCGATCACCGGCGAAGTGCCGATGGCCGAACTCGAAGGCTATCAGTCGCGTCTGAAATCGATCACCGGTGGTCAGGGTTCATACAGCATCGCCTTCTCGCATTACGCGCAAGTGCCGCCGATGGTGCAGCAGCAATTGGCGTCGCAGCACAAGGTGGTCGAAGAAGAGTAATTGTCGGCCCGCGGCAGGCGCCCGGCAGTGGCCGGCTTGTTCGAATCGACCGGCTGGTTGCTGCCCCTTGCTCGGCGCCTGCTGTATACCTGGGTACGCACCACCGTTTTCCCGGCACGGACCGCGGAACTTGGCATCGATCCGGGCAAGCCGCTGTGTTATGTGCTGCAGGACCGGCATTTTTCGAACACGCTGTTGCTCGCTGAGGAAGCGCGACGTGCCGGTCTGCCTCTCGCCGAAACCCCGTTGTACACCGGACAGCAGCGGCTGTGGTCACGATCGTTCTTTTTTCTCCGTCGCCAGCGTGCATTGCTCGACGGCCCACCGGCCGAACATCGCCACTCGCCGTTACTCGTCGAACTGATTCGCCAGGGATTGGCCAACCCGTCGCTCGACGTGCAACTGGTGCCGGTAGTCATCCTTTGGGGCCGTGCACCGCGCCAGCAGGAATCGATACTGAAAGCCTTGTTTTCGGAAAACTGGCGACCTCCGGGTGCCTGGCGGCAACTGCTGACCATCCTGCTGCATGGACGCAACGTCCTGGTGCGCTTCAATTCGCCGCTTTCGCTGCGCGGCTTGTTGCAGGACGGCATGCGCCAGGAACAGGCGGTGCGCAAACTGGCGCGCGTATTGCGGGTGCATTTCCGCCGGCAGCGCGAAATGGCCATCGGCCCGGATTTGTCGCACCGGCACACGCAGATCGACACCGTTCTCTCTGCAGAGCGCGTGCAGACAGCCATGGCCGCAGAAGCACAAAAAAAAGGCATCCGTCTGACCGATGCCCGCGCCCGTGCCAGACATTACGCGATGGAAATCGTCTCCGATTATTCCTACGGAGTGCTGCGCGCGCTGGAACTGCTGCTCGACTGGCTGTGGACACGCCTGTACGATGGCATCGCGGTGCATAACATCGACACCGTGACGCAGATCGCCTCCGGCAACGCAATCGTCTATGTGCCGTGTCACCGCAGCCACATCGATTATCTATTACTGTCCTACCTGATACATCGCCATGGCTTGACGCCGCCGCACATTGCTGCCGGTGCCAACCTGAATCTGCCGCTGGTCGGTCGCCTGCTGCGCCACGGCGGCGCCTTTTTCCTGCGCCGCAGCATCAAAGGCGAAGCCTTGTATGCGGCGGTATTCGACGAGTATCTGCATCTGATGCTGGCGCGTGGCTTCCCCATCGAATACTTCATCGAGGGTGGCCGCAGCCGTGGCGGCCGCATGTTGCCACCGAAAGCAGGCATTCTCGGCATGACGGTCAATAGCTTCATTCGCGAGCATCACCGACCGCTCGTTTTTGTGCCGGTTTACATCGGCTACGAAAAGCTCATCGAAGGTAAGACCTACGTTGGCGAACTCGCTGGCCGGCCCAAGCAGCGCGAATCGCTGCTCGCCTTGTTCAAGACGGCACGCCAGATCAAACGTGTCTTTGGCCTGGTGCATGTCAATTTCGGTCGGCCCTTGCCACTAACCGATTTTCTCGACCTGCAGCACCCTGGCTGGCAGTCGATCGAAGCGGCGCGCTCACCCGTGCCGGATTGGTCGCGGCAGGCCACGCGTCGGGCAGCGGCCGAACTCGCTACACGCATCAACGAGGCAGCAGTGCTCAATCCGGTCAATCTGATCGCCCTGGTGTTGTTGGCCACGCCCAGGAAAACTGCAGACGAGCAATCGCTGCACCGATTGCTCGACCATTATCTGGCATTGGCACGCGACGCGCGTTATGCCGCCGCCACCATCGGCTGCACACTGGCCGCAAAAGAGATCGTTGCTTACTCCGAGCGGCTGCACATTGTCGAACGTTTTCACGATCCGCTCGGCGATCTGATCCGCATCCCGGAAGAGCAGGCGCCACTACTGGCCTATTTCCGCAACAACGTCCTGCATCTGTTCGCCGTGCCGGCAGTGATCGCCTGCCTGCTCAGCCACAACAGCCGGCTGGAACCGACGCGGATGCGTCAGGCGGTCAGCGGCATCTGCCTGCTGATGCGTGCTGAGCTCTTCCTGCCTTGGTCGGCCGAACAGTTGCCAACGGTCATCGAAACGGTCGTCGGGGTGCTGCTGGCGCGTGGATTGCTCAGACGTTCGCTGCAATCCGGCTGCTTGGACGCTCCCGATCCGGTCAGCCGAGAATTCGACGAATTGCGCTGTTTGGGCGAAACGGTACGGCCGTTGCTCGAACGGCATTTCCTGACGCTGGCGCTGCTGCATCGCCAAGGCAGCGGTCAGATCACTCGTCAAGTGCTGGAAACCGATTGCCAGCAACTGGCACACCGCCTGGCCTTACTTTACGAATTCAACAACGCGGAGTATCCGGACAAAGCGACTTTCTCGGCGTTCATTGGCAGCCTGATCGACGCCGAGGTGCTGCAACAGGATGCCGACGGACGCCTGCATTTCGATGCGCGCCTGACGGTCCCATTGTCACATGCCGAATTGGTTTTGCCGACGGAAGCCCGACAGGCCATCCGCCGGATGACGCATGTCGAGACCACTGGCCTACACCTGAGCGACAACACTGGGCAAGTTGATGGCGGGAGAGGGCGACGCTGACTCCAGTGTTGCAGCAAGTCTCCGTTGTTGCCCACCTACCCGACGCCGGCCGTCACTTGTCGCGACGGATCATCGACCTCTGCAGCCAAGGGTGACGTTTTCTCCGGTCCTTGGCTACTCTTCACTCAGGCACGGCCACCGCGACGTGCCGCCTGTTCGAGGCGCTGCTTCTCGGCATAGACTTTGTTGGCGTACTCCTGCTCCGGATCGTCGAAAGCACCGCCATAGTGCTGCAGGCCGGCCGTCAGGCTGCCCCGCCAGCGGATGGCCTCCTCGAGCACTTGCACACCGACCTGGATGTTGGTCACCGGATCGAGAAACGGCTGCTCGCCCGCACCCTGCGGCACTTTGTCGAGATGGAATCCCGGGATCACCTGCATCAGACCCTTGGCGCCGCTGACGCTTTCGGCGAAGGGATTGAAGCGCGACTCGATGCCGATCATGGCGATGATCAGCAGCGGGTCGAGCCGGTGTTCACGTGCGACCGACTGCGCTGCCAGAAAAACCGGCACCAGCGCCTCTGGTGCTACCTTGTAGCGCCGAGAAACGAAATCGAGCGCACGCTCCATGCGTAGCGTCAAGTTTTCCATCTTCGGCGCGGCAGCGACAGGTGCGGTCGCAAACTCGTCGACCACTGGCTCGGCCGCCTCCACCGGGATTTCGACGTCGCGATGCAACATGCCGGCGAAGGCGTCCATCTGAGTGCTGGGTTTGAAAGCCCCTACCAGGAGCATCAACCCGACGATGATGAGGGGGTATTGCACGATGCTGAATGAGACGTCATCACGACGTCCGCTGATCATTTTTATAGAAGCTGCTGCGGACATGCTCTCTCCTTCACTTTGGTCGTCAGGCCAGTGAAACGGTTCCGACGAGGGACGGTAACAGGCGGATGCAAGGTCTCGAAAGCTGGGTCCTGCCGACCCTGAGACCAGTACTCCAAGCGCATACGACGGATTGCGACTGGAGAATAAAGTATGCAGATGACAAGCTGCGATACGATTGTTTGCAACTGGAGCGTACGCAGTCTATTGATTAATCTCGAATTGGTCAACCAGGAAGATATTTTTCAACGGAAATTCACCGTATGCCGACTGATTTGACCGGAGAGAAACAGCAAATATCAGAAGCTTGCGGACTATTTGGAGAAAGCTTGTGAAGGCGGTTTTTTACGGCTGGAAACGTTGAAAATGGGGGCTGACAAGCGTTACAGACACTGTGTGAAACAGTTACGCTGAATCAGCGATTCCTCGCTCGTCACGTTTTCACTCGCAGCAATGTGCAGAAGCAAAGCCGCACTTTGCACCTCGTTTCGCCTGCCGACGGATTCGCAAGGGGCCGGCTGCCGCATGCCGGATAAGCGAGGCACGCCAGACGGCCGAGAGTCATCGTAACGAAGGGCAATCCGGATTTCGTTTTCCATCTGTCGAGACAGCGGTCATGCGGGCACAATGGATTCTGAGCGGGCGGATCAAGCTGACAAGATGGCAGATAAATAGCAATTCCCGATTGCGTGATGATCAAC
>WBZT01002137.1_pt1 | contig 13965 bp, 13 predicted proteins | sample 5204241 | NCBI WGS metagenome assembly WBZT01 (sample SAMN12344358, study PRJNA552823) | activated sludge metagenome | biome: Activated sludge suspended growth; feature: Nitrification reactor; material: Wastewater; isolation source: activated sludge from nitrification reactor of wastewater... | reverse complement strand
GCGATCTTCGAGGTGATCGGCGGCATCGCAGCGGTGCTGGTGTCCTTCAAGTCGCTCACTCCCCAGCAAGCGGCGCAACTTCTGGCGGAGGGCGTCACCGACCTCGATCAGGTGCGACTCGCGGGGATCATCACGATCATCTTCGGGATTTTGATCATGCTGTTCGCCAGCGGTCTGAAGAACGGCAGCAACGGTGCCCGCATCTTCATCAGCATCATCGTCGTTCTGAACATCTTGGGCAATGCACTCGGAATGGGGCTGCTCAAGGTCGAGTCCGTATGGTCCGCTCTGCTCAGCATCGTCCTGTGGCTGATCGTGCTCGCGATGCTGTGGACCTCGCGGGCCAGCGCGTTCTTCCACTCGCCCCGCTGACGCAACGACGGCAGTCAGCGACCGACGGCAGTCAGCGACCGAGTTGGTTCCAGCCGGACTCGGGGTAGCCGAGGGTCGGTGCCGAGATGTCGTCGAGGGCAGTACGGATCTCGGAAGGCAACTCCAACTCCTCGGACTCCACAACACCTCGGAGTTGGGCCACGGTCCGGGCCCCCACGATCGGCGCCGTCACACCTGGCCTGTCGCGCACCCATGCCAGTGCTACCTCCAACGGGGCCACGTCGAGTCCCTCGGCTGCGGTGTGCACCGCGTCCACGATGCGGCGAGAACGGTCGTCGAGGTACTCGGACACGAACGACCCGAAGTGCGGAGACGCGGCACGCGAGTCGCTCGGCGTCCCGTAGCGGTACTTACCCGTCAGCACACCGCGTCCCAGTGGCGACCATGGCGTGATCCCGACGCCCAGGTCGCGGGCAGCCGGTACGACTTCCCGCTCGACGCCTCGTTGGACCAGCGAGTACTCCATCTGAACCGCGGCGATCGGGCTACGACCGGGAAGGGCCTCCTGCCACGTGGCGGCGCGGGCCAACTGCCAACCGGCATAGTTCGACACGGCCACGTAGCGCACCTTGCCCGCGCGGACGGCGTCATCGGCGGCCGACAAGGTCTCAGCCAGGGGAGTGATCGGATCCCACGCGTGCAGATACCAGATGTCGACATGATCGACACCCAGCCGACGCAGCGAACGGTCGAGTGAACCCAGGAGATGGCCCCGAGATGCGTCGAAGCGACGCTTGGTGCGAGGCCGGCTCACAGCTTTGGTGGCCAGAACCACCCGATCGCGTGAGTTGGTCTCACGTAGCAGCGTGCCGATGATCTGCTCGCTGGCACCATCCGCGTAGACGTCGGCGGTGTCGATGAAGGTGCCTCCGGCCTCCAGGAAGGTCGACCATTGGTCGCGCGCCTCGTGCTCATCGGTGTCCCGGCCCCAGGTCATCGTGCCGAGTCCCAAACGGGATACCCACAGACCCGTCGCCCCGAGTGGTCGCTGCTGCATGAGAAGAACGTAACGTGCCATCGGTGCGCCCCCGCGCACCACCGGCGTTGGCCGGACGTGTCGGCTGATGACCGGCGGGGCGCAGAGTACCCTCGGAGCGGTCCGCGCCGGAGCAGTCCGCGCGAGAGCGGTCGACGCAGACGGACGAACAGCGGTCCGCGCAGACGCGCGAAGATGTGAGGAGAACAATGCGACTCGGTCTGAACCTCGGGTACTGGGGAATGGGTAACGATGCGGACAACCTGGCGTTGGCCCGGGTCGCCGACGAACTCGGATACAGCGTCGTGTGGGTGGCGGAGGCCTACGGGTCCGATGCGCCGACCGTCCTGAGTTGGATCGCGGCGCAGACCCAACAGATCGACATCGGCTCGGCGGTCTTCCAGATCCCCGGCCGTACTCCCGCCGCGACCGCCATGACCGCCGCCACCTTGGACACGCTGTCCGACGGCCGTTTCCGGCTCGGCCTGGGGGTCTCCGGCCCGCAAGTTTCCGAAGGCTGGCACGGTGTGCGGTTCGCCAAGCCGCTCACCCGCACGCGCGAATACACCGAGATCGTGCGCAAAGCCCTGCGACGGGAGAAGCTCACCTACGAGGGAGAGTTCTTCACACTCCCGCTACCGGACGGCCCCGGCAAGGCCCTGACGCTCACGGTGCATCCGGTGCGGGAACACATCCCCATGTATCTCGCCGCCATCGGACCCAAGAACCTCGAACTCACGGGTGAGTTGTTCGACGGTTGGCTGGCCATCTTCTACTCGCCGGAGTTCGCGGGAGAATTGACCGCGAACATCGCCGCGGGCAGGGCCAAGGTCGGCAAGACCATGGAGGGATTCGATGTCGTTCCCACGGTGCCGGTCGTCATCGGCGACGACCTGGACAAATGCGCCGAACCACTGCGCGCGTACGCGGCTTTGTACATCGGCGGCATGGGCAGTCGCGAGCAGAACTTCTACAACCGGCTGGCAGTGCGGATGGGATACGACGTCGCCGCTGCCGAGGTGCAGGACCTCTATCTCGCCCGCGACTATGCCGGAGCGGGGGCCGCGGTGCCCATGGAGTTCATCGACAACACATCCTTGATCGGTCCCCGGGAGAGGATCCGCGACCGGTTGCACGCCTTCGCAGAAGCAGGAGTCACGACGCTGACCGTGGCCAGTTACGCCGGCACGTTGCAGGAGAGGGTCGCCACGGTGCGCGCCATGGCGGAGATCTTGGATGAGTCCGGACTTGCCGGATGATCTCGTGGTTCGAGGCGATCGTCCTCGGCGTGGTGCAGGGGCTGACCGAGTTCCTTCCGATCTCGTCCAGCGCCCACATCCTGATCATCTCCCAACTCTTCGGCTGGGAAGACCCGGGCGCAGCCTTCACCGCGGTGTCCCAGATCGGCACCGAGTCAGCGGTCATCCTGTACTTCCGCAAGGACATCTGGCGGATCATCTCTGCCTGGTTCCGCTCCCTCTACACGCCTGCTGAACGGGGCGTCCTCGAGGCGCGTATGGGCTGGTACGTGATCATCGGCACCATTCCCATCGCGGTCCTGGGGGTGGCGTTCCAGGACCAGATCGAGACTGTCGCGCGCAACCTGTGGCTGGTGTCCTTCACCCTGATCGGGTTCGGCATCATCCTCGGAGTCGCCGACCGCGTGGGCCGCAAGTCCCAGGAGCTCGAGGATCTGAACACACGTGACGGGATTCTCTACGGAGTCGGGCAGGCGTTCGCGCTGATCCCGGGTGTCTCGCGTTCCGGTGCGACCATCTCGATGGGCCTGTTTCTGGGCTACTCACGTGAGGCGGCCACTCGCTACGCGTTCCTGCTGGCCATCCCAGCGGTCATGGCATCGGGCTTCTTCGAGGCCCTCAAGATCGGCGATGGGCCCACCCCGGACTGGGGTCCGACGATCGTGGCCACGGTCATCGCATTCGTCATCGGATACCTGGTGATCGCCTGGCTCATCAAGTACATCTCGACGAACTCGTACATGCCGTTCGTGCTCTACCGGATCGTGCTCGGATTGTTGGTCATCGTGCTGCTGAGCACCGGGGTCCTCACCGCCACCTGATCAGTTGCGCCGGACCTCGACGTTGCGCCCGCGCGCATCGGAGATCAGGGACCCGTACCCCCTGGCACCCGAGACGCTGATGTAGACCCGTGGCTGTTGGCCGGCGATGCGATCGATGGAGACGACCGAGATCTCCTCGTCCTCCAGATCGAGTCCCGCGAGGGCCTGTTGCTGGAGGTCTGGGATCACCGTCCAATCGACGGCGCCGAGGCCGAACGTCGTGCGGTCCAGGTTCTCGATGTCCGACATGCTCATGGACACCGGGTCGGAGTCCCAGGTGTTCCCGTAGTACCGATAGGTGTCGAGGTTCTCGGGTTTCTGAGGATCGCGCACTTCGGCTGAGAATCCGTTGTTGGTCAAGGAGATGCGACGAACCGTGACATTCTCGCCCAGTTCCTGGCGGAGCAGAAGCGGAACCTCTGTCGGATCGGTCAGGGGATTGAACGTCGGCGTCGCCCCGGGCGTGCCGGAACCCGCCGTGTTCCCGCTGCAGCCGGCCACCGTCAGCATCACGGTCATCAGTACGGCTGCGAGGATGCGCATGTCCACAGTGTGCCCGCCGTGCTGCCCTGCTCGGGGCACTACAGCCAACCGCTGCGCTTGAACTGTCGGTACAGGACCAGGCAGATCGTCGCCATGACGATCAGCACGGCGGGGTAGCCGAAAGACCAGTGGAGTTCCGGCATGTCCTCGAAGTTCATCCCGTAGATCCCTGCGATAGCGGTCGGAACGGCGATGATCGCCGCCCACGCGGAGATCTTGCGCATGTCCTTGTTCTGGCGCAGGTCCTGTTGTGAGGTCGACGCCATCAACATGGTCATCAGGAGTTGATCGTGGGACTCCACCAGGTCGTTCGCGCGCAGTACGTGATCACCGATGTCGCGGAAGTAGGGCGCCAGCTCGTGGGGGATCTCGGAGTGCTCCTCGCGCACCAACGTCCTGGCTTCCGAGATCAGCGGTGAGATGGCCCGTTTGACCTCGAGGTTCTCGCGCTTGAGGTTGTAGACCATGCTGGCGTTGTCCGTCGCCTTCATGCTGAACACCGCGTCCTCGAGGTCCTCGAGGTCGTTGGCCAGGTGTTGCACGATGTCGAGGTAGCCGTCCGCCAGAACGTCCAGGACTGCATACAGGACGCTGGCCGGCCCGTATCGGGTCAACGCCAGATGTGAGCGGAGCCGGTCCCTCGCGCTGCCCGGTGCCGCGTCGCCCCTCCGGATCGACAACGCGAACCCGGGGCCGAGAAACACAGCCACCTGCCCGGTGTCCACAGCCGAGATTTCCTCCGTGTAGCGCAGCTCCTTCAAGACGATGAACGCCCGATCGTTTCCGATCTCGACCTTGGGACGTTGCCTGCCGTTCAGGGAATCCTCTACCTGCAGGTCCGGTAGATCGAACAGTCGCTGCATCATCTCCATCTGATGGCGCGAGGGATTCGCGAGCTTGAGCCAGACGAAAGACCCAGGATCGGGTGCCTCGGTGGCCACTTCCCGAACCAGCGATGTCAGAAGTCCCTCCAACTCCCACGGCGGGGTGTCAACGGAGACGCAGCGAGAGTCGACTGGTACCTCAGCACCGTTTCGATAGCGGAAGACCGACGTGATCACGACGACAGTGTGGCCCCGGGAATACGCTGTCGGGGTGACAACGGTGATGTTGCTGCGGCACGGTCGCAGCACCGCGAACGCCGAGGGCATTCTGGCGGGGTGGACTCCAGGCGTCGGACTGGACGACGTCGGACAAGAACAGGCCCGGGCGGCCGCCCGACGGCTGCAGGAAGTGCGGTTCAGCGCCGTGGTCACGAGTCCACTCGAACGATGCCGGCAGACGGCCGACGCCATTGCCCGACGCAAACGTCAGGACCTGCCGATCCATACGGACCTCGACCTGGCCGAGGCCCGCTACGGCGACTGGACCGGCCAGCCCCTGACCGAACTTGCGGAGGATCCCCTCTGGTCAGCCGTGCAACACCACCCGAGTGGCGTGACGTTTCCCGGCGGTGAGTCGATGGTGGCGGTCTCGAACCGGGCAGTCAGCGCGATCCGGCGCTGGAACCGCAGGCTGGGGGACAAGGCCACGTACGTGGTGGTCAGTCATGGTGACGTCATCAAGGCGATCCTCGCGGACGCCCTCGGGATGCATCTCGATCTGTTCCAGCGGCTACAGATCGACCCTTGCTCGGTGTCGGTGATCCGGTACACCGCGCAGCGGCCCTTCGTCGCAAGACTCAACGACGTCGGGGGCGATCTGTCGGCGTTTTCACCTGGCCGACGGCGCCGAGCAGCGAGTTCCGATGCCGTCGTCGGTGGCGAGTCCGGGGCGTAGGCTGACCCTCATGACGCGGCAGGTGTTCGTCCATGACGCTCCGGACCGGTGCATCGTCGGCACGGTGGGGGAGCCGGGTCAGCGCATCTTCTTCCTTCAGGTGCGCAGCGGCTCCCGCATCAACACGCTGGTGCTCGAAAAGGAACAGGCACAGATCCTCGCCGAACGCATCGACGGATTGCTCGACGAGATGGTCGGCTCGGACTCGCCCGCTGCCGCACGGGATGATGGCCCACTCGATAGCCCGATCGAGGAGGACTTCCGCGTCGCCGCACTCGGGCTGGGCTGGAACTCCGAGACGGGGCGACTCATCATCGAGGCGCACGCACCCGGCGCCGACGACACCGACGTCCCCGATCTGGAGAACGACGATGAAGGGCCGGACACTGTCCGGATCCGACTGAGTGCCGATCAGGGCCGCGCCTTCGCGCAATGCGCCCAGGCCGTGGTGGCCGCCGGCCGGCCCCCGTGCCCGTTCTGCCACCTGCCCTTGGACCCCACCGGCCATATCTGCCCTCGGGCCAATGGCTATCGACGCTGACACAGCCCACTGGGAGGTCCTGGGCCAACTGAGTGAAGCGTCCAACGCGACGCTGCTCGTGGAGGTGTCCGAGCAACGATTCGTCTACAAACCGGTGGCAGGTGAGCGACCGCTGTGGGACTTCCCCGACGGCACGCTCGGCCGTCGCGAAGTGGCTGCGTATCAGGTGGCGGCTGCGTTGGGTTGGGATCTCGTACCCGAGACCGTGTGGGTCGAACAGGGGCCTTACGGCCCCGGCAGCCTGCAGCAATGGGTCCAGCCAACCGGGAGTCCGGTCGATCTCTTCCCGGTCGGCCAGGTGCCAGCGGGGTGGGTGGGGGTGCTACGCGGCTATGACGCCGAGGATCGCGAGATCGAGGTGGCCCACCGGGATGACGCCGAGATGATGCGGATGGCGCTGTTCGACATCCTGATCAACAACGCCGACCGCAAAGGGGGACATCTCTTCACCATGGCCGACTCTGAGGTGGTGGGTATCGACCAGGGGCTGTGTTTCCATCACGAACCGAAACTACGCACGGTTCTGTGGGGCTTCGTCGGGCGGGAGATCCCAGCGGAGTTCAGGCAACGGATTGAGAGTGTGCGCGAGGAACTGCCGGAGTTGCTGACCGGCCTGCCGACGCTCGAGCGTGAGGCCCTGGGACACCGGGCGCGGGTGCTGGTCGACAGCGCCGAATTTCCGGCGCCGACCGGCGGGGGACCGGCGGTGCCGTGGCCACCGCTGTGACTGACGCTTGTGTCCGATTCGATGGTTGATCAGGACTTCAGGGCTGGATTCTCGTCACGCCGGGAAAGCGATCGAAGTCGTTGTCGAATGACACAACGGAACATCGATGGGAAATCGAGAGAGCCGCCAAGTGTGCGTCGTTGACCAAGTTTGCACCCGTTCCCACCGATTTGAGCAGTCGTCGCATGATTCCGACGTGATCGGCGCTCGGCTCGGCGATAACCGCATTGGGCTGTGACAGCCACGCCTCGATGCGGTCAAACGCCTCGTCCGTTGACAGTGGTCTGGGGAAGAGGCCGTCTCGGGTGGTGAGGCGGGCAAAGGCCAGAAGCGCCACCCAGTCGAAGTGCACGACTTGGTGACCGTTCAACGCATCATCGAGCCACCTTGCGGCTGCGGAATGATGGGGCGCGTCGCTGTTGACCGCGTAGAGCAGTACGTTGGCGTCGACGAGTGCCACGCCTATCCTCCCGAGCGAAGTCGCCGCAGGAGTTCGTCGTCTTCGAGATCTCCCGCAACCTGAAGAGCGCGATCCAGATTCACCGTGCTGCGCCCCAAAGAAGCTGGTTCCGTGTGGAACCCGCCTGGACCACGGCTGTTCCGCAGCAAGCTGTTCAGCGCTTCCTTGAAGGATTCCCCATGCTCGCGCATTCGGCGCTGAATCAGGGCTGCATTGTCGGGGTCGAGGGTGACCGTGGTCCTCACGTTTCCACACTAGCATTAGTGCATCAACAGTAGTGATGCGCTGATGCACACTGGGTGCCGTCGGACTGCGGGCACCATGTCGCGATTCCCGCACTAGGGTGATCGGATGCAGTCCTGGCGTGAGCAGGTGGTTCCGGAAATCCCTGGTCCTGGAGTGCCGCTGCGCCTGTACGACACGGCCACCCAGGAGCTGCGTGCCACGGCACCGGCCCAACGGGCAACGCTCTACGTCTGCGGGATCACGCCCTACGACGCCACCCACATGGGCCACGCCGCCACGTATGTCGCGTTCGATCTGCTCAACCGGTTCTGGCGGGACGCCGGTCACAACGTCTGCTACGTCCAGAACGTCACCGATGTCGACGACCCACTCCTGGAACGAGCGGTGGAGTCCGGCCAGGACTGGCGGGAACTGGCCGACTCCGAGACCGAACTGTTCCGCTCGGACATGGGCGCCCTGCGCGTGTTGCCACCGCGCTACTACATCGGTGCGGTCGAATCGATCCCAGCGATCGTCGAAGGGATCGAGGCTCTGCGAGAACTCGACGCCGTCTACGACGTCGACGGCGACCTGTACTTCCCAGTCGCCCGGGATCCGGGTTTCGGCTCCGTGTCCGGGTTGCCCCGCGCGCAGATGGTGCAGGATTTCGCCGAGCGGGGTGGTGATCCGGATCGCGCGGGCAAACGGGACCCCTTGGACCCGCTGTTGTGGCAGGCCGCTCGAGAGGGCGAGCCGTCGTGGCACACCGATCTGGGACACGGTCGGCCGGGCTGGCATGTCGAATGCACCGCCATCGCGGAGGAGTACCTCGGACTGCCGTTCGACGTGCAAGGCGGAGGCTCGGATCTGATCTTCCCGCACCACGAGATGTGCGCGTCCTTGGGCAAGGTCGGCAGCGGGGAGGCGATCTTCGCCCGCCACTACGTACATTCGGGCATGGTCGGGCTCGACGGCCACAAGATGAGCAAGTCGCGGGGCAACCTCGTCCTTGTCCGTGATCTGCGCGCCGACGGAAACGATCCCATGGCGATCCGGCTCGCCCTGCTCGCGCACCACTACCGTTCTGACTGGCAATGGACGCAGGACGAACTGCCGCGCGCGCAGCAGCGCCTCGCCAGTTGGCGGGCGGCCGGCAAAGCGGAGACTGCGCCCCCGGCGGGCCGGGTCATCGACGCCATGAGACAGTCGCTGGGTTCGGATCTGGATGCCCCCGGCGCGTTGTCTATCGTCGACGACTGGGTTGCGGAGACCGTGCTGGGCAGAGGGTCGGACCGGGACGCGCCGCACGCCATCAGCTGTGCCGTGGACGCCCTGTTGGGCGTGGAACTGTGAGTTGGCGAATCGGGAGGAGCCGAGCGTGAAGTACGCGATCACCGGTGCGACGGGTTTCATCGGGTCGGCACTGGCTCATCGGTTGGCCGGCGATGGGCATGACGTCGTCGCGACGGTGCGCAACCCCGCCAAAGCCCAGGCGTTGACAGCGGCCGGGATCGAGGTGCAGGAGGCGGATCTGGGAGATGTCGCCGGCATGGCCAAGGCCTTCGAGGGCTGCGCCGGCGTCTTCCACGTCGCCGGGTGGTACAAGGTGGGCTCGTCGAAACCTGAGGAGGGCTGGCTGGTCAACGTCGAGGGAACCAAGAATGTCGTGGCAGCGACCGTTGCGGCGCAGGTTCCCCGACTGGTCTACACCAGCACGTGCGCAGTGAACTCGGATACCGAGAGCCTCACTGTCGACGAGAGTTACCACTTCACGGGCCGTCATCTGACGACCTACGACGAGACAAAGGCCCGCGCTCACGACTACGTCGTTCAGTTCGCGGAGGGCCATGATCAGCCCGAGGTGGTCATCGTGATGCCAGGCGGAGTCTACGGCCCCGGCGACACCTCGCAGGTCGGCCAGATCCTCGCGGATGTCGCTGATGGCAAGCGGGTCATCGTGTCCTCGTCATTGCGCATGATGCAGGCGCATGTGGATGACATCGTCGACGGACACGTACGCGCCATGGAACCCGGTCGCCCCGGCGAGTCCTACATGTTGGTGGGCGAGCGCACCGACTTGCGGACGATGGCGACCGAGATGGCCGACTTGACCGGCGGCAAAAAGCCGATCGACATGCCGCGTGCCGCGCTGCCGGTGGCGGAGAAATTCCTGTCGGCCGTGGGTCGGATGGTTTCGTTGCCCCCTGAGTTCTCAGCGGAGGCGATGCGCTCGTCACGCGCGTCCTACCTCGCCACCTCCGCCAAGGCGAATCGCGAACTGGGATGGACGTATCGACCGTTGTTCGTCGGCTTGCGCGAGACCGCCGAAGCCGAAGGCTGGATCTGATTCGGGGACGCTCAGCCCGAGATCCGTTCCTGCCACTGCTGTGCGTTGGCGATGACCTCAGCGCGGCTCACGGTCAGACACTCACGGTCGCGGACCACCAAGTCGCCACCAACCCACACGTTGGCGACGTCGTTTCGCCCGCAGACATAGACGAGATGCGACGCGACGTCGTACATCGGTACCGAGGTTGCATCCGTGAGGTCCACAGAGACCAGATCGGCCTGCTTGCCCGGTTCGATTGAGCCGATCAGGTGGTCCAGCCCCAACGCGGTGGCTCCGTTCAACGTGGCCATTGTCAGCACCGTGTGGGCATCCAGGGCAGCCCCGTCCCGCGCAACGCCCTTGCCCAGGAGTGCCGTGGTGCGCATCTCCTGGAACATGTCCAAGCGGTTGTTGCTCGCCGTGCCATCCGTCCCGATACCCACGGTGATGCCGGCGTCGAGCATCTGCTGCACTTTGGCGAAGCCGCTGGCCAGTTTCAGGTTCGACGAGGGGCAATGGGAAACAGCGACTCCGTATTCGGCGGCCAGGGCAATGTCGTGCTTGGTCATGTGGACGGCGTGCGCGGCCAGGAAGTTCGGGGAGAGCACTTGGTGGTCGGCGAGCCATTGGACGGACGGGATCCGGTGGTGCGAGATGTGCCGCTCGACCTCTCCCCAGGTCTCATTGAGGTGGGTGTGAATCCCGATGCCCTGGGTCTCGCAGAGCGCCGCAGCATTCTCCCAGGAGTCGACGCTGGTGGCGTACGTGGAATGCGGGGCGAGCATGAACTGGGCCCGTTCATGGCCCCGCCATTCCTCGACCGCGGCCAGGCCGCGCTCGAGGTACTCCCGTTCACTGCTCGCGTAGCCAGTCGCCACCTCGAGGTAGAGGACCCCCGCCGTCACCCGCATACCGGCGCGAACCCCCTCGCGCGCGGCGGCCGACGGGTAGAAGTACATGTCGTTGAACGCGGTCGTCCCGCCGGTGAGCATCTCCCAGCACGCGAATCGTGTGCCGTCCGCCACGAATCCGTCATCGACCCAGCGAGCCTCGGCGGGCCAGATCCGCTGCTCGAGCCACTCGAGGAGGGGTAGGTCGTCGGCGTACCCCCGCAGCAGCGTCTTGGCGGCGTGGGTGTGGGTATTGACCAGACCCGGGATCAGCACCTGTCCGGGCAATGCGACCACCGCGGCGGTGGGGAACTGGCGCTCCGCCTCGGCTCGGGGCAGAACAGCCTCGATGGTCGCGCCGCGGACCACGACACTGTGATCGCGCCACACCGCGCCGCGGGGGACGATGGGGACGACCCAGTCGGGATCCAGACGATTGAGCGGTGATTCCGGCGTGGCTCAGCCCTTCTTCTCGTCGTGTCCGCCGAACTCCTTGCGCATCGCGGACTGGACCTTGTTGGCGAAGAGATCGTTGCCCTGCGACGAGAACCGGGAGAACAGAGCGGCCGTGAGAACTGGTGCCGGGACGCCCGTGTCGATGGCGGCCTGACTGGTCCACCGGCCTTCGCCGGAGTCGGACACCCGACCGCTGAACTCGTCCAGTGTCGGGGACTTGTACAAGGCGGCTGCCGTCAGATCCAACAGCCACGACCCCACGACCGATCCGCGGCGCCACACCTCGGCCACTGCGGTGGTGTCGATGTCGTACTTGTACCAGTCGGGGTTCTCGAGCGGTGCCGTCTCCGCGTCCTGATCGCGCTGTTTGTCGCCGGCGTCGGCGTTGTGCAGGATGTTGAGGCCCTCCGCGTAAGCGGCCATAATGCCGTACTCGATACCGTTGTGGACCATCTTGACGTAGTGCCCGGCGCCACTGGGACCGCAGTGCAGCCAGCCCCGCTCCTCGGGGGTGGGGGCTCCGCTGCGGCCGGGAGTGCGCTCGACGTCACCCATCCCGGGAGCGATCGTGTCCCAGATCGGCCCGAGGCGGTTCACGGCCGAGTCATCTCCACCGATCATCAGGCAGTAGCCGCGCTCGAGGCCCCACACGCCGCCACTGGTGCCGCAGTCCACGAAGTGGACGCCTTTCTCGGCAAGTTTCGCGGACCGTCGGATGTCGTCGTGGTAGCGCGAGTTGCCGCCGTCGATCAGGACATCGTCGGCCTCGAGCAGGGCGCCCAGCTGATTGACCACGGACTCGGTGATCGTCCCGGCGGGGACCATGACCCACGCGGCGCGCGGCTTGTCCAACTTGGCCACGAAATCCTCGAGGCTGTCGGCGCCGACCGCGCCTTCGGCGACGAGATCCTTGACGGCTTCGGGGTTGTTGTCGAACACGACGCACCGATGACCATCGCGCATGAGGCGACGAACGATATTCGCCCCCATCCGGCCCAGACCAACCATCCCCAACTGCATCGGGTTGTCCGTCGTCACGTCGACTCCTTCCGCCCGACCTCAGGTCGGACCCATGTGGCATTCAAGGGAACGCTAGTGCAAGAGTGGCGTTCGACGCGCTCCCTGGGGCCGCCGTTCAAGTGATGTCCGATTTGTGGAAGGGACCGCAGTGACCAGTTGGGACACTCTCACCGAACTCTCGCAGACCGTCGGATCGCAACGGATCCGCGATCTGCTGGCGACCGACCCTTCGCGAGCGACCCGGCTCGTCGCCGAAGGGGCGGGGATCACGCTCGACTATTCCCGCCAGCGGGTGGACCAGATGGTTCTGGACGCCTTGGTGTCGCTCGCTGCCGAGCGAGGTGTCGCGCAGCGTCGTGACGAGATGTTCGCCGGTCGACACATCAACGTCACCGAGGACCGCGCTGTCCTGCATGTCGCACTGCGGATGCCGAAAGACGCGACTTTGGTGGTGGATGGCGTCGATGTCGTGGCAGAGGTGCACCTAGTCCTCGACCGCATGAAGGCGTTCAGTGAACGGGTCCGCTCGGGGGAGTGGACCGGGCACACCGGCAAGCGCATCCGCAACGTCATCAACATCGGCATCGGTGGTTCCGATCTCGGTCCCCACATGGCGTACCTCGCGCTGCAGGACTACTCACAGCGGGACCTGACATTCCGATTCGTGTCCAATGTGGACGGAACCGACATCGTCGAGGCCACCCGGGACCTGGATCCCGCGGAGACGCTCTTCATCATCTCCAGCAAGACGTTCACGACCTTGGAGACGATGACCAATGCCGCAGCCGCCCGCGACTGGGTCAAGCGCGGCTTGGGGGAAGACGTCGACGTCGCCCGGCACTTCGTGGCGGTATCCACCAACGGAGACGCCGTTCGTGAGTTCGGGATCGACACGGCGAACATGTTCGGATTCTGGGAGTGGGTCGGCGGCCGCTACTCGATGGACTCCGCGATCGGCCTGTCCACCATGATCGCGATCGGGGCCGAGCAGTTCGACGACATGCTGGCCGGGTTCCATGCGATGGATGAGCACTTCCGCACCGCGCCGACTGCCGCCAACCTCCCGATGCTCATGGGTCTGTTGTCCGTGTGGAACCGCAACTTCCTCGACTGCCCGACAGTCGCCGTGCTCCCGTACGACCAATACCTCTCGCGGTTCCCCGCCTACCTGCAGCAGCTGACTATGGAGTCCAACGGCAAGAGCGTCAAACTCGACGGCACCCCGGTCGAATCCGAGACAGGTCCGATCTACTGGGGCGAGCCGGGCACCAACGGGCAGCACTCCTTCTACCAACTCATCCATCAGGGAACAAGCACCATCCCTTGCGATGTGTTGTTCTGCGCCGAACCGCTCAACGAGGTCGGCGATCAGCACGATCTGCTGATTGCCAACGCCCTGGCTCAGGCTGCCGTCTTCGCGCTGGGTCGCACAGCCGAGGAGGTCGCCGCGGACGGAGTTCCCGAGCGGCTGATCCCACACAAGGTCATGCCGGGAAACCGTCCGTGCAGTGTGATCACGGCACAGAAACTGACGCCGCACGCCCTC
>WBZT01002136.1_pt1 | contig 13966 bp, 11 predicted proteins | sample 5204241 | NCBI WGS metagenome assembly WBZT01 (sample SAMN12344358, study PRJNA552823) | activated sludge metagenome | biome: Activated sludge suspended growth; feature: Nitrification reactor; material: Wastewater; isolation source: activated sludge from nitrification reactor of wastewater... | reverse complement strand
CGTTCCCCTGCCGCAGACACGGAAGTGCAGATTTGAAGCCGATTGATCCTATGCCAAAGATTTTGCTGGTCGAAGACAACGAGATGAACCGCGATATGCTTTCGCGCCGCTTGCAGCGCAAAGGTTATGAGATCGTCATGGCGGTGGACGGTGAACAGGCGGTCGCGATGGCCGGCAGCGAAGCGCCCGCCCTCATCCTGATGGACATGAGTCTGCCGGTGTTCGACGGCTGGGAGGCGACGCGTCGCATCAAGGCCGCGCCGGAAACGAAGACGATTCCAGTGATCGCTTTGACCGCCCATGCGATGGCCGGCGATCGGGAGAAATCGCTGGAGGCGGGTTGCGACGACTACGACACGAAGCCGATCGAGCTGCCGCGCCTGCTGGAGAAAATCGAGGCGCTCCTCAACCGCAAGCCCGCCGCGTAGCCGCGCCGCCGCGGCCTCCCCGCCTTGCCGAGCAACCTCAAGCACGACCTGCGCACGCCGTTGAATCACATCATCGGCTACTGCGAAATGTTGCTGGAAGAAGCTACCGACCAGGCGCAGGCGCATCTGGTGGGTGACCTGGAGCGCATCCATTTTGCGGGCCGGCGGTTGCTGACCGTGATCAACGATCTCTTCGACCCGATCAAATCCGCCGCCTACAAGTCCGATCCCAGCCTGGTGCATCACGAAATCCGCACGCCGCTGAACCAGATCATCGGTTACGCGGAGATGTTGCAGGAGGAAGCGCGCGAGCAGGGAGCGGAGGCGTTCGTGGCTGACGCGGGAAAAATTCTGGCCGCCGCGCGCGAATTGTTGCGGCTGGTGACGGAGAACTTCATCGGCGACGAACCACGAACGGCGGTTGCGGAGAATTTGCCGGGCAGCTTTGCCACCACGTTTTTGCGGCGGGACGAGCCGGTCGCTCCTTCAACCACGCGGGCGATCAGCCAGCCGCTCGTAACGGGGACGGCTGGCTCGCTGCTGGTGGTGGATGACGACGAGGGCAATCGCGTCATGCTCGCGCGGCGGCTGCAGCGGCTGGGTTACGAAGTCACCGTGGCCGAAAATGGCCGCTGCGCACTGGAAGAACTGCACGCCGGGCGGTTTGATTTGATGTTGCTCGACATCCAGATGCCCGAGTTGAACGGTTATGAAGTCCTCGGACTTTTGAAGGCAGACCTGGCGTTGCGCGATATTCCGGTGATTGTGCTGTCCGCCTCGGACGAAACCGAGCGGGTCGCGCGGTGCGTAGAAATGGGCGCGGAGGACTATTTGCCGAAGCCCTTCGATCCGGTGTTGCTCCAGGCGCGCATCGGCGCTTCGTTGGAGAAAAAGCGTCTGCGCGACCGGGAAATCTCCTACCTGCGCCAGATCGAGGAGGAAAAGCAGCGGAGTGATAATCTCCTGCACATCATCCTGCCGCACGACGTCGCCGAGGAATTGAAATCCACGCACGCTGTCAAGCCGCGCCGTTTCGAGAACGTGGGTGTGCTGTTTTGCGACATCGTCAACTTCACCGCCTATTGCGACCAGCACGCGCCGGAGGACATCCTCCGGCATTTGCAGTCGCTGGTGGAAGCTTTCGAGCGGATTTGCGGCGAGAGCAGCCTGGAGAAGATCAAGACGATCGGCGACTCTTTCATGGCGACAGCCGGGCTGCTGACGCGGACGGCGAACCCCGCGCTTAACTGTGTTCGTAGCGGGTTGAACATGATTGCCGCCGCCCAGGCCATTCCACCGCACTGGCAGGTGCGCGTGGGAGTGCATGTCGGCCCCGTGATCGCCGGGGTCGTGGGCCGGCGCAAGTACCAGTACGATGTCTGGGGCGACACCGTGAACACCGCGGCCCGGATGGAGCAGGCGGCGTTGGCCGGCTCGATTTGTGTGACCGCGGACACTTGGAAACTTTTGGCGGCAGATTGCGAGGGCGCGTCGCAGGGCAACATTCAAATCAAAGGCAAAGGCGGACTGGAACTTTACCAGATTGAGCGCCTGCGAAAATAGCGGCTGAAGCCCGCCGGATTCCCCGGCGGCTCGGCTGGACTGGCGCCGGAACGACAAAAGCAGGAGACCGTGCGGATTTGTTGAAACGTTTTTCGCCCCAAGTTGTTTAACAAACGCAGCCTCTCGCATTGGTGGATGCCAGTTGACCGGAAGCAGGGCAGTTCCTAGCCTGCCGTCAGCCAGTCAATTTGCCACGACTCACCACCCAGTGAGGGCGAATCATGACCGCATCCCAAACACCACCTGCCGGTCCGGCCGGTCCGGCTTTGCCGGAGCCGGACGACCATTCCACGTACACAGGCGCGGGGGATCGCGCGGGCGGATTGGGCGGGCTTGCCATTTCTTCCGAGGCGCTGCGCGCGTTGCCGGCGGATTTCGTTAAGCGGCATCGCGTGCTGCCGTTCAAATTGCAGAACGGCACCCTGCACGTCGCGACTGCCGCGCCAGGCAGCCAGCGGGTGATTGACGACATCCGCCTCTTGAGCGGGCTGGAGGTCGAGGAAACTGCGGTCGCGGACAGCGAGGTGGCGGCGAAGATCGCGGAATGTTACCAGGTGACCGTCGAGCAGATGGTCGAGAACTTGAGCCCGGAGCGGGCGGCCACGGTCGAAAGCAAAAACCTCCACGACATCGAGGTGATGGCCAACGAGCCGACGGTCATCAACCTGGTCAATCTCATCATTTCCTCCGCCCTGAAGGAGCGGGCCAGTGACATCCATCTCGTGCCGTTCGAGGCCACGCTGCAATTGCGGTATCGCGTGGACGGTTTGTTGCAGGACAAACCGCCGCCGCCCAAGCAACTCCACGCCGCGCTGGTGTCGCGCATCAAGATCATGGCGGACATGAACATTGCCGAACGGTTCATGCCGCAGGATGGACACATCCAGATCAACCACCGCGGCGTGCGCGTGGATATCCGCGTGGGCACGATGCCGACGATTTACGGGGAAAGCCTCGTGATGCGGTTGCTGGAGAAAGGCACGAAGCTGCTGACCGCGCTGGAACTGGGGTTGGACGCGGAACGTTCCGCGCTGCTGTCGCGGCTGGTCGAGAAGCCACACGGGCTTTTCCTCACCACTGGTCCGACGGGCAGCGGCAAGACCACCACGCTGTACTCAATCCTGCAGGGCATCTACACCCCCGAACTCAAAATCCTGACGATCGAAGACCCGGTGGAATACGAGCTGCCCGGGGTGGCGCAGATTCCCGTGCGGCCCAGCCGGAATTTCACTTTTGCCACCGGCTTGCGGGCCATTCTGCGGCAGGACCCGGACGTGGTGATGGTGGGAGAGATTCGCGACTCGGAGACGGCGGAGATCGCGATCCGCGCGGCGCTCACCGGGCATCAGGTGTTCAGCACGCTGCACACAAACGATTCCACGGGCGCGGTGACCCGGCTCATTGACATGGGCGTCGAGCCGTTCTTGATTTCGTCGTCGCTGGAGGGCGTGCTCGCGCAGCGGTTGGTCCGGCGAATCTGTCCGCACTGCCGGGTGGAGTCGCCGGTGGCCGCGGGATTGCGCGACAAGCTGGAAGCCTTGGGCGCGCGACAACTGGCCGGGACCTACTTCCTCGGCCAGGGCTGTGAAGAATGCCGCGGCACGGGCTATCGCGGGCGCATCGGCATTTTTGAATTGCTGGCGATCAATCCGGCGCTGCGGGAGCTGATCCTGCTAAAACGGTCCAATGCGGAACTGAAGAACACGGCCCAGGCATCCATGGTCACCATGCACCAAGATGCCTTGCGGAAAGCCGTCGAGGGCATCACTTCATTGGAGGAGATTTTGCGCGTCTCCTCGGGAGACGTGCTGGAATGAGCGCGTTTCGTTACCAGGCGGTTGAGTCCAACGGCGCTTCGACGCAAGGGGTGATCGAAGCGGAGGACCGCAAGGCCGCGCTGCGCCTGCTCGGACAGCGCGGGTTATTTCCCTCGCTTTTGGAAGCTTGCGCGGCTGACCAACCCGGCGCTGCGGTTGAGCCGGTGAAGAAGTCCTGGGAGTTGAACCTCGCCATCGGTCCGCGAATCCGTCGGAAGGACATCACGGCGTTCACGCGCGAGATGGGAACGTTGCTGGGCGCGGCGATCCCGATTCCCCAAGCCCTGGAAGGTCTGGGTGAGCAGGAGGAAAATCCCGCGTTGAAAGCCGTCGTCCGGCAGATTTCCGAATCCGTTCGCAAGGGCGTGGCGCTTTCCACCGCCATGGAGGAGCATCCGCGGATCTTCAGCCAGCTTTACGTCAGCATGGTTCGCGTTGGCGAGGAAGCCGGCGTCCTGCCCAAGGTCATGGCGGACCTCGCTGATTTGTTGGAGCACGAGGATGAGGTTCGCAGCGAAGTCGTCGCCGCTGTGTCGTATCCGGCGTTCGTTCTCGGGTTCGGCGTGTTGACGGTGGCAGTGCTCCTGACCGTGGTGTTGCCCCGGCTGTTCACGATGTTGCAGGAGATGCTGCCGATTCTTCCGCTGCCGACTCTGATTCTGCTCAAGGTCAGCGGCGTGTTGCACAAGTACTGGCTGTTGATCCTGATCGCCCTCGGCGGTTCGACGTTTGCAGCGCGCCGGTTCGTCCGTTCGGCGCAGGGCGCGGAGTTTTGGGACCAAACCAAGTTGCGCCTGCCGGTGATGGGTTCAGTCTTCCGCTCGGCGGCGTTGAGCCGGTTCGCCCGGACCCTGGGGACGCTGGTCCGCAGCGGCGTCTCCTTGTTGCCCGCCTTGAAGATCGTGGAACAGACGATTGGCAATCTGGTGCTCGGCCGGATGATCGCGCAAGTGGCCGAGGAGACGCGCGGCGGCGATTCACTCGCGACGCCACTCCGCAAGCTGGACATTTTTCCCAAGACCGTGATCCAGATGATCAGCGTCGGCGAAGAAACCGGGAAGCTCGACGACATGCTGCTGAAGGTGGCGGACATCGAGGAGCGGCACATGCGCGGGCGCACCAAGGTGCTGGTTTCGCTGTTGGCGCCGGCGTTGATCCTGGTCGTCGGCGCGCTCGTGGGGTTCATGGTGATGGCTCTGTTGCTGCCCATTTTCCGGATGAGCCGCGCCATTCACTGATGGTTCCAATCGCACACAACCAAGCTATGAGAATGTCATTGCCGAAGAAAACCCGCCGGGGATTCACGCTGATCGAAATCATGGTCGTCGTCGTCATCCTCGGCATCCTCGCCGCGGCGATCATTCCCCAGTTCCGGGGCACGACCCAGGACGCCAAAGTCAGCACGACGAAATCCAACATCGCCGAACTCGAGGCGGCGCTCGAACGATTCAACATCCATCTGGACCGTCATCCGACGACGGAGGAAAGCTTGAAAGTTCTGCTCGAAGCGCCGACGGGCGAGGAAAGCAAATGGCGCGGACCCTACATCAAAATGTTGCGCCCGGACCCGTGGGGAAATCCTTACCAGTACCGCATTCCGGGCACGCATCATCCGTCAGGTTTCGATCTTTGGTCGCGCGGCAGCGATGGCGCGGATGGCGGCCAGGGTGAAGCGGCGGACATTGGCAACTGGTAATCCATGAAGCCAACCCCATACGCCGACGGCAAATCGGGCTTCACCTTGATGGAGTTGATGGTGGTGCTGGTCCTCATCAGCATCATGACGGCCATGATCCTGCCCGAAATGCGCGGAACGTATGAGGAGGCGGTATTGAGTTCGACGGGCCGGCAATTGGCGGACGCCGTGGGCGTCGCCTACAGCCAATCGGTCACGGCTCAGCGAGCGCATCGCCTGCGAATTGACACAGCGGCGCATCGTTACCTGATCGAGCAGCGTGTGTCGGGCGATCCGGGGAACAGGTTTGTGCCGGCGCGCGACTTGCCCGGCGGCGAGGGCGTTTTGGATGCGCGCATTGCCATCCAGCTTTGCCAACCGGGAGAAGATTTTTCCGAGGCGACAGAAGCGGGTTCGCCGATTGAGCCGAGGGAAGCAGAACCGTTGGCCGGCGGCGCCGATACCATCGTTTTCTATCCCGATGGAACCGCCGATGCGCGCGAGATTCAACTGGAGGACCGGGATGGATTCCGGTTGGCCGTTCGGATCAACCCCGTCACCGCCCGGGTGCAAATCAAGGAGCTGGAGCGCCGGTGACCGCCCCTCCCGACAACGCGGGCTTCTCGCTGGTGGAGGTCATGTGCGCCATCCTGATTCTGGGACTTGCGATGGTGGGGCTGACGCTGGGTATTACCACGGCGCTGACTTCCAACAAGGAATCCGAACTGCAAACCGCCGCCGCGCTGATTGCCGCCGGGCAGATGGAACAGTTACAGGCGGACCGGATTCTCGTGGATGGCGTCGAAGCGGGGGATTGCGGCGCGGGCCTCGCGCTGTATCGCTGGCGGCAATCCATCAGCAGTACTTCGATTGACGGTTTGCACGAAGTAGCCGTGACGGTGGAAAACACCCGGACGGGAAAGCCGATATACGAATTGCGCACACTGTTGTTCGATCCACCCGCCGAGAAATCGTCCGGGAGCAATCGCGAGCGCACTGCCGCTGGCCGAGCGAAACGGCGCGACGGAGGCAGCCGATGAAACGCCACGCGCTGCGCCACCGCCCGGCCGCGTTCACGCTGATCGAACTCGTCATCAGCGCCGCGCTCGGCTCGATGATCCTGGTCAGTGCCTACCTTTGCCTCAATTCCGCCGTCGCCAGCCGGAAGGTGATCGAGCCGCGCGTGGACGTGTTTCAAAACGCCCGCGTCGCGCTGGCGTTGTTGACCGCGGACCTGCGCGCAGCCTGCCCGCTGGCGAAAGATTTTCAATTCCTGGGCCTGGACCGGACGCTCGGAGACGTGGAGGCCGACAATCTCGATTTCGCGACCCACAACTACACCCCGCGCCGTCCGCGCGAGGGCGACTATTGCCAGGTAAGCTACTTCCTGGAGAAGGACCCGCGCTCTGGGCAATACGCACTCTGGCGGCGACGAAATCCCGTCATCGCCTTGGATCCGCTTTCGGGCGGGACGCGGGAGGAAATCGCCGGCGGACTGCGCGGGGCTCAATTTGAATACTACGACGGCTTCGACTGGTATGATTCGTGGGGAGAAATTCCGGGCGAGCATAAGCCGCAACCGGCGGCGCGAGATCAATCGAACCGTTTCGGAATGCCGGAGGCGGTGCGGATCACCCTGACCTTTGACCCGCGCGGCAGCGCCAAAACCACGGCCTCGGCGGTGGAAGCCAGCCCGGAGCCGCCGCTCATTTTTCGCACTGTGGTCCGGCTCAGCCTCGCGGCCAGCAATTCGCCACGCGGCACCGGCGATTCCGCGACGCCCGGAGCGAGCGGCGGAATGAATTGAAACGATGCGCGCGAAAGCTTCCATCCTCGTCGCTCTGCTGTGGTGCCTGGCGCTGCTGTCGTTGGTGGTGGTGAGCGTTCTCCACACCGCCCGCCTGGACCTGTTGATCGTCAAACATCACGGCGACGCCCTCCAGGCGCATTACCTCGCGTTGGCGGGAGTGGAGAAAGCCAGGGCGCTGCTCTATGCCGACGCGAAAAATCGCAGTCGCAGCCGTCAGAGCCACACCAGGGAGCTTTTCAACGCGCCACGCGAGTTTCGCGAGGTCACGCTGGGGCGGGGACATTTTCAAGTTCTGCGACGAGGGCGGAGCGACGAGGGTGGGGGAATCCTTTACGGCGTGAGCGACGAAGAGAGCCGGCTCAACGTCAATTCCGCCACGCCCGAGGAACTGGCCAAGCTCCCGGGCATGACTCCGGACGTGGCAGCGGCCATTCTGGACTGGCGCGACGAGGACAACGCCGTTTCTCCCGGCGGCGCGGAGTCGGAGTATTATCTTTTCCAGCGCCCATCCAGCCAGCCGCGCAATGGTACGCTGCAAACCGTCCGCGAATTGCTGATGGTCCGCGGCGTTTCGCCCGAGCTGCTGTTCGGCGAAGATCGCGCGCAGAACGGTTTGCTGGGTAACGCCGGAGCCGGGGAGGAGAGTGCTCCGCGCGATCAAGCCGCCGTCTTGGAAAACGCCGGCTGGTCGGCGCTGCTGACGGTCAACTCCGCCGTCCAAAATCTCACCGCCGCGGGAGAGGCTCGCGTGAACGTCCAAACGGCGGACGAGCGTTCGTTGACGGGTGTCAAAGGCCTCACTCCGGAAATCGCCCGGGCAATCATCGCCTATCGCGGACAGAATGAGTTTCGCAGCGTGGCCGATTTGCTGGACGTCACTGCCGCGCGGAATCAAAACGAAGCGCAACCCGGACCCACCCAGGTTTCTGGCAACAACGCTTCCGGGGGGCCGCGAGTGGTGAGCGAGAACTTGTTGATGGACATCGCCGACGACGTGACGGCGTCGGCCAGCGCCGAGTTGCCCGGCGCGGTGAACATCAACTCCGCCAGCCTGGATGTGCTGGCCTGCCTGCCGGGGCTAAATCGCGAACTGGGGCAAGCCATCATTTCGCATCGTCAGTCCGCCGGTTTTTTCCCGAACATCGCCGGGCTGCTGAAAGTGCCCGGAATCAACCGTGAACTCTTCAAGCAACTCGCTCCGTTGATCACCGCTCGCTCGGAAACCTACCGCATCATCAGTGAAGGTCGGGTGGATTCCTCCGGCGCGCGGCGGCGCATCGAGGTCATCGTCCATGTGGGATCCTCCGAGATCGAAACCCTTTCCTACCGGGAGGACTTATGAACGGTTTCGATTTCTTGAATGGCGGCGCGTGCTTCATCGAGATCGGTGACCGTTCATTGGGGATTCTGCACGGCGAGGGGGGACTGGAAGTGCCGCTGGAGCGCCAGCCCAACGGCCTGCTAACGCCGGCTTGCCGGGAGCGCTTGAGTTCCAACCTGAAATCTTTTCTCCAGCGGCCGGCCTGGCAGCCGCGACTGCGGGCGTGGTGCGCGGTCGGCGCCCGAGGCGTGTCGCTGCGACGGTTGACGCTGCCGCCGGCACCGAAAAGCGAACTCCAGCGGTTGCTGCGCCTGCAAATCGAAAGCGAATTTCCGCTCTCGCCGGATGAGCTTGCCTGGGGCTGCTCGCGGCTCGACGAAATCGGAGCCAACTCCGGCAGCGGGCGACAAGAGTTGTTCGTCGCCGCCGTGCGGAAGGAAACAATCGAATCATACGCTGAAGTTTTCACCGACTGCGGCCTCCGGCCCATTTTCACGCTGGCGGCGTTGGCGCGGTGCGCGCTTTGTCCACGCCTCACCGGCAATCAGGTTGTTTTGGAAATTGGACGCGAGCACTCCGAGTTGGTGAGTTTCGAGAACGGCGTGCCGGTTGGGCTGCGCAGCTTGCCGTTCGGCGAAGAGCATCCTACCGCGTTGGACTCGCTCAAGCTGGCGCTGAAGAGGGATTGGCCCGGGCAAAAAGTTTTCTGCCTCGCCGCCACCGCGAAGCAGAAGGAAATCGCCGCCGGCTTGGCGAAATCCGCCAGCGATGGCGGCGCGTGCGAATCCGTGGAATTTGCGCCGGGGCCGGGACGATCGGCGGCGACTCTGGGCCTGAAAGCCAGCGTGGAAAGCGAATCGGGCCGCGGTCTGTTGGTGCTTCGGACCCGCGAGGCCAGGGGCGGTCTGGCCTTTGCCACACCGGAACTACGCAAGTGGGCGGCGCTAGCCGGCTTGCTTCTCCTCGGCTGCCTGGCGTTCCCGTATTGCGAGGCGCTGCTGATGAAGGGACATCTCGCGCGCAAGCTCGCCGAAGCCCGTGCCACGCGCGGCACGCTGACCGTGATTGATCGGGAGTTGAACTTCCTGCAATACGTCCGGAAAAACCAGTCGCCCTATCTCGACGCCATCTATCTCATGGCCAACGCGGCGCCGAGTGGAACGCGCATCGAATCGCTCTCGATCAGCAAGCGCGGTGAGATTTCGTTGCGCGGAAACCTCCGTGACCTCCAGCAGGTGGTGTCATTCCGGTCCAAACTGATCGAGTCAGGCTTCTTCGCCAATGTGACGGTCGAAGAGCAAACACCCACGCCTGACCGGCAGAAAGTGATTGTCCACATGACCGCCGAATGGAAACCAGCCAGCGCGCGGGAGTCGTTGAAACTCGGCCCCACGCCGGAGGAAATGGAGAAAATCAAGGCGCTGGCCAAGGAGGCCGGCGGCGGCGCTCCGCCGATGATGGGCGGGCCGTCTCCAATGATGCCCGGAATGCCGGCGGCGATGCCGGCTTCCGGGGCCCCGGCACGTCCGGCTCCGGGTTCGGAGCCGCCCAAGGCGAAGAGTTCCCGGACGAACGAAGCCGACCGCGCTCGGGGCTTGCCGGTCAACCTCCCGGTCAGAATCGAGAAGAAGGAATAACCGCGTGCGCACCTTGACCCAACGTGAAAAGCAAATGGTCCGCGTCGGCGCGATCGCGGTCGCGCTTTACGCGGTGCTGCTGTGCGGACGGTTCATCGCCGCTGCGCACGCGGACTATCGAAAGCTGCTCGAAGAAAGCCGCAAACTCCGGGCGGAGATTCGTGCCTACGAGGATCGGGCACTCGTGCTCGGCACGCTGATGGAACGGCTCAAACTCGATCCGGCCAAACAAACCAAGGCAACGGTCGTTGCCGAAACCAGCGCGGCGATTCAGCGGGCGGCGACCGGCGGCGGAATTCAATTCGGGCCGATCCGGGAATCGCCCGGTCGGACTGCCGCGAAGGAACTGGCCACGATGAAACTCGAAGGTTCGGGCCCGCTACCCGCGCTGATCACGTTCCTCCACCGGCTGGATGGTCTGGGCAGTCCCGTGGTGATTGACTCCGTGCAGATCGGTGCGGACACCGCCAAGCCTGGCCTGATCAAACTCAGCGTGACGCTCATTATCATGGATTTTGAGCAATGGAAAGAGGAGGAGACGCCCCATGCGTGAGCGTTCCGAAATGGCTCTGAAGATCGTTTGCGGCGTGCTCGCGGCGCTGCTGCTTTTCCAACTGGGGCGAATGCTGTTACGCGCCAGCCCGCTGCGGGGCGTCCGCATCCCCGAGTTGCCCGCGCTGTCCATTGGCTCAAACCAGGTGCCGGCGAAGGCGACCGACGTTGTCGCAGTCTCCGCCGCCGTAACAAACGCCACCAACACCGTCTCCAACGCGAAGCCAGAAACGAATGCCGTCCCGAAATCGGCGGAAGCGCGGACAACCAACCCGACTCCGACCCTGGTGTTGAAGAATTCCGGGACGAACGTGGCTTCAAATCGGGCCACGAACCAGCCGCCGACCAACTCGGTCGCGGGCAAGCCAGTCGCGAATGGCGCTCCCGTGCGCGCTGCTGGAAAAACCGGCCCGCCGCCCGCGATGATGCCCGAGGCAATGCCGAAGCTGCCGGAAGTCCCGCCGCTCGTTCAGGCGCGCGTTGACCGGATCACGCAGAGCGAACTGCTCGCGCCGTTCATCCGGCCGCTGCCGATGGCGTTGCTGGGAATTGCGGGCCGCGATGCGTTCCTGCGTGCGCCTAACGGCCAGACTGGCCTGGTGAAGGAGGGCGACGAGTTGGGCGGCATCAAGTTGCTCAAGATCGGTGTCAACCGGGTGCTGATCGAGCAGGCGGGCGAGTCGAAGGAACTGATGATTTTTTCCGGACTGGGAGGCGAAAGTCTCCTGCCCAAACCAAACGTGGCAACCAATGAAACCAATCCGAAAATCAAGTAGGCGATTCCGCGCAGCGGCCGTCTGGGGCTGTGTCGGCGTGCTGTTGGCTCAGTTGATCTGGACGGCGCCGAATGCCGCCCGGGCGCAAGCGGTGACCAACGCCCCGCCCGGCACGAACGCGCCCGCGCCGGACGCCGATGCCGCCTTGAAAGCCGCCGTTCCAGCGGACGGCCCCGGCTCGAAAACGAACGCGCCGCCGGAAATTTCCGGGTCTTCCACGAACAAGACTGCGGCGGACTCGGCTTCCTCGACGAACGAAATCCAGGTCAGCTTTCAGGGCGCGAGCATTGACATGATCGTTCAGTGGCTGGCGCAGAACACGGGCAAGAGCGTGGTCAAGAGTCCCCAGGCCCAGTGCCAGTTGACCATCATGAGTTCCAAAAAGCTCACGCCACGCGAAGCCATCGCGCTTATCTACCGCGCGCTGTCGCTGGAGGGAATTTCGGTCGTCGAATCCAGCAAGTTCATTTTCATCGTGCCGGAAGGCAAGGAGCCGAAGATGAGTCCCGAGTTGATTTCGGCCGCGCAGACGGACATCCCGGAGGGGCGGCAGCGGTTGATCAAAATTTTCCCGCTGAAGTTCGTTCAAGCGGCGGAAATGAAAGAGAAGATCAAGGGCTTGCTCTCGGAGAAAGCGACCGTGGACGTGGATGCGCACGTGAACCAGATCATCGTGACGGATTTCAATGACAACCTCGCCCTGGTGGCGAACCTCATCACCGCGCTGGATTCCGACCGACCCGGCGACGTCGCGGTAAGGTTGATCCCGCTGAAAAACGTCAGCGCGCAAAAACTGGTAAAGGAGATCAGCCCGCTCTACCAGAAGTTGACCAGCAAATCGCAGAAGGAAATGGTGGAGGTGGCCGCGAACGACCGCTCGAACTCGCTGATCGTGCTGTCCGGTGAATCCGACTTCAAAGCGATCGAAAAACTGGTGGCCGCGCTCGACACCGAAGACGCGCAGGAAAAATCCATGCAGGCGTTTCCGCTCAAGAACGCCGATGCCACGGACGTGGCCAAGCAGTTGAAGGAACTCAACCAGGATCAGGACAGCGCCTCCCGCTATCCGTTCTTCTTTTCCGGCAGCGGCTCGTCCCGGAGTCCGAAGAAATTCAGCGTGGTGGCCGACCGCCGGCGCAATACGATCATCGTGCAGGCGCCACCGACCGCGATGGAGGGCATCGCCAAAATGATCGCCGCGCTCGATGAACCGGTGACGGCTGAAAGCCTTTCGCCGAAGATTTACCAGCTCAAGTATGTCAGCGCCGTGGATATCGAGGATGTCCTCAACGAACTGTTTTTGAAAAAGAAGGAGCAGCAACGGCCTTACTGGTACTACGATGATTATCCCCAGGAGACGCCGGATCGCGATGTGGGCCGCCTCTACGGCAAGGTGCGGATCACGAGCGAACCGCATTCCAACGTGATCATTCTCACCTCGAACTCGAAGGAGAATCTCGAAGCCGTGGAAGCCATCCTGGAGCAGTTGGATGTTCCTTCCGCCGGCGGCGAGAGCACTTTGCGCGTGGGACTGCAATTCGCCAAGGCCGCGACTGTGGCGAACAGCATCAACATCCTGTTTGCCAAAAATGGCTCGCCGCCGTTACGGGCGGTGAATCAGCCGGGCCAACCCAACGTCCCGAACCAGCCCCAGCAGCAGGCGCAGGCGACTTCCTCCCGTAGCGGGTTCGATCTGGAGCAGGAGGTGAAGGAAGACGGCTATTTCCCGTGGCTGGGTGGACAGCCGGATAATCCGCGCTCGGGCGATGCTTCCTCGCAGCGCCCGGTGAGCGATCTGGTCGGGCGCGTCCGCGTCGTCGCGGACCAACGCAGCAACGCGCTCCTCATTTCGGCGAACGTCCATTACTTCCCGCAGGTGTTGAAGTTGATCGAAGACCTGGACGCGCCCACTGACCAGGTGGTGATCGAAGCGCGGCTGGTGGAGGTTTCGAGCGATTTTCTCGACAAGCTCGGCGTGCGTTGGTCGCCCGACGGCAGCAAGGTTTTCACGGCGGATGATTTCGACAACTCCACGCTGTCGCAGGCCACGGCGCAATACCAGAAGGGCTTTGGGGGAAACACCACGGTGAACACGCCGTCGTCCGCCACGGTCGCGCAAGGGCTGGCATCCCTGCGCTCGGGGGTTTTGAGCAGCACGCTGAACATGGATTTTCTGGTTCAGTTTCTCCGGAAGACCACCGACGCCACTGTGCTGGCCGAACCGCAACTCAACATCCGGGACAACGAGACGGGCAAACTTTTCGTCGGCCAGCAGGTGCCCGTAGGTCTTCATGTGGTTGCTGCAGCCGGCGGCGTTCACCACGACCACGTCGGCATCCTCGAACTCGGCGATGCGCTCCCGGGCCATGGCCTTCGCTGCCTCCGGA
>WBZT01002134.1_pt1 | contig 13971 bp, 8 predicted proteins | sample 5204241 | NCBI WGS metagenome assembly WBZT01 (sample SAMN12344358, study PRJNA552823) | activated sludge metagenome | biome: Activated sludge suspended growth; feature: Nitrification reactor; material: Wastewater; isolation source: activated sludge from nitrification reactor of wastewater treatment... | reverse complement strand
CGGCCATCAGGCCTCCATGGATCGAGGTACGGCGCCGCGAACACGGCCCTACCTAACAAACCCACCCCGAAGTTGGCCTCGGTCCCCAAATTTCTCGAATTTCCGGACGCGCGTCGATCCGGCAGTGGGCCAGCGACCCCCGCGAGAGCGGGGGCGCTACGACTCGAACGAACACGAGCAGGCGTTTATGGCGAATCCACCACTCCGCACGGCAACGGGGTCGTCGGTGTGGCGAACCCGGGGACTCAGGCCTATGGCGTCTGGGGCCGGAGCGATGACGGCTACGGTGGACGATTCGAGGGCGGTCGCGTCGGCGTTTCGGCCTCCAGCCTCAACGGTTTCGCGGGCGAGTTCTCCGGCGCGGTCCGGATTGACGGAAATTCCTCGCATGACAAACCGTTCCTCCAGTTGCACGAAAGTCAGGACGGCGACTACGCACGCATCCAGTTGCAGGTGGCCAGCCGGCCTCTGTGGCATCTCAGCGTGGGCGGACCGGAGAACAGCCTCGTCTTCTACAACTCCGCCAATTCCGTCGTCAGCTCGATCAGCGAATCCGGCGTGCTCTCCACCAAGGTGCTGACCATCACCGGCGGCGCGGACATCGCCGAGCCGTTCCAGATGTCGCAACGCGACCTGCCCAAGGGCGCGGTCGTCATCATCGACGAGGAGAATCCCGGCCAGCTCAAACTCAGCGCCGAGGCTTACGACCGGCGCGTGGCGGGCATCATCAGCGGGGCGGGCGGTGTGAACCCGGGCCTGAGCCTCAGCCAGCATGGCGTGATGGAGGGAGGCCAGCACGTCGCCCTGACCGGCCGGGTTTACGTGCAGGCCGACGCGTCGAACGGCCCGATCAAGCCCGGTGATTTGCTCACCACGTCGGCCAGGCCGGGCCATGCGATGAAAGTCACGGACCACGCCCGCGCCCAAGGCGCGACGCTGGGCAAGGCCATGACGACACTGAAGGAGGGCACGGGGCTGGTGCTCGTGCTCGTCACGCTGCACTGAACGAACCTTCCACCGGACACTGCGCATGACTCGCTTGCTTCTCCTTCTCCTGGGCGCGGCCTGGCTGGCCGCCGCGCCGGCTTCGGCCCAATACCTCTGGGTCAACGTCTCCTTCAAGGCCGTGCTCAACCCGACCAACGGCACGCGCGCCTACACTTTCAGCCAGGCGGACGTTGACGCCACTGTTTCGCGGATGAACCAGACGCTGGCCACCTACCAGCGCGGCTATCGGGTGCGCCGGGTGGACCCGCTCTACGACATTGGCGGCATCGGCGACACGACTGGTCCGAGTAAATGGTATTCGGCCAACCCCCGCGATCCCTATCCACTCAATACATCCGTGCGCAATCAGGAACAGATGGACAGCGAGGCGCGCGGCAACCCGGCGGTGTATCGTTGGAATCCCAATGCATTGAATTACTACGTGGTCGCCGGCTTTGGACCATCACTGACCGACTCGAATGGCGTGGCGGTCGGCCAGCCGGCCGGGGAAGGATCCTATGCCAGTGGCGGCTACCAGATCGTCACGCTCGGCACCGTTCACAACGACCTGGTGATCCTGCACGAAACCGGGCACTGGTTTGAATTGATCCACACCCACGGCGGCTGCGTGCGGGACGCGAGCAACGTCTGCGGTTCGACCGCCAATTGCGGGATCATCGCGCCGTTTTTCGGCTGGCGGCTGGGCGACGATGGGATTGGCGACACGCTGCCGGTGCAGGCGGGGGATTTCTGTTTCACCTCCCGGGACAATGTGACCGCCGCCAACTTTGGCGTGGCCTATGGCTTCTGCACGCCGGAACAACAGAACCTGGTGGACGACACTTACCTCAATCTCATGGCCTACGGGTTCAACAGGGTTCTGGACCGTCTGACGCCGCTGCAACTCGACAAGTGGACGCGCTACGCCAACAACGAGCGCGCCTTTGCCATCAGCGGACGCACACGCTTCGTGAGCGCGACGGGCAACAACGCCAACTCCGGCCTCGTCCCCACCGCGCCCAAACGCACGGTGCTGAATGCCGCCAGCGCCTCGACCGGCGCCGACATCGTCCTGCTGCGTCCGGGCAGCTACAACGAGCAAATCACGCTCAACCAGCCGGTCACTCTTCGCGTCGCGCCCACCAACTCTTTCCCGGCTTATGCCCCGTCGGCCACGATCGGCCGGCCTTGAAACTCCATCTCCCCATGAAAGCTCTTATGACTCCAATCGCTGTAACGCGGAAGGGACCCCCGCATGGGCTGCGGGCGCTCCGGTGCATCGCCACCGCCTTCCTGATCATTGCGCCGCTCGCGCTGCGCGCCCAGGCGCCGGCGGCCTCCGGCACCGTCATCACCATCGCGGGCAAGGGCTTGGCCGGCTTCTCGGGCGACGGCGGTCCGGCCACGAACGCCGCGCTCAACTGGCCCTCCGGCCTGGCCATTGGTCCGGACGGCACGCTCTACGTCGCGGACAGCTTCAGCTACCGCATCCGCGCCATCGCTCCCGCGACCGGGTTCATCACCACGGTGGCCGGCAACGGGACCTTTGGCGACACGGGTGATGGCGGGCCGGCCACCAATGCCTCGATTGACAGCGTTACGAGCATCGCCGTGGACCGCTCCCGGCACGCTCTCTATCTTTGCGAAGGCAACAACAACCGCGTGCGCAAGGTAAACCTGACCAACGCGGTCATCTCGAATTTTGCCGGCTCCGGCTTCTTCGGTTTCAGCGGTGACGGCGGCCCGGCCACGTCGGCCTGGTTCGCCATCCCCGATGCGGTCTGCACCGACGGGGCCGGCAGGCTTTCCATCTCCGACCTGTTCAACGACCGCGTCCGCCAGGTGAATCCTGTCACCGGGATTATCACGGCCCTTGCCGGCAGCGCCTTGGGTCACGTCTCGGACGGCGACGGCGGCCCGGCCACGAGCGCCGCGCTCCTGCCCCGGCGCCTCACTGCCGACCACGCCGGCAACGTCTTCGTGCAGGACACCTGGACCAACTCCGTCCGCCGCATTGACGCCGCCACGGGCATCATCACCACGGTTGCGGGCGGCGGCACCAACATCCCGGGCAGCGGGCCGGCCACGAACATGGCCCTCGGTGACTTCAGCGATCTGGTGGTCAGCCGCGATGCCGGCAAGCTCTACATCGCCGATACCACCCGGGTGTTCGTGGTGGACCTGGCCACCGGTCTGCTCTCGCCGTTTGCCGGCACGGGCACGAACGGCTTCTCCGGTGATGGCGGCCCGGCGTTGGATGCCCGGTTCGACTTTATCGGCGGCCTGGCGCTCGCGCCCGGCGGCGGATTGGTCATCTCCGACACGGACAACCAACGCATCCGCTACGTCGTGCCGGACTCGATCACTCTCACCAACGACAGCCAGCAAACGGCCTTTTACCTGCCCTGGGTCAGCGCGCTGGCCGGTGATCTCACCATCGCCGACAACCCGAACTTAACGAACGTTGACTTAAGTTCCGTGTCGGGTGTTACCGGCTCGGTTGTGATAAGTAACAACCCCTCGGCGCAAACGATCGCGCTCGGTGCTGTGGAGACCGTCGGAGGGGCGGTGATCATCAACGACAATGCGGCGGCCGGGTCGGTTGGCCTGAGCGGCCTTCATTCCGCCGCCAGTGTTGAGATCGGCGGGAACACCAGCGCTACGAATGTTGACTTGAGTTCCGTGTCGGGTGTTACCGGCTCGGTTGTGATAAGTAACAACCCCTCGGCGCAAACGATCGCGCTCGGTGCTGTGGAGACGGTTGGAGGGGCGGTGATCATCAACGACAATGCGGCGGTCGGGTCGGTTGGCCTGAGCGGCCTTCTTTCCGCCGCCAGTGTTGAGATCGGCGGGAACACCAGCGCTACGAACGTTGACTTAAATTCTCTGTCAGGCGTCACCGGCTCGGTCGCCATTAACGCCAACCCCTCTGCCCAGACGATTGATCTCGGTTCGATATCCTCCGCTCTTGGTAACATCACTATTGAGTCCAACGCTCCCGACGCGGTCGTTGACCTGAACAGTCTCACCGCGTTTGGCTGCGGCACCAACGAGGTGACGATGACGTTGGACGGCGGCACCGTCCAGATGACCAATGGGTTGAGCCTCTGCACCAATGCGACGCTCACCGGTTCAACCACGCTGGACGGCAGCGTGACCAACAACGGCACGATCGAACCCGGCGCTTTGCCCGGTCAGCTCAACCTCAGCGGGCACCTCGTTCTGGCCGACTCATCCCGACTGCGAATGGAAATTGGCGGTTCCGCGCTAGGCCAGTTCGATGTCGTCAACGTGGCGGGCAGCGTCGCGCTGGGCGGCACGCTGGCCGTCACCCTGGTCAACGGCTTTGCCAGCGTGATGACCAACGGCGCAAACTTCACCGTGCTGAGTAGCGGAACTCCCGTGTTGGGCGCCTTTGCCAACGTCCCGAACGGCGGCGCTCTGACCACGACCGAGGGTTACGCCCGTTTCACGGTGCTTTACGCCGGGGCGAGCACCGTGCGGCTGACCGATCTGGTGATTGTGGATACCGACGCCGACGGCCTTCCGAACTGGTGGGAAGACCAGTTTGGCCTCGGCAAAACCAACGCCGCCGACGCGGCGCTGGACCTGGACGGCGACGGCGCGTCCAACCTCAACGAATTCCTTTCCGGCACAAAGCCAAGCGATCCCGCGTCCGTCTTCCGCATCACCGCGCTCCAGCCCTCAGGCGGCGATCTGCGAGTCACCTGGACGACGGTCGGCGGCAAGAGCTATGTCGTGCAGACCAACGGCGACGTGAGCAACGGCTTCACCGACTTCAGCCCGCTCATCGCCGTTCCCGGCGCCGGCGAATCGGTGACCAACTATCTGGACGCCAGTGGCGCGACCAACGGCCACCGTTACTACCGCGTGCGACTGGAACCTTAGCCCGGCCACCGGAACCACACTGAACATATGAAAAGCAAACTCACCCTCAAGATCGCGCCGGCCTTGCTGTTACTCTCAACCCTCAACTCTCAAATCTCAACCGCCTCCGCCCAGGGCACCGCCTTCACCTATCAGGGCCGGTTGAGCGACGGGGCAAATCCCGCCAGCGGCATTTACGATTTGCGATTTACGATTTACGACACGGGGGGCGGGTCGGGCCTCGTGGCGGGACCGGTGACGAACTCTCCGACCGGCGTTACGAATGGGCTGTTCACGGTGACGCTGGATTTCGGCGCGGGCGTGTTCACCGGCGCGGAGCGCTGGCTGGACGTTGGCGTGCGCACCAATGGCGGTAGCGCGTTCACCACACTCGTGCCACGCCAGAAACTCACGCCTGCGCCCTACGCTGTCTTCGCCGGCGGCGCGCAGGCGGCCGCGTCAGTCGCGGCGGGCGAGGTGAACAGCGCGGCTCTGGCCACCGGCGCGGTCGCCAGTTCAGCCATTGCCGACGGTTCGATTGCGGTGCAAGACCTCAGCCCTGGCCTGCTCAACAACACCTTCTGGCGATTGGACGGCAACACGGGCACGACGCCGGGCGCTCATTTCCTCGGCACGGCGGACAACGGGGCGTTGGAATTGAAGGTCAACAACGCGCGGGCGTTGCGCCTCGAACCCAATGGCGTCAGTCCCAACTTCATCGGCGGCCATCCAGACAACCTCGTCAGCAACGGGTTTTTGGGTGCCACCATCAGCGGCGGCGGCGGCGCGGGCATTCTAAAACACAAGGTGGGAGGCAATCACGCGACGATTGGCGGCGGTGTGGCCAACACGGCCAGCGGCCACACCGCGACCATTGCTGGCGGCGGCACCAACAGCGCCAGTGGTTCCTACGCCACCGTCGGTGGCGGCGATTCCAACGCGGCCGACGCCGACCACGCCACTGTCGCGGGGGGCTGGGTCAACGCTGCCGGCGCGCTGTACGCCGCGGTCGGCGGTGGCAAGGAAAACACCGCCAGCGCTTCGTTCGCGACGGTGTCTGGTGGCGATGGGAACACCGCCAGCAGGACGGCGGCGTTTGTAGGCGGAGGCCGTCATAACTCCGCGGGTGGATTGTACGCGACCGTGAGTGGCGGCGATTCCAACGCGGCTGACGCCGACCACGCCACCGTCGCGGGAGGCTGGGTCAATGCTGCTGGCGCGCTGTACGCCTCGGTCGGCGGCGGTCTGGGTAACACCGCTTCCGGGAACTACGCGACCGTCCCTGGAGGCCACAACAATTTTGCCACGACACGCGCCTTCGCCGCGGGCCAGAACGCGCAGGCGAATCACGCGGGATGCTTCGTCTGGTCAAGCCGCGACAATCCCGCCCCCAGCTTTGCCACGAATCGGTTTCACGTTCATGCCTCGGAAGGTTTCTCGGTGGACTACGCCGGGCAGCGCGGCGATGGCGGCGGGCAGCGCTGGGTGGTCCTCGGCGGCTACTCGGATTTCTCCGGCCAAACCATCAGCACCTGGACCGGCGCGCGGCTGACTGACGGCGGCGTGTGGACGGACAACTCGGACCGCAACGCCAAGGAAAACTTCGCGCCGGTGGACGGGAGCGAAGTGCTGGCCAAGGTCGCGGCCCTGCCGGTGCAGACGTGGAACTACAAGACCGAAGGCCCGGACGTGCGGCACATCGGCCCCGTGGCGCAGGATTTCCACGCGGCCTTCGGTTTGGGCAATGACGACAAGCATCTGGCCGCGCTCGACTCGGCCGGCGTGGCGCTGGCGGCCATCCAGGGGCTGAATCAGAAGCTCGAAGCCGAAAACGCCGCCTTGAAGCAATGCCTCACGCATCTGGAGGAACTGGTCCGCAAACTGGCCACGGAACGAAACGGAGGCGGCCGATGAACACGCACCGCGTCTTGCAGATTGGCAATCGGTACTACGCCCTTGCGTTTGCTGTCCTGCTGGCGCTGGCCAGCGCTGCGAGCGGCCAAGAATCGCGGACCTATGCAGGTCTGGCGACCAACATCACCGTCGGCCAAGCCGCCCGTTTCCAACTCAACATGACCCTCGCCGGCGACACCATCACTGCGGCGATGACCACCGAGGCGCCGCTGGCGGGCCGCGCCAACCTCCGCGGCGGCGTGACCAACGGACTCTGCAAGCTCAGTGGCGATGCCACCGAAGGCTTTCGCGTGGATTTCAGCGGCACGCTCGACGCCGACCAACTCGCCCAATGCCGCGATGCGCAGAAGAATTTCCTCCGCGAACATCTAGGCCGCTGGACGCCTGCCTTCGCCCGCCGGCTCGCGTCAGCCACTGGCGAACCTACGCTGAAGGGGCTCGCTGACTTCACCCGTACCTTCATTGAATCCGAGTGCGCCCGCTTTGGCGTGAATCCCGGCAGCGATGAATTGGCGCTTCGCCCGGTGGATGAAACCGCCGATCGCATTTGCGATTCCTGCGGTATCCACAATCTGCCGCCCGGTGCGCTGGCAGCCACTTGATCCTTCGGCTTCTGTCCGCCCCACCTGCTTTGCCAAGGAATCTGCGCGATCTATTGAGCGCAACGGGTCCAAGCCTCCCGCCAATTCCTTGACCTAGGTCAATGTCCCTTCAGTTAGAGGACGGCACACTGACCATTAGATCATCTCCACTGAAAATCGACCGTCAGCGCAGTTGTGGTTGTGTGTGAGAGTCGGCCAGCGGAGCGCATGCTTCGGGCGCGCTGTTGGCGTCCGGGGCGGCACAGTTGAGGAACACGATTATGAATAACATGATTGCAAGAAATCTGCTGAAAACGCCCCAATCCACAGCGCTGCTTCGGGTGCTCATCGTCGTCGGCCTGTTCGCCAGCCTCCCAGCCACCGCCCACGACCAGTTGGCCTTTGTCTCCGACGGCACGAACCGTTACGCCAACTGGGACATCTTCGTACGCGACCTGGATACCGGCGTCAACACCCGCTTGACGACTCATCCGGCCATTGACAACCATCCCGAAATCAGCCCGGACGGCGAGCGCGTCGTGTTCAGTTCCAATCGCGGCGGGACGGACTTCGATCTCTACCTGGGCTGGGTGACCAACGTCGAGGCGACCGCCGTGCAGTTGACTTCCGACCTCTACCCCAACGGCCCGCAATCCAGCTACCCGGACCGCCATCCGCACTGGCATCCCGACGGCAAGAGCATCCTCTTTTCCAGCAAGAACCGTCCGTTGAGCCAGCCCATCGAAGTGGCCAGCGAATGTAGTTCGCCCATCATCATCTCGCCGCCGCGCTACTATGAGGGCGTGAACGTCATTCAGGTGGACGAAACCGGCGCGCCGACCAACTACGTGGAACTGGACATCCGCTCCTGCTGGGACAGCAACAACTTCCCGAACATCTGGGTGCCGCACACCGGCACGTACGTCGGCCATCCGTCGTTCAACCATGACGGCGACAAGATTGTGTTCAGCGCCGCGATTGATGGCAACGGCACGGTGTGGGAGGCCTATACCGCCGGCTACGATAGCAACGCGGTGGCGCTGGTGTCGAATTCCCTGCGGCGCGTGACGTCCGGCCCGGTGGTCGGGGCGAATCCCATCCAGATGAGCGCGGGCGCGCATTTCAGCCACGACGATTCGCAAATCTTTTTTCCTCCACGCGCACGCCAGCAGGCAACTCGCAGATTTTCTCCGTGCCCGCCGGGAGCACCGACGTTCCCGTCACCAGCGCGACCCAGTTGACCAGCCACGCCGGGAATGATTACGTGCCCGAACCGATCAGCAACGGCGTGTTTGTCGTCGTGTCCGATCTCGGCACCAATACCATTTGCGGCCCGCCGAACGTGCCGGGGCCGACCGCCGATCTGGATTTGGTGCTGGTGGATTCGGTTGGCGTCACGCGGTTGAACCTGACCGACAACGACGCGGCGGACGAGATGTTGCTCATCGGCGACGAGGTCAGTTGGTTCTGCGGGTTGAAGCCGAACCTGAGCGCCTGCACTTACCAGCCGCGCATCATGCGAGGCGAGGCGCTCTGGCTGGAAGCCACGGCCTGGATGAAACTGATGGGTTACATACCCGACACACCGCTTCCACCCGACCTGTTGCAGCGCTTCAATTACACGCACGAAGCCCACCGCCTTTACACGCTCGGCTGGCTCAACATGCAGAACTACATGATGGAACACGCGCCGTTCGTGTGGTCGAGCGTCCAAGGGTGCGTGCAGGCCCTCCAAGGCTCCGGCTTCCCTGGGTTGAACAACGAACCCCAACTCCTCAACTGGCTGCAAATGACCGCCCCGCTCCGCAACTCGAAATTTGTCGTCCCCACCGTCATGTACGACCGCGGCGTCGGCGCGCCTTATCCCGACACCATCGTCATGCGTCCAGCCCGCATTGCCAACGAAGTGCTGGAAATCACCATTCCGGTGGAACTCGTGGAACTGAGTCTGCACAGTTGCAGCAGTCTGCCCCCGCCCGAACCCTGGCTGCCGGTGTCGCAGCCGCCGGTCTTTCAAAAAGGACAGAACGTTTTCAACATCGCAATTGACCCTCTCGTTCCGGCGCAATTCTTCCGGTTGGAGCCTGCGATGGGGATTCCGGAGTGAGCCGGCTGTCGCCGTCCACCGAACCAGCACACGGGCGATTGTGTCAAACGTCACCCTTTAAAAATAATTCCCATCAATCTATGAAAGTGCCCACTCATCGTTTCCGGTTCCTCGCGCTGACGCTCGCCGCCTTTGGTTTGGGCGGCTTGGCGTTCAGCCCCGCGCACGCCGCGCACACCAACCGCCTCTTCGCCGTGCAGAATCGCGCGTCCACGCCCGCTTATCAATTGTTCCTCAACCTGCGCTCCGACAGCAGCATCGCTTCCAGCGAACCGTTGTATTTGCTGACCGGCGGCGTGTACGGCCTGGACTTCCTCGGCAACACGCTCTACGGGAGCGAATACCTGAGCGGCACCAATTATCTGGTGACCATTCCCCACGAAGGCGCGTCCATCGGCCAGGGTGTCCGCGTGTCGGGCAACTCCATCGGCTTCCCCAACGTCGAGGGTCTCGCTGTGGCCGACGGCGTGATTTATGCCACGAGCCTTGATTTCAGTCCGCCTCACGTCACCCGGCTCATCACCATAAATCCCACCACTGGTATTGGGACGCTGGTGGGGACGATGTCTCCGGACATCATGATCGTGGGACTGGCTTACGACCCCTTCAACCAGGTGATGTATGGCGCGGGCATTCCCTACGCCACCGTACCCGTGGCGAATCTCTACCGGATCAACCGCACCAACGCGCAAGCCACGTTGATCGGGCCGCTGGGCGCGAAAGTGGAAGGCCTGTCCTGGGACGTGACCCTGGGATTGATCGGCTCCTTCGCGAAACTCTACCGCATCAACCCGCAAACCGGCGCGGCGACCCAGATCGGTACCAACGATTTCACCGCCGGATTGCCGGGAACGTACAACGGCATCTACGGTTTGGGTGCCTACGTGCCCACTTATGCCGGCCCGCTGACCTTGCGCCTGCTCTCCACGAGCGGTGGCAATCTGGTTTTCAACTGGAACTCCATCTCCAACGTCACCTACGTCGTCGAATCGCGCGGCAACGCGGGCAGCGGAACGTGGAGCAATCTCAGTCCCAACCTCCTCGCTCCGGGCAGCAACACGCTTTACACCAATGTCGGCGGCGGTGTCGGCGCGGCCGGATATTATCGGCTGCGGACCGTTCCCGTGCCTTGAAATCCCTTCTGACTGGAACCAACCGTGAACCATATCCAAACGCCTCACACGGATGAAGACGCCAGCCAGCTTGCTTGCCCCCGAAACCCTTGAATCGCGCGAAAATCAATGCGGGCGCGGAGCTTCAAAGAATTTCCGGCGGCCTGTTGTTGCTCGCCGGGTCAAACAACCAGCCAAACCATGAACCATCAGCACACCATGAAAGTCATCACGTCCATCCTCGTTACGCTCCTGACGCTGCTCGCCGTCGAATCGGCCCGCGCGCAGTTTGGAAAAATGTTCTCCGCGACCAACTTTGTTCCGACCACGGTCAACCGGGCGTATCATTACGGCACGGGCCAGTTGTTCGCGCTGCTCGAAACCACGCCGTCCAATGACGAAGCCTACGTCTTCGCGAACAAGGCCACCGGCGAACTCCAGGGAGCGCTCCGTTTGGATGCCAAGCATGGCGCGCTGACCTCGCCGGACGGACGCGAGATCCTGATCGCCGGAGCGCAGACCACCAACGGCCAGCCCGTGTACTTCGCCGGCCGCTACAATGCCACCAACCTCGCGCCCATCGGTCAGATGCAGATCAATGTGAACGCGAGTTCCGGTTACAATCTGAGCGGTGAAGTTTCCCCGGACGGGAACTTCATCTATCGCGGAAATAGCAGTCTTCTCAACGCCAATATCGTGGCCAAATACGGCACCAATTTCGCGCCGGCCTGGGGCGCGACGCTGAAACACAACGGCGGATTTGATTTGACCGGGCCAGAAACCTATCCTCTCGCCAACGGCGACATCGGCTTTCTGATGCGTCTGGGCGCGGGCACGCCCTATACGAATGTGCTGGGACTGCTCAACGGCACCAATGGATTGCTCAAGTGGAGCGCCGTGGTGACCAACACGCCCACAACGCCCGCATTGATGGTGGAGGATTTCCGTTTCATCTTCGGCCCCGATGGCTCGCTCTTCGGCAGCCTCAACATCTACCCGCTGCTCTCCGGCAACACGAACGCCGTTCGCCTGGCCCGCTTGAATCCCAACGGCACGCTGGCCTACAGCAAGACCCTGACCGTGACCAACGCCACGTACAACTGGCACTACTATCTCGGCGGCAAGGCCCTGGTCAGCTTCACCTTCCAGGACGGGAGCAGTAATCGGCTTCAATTCATCGTGTTGGATGAAAACGGAAACCTCACCGGCAACACCGCCCTGAACTGCGGGCTGGGTGGCGGCGGCACCATCAAATACACCGCCGCCCGCCGCGAGGGCACCGATTTCGCCTTCGCCCGCTGGCAGGCCACTCTCTCCAGCATGTCTCCCCAGCAAACCCTGGCGCGCATCAACCTGACCAACGGCGCGATTGACCTGCGCCAGCTACCCGCCCCAGCACCGGGAGTAGAAACTTACGAGGTCGTGACCACGCCGAAAGGCGACTACCTCTCTCCGCATAACAACTCCGCCGGAATCGCCGCCGTGACCACCGCCCTGGTGGGCAACACTGATAAGGCCGGCGGCGGCGGGACGGTGGGATTCTACGAACTGCCGGCCAATGGCGACCTCCCCGCCTGTCCGCAATTGAATTTGTCCGACAATTCCGCAGTGGCCCTCGTCACGCCTCGGGGAGCGCAACTGGCCAATGTCTCCTTCATCAATCTCGCGGCCGGTGCCACGCTGGGCACCAACGCCATGCCCGGCATGACCACGCCGCTGGCGCTGCCCGTCATTCAATCGCTCGTGGTGACCAACACCACGGTTTGTCCCGACGACGGCTCAACCGCAACCGGGCCGACCTTGAAGATTGTCCGCACGCCGCCCACCCAGGCGACGATTTCGTGGACGCCGCCGACACCGGGTTTCAAGTTACAGGAGCGAACCAACCTCACTTCGGGAAGCTGGAGCAATTCCCCCAGCGGCTCGACCAATCCCATCACCGTCCCGGCCACCCTCCTGAAGAAGTTTTATCGGCTGTCCAATTAACGGTGTGACAGCGCATACCACCTGGCCACCATTCTCAGAACCAAAAACCACGAACAAGTAGCTGTCAACTTTATGCGAAACCTCACTGTTCTTTTATGCATCTCCGCTCTGCTCACCGTCGAAGCCGTCCGCGGCGATGACATCGTCTGGAACAACCCCGCCGGCGGCAATTGGAATACGGCCGCCAACTGGTCGCCCAGCTTCGTGCCCGACAGCGATGACATCGCCGTCATCACCAACGCCGGCACCTACACGGTCACGCTCAATGCCAACGCCACGATTGCCGGCCTCGTGCTGGGCGGTGACAGCGGCACGCAAACCCTCGCCCAGGCCGCGAGTGCTCTTACGTTGAACGGAACCGGCACCATCACGACCAACGGACGCTACGACTTCAGCGGCGGCACCTTCACCGGCACCAACCTTGTGGACTTCGCGGGCGTGCTTGATTGGAGCGGCGGCACCATTGCCGCCAACGCCGCCATCGCGGTCGCTACCAACGGCGTCGTCAACCTGCAAGGCGCCAACATCAAGGTGCTCAACGGTACGATCACGAACGCGGGCACCGTGACGTGGACTGACGCGGGCATGTTCCGCATTCTGGGTGTCTTTCACAATCTGCCGGACGGGCTGTTCCACCTCCAGACCAGCGCCACGTTGGACTTCAACAGCGGCTCGCCCCTCTTCGTCAACGAGGGCGCCGTCCGCAAAACTGTCAGCACCGGCAGCACCGAATGGCAGGTCGAGCTGATCAACTCCGGCACCTTGGACACGCAGACCGGCGGCATAAACTTCCCCACCGGCTCCGTCTTCAACGACGGCACCCAGTTCACCGGCGCGGGCACCAACCGTTTCGCATCCGCGACAATGACGCTCAATGGGACAATCGTCTCGGAGAATCTACTGCTGGCCGGGGCCTCCTGCGCTGGGAACTGGACTTTGGACGGAGTGCTGGCTTGGACCGGCGGAACGATAGCCGCGGGCGGTTCGCTCACCGTTTCCACCGGCGGCGTCGTGATCTTGTCGGGCACCGTCATGAAGGCGATCAGCGGCGCGGTCACCAATGCGGGTACAGTGACGTGGACTGACACGGGCATGTTCCGTATTCTGGGCGTCTGTCACAACCTGTCGGACGGGCTGTTCCATCTCCAGAGCAGCGCCACCTTGGACTTCAACGGCGGCTCGCCGATCTTCGTCAACGAAGGCACCATCCGCAAGACCGTCAGTTCCGGCGACACGGATTGGCAGGTGACCCTGATCAACTCCGGCACGGTGGACACGCAGACGGGCCGGATTTCTTTCCCGGGCGGCAGTGAATTCAACGATGGCTCCCAATTGACCGGCGCGGGCACCAACCGGTTGTGGTCCGGGTCCGTGGCGCTCAATGGCAGCATATCCT
>WBZT01002131.1_pt1 | contig 13984 bp, 9 predicted proteins | sample 5204241 | NCBI WGS metagenome assembly WBZT01 (sample SAMN12344358, study PRJNA552823) | activated sludge metagenome | biome: Activated sludge suspended growth; feature: Nitrification reactor; material: Wastewater; isolation source: activated sludge from nitrification reactor of wastewater treatment... | reverse complement strand
CCCAGCCGTTGCAGATAGTGGTTAGGCGTGAGTCCCGTCTGCGCCTTGAAAATGTCGAACAGCCGGGCGCGCGAGAAACCGACGTGCCGCACCAGATCGGACATCCGCACCGTATCCTGCAAATGCGCCCGCAGGTACGCGACCGCCGCCGAGACGAATTCCTTCGGGGCCGTGGGCGGGTTGAGCATCTGGCGCACGGATTCCACCAGCACCGCGCACAGCAGGGCGCGAATCAGCACCGGACTTTCGCTGGCCTGCGGATTGGCCGCATAACCGCCGGTTTCTTCCGCCAGCCGGCGCACCAGCCAGCGGAGGGAATTGCTGAAAGGATGAACGTTGCGGCTGCCCTTCTCCAGCGCCATGCGCACCCGGCGCAGGTCGGCGGCGGAAAACGGCGTGCCGCGCCAGCCCCGGAACCGCGAAATGTCCAGCGCGAGCCCGAAAATGGTGGACGGCGAGCGGACGTTGTGAACCCCGCGATGCACCACCCCGGGCGGCACCACGAGGAAATGCCCACCGTGCAGTTCCACCGTGCTGTGGTTGGTGAATTCGTAGGCGGTGGCCCCTTCCAGGAGGAAGAGGAGTTCATAGCCCTTGTGCGAATGCCATGTCACCCGGCTGGCAATCTGGCTGCGCGTGCGACTGACATGAATCAGGGCGGGGAGTCCGACCTGTTCCCCGGCTACAAGAAAGGATTGCTCACCCATGCGAAATGATCCCGGCTGCCACGAAACTGATCAGCATAATTGCCTTCGTGCCTCCAACCTATCAGCGCCCAACCGGCAGCCAAGCCAGAAAATCCGGGGAACGGCCGTTGTCGCGGCGCGTTCAAACCTGTCCATTGGACAATCTCACAAGACAAGCCGTCGGATTCGCCGCACACCAAGCGCAGCGCAACCCGAGTTTGCAAGCCGCGCGGTGGCGCACCGCCTGGCACGGAAGCACCATGAAAGAAATGAGCACCTCGAAACATGACCGCACCCGGCGGCTCCGGCAGCCCTGGCTGCTGCTCCTCCTGGCCGGGCTGTTCGTCCAAACCTCCCCGGCGGCCCCGCCTCTCAACGTGGTCTTCATTCTGGCCGACGACCTGGGCGCGAGTGATCTTGCCTGTTACGGCGCCGATTTGCACGAGACGCCGCGCCTGGACCAACTCGCTCGCGAAGGCGTGCGTTTTACCCAAGCCTATGCGATGTCGGTTTGCTCGCCGACGCGTGCCTCCATTTTGACTGGCCGGCATGCTGCACGGCTGCACATGACCACCTGGCGCGAATCCGCCATATCGCCGACGCGCAACAAGCCGTTGTTGCCGCCGCCCACGGTGGGGGATCTGCCTACGGCTATCCCCAATCTGGCGCAATCGCTGAAAGCCGCTGGCTACCTCACGCTTCACGTCGGCAAGTGGCACCTGGGCGACGCAGCGCATTCGCCCGAGGCGCTCGGGTTCGACATAAATATTGGCGGCACGCATTGGGGCGCCCCGACGACGTATTTTCATCCATTCAGTGGCCCCAGCGGCAGCTCGCGGGAGTTTCGCTTTGTGCCCGGTTTGGGCCTGGGCAAATCCGGCGAATACCTCACCGATCGTTTGACCGACGAGGCGCTGAAGCTGATTGACGAATCCGGCGACCGTCCCTTTTTCCTCAATCTCTGGCACCACAGTCCGCACACCCCGATCGAAGCCAAGCGCGAGCAGGTGGAACACTACCGCCAGAAACTCAAACCTGGGTTGCATCATCAGAATCCCGATTACGCGGCCATGATCCATTCGCTCGACGAAAACGTTGGGCGTGTGCTGGACCACTTGCAGAAGCGCGGGCTGGCGGACCGCACCTTGGTCATTTTCGTTTCGGACAACGGTGGATACACGAACCCATGGCGGGAAAAAGTGCCGACCGACAATTGGCCGTTGCGCTCCGGCAAGGGATCGCTTTACGAAGGCGGGATTCGGGTGCCGCTCATCGTGCGCCTGCCAGGCGTCACGCCGTCGGGCACAATTTGCAGCACGCCGGTAACTTGCGCGGATTTCTTGCCGACTATCCTCGAACTCTGCAACGAATTCGGCAGCGCCAAAACCCCGACCCCTGCAGGTTTGGATGGCGTGAGTTTCGCCCCATTACTCAAGCAACCGCAGGCCCGCCTGCCGCGCACCGAGTTGTTCTTCCACTACCCGCATTATTATTTCAACACGACGCCCGTCAGCGCGGTACGCAGCGGCGACTGGAAGTTGCTGGAGTATTTCGAGGACAATCGGGTGGAACTCTACAACCTGCGCGATGACCCGGGCGAAGCGCATGATCTTGCGGCCAAGAATCTCGACGAGGTCAACAAGCTCCGCACCCGCCTCCACGCTTGGTGGAAGGATGCTGATGCGCTGTTGCCCACAAAGAATCCAGAGTTCAAACCGGCTGCCAACTCGCGGCCGTAACGGCGACGGCAGGTCGCCGCCGGAGGAGCCTTGAGAAAAACGCTGTGTTTCCCTGAGTCAGCGCCACGATGGCAATCCATCGTTGACCGGGCGCGTTGGCTTCGCTTGACTGCCGGGCAGATGAAATCGCGGTTGCTCACATTGCTGATCATTGGTTGTATCGCGGCTGGTCCGGTTTGGGCCGCGAAGCTTCCCGCCAAACCCAATATCGTCCTCATCCTCGCTGACGATCTCGGCTTCTCCGACATCGGTTGCTACGGCGGCGAAATCGCCACGCCGAATCTCGACAAGCTGGCCGCCGGCGGCTTGCGCCTGACCCAGATGTATAACACCGCCCGCTGCTGGCCGACGCGTGGCTGCTTGATGACCGGCTATTACGCGCAGCAGGTGAATCGTGATCCGGCGCGACAGCGTCCCGGCTGGGCCGCTTTGTTGCCGCAATTGCTCAAACCCGCCGGCTACCGCAGCTATCACTCTGGCAAGTGGCACGTGGATGGCAAGGTGCTCGCCGGTGGCTTTGAACACTCGTACTCGTTCGACGATCACGACCGTTATTTCACGCCGAAACGGCATCTGCTCGATGACCAACCGCTGCCCACGCCGAAACGCGAGGATGGTTTTTACGCCACGAAAGCCATCGCGCAACACGCCGTGGATTTTCTCAAAGGCCATTCTGCGGCGCACGGCACCGAACCGTTCTTTCTCTACCTCGCATTCATCGCGCCACATTTTCCGCTGCATGCTCCGCCCGAGGATATTGCCCGCTACCAGGATCGTTATCAGGTGGGCTGGGACGTGATTCGCGAGCAGCGCACCGCGCGGATGCGAACGAGCGGTTTGCTGGATGCCGGCCTTTCCGCGCTCGATGCAAAATTCACGCCGCGCTATTGGAAGGAAGACTGGCGAGCGAAACTTGGGCCGGGCGAAACCGAGCATGCGACGCCGTGGAATTCACTGACCCCCGTGCAGCAGAAGTTTCAGGCCGGGAAAATGTCCGTTCACGCCGCCATGGTGGATCGCATGGATCAGGAGATCGGCCGCGTGCTCGAGCAAGTCAAGAGCATGGGAGCTTGGGAAAACACACTCATCATTTTCCTTTCGGACAACGGCGCGGATGCATCCATCCTGGTGCGTGGCGATGGCAACGATCAATCGGCAGCACCTGGCTCCGCGGATTCCTTCCTCTGCCTCGGTCCGGGTTGGGCAAGCGCGGCCAACGCCCCGTTTCGCCGGCACAAAATCTGGGTTCATGAAGGCGGCATTTCGACGCCCTGCATCATTCACTGGCCGGCAGCGATTCACAGTGGCGGCAAGTTCCGTCACTCACCAGCGCATATCGTGGACTTCGTGCCGACGGCCCTCGAACTTGCCGGTGTGACGGCGCCCACGGAGTGGAACGGACTGCCGCGGCCAAGCTTTCCCGGTTTGAGTCTCACGCCGTTGTTCGCGCGCGACGCCACACTCAAGCACGAGGCGATTTACTGGCACCACGAGGGAAATCGTGCGTTGCGACTGGGCGATTGGAAGATCGTTTCGGAAGCCGAAAACAATGCGCAGTGGGAACTTTACAATCTCAAGCGCGACCGCATTGAGTCGCAAAACCTCGCGGCGAAAGACCCGAAGCGCGTGACACAGATGGCCGCGCAGTGGGAGCAGATGAATCTGAAGTTCACCCAGCAGGGGAGTGGCGGAAAATAACGAGGCGAGGAAAGAGGGGGCCATGGATTCGTCTAAACAAGATGGAAGCAAACCCACGCAGCCCAGACCGCGCGGGCGCTGGGTGCGGCGGCTGTTGAAGTGGGGTGGCGTATTGGTCCTGTTGCTCGCGCTGCTGGTGCTCTTCTGGCTGCGCGGGGCGCTTTACAACCGCTTCGTGCGCTACCCGCAGGAAGCCGCCGCCTGGCAGGCGCTGCGGGCGCAGCGTCTTCCCGTGACGGATGACGCGGGCTGGAAAGAGTATCGCGGCATCCTGCACAGCCACTCGCATCTCTCGCACGATTCCGAAGTGCCGTTCGAGCGCATCCTCGGCGTAATGCAGGAGGTGAATCTGGATTTCATCTGCCTGAGCGATCACGCGATTGATGGGCGGGCGGATTTCTCCTGGCAATGGCGTGGGTTGCACGAGGGCAAGCTCTTCATTCCCGGTTTCGAGATGAACCATGGTTTCATGCCGTTCGGCGTGGCGTCGGAAGTTGTCTTGAGCAATCGCACGGACGGCCCGGTCCTCGCTCAGCAAATCGTCACCAACGGCGGAGTTTTGTTCTACGCGCATCCGGAGGAGCCGCGCGATTGGGATCGCCCCGAGCTGACCGGCTTCGAGATTTACAACATCCACATTGATTTCAAACGCCTGCGCGGTGGTCTCGGTGCGCTGCTGCCGGAAATCCTGCTCAACCTCAATCGCTACCCCGATCAGCTTTACCGGCGCTTTTTCAATCGACCGGAGGAGTTCGTGCGGCGCTGGGATGAATTGAATCGCACGCGGCACATCACCGGCATAGCGGGCAACGACTGCCACCAGAACGTCGGCTACCGGGCGTTTTACACCACGAACGACACGATTCACATCGAGGACACCGCGCCGCACTTGATCAAGGAGCTTCAACTGAACTGGTTCACGCGCCTCGCTGCGCGCGGGCTGTTTGGTCCACTGGAGCCCGGGCGAAAACTTTTCCATGTGCAACTCGATCCTTACGAACGTTCCGCTCGCTTCGTGAACACCCATCTGCTGATGCGCGAACTGAGCGAACCCGCCGTGCTCGACGCGTTGCGAGCGGGGCGCGCATACGTCGGCTTTGACATGATCGCCGACAGCTCGGGCTTCCGCTGGTTCGCGCGGGATGGCGCCGCCGTAACGGCAATGGGTGAATCAAGACCATTTTCCCCCGGCACACGCCTGCACGCATGGTCACCGTTGCCGTGCCGGTTCACGATTCTGAAAGACGGAAAGCAAGTTCAGCAAGTCGAAGGCCGCGCATTGGAAGAGACCCCGACCGGACCAGGCAAGTATCGCGTGGAAGTCGAATTGAAAATCCGCGACGAATGGACGCCGTGGATTTATGCCAACCCGCTGGAGTTGAAATAGCCGGCCGGGCGGCGCTTATTTCTCTACCAGGTTGAGCGCCAGGCCGCGGATCAAATCCTCGAAATAGTCCGGGACGCACGGGCCGTAAAACGACATCACGCGCGGTTCATAGCCGTCGAGGTGGTAGTAGCGCGGCCGGATGACGTAGCCCACATAGTCGCCGTTGAAGCTCGTGATCGTGACCGCTTTTCCCCGAACGCGGAACTCATGCTTGATCCCCAAAGCCAGTTCGCCGCTGAAGTCGCACGGGGTGGAAACCCAGAGCGCGTCGTCCAAACGGAACGCTTGAAGGAATGTCCGGCCATCGGTGTGAAGCACCCTTTTTGCGAGCCACGGACGGAGACGGACGCCATCGGCAACGCGAACGTTGAAGGGCGGCAGCGTGACATCAAGCGCCAACAAGCCAAAGGTGACGCGGTTGGTAAGCGGCGTGCGCGGCAGTTGTTCCAGCAGCATGGCGGCAAGCGCCTGGCCCATTTTCTCGGCGCCGGCAAATGCCGGACCGCCGGGCACTGGCGAGTGACTGCCCACGCCGCCCGCGAGAAACACGGCCAGGCCACCGGTTTCCTGCTAGACCGCACGCTGCCAACAACCAGGATAATCCGCGCTGAATTCCATCAAACTGCTCGGCAAAATGGTCGCATGGGCGCCGAACGTTCCCAGCACGCCGAGCCGGCCCCCGCGCTGTTTCACGACCGCATAGCTGAACTCGGGATCCACCTGGCCGAGTTCACCCACGACGCGGTTGCGAATGAACTGCGGCGCGTCAAAGCGCCCGTGGCCGAACTCCGCCGGCTGTAGATCCGCCAGTGCTTCCCGCACGGCACGGACGATGCAATTCGCAAACCAGACGCGTGCGCCCGGTTGAAACCCGCCGGCAAAGGCTTCCGCCACGAGTCCCTCGCCCCAGCCGCCGAGGCTTGAATGCGTGTGCGTGGCGCTCAGGTAGAGTTGCTCGCGGGACAAGCCCGCTTCCTTTTGCAGTTGTTGCGCCGCCAGCGCCGCGATTTCCGGCGGAACGATCAGCGCATCGGCGCCGACCATCACCCCGAGTTTGTCGCCGACCTTCAATGCCACGGCCTTCACGAAAAGGTCGTCATGCACGCCCTGGGTGGGTTTGCCCTTCCGGTTGCCGTAGCCGGCCAGGGGCAGCGCGCGGAATTTCCCCGCCGCCGGATCGTCCTGCGGCGCGTTCACGGTCGGCGTGAGTTTCGCGCGGCCGAAACCCGCTGCGAGTTCGCCATGGGCGAGCACGTTGGTTTCACCGGCCTGACGCAAACGGGCCGCGGTTTCCGCATAGTAGGGTTGACGCAAATACGTACGCGCATCCACCCCGTCGAGGCAGGCCAGCAGGAGCAGAACGATCAACGCCAGCAGGACGACGGCTGCACGAAGCAGGAAGCGCAGGGTTTTCTTCACGCCGCGAATCATAGGCTGACGACGGTTGAATTCAACCCGCGAACATCCCGGATTCCCGACCGTTTGGTTTGCGTTTTCGTCCAGTGGCGAATCTTGAACGTGTGGAATTTTCTTTTTTGGCAATTTGCAATTCAATCACCGAGCATAAACAGGCCGGTCAACTTTGGAATTATTGTACAGTGGAGGACGCAAGATTGTGAAACTACCCCTGACGGGAATCGTACCGCCCATGGTCACGCCCCTGCGCGGGCGCGATGAATTGGATTGCGCCGGGTTGGAGCGTCTGGTGGAGCATCTGGTGGGAGGCGGAATAAATGCCCTGTTCATTCTGGGCACAACTGGGGAGGGGCCGGGACTAAGTTACCGGCTGCGCCGGGAACTCGTGGAACGGACGTGCCGGCAGGTACGGGGTCGCGTACCGGTGCTCGTGGGGATTACCGACACGGCCTTCATTGAATCAGTCAATCTCGCTCGTCACGCGTTAAGTTCCGGCGCCAATGCGCTCGTGCTTGCGCCCCCCTATTATCTCCCCGGCGGCCAGCCCGAGTTGCAGGAATACCTTGAGCATCTCGTGCCGGAACTGCCGTTGCCGCTCATGTTGTACAACATGCCGGCCCTCACGAAAGTCAACTACGAGGCGGAACTGGTGCGGCGTTGCCTGGACGATCCGCGGATCATTGGTCTGAAGGACAGCTCGGGAAACATGATCTACTTCCACCAGATGCTGGGCCTCATCCGGCGGCGGCCGGATTGGTGCTTGCTGGTGGGGCCGGAGGAATTGCTTGCCGAGTCCGTACTGGCCGGCGGGCATGGCGGCATCACGGGCGGGGCCAACCTGTTTCCCCAGCTTTATGTCCGGCTGTACGAAGCCGCCGCCGCAGGAGACCTCAACCGCGCCCAGCAGTTGCACCGCCTGGTAATGCAGGTCAGCAACTCGCTCTATCACATCGGGCGGCATCCCTCGGCGGTGCTCAAAGGCATCAAGTGTGGCCTGGCCTGCCTGGGTATTTGCGATGATTTCATGGCCGAGCCGTTTCATCGGTTTCGCGCCGAGGAACGCGCGCGGGTGCAAAAGCACACCGTTGATTTACAGGCGGCCATCGCCAGCCTCGTCCCGACCGCAAACCAGCAGCCCCGTGTAGCTGGCACCGTCCCGCGCGCGCCCGAGGCGAATCGCGCCGTCCACTGACCTGCCTGACCGGCGGCGACTGCCGCAAAAGCAGGCCGGGACGAACGAGGACCACGGGCGGTTCAACTGGTGTGATGCCTAGTCTGGCTGGATTTCTGAGTGGCTCGCGAGTCCTTTCGCCAAGGTCAGCATACTGAACTTGCCCACCGCCGCCTCGCGTGAATTCACGTGCAACTTTTCGTAGATGCGGCGGATGTACGTGGCAACCGTCGGCGCGCTGAGCCCAAGGCGATCAGCAATCTCTTTGTTAACGTAGCCTTCAGCGATCAAGTGCAGCACCTCCAGTTCGCGCGGCGAGAGCGGCTGCTGATTGCCCCCGGCGAGCAGCATGGATTGAAAGGCCCGCACTACTTTGCGCGCGATGGAGCCGCTCATCGGCGAGCCGCCGCGGTAGACCTCTTCCAACGCATCCACAAGACCGGATCGCGTCAACCGCTTGAGCAAATACCCGCAAGCCCCGGCGACCAGCGCGGCGAAGACGTGATTGCTGTCGCCATAAACCGTGACCATGACGAATTGCGTCTGGGGCATCTGTGGCTTCAGGCGGCGTACACATTCGATGCCCGTGGAATCGGGCAGATTGATGTCCACCAATACGACATCCGGGTCTTTTCCGGGGAGGGCCACCAGAGCGCTCGCCACGTTTGCGTAAGTCCCCACGCAACGAAACTTCGAGGTTTCGTTGATCCAGCCCGCAATGATCTCCCGCGTCGCTGAGTCGTCTTCGACGATGGCCACAGTTACATCCACGCGGAGGAGAATACACGGTGGGCGATGATCTGACACGTCATCTGGGTGGATGACATTGGAATTCTGCTTCCCAAAGGGGGCGCGAAGCGAGGTGGGTGCCAAGGCGCAACACAATCCTCTTCCGTTTCAAGCGGCCCCCTGCGCAATCCCTTTCACGCTGACCAGAAAAGTCACCCGCGTACCCTTGCCGGGCGCGGAGTCGAGTTTGAACGCGGCGCCGACCGCTGTCATCCGGTTGCGCATCCCGGGAAGCCCATGACGGCGATCCATCGGAGCAGGCGGGTTATTGTGGAGGGGTGGCGATGCGAACCCGCAACCGTCATCCTCAATGGTCAAGGCAAAGCCGTGATCACGAAGGGCCAGTTGGAGGCGGACTTCGGTGGCGCGTGCATGCCGAACGGCATTATTCAACGCCTCCTTCGCGGCCAGGAAGATATTATGGCGCAGGCTCGAGGCCAGATTCCAATCCGGGAGTTCCACCGGAATCTGGATCCGCGCACGCAGCCCTGCCGCCTGGAGAAACTCCTCGGCAAAGTCGGTCAGGTAACTGAGCAAACTCTCCAGTGTGTCGTGTTGGGGATTCACCGCCCAGACGATTTCATCCAGTTGTTGGGTCAGTCGGACCGCCATCGCGCGCAAGCGTTCGGTTTCCCGCCAAGCCGGGTTCTCAGGAACCAGTTTCTCGTGGGCCGTCTGGCTAATCAGACTGATTTGGGTGAGGCTGGCGCCGAGATCATCATGAATGTCCTGGGCAATGCGCACTCGCTCATGTTCCATCTGCCGTCGGGATTCCAGAATTCGCATGCGCGCCTTCAATCGCCGATGGGCAAGGATCCAGACCAGTGCGGCAATGCCGACCACAATGGCCAGAGCAACCGGCACCACGAACCCGGGGCGCTTCCACCAGGGGCCCGGAATCACGATCCCCAAAGTGAATTCGCTGCCGATGGGTTCGCCGAAGGCCGTCATACTTTGAAGGCGAAAGGTGTATTCGCCGGGCGCCACCGGGTCCAAGGTCACACGGTTTCGGCCACCGATACCGACGGAGTAAGCTTCCTTCCACCGAAGCTCAAGCGTTTCCCCCGGCTTGACGTAATTGCCCAAACCTGAATCCGCAGACCAAAACGCAGATGACAGCACATCGTCATCTTTGATCGCAAGGGCGTTGCCGAGGGCGGGAGCGGGCAGTTTAACCAGCAAGGCCAGGTTGGGTTTCATCCCACGCCGAGTCCAGTGGTACAACGGGCCTTCGAACTGGCCCTCACCCGGCGGTTTTTCGAAGGTCGGATCCGGCCAGATATTCCGCGGCTCGCCATCCTCGCGCGTGCGGATCATCTCCAAGCCCGTCACTGCCGCCATGCCAAGCACCGACCTTTCCTCCGAAATCAAAAACATCTTCAAACGCGCGGCGCCGTCCGGAATCTGCAACCGGGCACGACGCTCGCGAAAGGTGGAATTCTCGATTTGCCCACCCCACCCCTCGGATTCTCCCATCATGGGAAAACTGGCGAAAGAAAGGATATTATTGGTGGCACCCTGGAAAATGACCCAGAAGTCCATTTCCCCGCCGGCTTCCTTCCATTGGCTGTTGTAGCCCTCCAACTTGGCTCGGAACCGGATCGGCTGGCTGGCGAGTTCGTCCCGGGGAGCGAAACTGATTTCGATGCGCTGCGGTTTGGCGAGCTTGAGTTCCGTGAGAATATTTGTTTGCGGCGTGAGTTCTCCGAAGATGGGCACGCCACCAATCCGCACCATCAAGATTTTGGAGAGCGGCTCATTCGTTGCTGCTGCCGGAATGCTGCCGGTAAGAAGGAGCAAAGCGGGGAATACCCAATCCCTGAACTGACATCCGGAATAACGGGCCTCACCCATGATGTTCGGAAGATTCCCATTCTTCAGCCCGGCAGGCAAGCCCGTGAGTCAGCCGCAACGATGTCATTTGCGCAGATGACATGACGAATTAACGAGGAAGCCGGATTCTTATAGGCCATGAGTCTCCAAGCCTTTGAAAAACCTGCGGCCATGCGCGGCTGCTCCGCAGGGCGTTTCGGGTTTACCTTGATCGAATTGCTGGTGGTAATTGCCATTATTGCGATCCTGGCCGCCATGCTCCTGCCGGCGCTCAGCCGGGCCAAAGTGCGGGCCCAGACGATGTCTTGCCTTAACAATCTTCGTCAGGCGGGACTTTCGGTGCATGTCTATGGCGGGGATTACAACAACTATTTCCCGCCCAATTTCTCGAACAGCGATCCAGGAAGCTGGGTGGAAGGCCAGATGGGGTGGAACTATTCTCCGGAAAACACCAATACTCTCAAAATGCTCAACGCCGCACTCGGCCCCTACTTGAAGAGTGCCGGGGTTTACAAGTGTCCGGCGGACAACTATCTCGCCGGTTCGGGCAATTTCACGCAAGTTAGAGTGCGCAGTATTGCCATGAATGCCTTCGTTGAAGGCGGCGCCTACCGTGGCATAGGTTCGATTTGGTATCCCACTTATCGTAAGTACGACAAAGCCGCAGATGTTACGAGCCCGACGCCGGCGGATTTGTGGCTGATGGTGGACGAGCATCCCGACAGCATCAACGACGGGTGGATGATCACGAACCCGACGGCAACGAACGTCTGGGTGGACTTGCCCGGCAGTATGCATGCGGGAGCTTGTGGCTTCAATTTCACCGATGGACACAGTGAAATCCGACGCTGGGTGGACGCCAGCACCCGGATCCCGGTCAGACGGGTGGATTACAGGGGGTCTGAAGCCGGATTCCGAGATGCGTCTTGGATGATCGGCCATTCGACCAGTCTGCTCCAATAATACCAAGCACCCGCAGAACGCTGCGGAACTCAGGCCCGCAGGCGACTGCCAAGAAGATTCAGATTGTTGATCCGCTTGAAACGGCGCCGACCAGCCAAGAACACGGCTTCACCAGCGAACGCCATAAAGTCATTTGAACCGATCGCCTGCCACGACCAGAAACTCAACCCAAGAAAACCCAAACGCGAATGAAACTGCCACTGCTCCGAACGAAGCTGTTAACCACCATAGCCGGCGTGGGCCTAGCCTGCGCCACGGATGCTGCAATCATCACGGTCAACACCGTGGACAACAAGGATTTCAGCTCTGGCAAGACGAACCTCTACCTCGCCCTCTCCCTGGCCAACACCAATGGTGACAGCAGCAATGCCATCAATTTCAGTATTCCAGGCGATGGCCCGCACTACATCGTCACGCCGCAATTCGCCTTGGCACCAGACGGCTCGGTGGACCCCAGCGGCGGCTATCCGTGGATCACCAATCACAACCTGACGATTGACGGTTACAGCCAGCCGGGCGCCCAAGCGAATGCCAACACGGTTCTGGGAACAAACTCTGCGGTTCTCAAAGTCGTCATTGACTCACGCCAGGCACGCTACACAACGGACGATACGCATCCGTACGCGCTGGGTGGACGATCCATGCTTTACGGCTTGATTCCAGACTGCAAAGGCCTGCCATTTGTCGCGAACCAGTTCGGCTACGGCTCGAACGATGTGGCGCAAATCGCGATCTTCCGCGCCACGAACGTGGTCATAAAGGGGCTGTGTTTCCTTGTGGACGTCAATCCAGCAGCGAATGGCTTCACCATTGCTGGTTCCCTCGCTCTCGTGGACGCCATCGCCCTGGCAACGGATCCGCCCACCAACAGCTATTCCGGCAATGGCTTCCCCCAACTGGGCCTGAACGTCTCCGGGTGCTGGTTCAACCTCATGCCGGATGGTGTAACTGTGGTGGAGGGCGGTGATAACGCGGTGAGCACCCGCTGGCACCGTTACAGCGGCAGTAATCCAGGTTCGCGCTGGTCGCCCGGAGGCACCAGTGTCGGGGTTTCCAAGAACAGCAGCGACGCTCGCGCCGACCAGAATATCTTCATGAGTTTTGCCCAACCGGTCAGCCTGCACGGCTGGACCAATCGCGTCGCCGGCAACCGCTTCAACGTTTTCCCGGATGGCATGCACCAGTACTTTCCGGATCCGCTCAATAGTGATCCGGTCACCTACGTCCCAACCTCCGCCTTCATCGGCGGCGTGCGCGATGGTCGCGCGGTTTACGGGACGGATGGCGACGGTGCCAATGATGCGGAAGAAAGAAACATTTTTGCGGGATTGCCGCGTCAGCGCTCCGGCAGTGAGGCTGTTATTGATCAGCAGCTCGGAGCATTTGATATTCGGGTGTCAGGCAATTATTTCGGCATCGCCGCTGATGGGAAAACCCACTTCACCAATTCCTGCTGCTTCATTCGATTCAGCGACCGGCCAACTCCCGCGACAAATTGTATCGTCGGCTCCGATTTCAATGGCGTGAGTGATAATCTGGAGGGGAATGTGATCTGCAACAACTGGCCGTTGGATTTTTGGTTTCCCAATCGCGATAGCGCGCCAACCTTGAATGCGCAAGGGCTCATGCCATACAACACCTTTGGCGCCATCCCTGAAGTGTTCAATCCCGATGCACAAGGGGCACGGATGACGGTATCCTGGCGGGGTAACAGGATGGTCAACAACTTCCCCCTTTATAGCCCGGTTTGGACCTCGCCCAATCGGGCTGCCGGAACCGCTGGGGTTTACAATTGGGGAGCGGTGATTTTTGCCATTGATGCCAATACGGCGGGCTACGTTCCTCAAATTCTCGGTTCGATGGGAAGTGGCGGCGCGGCCTCCATCGTGGACCGGCCTGATTATGGCTATGTCAATGCGACGAATTATGTTCCCACGCTGACTGCCAGTACAACTCGTCGCTTCCGGGGCACCTTTCCTGGAGGATTCATCAGTTCAGGCACGGCGAACCGCTGGACCAACTATGTCATGGATATCTACATCGCCAACGAGGAGGGGCTCACCAACGGATTGCAGTTCCAAACCTTGACCAACATCATGCCGGCGGGTTGGGTGCAGGGCGAATCCTGCGTCGCATCGAATATCCTGGTGGATTTCACGGACGATCTCGATCCGGCGGTCAATCAATTCGACGTGGACATCGCCGCCCTGAAACTTGCTCCCGGAACGAAGCTGACGTGCGCGATCAGCTACAGCAACAAAGGGATCACCAACTTTGCCACCGCCACGGCGAATGGGTTCAT
>WBZT01002127.1_pt1 | contig 13995 bp, 12 predicted proteins | sample 5204241 | NCBI WGS metagenome assembly WBZT01 (sample SAMN12344358, study PRJNA552823) | activated sludge metagenome | biome: Activated sludge suspended growth; feature: Nitrification reactor; material: Wastewater; isolation source: activated sludge from nitrification reactor of wastewater... | reverse complement strand
GGTAACGGACTGTATAAAACAGGCATGCGGCTGGGGATGCGTATAAGCATCCTGTGACTGGGTTAAAACCCCGGTATTGGCATCCACATAATAGTGGCCCTGTGACGGCCCTGAAATGCCATATGCCCAATTTAAGCCGGTATTGAACCATTGCGGGGAGTTTGGTGCCGCCATTTGCATGGCAAGCATGTAACAATGCTCATTATAGAACGCCAAAGCGTCTTCTTCTGTGTTAAAATAACCGTGTTTCCAGCCCCAATAGGTCCAGCAGCCTGCCAAACGGTTGAAAACCTGGCGGCAATCGGTTTCGCTGGTGTATCTTTCGGTCTCTGATATATCCTTCATGGCATCCAGATCCGGTGCAGAAGCCTGCAGCCAAACGGGAATGCCGTCTTCATGAACTCTTTTTAATACCTTGGGAACGCCCGCCTTACGGAAATATTTCTGCGCCAATATATCGGTAGCAACCTGCGACCATGCCTTCGGAACAACGATATCTATCATTTCAAAAACAATAGAGCCGTCCGGATTTCTGATTACTGAAGTACGCTTATCGAATTCAATTTTATCATATGGGTTGTTCGATTCACCGGCAAACAGTCTGTCTATCTTCATGCGGTAAGTAATTAAAAAAATTCTGAAAAAATATTTTGAGTTTTAATATTTCGTTAACACGGCAGTAACATATTATCTGTACTTTTCGCAATGCCATTCATTCCCGGTTGTAAGAGAGGGTATTTCCTGAGTCATGAATCTTTTGGTTAAACTCAAAAGCCGCCGTCTATATTGTGATGATCATCTTTTGTTAACGATTGGATTCAAAATTAACTGAACAAAACTATAAATGCAAATTAGAACGGCAGAAAAAAAATTTCCAAATCACTTGACATCCTGTAAACCCTCAACGGATGGGAATTCATCGAAAATAAAAAAATGACACGCCCTGAAAATTTTCAGGTCAAAACAGGGCTCCGGCCGGATACCGAATTCCTGCCGAAAAAGAAGAGTGAAATCATGTGTTTTTATGACCGGAAGGGTATAGTATTTTTACGGTAATCGTCCTGCAGATGACGCTGTTTTCTTAGCCGACAAAAAAGGTATGTTTAAGGATCACAGCAGAAAAACGAAGAGCGTTATAATGATCTTTTCTTTTTTTCAATTCCGTACTGCTGCAGTTTTTCTTCTTCATCAGCATGAACACCCACTGCTCTTTTTTCGAGAAGCTCAAGAACTTTTTTTTCTTTCTCTTTAAGCTCTCTTGCTTCGGAAAGTTTTTTTGAAAGCTGCTGTTTTAGATTTTCTATTTCGCTGCCCGTCAAATAAATTTCATCTATGTGCTGCTTTATAACTTCGGGGGTGATGTTAAAGCTTCTCCACAGTATGTCATTTTCAGCGATGCCTTTTTTCATATTCTCAAACCTGGTGATGAGGTTGAGAAGGTACTTCGTTCTGACTGAGTTAGCGTTTTCTGTGTTCATTTTGCACCTTTGCTTCTATAATAGATTAAATCCTTCAAAATTATCGTTTTTCTAATGATTTTCAGGGGGAAGAAAAGAGTTTCCACCCCCTGAGACCATGTGGTTATTACTTTCTTTTGTAAACTGACTTCGATTCGATCGGCATTTTCTGGCCGTTGAATTCATAAGTGCCCTTCGAGGTCATAGTCACTTCGTTATCACCGTTGAATACTGCGGTCTCCATGCCGGTATAACCGGACGCGATTACGCTGCCTTCAAGCGATGTGGCTGAAACTTTGCCTTTTGATTCTGAAATACCTGCGGGTCCGAAAATATCAAACCAGTAACCGATGTAGTTGCCGCTGTTATCTAAAGTGTAATAGCCGGTTCCTTTATAAACAAAATCAGGATTCTTATCGCCTGTACCTGTAACATTCACAACGAGGAACTGGTGATTGAGATCCCATGCAGCAACAATTGTTTGCTTCCCGGGCATGCCGCCGTGTTCATTCTCGCCAACCCATGTGCCCACCCACTTATCGAAGTAAGCCGATTCTACCGGTTTTGGCGGTGTCATATCCTGCGCTGCTGAAATAAATGTGATGGTGAAAATAAATACTGCTGCTGTTAAAATGTTTTTGAAGTTCATTTGTTTCTCCTTTTGGTTTTTATGATTTTTGAAAAATAGATCTTATGCTTTTGTAAAAATTATTCAATCGTTAGTGCTGCGATTTTACAACTGTGCTGAAGCATGATTTTCTGTTAAACAAAATTGGTGATTCACTTTTTTTATTTGTGGATTTATAGATTCCTTTGTTATCAGTTCCATTGATCTCAAAATTTCTCTGCATCTGAATTATGCTACAAAGATATTCCCGAAAGGTGCCGCGTCAAAAGAAAATTTATGCTATTTGTGAGGAACAATAGTATTAATTGCGGCGAAAATATTGCTTTCCCGCTAAATTTTGGTGTTTTTATGATTATTGGATTGTGAGGGAATTACGAAACAGAAGGAATGCCGGCATTCAAGAATTGCAGGCTTATCAACTAAAAATCACATCATTTTTTTACCGGTTCGGGGGCGTCCTTAAAGTGGCTGTATTTGCCAAGGATTCTGCCTATAATATACACCAGTGGATTAATGATCTTTTTGACCATAAATGGCAGTTCCGGCATATCGTATTCATGCCTGTACCTTGTCATCAGGTAAGCGGCATCGAACATTTCGGGTCTTGGAGTTTTAGACTTCTTTTGCGCTGCAAAAATTCCACCGAGGAAAAATACTATCGTGTTTGCCGGCTTTATCCAGCCTTTACATACTAACAGGTCGTCACCCGAGTTAACGAAATTATGCGCAACGCCCCTTTTGAACAATGCTGTTTCGCCGGGCAAAGCTTTTACAGGTTCTTGCCCCATTACCCGGTAAGTCATTTCACCTGAAACTACGGTTAGTGATTCATCCTGCAAAAGGTGTGTGTGCATTATGGGCCCCGCCCCCGGCTGCACAAAGCTCTCAACAAGCAGCTTTTTTTCGCCATCTTCTTCTGTTGCGGAATGAAAGATTATCTTTTCGCCGTGCCCGTTTTCAATTGTGTGCGGATATTGTATTTTCATATTGGAAATTTGAGGAACAACCTATTCAAAAAAATTTTACAAATATATCATAATATCAATTTGGAATCAAACAGCAAGTGCGGCAGCTAACAAAAAAAGGCGCTTAATTGCTTAAGCGCCTTGATAAAATAACAATATTACTTTTACTGCAGCACAGGAAGCTGCACTGTTTTCTTCTTTGCCTTTTTCTTGGGCAGTTTTTCACGTGAAAGCAAAAAATTCAAGCCTACAATTTTCAACATTTCCCTACTTTATCAGCATCATCTTTTTGGTTTGGCTGAAGCCATCGGTTTCGAGGGTGTAAAAATATATACCGCTGGAAAGTTGTGATGCATCAAAATCTATTTTATAAGAACCTGTACTCATCTGGCTGTTAATAAGTTCATTAAGCTGCCTACCCGTGATATCGTAAACTGTGAGCTTAACGTATGCTGATTTTGGTACCGAAAACTCAATGTTTGTTACGGGATTGAATGGATTAGGATAATTCTGGAATAGTTCAAATGTATTAGGGACTATCCCGCTTATTTGCTGAATACCGGTTAAAAAAGTGGTATCACCGCCATTGGTCGTATGAATGCTCCTGAGATCTGAATGTGCCCAGCCAATATTTCTATTGACAAACTGGATCGACCCAAATCCCTGGATATCATACGAAGTGTCCGGTATATGAAGCAGCCAGTTTGTGCCTCCGTTAGTTGTCCTGTATAAAACGCCCCGGAATTTACCTGCACCATAGAATACCTGGCCACCAGCTCCCCAAATTGTGTCCTTATTGATAAAACTAAAACTGGTAATTTGAGGGGTAATAATTATACCGCCTGAAGGCAGTTTTTGTTTTACCCAATTTACTCCACCGTTTGTCGTCTTTTTTACGCTTGTATCAGCAGAAGTAGATTCATACATGCTTTTCCATCCGGTTAAACTATCAGTAAAATGCATATCAACGAAATATTCACCGGGTAAATTAATATTCCAGTTTATTCCTCCATTGGTAGTTTTGTAGATATTTGGTGAACCTGCCGAAGTGTTTGATATAAATCCTATTCTTGCATTATACATATATATCTTATTAGGATTCTGGTTACCACCTGAAAACTGCTGCACCCAGCTTGAGCCGCCGGTCGTAGTAAAAAATACGCCGCCGGTAAGACTACTACTAGCAACCAGCCAAATCGTGTTTTCGTTCAATACTGCCATATCATTATATACTGCAGTTGTTGGATCATTCAAAGGTAACCAATTGTTTCCTCCGTTAGTTGTTTTTGTTATTTTCCCACTTCCTGTATAATGATCATTACCGCAGGTGAAGCCAGTATTAGCATTTATGAATAATATTCTATTCCTACCAACAAATTGACCCGTACCTACAAATTGAATGAACCAGCTATCTCCACCAGTAGTTGTCTTCATTACGAATGTAGTATCATTTTGAAATCTGTATGGTGTCACAGCCCATCCTGTTAGGCTATCTATGAATAAAACATCTGAAATTTTTCTGCTTCCAATATTCGGCAAAAACTGCTGGTACCAGTTACCTATCGGATTTAAAGGCATGATGAAGGCAAAAGTGAAAAGGCAAAAAGCAAAAAAAGTAATTAGTATTTTATAGAGTTTTTTCAAATTGGCACGATTTGATCATTATAAAATAATACTAACAAACTGATTTTACAACTCTAATTACGCGTGATATGAACAATTGTTCTATACTTGTGTTCAAGTACAATGCCTTAGTGTACTGCACAAAAAAGGCGCTTAATTGCTTAAGCGCCTTAAAAAAATAACAATATTACTTTTACTGCAGCACAGGAAGCTGTACTGTTTTCTTCTTTGCCTTTTTCTTCGGCGGTTTCTCTATATTCCTGCCGCGTTTGAGAACAATGTGCTCTTCCTGGACATCAGGATACTCGAACACTTCATTCTTAAAGTTGCGTAAAATGATCTTCTCCTTATCGCGGGCGAGAACGTAATCAGGTAACAGCGGAATTTTTCCGCCGCCGCCGGGTGCATCAATTACGAACTGCGGCACTGCCAGTCCGCTGATATGGCCGCGGAGGTTATCCATTATCTCCAAGCCTACATCAATAGGAGTGCGGAAATGGTTAGCGCCCTTGGTAAGATCTGCCTGGTAAATATAATATGGCCTTACCCTTATTGCGAGCAGCTTTTTCATCAGGTCGCGCATAACTTCAGGGTCATCGTTAACGCCCTTCAGCAGCACGGTCTGGCATCCAACGGGAACGCCTGCATCAACAAGCATTGTGCATGCTTTCGTGCTTTCAGGGGTAATTTCCCAGGGATGGTTAAAATGCGTGTTCACATAGATTGGGTGATACTTTTTCAGCATTTCGCAAAGCTGCGGTGTAACGCGCTGCGGCAATACGCACGGCATTTTAGTGCCAAGCCTTATTATCTGTATATGCGGTATCTGCCTTAAGCGTGCAAGCACTTTTTCGAGCATTACATCGGTGAGCATAAGCGGGTCGCCGCCGGATAAAATAACATCGTTTATCTCGGTGTGCTGTTCCAGGTACTGGAACGCGGCTTCAAGCTCCTTCATGTTGATCTTGCTTGAATCACCAACTTTTCTTTTCCTCGTGCAGAAACGGCAATACAGCCCGCACTGGCTTGTAGTGAGGAAAAGCGCGCGATCCGGGTAGCGGTGAGTAATATTAGGAACCGGGCTCATTTCATCTTCGTTGAGCGGGTCTTCCGGGGCATCGATATCGTACAGTTCAACTTCATCCGGTACGGCCTGCAGCCATATCGGGTCACCGGGATACCTGATGAGGCTGAGGTAATATGGATTTATCCTCGCCTGGAAAAAATCATCAAGCCTTTCGGCAACTTCCTTTTTGATTCCGAACTGATCGACAAGCTGTTCTACTGAGCTGACGCTTTGTTTAAGCAGCTGCTGCCAAAGTTCCATAAAATATTAACTCCTTGTTTAGTTTTTTGGATTCCCACAGATGTTTTACTATCCCACGGGTTTCACAGGGCACCGTGCCTTAAATTTGGGCCGGATCACCTTACCTATAAAGGCTCTCTTTATAGATATTTGCGGTAGATAAACAGATCATCACCGCGTCTGTAAAAATCTTTAATGATAGTCTGCACTTCATAGCCGTTTTTAACATAGAACTTCCGTTCATTCTCATATTCGGCTTTTCCGCTTGTTTCTATCAGTATAATTTTTCCACCGCTTCCTGAAAGGTCATCTTCCATAAACTTTACCAGTTGGCTTCCAAGCCCTTTTCCGTGAATGTTCGGATCCACGGCTATCCAGTAAAGATCGTGTGTCCAGTCAGTCAGCGGCCTTTTACCGTAACAAATGTAGCCTGCTGCTTTTTTCGTTTCGTCGTTTTCGATAACATAAATAATATAATCAGTCTGCTTCGCATCGTTCAGGTAAACATCTATCAGCTCAAGTGCAACTTTTATCTCATCATCATTAAAATGGTGCGTATCAATCAGTATGCTTTGAATCTGTTCCCGGTCTTCGCGTATTAATTTTCTTATCATAGACCCCACCCTTCCCTCCCCGGAGGGGAGGGTATAAATCAAAATCCAAAATCTTTCGTTGCTAAAAAAGTTTGCTTCTTATATTCCAATCCGAAATCAACAATCCGCAATCCGAAATCCCATCTTCAAATCCGCAATCAACAATCCGCATTCCGCTATCACATCTTCAAATCCGCAATCAACAATCCGAAATCCGAAATAACTTCATTTCATAATTCACAGTCAGGTCGCGATTTCAATATTCACAGACAGGAATGTCTGTGCTACTAATCATAAATTCAATCCGTTATCACATCTTTCAATCCGAAATCAACAATCCGAAATCCGAATTCACATCTTTCAATCCGCAATCAAAAATCCCAAATCTGCAATCACTTAACTCCCCATCTTTTCAGCGAAAAGCCGATGATCTGCTGAATGAGGTAGCTGTATTCCCATCCATGCGCCTTTGCGCTGCGTGTAAAGCCTGTATCCTCGGGCACATCGCTTGCAATATCCGGGTTTGGATTCATCTCAAGCACATAAGGCACGCCGTCTTTAAGGCGCATATCAACCCTTGCGTAATCAGCCGCGCCAAGCAGCTTGTAAACTCTTTTTGCTGTATCCTGTATAACCTGTACTTCTTTATCCGTCAGGTTCTGAGCGGGACAAACCGCCTTGGTGTTTTCAAACTCAACGGTTTTATACATCCATTTGCTATTATAGCTGATAATTTTTGGATAGTCAGCGGGCAGCCCGGTAAAATCTATTTCACTTATTGGGAATGTTATCGGCTCATCATTGCCAACTACCGATACGTTTATTTCCCTGCCATCTATAAACTCTTCAACAAGTGCAGGCTGTTTGTGTTCTTCCAGCACGTATTCTATTCTTTTCTTCAGGTCCGCCTCGTTTGTTACTACCGATTCATTCGTAATGCCTATACTTGCATCTTCCCTTGAAGGCTTCACTATCATCGGGAACTTCTGCCCGTTTAAACTGATGGCTGATGTATTAGTAACAAAGTGTTTTGCTGTTGGTATCCCGTTTTGCGCTAATAAAGATTTTACCAGCGGCTTATTCAGCGCAAGTCCGAGTGTAAACGCGCGTGAACCGGTGTAGGGAATTTTAAACAGTTCGAAAAGTCCGGCAATGTTCATCTCCTGTGTTGGATCGCCATCAACGCTTTCGCACAGGTTAAAAATTATATCAGGCCTGTTTTCATTCAGCTCGGTTATCAGCTTGTTGATATCAAGCGCGACCGGTACTATCTTTGTATTGTGTTCAAGCGGCGCCAAAGCGCGTTCAACGCTTTTAACTTCATCAAGCACGCCGTACTCGCTCATATCGATAGCTTCGTCAAGGGTATCGATATCAACATCGGTTCCCTCATAGATCGGACCCTGCGCATACTGCACCGGATCATTGAAGATTATCGATATGTTTAGTTTTTTACTCATTGACCTCACCCTGTCAGCACCGCTGGCGCTGACTGCCCCTCTCCGAAAGAGAGGGGCTTGAGTATTAATTTTTTTAAATCAAATTTGGTATTTGATCTTTACTATTTGTTATTTGCCAATCCGTATCTTTCGATCGCTCCGTTAAGCACGGTTTGTATCAGTGTATCGTAATCCATACCAACTTCCCTTGCAGCTTTCGGGAAGCATGAGTTATCATCCGGATTGGGAAGAATTCCCGGCAGCGGATTGATCTCAATAATATACGGCTCTTCGTTTGAATCACATCTTACATCCATACGCGCCCAGTCTTTAATCCTCAGCGCGCGGTATGCGTTTTTGCAGATATTTTCGATTTTACCTTTCAGCTTATCGCTGATATCGGCCGGGCAAGTGAAAATATCAAGCTTGTTTTCCCTGGTATCGAAGAACCATTTTACTTCATATGAGTAAATTTTGGGAAAATCCGCCGGCAGGCCGTCCAGATTTATCTCAACTATCGGTAAAACCTGTACTTTATCTCCATTTCCGAGCAAGGCGACTGTAAATTCGCGCCCGTCCAGAAAGTCCTCTATTATAGAGTATTGATCGTAATCTTGTTTAATCCTTGTTATTTCGCGATTTAACTCATTCTTATCCCGTACAACACAGCTATTATAGATACCTTTTGAGGATCCTTCGTGCAAAGGCTTCACAAAAGCGGGGAATTTCACCTTTGGGTGGCCGTTCACCTGCGTATCTGTAATAAAGAAGCCCGGATTTGGCACGCCGTGATAGGATAAAATTTCCTTGCAGCGTGATTTATCGTGGCAATTTCCGATTGTTATGGGGTCACTTGCTGTGTAAGGTATGTTGAGCATTTCCAGCATTGCGGGAATATGCGACTCGCGAGAAGCGCCGCCGAAACCTTCCGCCATATTAAAAACAATATCAGGCCTGGCTGTGCGCAGCTTTTCGAAAGCATTTTCATCAGCTTCGATCCTTATGACTTCATGACCGGCTTTTTTTATCGCAGCCTCTACCGCCGAAATTGTTTCTTCATCATCCCACTCAGCGTAAACATCGCTTAAACGATTGGAATAATTTTCGGCCAGGTTGCTGTCGATAAATTTTTCTCTATTGTTCTCTTCAATAGTTGACTGAACTGCTTCCTGTTCAATCTCTTTTTTTATGTTGTAAGTAAATCCTACCCGCAAAAAGTTTTTGGTTTTCTCCTTACTCATTTTTATTTTGATGCGAAACTTTTTTTATACTTCCAAAAATTCATTACAAAATTTTTTTACGGTATATATTTCAACATCAAAAATCTTTTGCAAATATAACATTCTAACACTCATAGTCAATAGGTAAACCCATAAATTTACAAAATATTTTTCATAAAAAATTTCACGCATCACATCTTATAAAATATTTTTCTTCACCACCAGGAAAATAAATTAGAAGAGAGGAGGAGAAAAAATTTACTAGCGCTGCTGCTAATCATACATGCGAGCTATTTCCTGAAATGTGCTAATATTTCAATCTTACATTTTCCCTGCAGAACTAATATCGTGGAACGAGTATCTTTTGAGATTTAGTGAAAGTACAGCGGGAAAATCCCCATTTGCAGTATTTTGGTCAGGGCTAAACCCCTATTCAATCTATATTCGCAGTACCCCCAGCTCAAAAGCTGGGGTTAATATTGTATTGCAACAGGTTGAGAGAATAGGGGAAAAAATATTTGCAATTCCTATTTGCTCTTTGGTATTTGGTTTTTGATATTTGATAATTGCTATTTGAATTGAATCTCCATTCATTTAACGGTATTTTTGCAATCAGAAAGAAAAATCATGTTCGATAAACTAGAAAAAGTAAAACAGCGTTATAACGAGATCGCGGAGCTTCTGAATAAACCCGAAACGGTTAACGACCAGAAGGAATTCCGGCGATTATCGAAGGAGTACAGCGATTTAACGGATATTGTGAACGCGTACGAAGAATACATAAAGGTTAAAACTCAGCTTGAAGAAAATAAAAAGCTGTTGTATGAAACCAATGACGCTGAAATGAAGGAACTTGCAGCCTCAGAGCAGGAAGAGCTGCAGGCAAGGTTCGACTCGCTGGAAGCGGAGATCAAAGAACTGCTCGTTCCAAAAGATCCAAACGATTCAAAAAACGCAATGCTTGAGATCCGCGCAGGCACAGGTGGCGATGAAGCAGCACTCTTTGCCGCCGATCTTTACCGTATGTACACCCGATACGCCGAGCGTAAAGGCTGGAAGATGGAAATTGTAACTTATAATGAATCATCCGGACCGGGCGGACTGAAAGAAGTGATTGTGAGCGTAACAGGAAAAGATATTTACGGTGCATTAAAATATGAAAGCGGTGTCCACCGCGTGCAGCGCGTTCCCGAAACAGAAACCCAGGGCAGGGTGCACACTTCTGCCGCCTCGGTAGCAGTTTTACCCGAAGCTGATGAGGTTGATATAGATATTAATCCTGTTGATCTCAAGATAGATGTGTTCCGTTCCGGCGGCGCAGGCGGACAGAATGTTAACAAGGTTGAAACTGCTATCCGCATAACGCATATACCCACAGGTGTTGTTGTACAATGCCAGGATGAACGCTCGCAGCTTAAGAATAAGCAAAAAGCATTGAAAGTGCTCCGCTCCAGGCTGCTGGAAGCTGAAATTGAAAAGCACGAGAAGGAAACATCGCAGAAAAGGAAGCTCATGGTTGGCTCAGGTGACAGAAGCGATAAGATACGCACCTATAATTTCCCGCAGAACCGGCTAACCGATCACCGCATCGGACTCACAATGTACAATCTCTCGCAGGTTATGGAAGGTGATCTTGAGGAGCTCTTCGAGAAACTTAAGATTGCGGATAGAGCCGAAAAGCTTTCAGAAGAACAGTAATATGTAAGTAAAAAGGCAAAAGGCAAAAAGCAAAAAAAATTTTCACACATTGCTCCCTTCTCCATCCATAGAAGTTTCAGGGTGAGGTGAAAAACGAATTTCTCTTAACCATTCTTTATTCAATTAAACAAATTCATGATAACATCCATCACACAGAGGTTCAACCAAATTGATAAGGCCATCACCGGCTGGATGAATGAATACGGTATCAGCATTTTACGGGTCAGCCTGGGGATAATATTCCTGTGGTTTGGCTTTCTGAAATTCTTCCCCGGCTCAAGTCCTGCAGAGCAGCTTGCCACAAAAACTATTTCTATCCTCACCTTCGGCATTATAAAACCCGCTGTATCGATCTACCTGCTGGCAACAATGGAAACCCTTATCGGGCTTGGACTCATTTTCCGGATATTTCTTCGCACAACTCTGCTCATTCTATTTTTCCAGATGCTGGGTACTGTAACGCCGTTGTTCCTGTTTCCCGGCGAAACATTTACATTATTCCCTGTGAGTCCAACGCTTGAAGGCCAGTACATAATAAAAAACATAGTACTTGTCTCTGCGGGTATAGTAATTGGTTCGACTGTAAGGAAAAAAGAAGAACATATCAGGTAACGCAGATCGCTTTATCTGAAAGATCAGTATATTAATAATATAAAACTATGTCACCAAAACAATGCCCTAAATGCTCAGCGGAAATGAAGAAGGGCTTCTTCTATGTCCGCAACAGCGAGCATCCAATCTTTTACAACTATGTTGTATGGGTAGAAGGCGAAAAGGATAAGATTACCTCTTTCATGGGTACAAATGCCAATGCGCCGCAATACCCTGTTACACCATATAAGTGCTCTGGCTGCGGATATATAGAGCATTATGCCGATCCTGTTGAAAAATGGAGACATTAAGCATAGTAAATTCCATTATTCTATATTATAATATTTCCTTATATTTGCAGACTAGTCCTCTTCTTTATTTACTACAGAAAATTTATAATTAATTATCATATTACATGAAACGTATTTTCTTGACGTTATTTGTCCTCATTTCGGGCATTACCGGATTGTTTGCCCAAAAGAACCTTCCGGAGGGTTACTATTTTAAAACACTGCCTAACGGACTTGATGTTCTGGTGGTTATAGATAAAAGCGTACCCATCGCCACGATAGAAATTAATGTGAAAAACGGCGCCTATACAGAATCAGCCGAGTTCAGCGGGCTCTCGCACTTCTACGAGCACATGTTCTTCAAGGCGAATAAAGATCTTCCGTCACAGGAAGCGTATATTGAGCGCACCAAAGAGCTTGGAATTTCATGGAATGGCACCACATCCACTAACAGGGTAAATTATTTTTTTACACTGCCTTCAAGCAATCTTGACGAAGGCCTCAAGTTCATGAACAGCGCAATACGTTACCCGCTGTTCCTTGAAGAAGAAATGGTTAAAGAACATCCCGTAGTGAACGGCGAGTTTCAGCGCGGTGAATCCAGCCCGGAATTTAACCTGTACTATGAATTCCAGGAAAAGATGTGGGGAAAAGATAAAAGCCGCAAGATCCCGATCGGCGATCATGATGTGATACTATCCGCAACACCCGAAAAAATGCGCACCATTCAGCAAAAATACTATTGGCCCAATAACTCGCTGCTTATTGTGGCCGGTGATGTTGACCAAAATGAAGTGTTCAGCCGCGTTGAGAGTATTTTTGGCGACTGGCAGCCATCAGGCTTCAACCCGTTCGAAAAATATCCTATACCGGAGTTCAAGGCATTCGATGAAGATATTTATTTTGTTACAACCAGTCCGAATACACAGGCTCCCGTAATTTATATTGGATGGCACGGACCCGATACGAGAAATGATGTCCAGGCAACTTACACCGCAGATGTGTTTTCTACCATTGTAAACCTGGAATCATCAAAGTTCAGCAAAGAGCTTGTTGATGCGGGACTGGCGCTGGAAGCAAGCCTGTATTACTCCACTGATATCTTTACGGGGCCAATATCTATTAGAGTTGTCCCAAATCCTGAAAAGATAAAAGAATGCCTGGCAAAGCTGGAAGAACATATTAGCATGTGGGATTCAGATACATACTTTACCGATGAACAGATGGAGGCTGCTAAAAATCAGCTTGCCATCAGGGAAAAATACGCAAGAGAGCAAACCTCTTCTTATACGCACTCTTTGGGATATAACTGGGCAATTAAAGACCTCGATTACGGATTCAATTACATCGAGAACAATAACAAAGTTACACGTTCTGACATTAAAAATTATGTGCGGAAGTACATAAAGAATGAACACAGGGTTTCCGGTGTTCTGCTTTCACCCGGAATGAAAACCGCGATGAACATTAATAAATTCGAAGATCTTTTAAACTAATCTCAATAACAAGTTTACATAGAAAAAATGAGAATATTTAAGCTATCAAAAACCCTCTTTCTGCTGCTAGCTGTATTGCAGCTTGCTTTGAACATAAACGTATATTCACAATACCAGACCAGGGAATATGATATTGACGGATTCAAAGTCATTTACAGAAATACAGGGAAAGATGTGATCAGCGCAAGGCTGTTTATCGCAGGCGGAACCGCAAACTACCCTCTTGATAAGGAAGGAATTGAAGCGGTTGCTTACAGTTACATAATTAAGGGCGGTACAACCGCGATGAACAAAACCGATTTCCTGGCTGCGGCTGAAAAAATGGGCACAACTTTCGATAGCGACGCTTCGCTTGATTACGGTGAATTGAACATGCAGTGCCTTAAAGAGTACTGGGATAACTCATGGAAGCTGTTCACAGAGGCAATTATGAATCCAGCATACGATATGAATGAGTTTGAGAATAAAAAACAACTTTACATATCTTATGCCAAACAGAACGAGGGAGATCCTGACTCACGTCTTGACAGGCTTACTGTTGAAACGGCGTTTAAAGGGAAGAATTACGAAAAGAATCCTTACGGCAGCACAAAATCGCTTGCGGCTTTAACACTGGATGATATAAAATCCTTTCTATCAGCCAACCTTTGCAGGCAAAAGGCATTTCTTGTGGTAACGGGCAACGTTTC
>WBZT01002125.1_pt1 | contig 14008 bp, 16 predicted proteins | sample 5204241 | NCBI WGS metagenome assembly WBZT01 (sample SAMN12344358, study PRJNA552823) | activated sludge metagenome | biome: Activated sludge suspended growth; feature: Nitrification reactor; material: Wastewater; isolation source: activated sludge from nitrification reactor of wastewater... | reverse complement strand
CAACTTATGGTAGACCGTTAGAGTTTTTCCAATTGATAGATTTTACAGGCAGATCACTTGATGTTTCTAATATTTTGAAACCCGAACTTAACGGGGATTATAGTTTAGAAATGAAATCAATGATCAACGGAATTTATTTAATTGTAGGGCAATCGGATGGAATACGTTTTTCAAAACGCATCCTCTTGATGAATTAGTTCTTTTAAAGTGTTAACGGTAATTTTATAATACAGGGGGTTCTCCGTTTATTATATTAATTTTGGCTTATTAATTTAAATATATTATGTCGATATTTACTTGGTTGAAATCCATTTTTGTGCGATCGTCTGAAATGCCTGGTGCCCATAATTCTTCAGAATCCTCTGAGCCTTTGGATTTTAGCCTACCATCCAAACAAAATATGGAGTCAGTTGCACCAGATCGCGCTAGTGACAAAATCGAAAATTTTGGGAGAAAAGCCAAAGATTTTGTTCAGGAGACCGGTAAGGAGATATCAGAGCAAGGTACTGCTGTTTGGAACGAAGTAAAAGAAAAGCTTCATGATCTTGACATTGAAACCAAGGAATTTCGGGATAAAATCAAAGAAAAAGCAAGTGAAGCTTTAGAAAAGATGGATGACTTTGTAGATCAAACCATCGAAAAAGCAAAATCCATTCAGGAAAAAGAAGATCAACTTGACCAGAATAAAGATGGTATTGCGGACAAACCAGTAGAGTTTGGACCAGCTATGAGTGAAAAACAAGGTGGATTTTTTGATAAGGCCGAACATTGGGTTAAAACGCACGATCCTGAAACCAGTAAAAAAGGTTCAGATGAAAATAATACCAATAAAAATGAACCAAATCGCCCTACCCTTGATTTACCTAATGAATAATTTTCGAACAAAATCATAAAACATGGGAATTTCAAATTTTTTTAAGGGACTTTTTGGTAAAACAAAAGAAGAAGCTACCGAATTGGTAGAAAAGGCAAGTGATCTGGCCAGAGAAGCTAAGGAAGAGTTAAAAGAAGCAACGGCTGATTTGCGTAAAGAAGCCACTGAAAATTTTCAAAAAGCTAAAGAATATAGTGCGGAAGCACTACATGAAGCCGCAGAATTTGGTAAAGAGGCCATGGCTGAGGCTAAAGAAAAGTTCAACGAGTTCAAAGAATCTGAACTGGTTACCAATACTAAAGAAAGTTTGGAGCATGGATGGGATTCTGCCAAAGATGCAGCAACTAATCTAACGCATCAGGTTACTGAAGCTGGAAAAGAAGCTTTAGAGAGAGCAAAAGATTTGGTTGATGATATTCGCTCTTCAAAGGAAGAAAATCCACCAGAAAACACGAATCCACCTTCAAATAACAATGATAAACCTACTGAAGCTAATGCTACAAATGCTCAAGTGTAATTAATTAGGGTATTTCTAAATAAAGAGGCAAAGGAAGAAAATCTTTTGCCTCTTTTGTTTAAAGGTTTTATTTACCTCCAAAGACTTAAAATACCTTGTGCAACGATCAGTCTGAGGGTCCAGTATCCAATTTGAACAATCATCCAATTTCTGTTTTTACCTTCAAATAAAGCAGGAGTTCCGAGAACCGGAAGTATCACCAGAAATGTCAATATTAGAGCATGTGCAAGACCATGTTGGAAAGTGTGGAACTTTATATCTTCTTGTCCTGGACCGGTTACATTCATCATCAGAAACATTGTTATCAACAGCGTGTAAAAAATAGTTAATCCATAGACCATCCCTGGATTTTTAGGTTTAAGATCTTCTATTGTTCTTCCCGTTGCATCTGCCCAGGTTTTGCCCATAACGCCTGGTAAAAACCAAATGAATCCAATAATCATTTGCGCTATGACAGCAGTAGCATATGCCATCCAATTAAAGTGCATTTCTTCCATAAAAATTGATTTTGTTTGAAGCCAAAAATAATCAAAATTTCGGTAGAACCTTTGATTTTAACTACTTAGAATATAGTTAGAACTTAAATTCGTTCCAGTCCAAGTTCCGAGCCCTTCTGCAACATCAGTTGATAAGCAGCATCGAAGTTATTTGGGATATGTCCATCTAAAATAGCTTCACGAATTGCATTTTTAATCAGTCCGATTTTTTCAGATGGTTTAATATCAAAAGTTTGCATAATTAATTCTCCGGTAATGGGTGGTTGCCAGGCTCTGATTTTATCTTTTTGTTCCACTTCCTGCAGGCGTTTCCTAACTTTGATATAATTCTCCAGAAAACGCTTGACTTTATCAGGATTCTTAGAGGTAATGTCAGCTTCGCACAGTAATAATAAATCATCGAGGTCCTCACCCGCATCAAACAGTAATCTTCTGAGTGCAGAATCTGTAATTTCTTCCTGAGTGAGTGCAATAGGTCTCAAGTGTAATCGGACCAGCTTCTGAACATATTTCATTTTCTGATCCATGGGAAGCCTGAAATTTCTAAAAATTCTAGGAACCATCGCTGCGCCTAAGGCATCGTGCCCATGAAAGGTCCAGCCGGAACCCGGTTCATATTTTTTAGTTTGTGGTTTGGCTATATCATGAAGAATGGCAGCCCAGCGTAACCAAAGGTTGTCACTATGAACAGCCACATTATCCAGTACTTGAAGCGTATGATAAAAGTTATCCTTATGAGATTTTCCTTCCTGATGTTCAACACCATGGAGTAAAACCAATTCTGGAAAAATTAATTGTAGCAGTCCGCAATCAAATAACAATTTAAACCCATAGGATGGCTCAGAACTTAATATTATTTTATCCAGTTCAGCAGAAATTCGTTCTCGCGAGATAATTTTAATTCTTTCTTTGTTTCGGACCAAACCATCCCATGTTGTTGCTTCAATGGTGTACTTTAATTGTGAAGCAAACCTAATGGCGCGCATCATCCGAAGAGGGTCATCCGAAAAAGTGATATCCGGATTGTTTGGTGTTCGAATGACCTGTGCATTCAAATCATCCAATCCATCAAAGGGATCGATTAATTCACCGTAATTTTCTGGATTCAAACTGACCGAAATAGCATTTATTGAAAAATCTCTTCTCAATTGATCATCTTCTAAAGTCCCGGGACTTACATCCGGTTTTCTGGAATCTTCAACATATGATTCCTTTCGAGCTCCGACAAATTCAATTTCTAATTCATGATGTCTTATCATTGCCGTTCCAAATCTCGGGTAATAGTTAACTTGAGGAATTGGTCTAAACTGCGAAGCCACGGCTTCGGCTATTTTGATGGCATCACCAAGACAAACGATGTCAATATCTTTACATGGCCTTCCTATAAGTTTATCTCTTACGTATCCGCCTATTGCAAAGACTGGATAGTTCAATCGTTCAGCTTCACGAGAAATAATTTCAAATATTTTCTTCTCTGAAGGACTTAATTTGAGTAATAATCCGTTCATCGAGTAGTTAACTCCAGGGTATTGTATTCAGTGAATTCAGATTTAATTTCATCAAGTATTGTTAGAATGTTTTCATAAATAATTTCTGTCACTAGTTTAGAACGGAATTCCTTAATACCAGCGATACCTTTAAAATAATTGGTGTAATGGCGTCTCATTTCAAGTATTCCAAGTTTTTCACCCTTCCATTCGATGGAATGTTGAAGATGTTGAGTAGCTGCTTCTACCCTTTCCTGGATGGTAGGGGGTGGTAATAAATCACCGGTTTGAAAGAAATGTTTGATATCTCTGAAAATCCATGGATAACCAATGCTGGCTCTTCCGATCATCATTCCATCCATGGCATATTTTCTACGATACTCCAATGCTTTTTGCGGAGAATCAATATCTCCATTTCCGAAAATTGGAATATGTATTCTTTGATTATTCTTCACCTTATCAATCCAGGACCAGTCCGAATGTCCTTTATACATTTGTGATCTGGTACGCGCATGAATGCTTAAAGCCTTTATTCCAACATCCTGTAACCTTTCTGCGACTTCAACAATATGTATGCTATCATCATCCCAACCTAAGCGTGTTTTGACAGTGACAGGTAATGAAGTTGATTTTACTACAGCTTCTGTCAATTTAATCATTTTAGGTATGTCCTTTAAAATTCCGGCACCTGCCATTTTGCATACTACTTTATGAACCGGACATCCGTAATTAATATCAAGAATATCTGGTTTGGCGTGTTCTACAATTTCTGCGGCTTTCATCATTGAAGAATACTCGGCACCAAATATTTGAATTCCAATTGGTCTTTCTTGTTCAACAATATCAAGTTTTTGGACACTTTTATCTGCATCTCTGATGAGTCCTTCTACGGAAATAAATTCAGTAAACAGCAAGTCGCAGCCATGTTGTTTGCATAACGCCCTGAAAGGAGGATCACTTACATCCTCCATAGGAGCCAGAAGCAATGGAAATTCCGGTAACTGAAGCCCTCCTATCTGAACTTTTTTCATTTGAGGCACAAAATTAGAACAATATCAGCTTGGTACCTAATTTGTGCATTCAATTATCTAAACCTGTATTATAAAAATTAAATGAAAATTATATTTGTTGTTTAAATATTATTGCTTTCGAATTTTGATGAAACTTCGATTGGTCACATTTGAAATATTGATAAATGATTAATGAATTTTATTATTATGCCATATATAAGCCTTACAATGTAATATCTCAGTTTAGCAAAGAAAACGAGCAAGACCTTACACTTAAGGATCTTATTTCAGTGCCTACCGATGTATATCCTATAGGCAGATTGGATAAAGATAGTGAAGGTTTATTATTGCTTTCCAATGATTCAGGCTTGAATGAACAGTTACTACATCCTTCCAATAAAGTTACTAAAACATACTTGGCTCAAATAGAAGGAGTACCCTCTGAAGAATCCATTTTAAGACTTAAGAAAGGTATTGCAATTGTCATTCATAAGAAAACGCACCAAACTCTACCTGCTTCCGTATTTGTAATAGATGAACCATTTCAAATTCCAATTCGGAATCCACCGATTCGTTTTAGAAAAAATATTCCAACGTCCTGGTTAAAAATTGAAATTAAAGAAGGTAAGAACCGTCAAGTAAGAAAAATGTGCGCAGCGGTTGGTTTGCCAGTGCTGCGTTTGATTCGAATCTCTATGGGTAAATATACACTTCCAGAATTAGAAAATGGATGGATACGAAAAATAATGAAATCAGAAATTATATAGCCTATCAGGATTTTATCGCTTGTAGTATTTCATCAGAAAGAGGTTCTGTACCTGGTTCAAAAATATTTATAAGATTTCCTTGCTCGTTGATTAAGTATTTTTGAAAGTTCCATTTGACTTTGGAGTCTGTTAAATTATTATAATTTTTATTGGTAAGCCAAATATATAAAGGGTGCATTTTTTTACCTTTAACTTTTATTTTAGCAGCCATAGGAAAACTTACACCATAATTCACTTCACAAAAGTGAGCAATTTCTTCATTGGATCCGGGTTCCTGTAATAAAAAATCATTGGATGGGAAACCAACAATTACGAGTTTATCCTTAAACATTTCCTGCAAAGATTGCAAACCCTTATATTGATGGGTATACCCACATCGAGATGCAGTATTGACAATTAGAATTTTCTTTCCTTTATAGCTGTTAAAATCTAATTCTCCGCCCGACAGCGCTTTCACCTTGAAATCATAAATGCTTTGAATAGAATTAGGGACAGAACTTTGACCAAAAATAAAATGGAACATAGAGGTTGAGGGTACTAAAACAAGGAATGAGCAAAATCTTATTAATGAATTTATTTTCATGCCTATAAATATGAATCTAAGAAAGAATTGAAAAGAACCACAATTGTTCAATATCTTCCAAATTAATTATCCAATTAATTTATTGACAGAAAATAGCTTTCCTATCTTATTAACAGTATTATTCGTCTAAGAATCCGAGAGATTCATATAATAAGTTCTTAGGCATACCTGGTGTTTTTCTATCTTTGAGGCAATTTAAAAGATATGTGGTTACTTTATTTTCTTCTAATAAGTTATATTTTACTTTGTTTAAGCTTGTATTGGTTATTTCCAAAGATGGGAATAGAAGCCTTTAAAGCATGGATACCTGGTCTTAATTTTCAAGCTTGGTCTATCGCCATCGGTCACACAAGGTATCATTTTTTATGGTTGTTGTTTCCAATAGTAAACATTTTTGTTTTTGCAGGCATGTGTGTAGACCTTGTAAGATCTTTTGGAAAAATGAGATTTAGAGACTCAGCCCTGGCGGTACTTTATTCTCCTTTAAGCTTTACTATTTTGTCCAAAGATGAAAATGCCAAATGGGTTGAACCGGCCTTTGCACAGGAAAAACAATATCTTGATCAGCTTCATGAAGCCAGAAAAAATAAGAATAATATTCTGATGAATAAACTTCAGAACAATAACAAGTATGCCAAATCACCTCTGCGTGAATGGGTCGAATCTATAGTTTTTGCAGTATTTGCAGCCGCTTTTCTAAGAATGTTCATTTTGGAAGCCTTCATTATCCCTACACCTAGTATGGAAGGCACCTTAAAGGTTGGTGATTTTCTTTTGGTCAGCAAAGTTCATTATGGAATACGTACTCCTATGACTGTAGCTATGCTGCCCTTATTGCATAATACCATACCCATACTTGGTACTGAATCGTACCTATCTTCTCCAAAGCTTAATTACCATAGATTGCCAAAACTTGTAGATATTCAACGAAATGACCCTTTTGTATTCAATTGGCCGGTAGGAGATTCTGTTTATCTGGGCAAAACAAGATCATGGGCTGCTTTTCAAGTCTTATCATCTCCAGGTGCTGCACAGGATTGCAAAGGTGCTAGTCTACGTGTACGCCCAATTGACAAGAAAGATCACTATATCAAAAGATGTGTTGGAATGCCCGGTGATTCCATTAAAGTGGTCAATAGACAATTATATATCAACGGCCAGGCTGCAGTCAACCCAAAGCATATGCAATATCTCTATCACATCAATACAGGAAGCTTTCCCCTTAGTCTAAAAAAATTAGAAACGCTGGGTGTAAATGTTTACGATGAATTTGCATCTTCCAATAATTTCTTTTTGGATGAAGAGCAATACAATAAAATCAAGGCTATGAGCAATAATATTGAAATTATTCAGTACGATTCTCCAGTAAGTGAAGTTTTTCCACCTGGTCAAAAAAACTGGAGTTTTGATAATTATGGTCCAGTCTGGATTCCTAAGAAAAATGTAAGTGTTGACCTTAATCTGGAAAATTTAAATCTATACAATAGGGTAATTTCGGTTTATGAACACAATAAGCTAGAGGTAAAAAATAATCAAATCTACATCAATGACAAACTAAGCACCAGTTACACATTTCAACAAGATTATTATTGGGCGATGGGTGACAATCGTCATAATTCAGAAGATTCAAGAGCCTGGGGATTTGTTCCGGAAGATCATATCGTTGGCAAACCAATATTAATTTGGTTTAGTTTAAAAAATGCAAGTTTAAAAGAAGGAATAAACTGGAAGCGAATCTTTAGTTCGCCCAATGCCAACTAATCATGATTCAAAAAATTTTCTTGTTATTTTTGTTAAGCAGTATATTGAGTGTTGATGCTCAGGATTTACCAAAGACCAATTTATATTGTGCAACACTAGATAATTTACATACCAATGAATGGAAGGTAAATAAATTAGAATTATTAAATTCATTCAATTTCAACGGGTATAATAACCAAGCTTTTTTTATTAATGATGATGAAATTTTATGTTCTATACAAATGGCATCTTCCAATAATACAGACATTTACAAGTTAAATTTAAAAACAAAAACTTTTCAAAATCTAATCAATAATAGTGGAAAAGATTACAGCCCAAGGATTAATCCTGGATTTTCAAAAGGGATAACTTGCGTACATATTAATCCGTCCGATACACTTCAAAATCTTGTTGAATACAATGCTGAAACCGGAGAGTTGAATAGGACTGTCATCATTGGCCAGGGACAAATTGGTTATTACAGATACCTTAGCGGGGATTTGTGGATTTGTTTTTTAGTCGATCACCCAAATAATCTAATGGGACTTATCAATAGCCGTACGAAAGAACGAAAAATATTTGCTTCTGGAATTGGTAGAACTTTTGAGGTAGATGAAAAAAAGGATATAATTTTTGTACATAAGATATTGCCAGATCAATGGATTCTTAAATCTTACAAAACAGAAAATCAAAAAATGAGTGTAATAGCTACCATGCCCACTGGTTCTGAAGATTTTTTAATTGATACAGATGGCAGAATAATTTGCACCAAGGATTCCAGAGTTTTGCAATATGATCCAATAAAGCAGACCTGGAACAATTTAATTGATTTTGGACCATTAGGCCTTAAGCATTTGGGAAGAATTGCACTTAAAAACAATCTATTGGTCATCGTAGATGAAATTAAGTAATTCTTTATTATGCGCTTTACAGATCAATTAGGCAGAGAAGTACAAATATCTTCTTTTCCTAAAAAAATCGTCTCATTGGTTCCTTCTTTAACGAAATTGCTAGCTGATCTGGAATTGGATAATGAAGTTGTTGGGTTAACTAAATTTTGTACCGATCCTAAGCCTTGGTGGCAATCTAAAATACGCGTCGGGGGCACTAAAAATATTGATGTCCAACGAATTAAGAATATTCAACCTGATTTAGTAATTGCCAATAAAGAAGAAAATCTTGCTTCAGAGATCTTAGAAATATCTAATTTTTTTCCTGTATGGGTTAGTGATGTATGTGATTGGGACGATGCAATACATTGTATTAATGGAATTGGTGGAATCTGCAACAGAGAAGACAAAGCAAAATATTGGATTCAGGTTTTACAGCAAGAAAAATCTCGTTTCATTCAAGAAGTTAAGCCATTATCTGTCAAAGTTTGCTACTTAATCTGGAAAGACCCTTGGATGACAATCGGAGTTGATACTTTTATACATTCCATGTTAACTGAAGCAGGTTTTATAAATGTTTTTTCACATAAAAAAAGATACCCTGTCTGCACCATAGAAGAAATTGTTTCTGCCAAACCGGATTATGTTTTCTTATCCTCGGAACCCTACCCTTTCAGCCAAAAGGATTTAGAATATTTTAAACCACAAAAGGCAATTTTAGTTAATGGAAAAGCGTTTAGTTGGTACGGCAGTGAACTCCTCAATACTTTTACTTACCTTCGTACATTAATCTCCCGAATAACATGAAAAGGGTCCTTATAGCTTGTTTTCTATTTGTTTATACATCCAACGTTTTTGGTAATGAGTCTATTATTCATCATCAATACATTGTACAATATACCAATGAAACGGCAAAAAAACAATTTCTGGATAGGAAGGAAATTAGAGGAACAAAACTGGACCTACTGAATAGTAAGTTACATATATATTTGGTAACATTTGATCATTCATATACTGAATCGGAGGAAGTCAATATTTTAAAAACAGAACGTGGTATTATAAGCTTTTCAGCCAATAAAAAATTAAGTAGCAGAACCTGCAAACCAAATGATCCCTCTTATAAAGATCAATGGAATATGGCCTTCATGGGATTTGATGAAGCATGGTGTTATGACAAGGGAGGTATAAGCCCACTAGGAGATACCCTGGCAATAGGATTGATTGACTTTGGATTTGATTATCGTGTTCATGATCTTAATGAAAACCTTTACAGAAACCGATCAGAAGTAGAGGATAATGAGATTGATGATGATGGCAATGGTTATATTGATGATTATTTAGGTTTTAACGCCATTGCCGGAAAAGGTGACAAACATGATACAAATATGAATCATGGAACAAATGTCTTAAGTCTCATCAGTGCTAAGGGGAATAATAATGAGCTTATTACCGGCACAAACCTAAGTATAAAAACTGTAATTTGCTCAGCAGAGAATGATGCTCATCTAATTAAATGTTACTCCTATTTTATTAAACTAAGATCTGATTATTTGAATTCTAATGGGAAGAAAGGAGCATTTGTTGTTGCTTCAAGCTTATCATTGGGTTATGATACAGATTTTGTTGATCAGCATCCTGCATTGTGTGAAATTTATAATCAATTAGGTGCGTCAGGTATTCTGAACGTCTGTGCAACGATAAACATAAACGCCAATATTGATACCAATGGGGATGTTCCATCCCTGTGCCCAAGTCCTTATCTAATTGCGGTAACCAATACTGACCGCAGCGATACTAAGGTAATTGATGCAGGATACAGTAAGTTAAATGTTGATATTGCAGCGAGTGGCGAAAATGTACCGGTTATTGCTATTGGAGGCTTAGTTCAAATTCAAAGTGGTTGCTCTTTATCTGCACCACAAGTTGCCGGAGGAATTGCGTATTTAAACCAATACTGTGAAAAATTTGCACGGTTAAGCAAAACGGATCCGCCAATGGCTGCTTTGCTTATGAAAAACTTTATTTTAGACGGAGGAAAGAAAATCAAGGCTCTGGATGCCTTCACCCTTTCCGGTAATAGATTTGACGTATTTGGCTCACTTCAGGAGATTCTGAAATACTGTGATATTATAATATCTGATGAAGATCAATTAGATATCACGCCAAATCCGGTAACAAATGAAATTTTACAGGTCGACGTTGATCTTAAAACCTTTAAAAATTATGTTCTACGTATCAGCAATACATCCGGACAAGTTCTTTATAATCAAACATTTGAACCAGGAATTAATGGTAATCATGGTAAAATGATACCTGTTAAATCAATGGTGCCGGGCATATATTTTCTGAGTCTTGTTACAAATGAAAATATCGTCAGTAAGAAATTTATCAAAATAGATTAGAAATTAATATAATAAGTATATATTAAATACATAATAGCTTGATAAACAATAGAATAAACAACTTTAGTGATAAAAATAAAATTGTTAGGATAATTTTTATAAAAAAAACTTATCTTTGCGCCCTTGAATTAAATGGCTCCGTAGCTCAATTGAATAGAGCACTTGACTACGGATCAAGAGGTTTAAGGTTTGAATCCTTACGGAGTCACTAGTTTTTTAATAATTGAATTACTAAATATAAAAATATGTCTAAAGTTTGTGATTTGACCGGTACGAAACCAATGTATGGCAATAAGGTCTCCCACTCCAATCGTAAGACACGTCGACGTTTTAATCCAAATCTTCAAAAAAAGACCTTTTTTATTCCTGAAACGAATGAGTGGGTGGAGATGAAGATTACCACCAAGGCCTTAAGGACCATTAACAAACTTGGTCTTTATGATTACATGAAGAAATTGGATAAAAAAGCTGGTTTTTAATTATTGAATTACTAAAAGAGCTTCATTATGGCAAAGAAAAGTAAAGACAATCGATCACAAATTATCCTGGAGTGTACAGAGCACAAAGCTTCTGGGATGCCTGGTACTTCTCGTTATATTACTGAAAAGAACCGAAAAAATACTCCGGATAGACTGGAGCTTAAAAAGTTCAACCCTATTCTAAAAAAATATACTGTTCACAAGGAAATTAAATAATCATGGCCAAAGTATCTAAAAACGCTAAGGTTGCACAACGTGCTGCTAATGTTGGATCCGGAAGAGATTTTGTTAAGGTAATCAAATCTATTAAAGACCCTTCATCTGGTAAATACACTTTTAAAGAGCATATCATTCACAAGGATAAAGTGAAAGATTTCTTCGAACAAAGCAAATAGCAAATATTCCTTTGTTTGAAGTGAAATGAGAAGTTTATATCGAGCTTCTCATTTTTTTTTATAAATCATCATTATGAGTTTTTTTAGCAGACTTTTTAAACCTGAACAGAAGGAATCCCTGGATAAAGGATTGGAGACAACCAAGAAAGGGTTTTTTGAAAAAATAAGTAAAGCCATTGCCGGAAAATCAAGAATTGATGAAGATATTCTGGATGAATTAGAACAAGTCTTGATAGGCTCAGATGTTGGACTTTCAACTACAGTAAAAATTATTGATCGACTATCTGAACGTGTTTCTAAAGATAAATATATACATACAGAGGAGTTAACAGAAATACTGAAAGAAGAAGTTGCTAATTTACTTTCAGAAAGTAATTCAAACGCATCGGATGCATTTGAAATTGGAACTCATAAGCCTCATATTATTCTCGTTGTTGGTGTCAATGGAGTTGGAAAAACTACTTCCATCGGTAAATTAGCATATCAATATACTCAACAAGGAAAAAAGGTCTTAATTGCTGCAGGTGATACTTTTCGAGCTGCTGCCGAAGATCAACTTAAAATCTGGTCTGAAAGAGTTGGCTGTGCGTTTTTTACCAAAGGAATGGGGGCTGATCCTTCTTCCGTAGCGTATGAAGCAACTCAAAAAGCCGTTGAAACTCAAGTAGATGTAGCAATCATTGACACGGCCGGAAGACTTCATACCAAGATCAATCTAATGAATGAACTCTCTAAAATTGAACGATCCATACAAAAGTCATTACCCGGCGCGCCACATGAAGTTTTGCAAGTATTGGATGCAACTACTGGTCAAAACGCTGTGGAACAATGCAGACAATTTACGGAAGTTGCTAAAGTTACCGGTTTAATCCTTACCAAACTGGATGGAACAGCTAAAGGAGGTGTTGTGATTGGAATTTCAGACCAGTTTCAAATTCCAATTAAATATATTGGTCTAGGCGAAAGAATTGACCAGCTTCAGGTTTTTAACAAAATGGAATTTGTCGATTCGTTTTTTAAGAAAAACTAACAACCCAATTCGACAAATAAAAGTTTTTATTTGTACATTTCGCTTATAATTTTATTCTTTAATAATTTTTAGATGTCAAAAATTCATCACGTTGGACTTTTACTCATTAGTTCATTACTGCTTTTATCCAATGCTGGAAATCCACCTAATGGTAATACCGGAGCACCGGGTGATGGAATTTGTTCAAATTGTCATTCAGCTGGTAGTGGGATTGATGGTAGCATTTCAATTATTGGCCTCCCTTCTACGATTGATGCGAATACGACGTATTCTATTACGGTTGCTGTTGAAAATATCACAGGAGCTTCCAAGGGAGGATTTCAATTGGTAGCTTTAGATCAGAATAATGCAAATATTGGAACATTTTCAGCAGCTGGACCGAATTCAACATTGCAGAGTTCCGGGGGTAGAACATATTTTGAACACAATCCTGCACAATCGTTTACAGGTCCTGGAACAATAAATTATACCGTAAGTTGGAAATCTCCACCGAATGCTTCCGGTCAAACCATAAAGATGTATGCAGCAAGTATTCTATCCAATGGGAATAATATGTCCAGTGGTGATTTAACCAAAACGGATATTGCAACTGGAATGCTTCCTGGAACCGCCCTTTCTGCCAGTATTACTTCTTTTAAAAATATTACATGTAATGGAGGAAACGATGGAAGTATAGCTGTAACTGCGACCAATGGCAATCCACCCTATAGCTATCAATGGAGTGATGGTCAAACTACAGCTACTGCTATTGGCCTTACAGCAAAGTTATATACGGTAACCGTAAGCGATAATAATAACAGCATGGTCGTCCTATCCAAGTTGTTAACTGAGCCGAGTGCAATAAATATTGTAACTACCGGAAAGAAGAAATTAAATTGTTTTGGTGACAAGGATGGAAGTATAACAGTAAACAGTAGTGGTGGTACAGGAACACATAGATATCAGTGGAATACTGGCGCAACAACAAAAACCATTGCTAATCTAACAGTAGGTACCTATACAGTAACTGTTTTCGATAATCTAAATTGCAATAATCAAGAAACTATCGAAATTACACAACCGGATAAATTAAGTGTAGAGAAAAGCAATCTTCATCACCCTTTCTGTGCTAAAGACTCCACTGCAGGAGTAAACATAGTGCCGGATGGAGGTACACAACCTTATATTTTTAAATGGAGCAGTGGCGAAATTTCTTCGTCCATTGATTTTAAACCAGCAGGCACATATACCGATACAAATTGTTAAGTGAAAATGTAAAGCCTTATAAATAAAGGGTTTCAGGGGTTGCGTATTTATTTGGGCAACAACTGGGCAACAAAACCCACTAAAACAAGTGC
>WBZT01002124.1_pt1 | contig 14008 bp, 11 predicted proteins | sample 5204241 | NCBI WGS metagenome assembly WBZT01 (sample SAMN12344358, study PRJNA552823) | activated sludge metagenome | biome: Activated sludge suspended growth; feature: Nitrification reactor; material: Wastewater; isolation source: activated sludge from nitrification reactor of wastewater... | reverse complement strand
CTCAGCGCCTCCGACCTCAGCCGGATCCGTGAGATGGCTGCCGATGAAGTGGTGAGGTGTGAGGAGTGCGGCGCCATCATGGTGCGCACCGAGGAGTCCGGCCTGTGAGCGGTACCGTCGTCGATTTTCCGGCCGGCGTCGTGCACGGTACCGGCACCGTCCGGATGGTGGTGCCGGTCGGCGATCGGGTGGGCGTGGTCACCGATCGCACGCCGTTCCACCCTGTCGACCCGACGTGGCCCGATCAGCCCGCGGACTTCGGCACCCTCGACGGGATGAGGGTCGTGGATTGCCTGGTGGGTGCGGTGGATCCCGACGGAACGGTGGCGGTGGATGCGGGGATCACGGCCCGCCGCGGGGACGAGGGTTTCGACTGGGTCGTCGTGCATGTCGTCGACGGAGAGCCGCCGCAACCCGGCGCCGTGGTCGAGTTGCAAGTGGATGCAACCCGACGAGCGGGCCTGAGCCGTGCGCACACCGGATGTCACGTGAGCGCCCTGGCATTGAACGCGGTGGTCGCTGATCTTTGGCGCAAGGACGTCCCACTCGACGGGATCGGCAATCCTGACTTCGACCGTCTTGCGCTCACGTCATCGCGGATGACTCCGGACGAGGCGCGCGACACCTACCGGCTCGGCAAGTCCCTGCGCAAGAAAGGTTTCGACACCGCTGGACTGGTGGACAGGCTCGACGATCTGCCGCGCTTGGTGGAGGCCAAGGTGGCCGAGTGGATCGCCGCCGACGCCAACGTCGAGATCGAGATCAGCGGCCCACACCTGACGGACATGCGCTACTGGTGCTGCCACGTTCCCGAAGGCACGTACCGCATCGCATGCGGCGGCACCCACGTCACAGCGCTGCGCGAACTCGGCCGCCTGCGGGTCCGCTACGAGCAGCCCGACGACGCGACGCTGGTGGCCGTCACCACGGTCGGCTGATCCTGCGGCGCCTTCGAGTGCTGCAACGCTGCGGGGACACGCTGGCGTGTCGGCCACCTTCGTCGCACTCGGCGAGTGGATCGGCGACTCGTCTACGGTGATCGGTGTGGCGTCCCAATACCTCTCCATGGCCGATGGCCGGGACACGCTGACGGCCGGATTTGATCAGATCCGCCAGGAACTCGCCGTGCCCCAGGCGTTCGGACCGCAGGCACTGTCTGAGGCCCGCGCTGCGGCGGCTCGACCGCCGGAGCCGCCGGGGGATGCCACCGATCTCCCGTTCGTCACGATCGATCCGCCCGGGGCGATGGACCTCGACCAGGCCGTCTTCATCCAGCGGGTCGGCCCCGGATACCGCGTCCACTACGCGATCGCTGATGTCCCGGGTTTCCTCGGTGCCGGTTCCGCTCTCGACCTCGAGGTCCGCGAGCGGGTTCTCACCATGTACAGCCCGGACCGCAAAGTCCCACTGCACCCGACCGTCCTCAGTGAGGGGGCGGCCAGCCTTCTGCCCGGCGAGATCCGTCCGGCGCTGATCTGGCGCATCGATTTGGACAGCGACGCGGGACTGCGGGCGGTGGCCCTGCACCGATCAAGAGTCCGTTCCCGGGCGAAGCTCACCTACGAGGAGGTGCAGGAGCAGGTCGACGGCGGTGTTGCCGACGAGAACCTCCAGCTCCTGCGGGAGGTGGGTCTGTTGTTGCAGGAGCAGGAACGGGCACGCGGGGGAGTGTCGCTGCCCGGCGCTGAGCAGGAGATCCACACGGACGGTGAAACCGTCGAGTTGGTCATGCGCGAACCGCTTCCGGTCGAAGGCTGGAATGCGCAGGTCTCCCTTCTGACCGGTCGCGCCGCGGCACGGATGATGATCGACGGTGGAATCGGCGTTCTGCGCACGATGCCGGAGCCATCACCGGCCGACATCGGGCGAGTCAGGGCGGTGGCCCGATCGCTGGGGATCGAGTGGCCCAAGCAGGTCGGGTACGCCGAGATCATCTCGCAGATGGATCCCACCGTCCCGGCTGACGCGGCGCTGCTCAATGCCGCGCCGGTCCTGCTGCGCGGTGCCGGCTACTCGGCTTTCGAGGGTGCGCTTCCCGAGTTGACCACGCACTCCGCAGTCGCGGCACCCTACGCGCACGTCACGGCTCCGTTGCGACGTCTGGTCGACCGCTGGGGTCTGCAGATCTGCCTTTCGCTCAGCGACGAGGTGGCAGTCCCGGACTGGGTCACGATGAGCCTGGCGTCGTTGCCGGATCTGATGGGTGAGGGTGGGCGGCGGGCGCGAGCGCTGGACAGGGCCAACGTGGACCTGGTGGAGGCGTTCGTGTTGCGCGGCCGGATCGGTGAACACTTCGACGCCGTGGTGCTGGACAACCGCAAGGACACCTCGTTGATTCAACTGCAGGACCCGGCAGTGATCGCGCGGTGTGAGTCGGAGTTGCCACTGGGTACCCGGGTGGTTGTACGTCTTGTTGAGGCCGATGTCGATCGGCGGGTGGTGCGATTCGTTCCAGCCGATCAGGCGGCTCAGTCTGACTGAACGGATGATTGTCCGTCGAGCCGGTTGCGACGGCCGTGGACGCGGCGTAGACCTGAAGTACACGTTCGGCCGAAGAGGAAGGTACCTAGGAGATCCGAAGCCAAGTCACCACTGAGGAAGAGCGCAAAGCTCACCAACATAGGAGAAATCCAAAGACGAGGCCGGACCTCCGCGAGAGTCCCTGAGATCGCGATAAAGGCGATGAGCGACACGGTTCGCCCAGAGGACACTCGGCAACTCACCGCCATCCTCGGCGCCCGAACGTAGAGGGGCTCCTCTCACCCATACTGAGAGGAGCCCCTCATCCATGTCTGCCGGCCGTGAGCCGTGGCGCGCGGACGTTCTTGCTGGACTCCGTGCGGCTGACCCCGCAACAACGTGACGATCCGGGTTCCCGGACCTGCAACAACGCGACGATCCGGGTTCCCTAGCGGCGTCTGCCGCGCAACCCAACGCCGTGCATCGCCTGCCTTCGACGGGGTACTGCTCGTGGTGCGTCGATTTCTCCTGGTTCTTGTCCTGCTCAGTGTCGTCGGCTGCGCGCAGCCGGACAACGTGACCACAGGGAGCGCAGAATTCGCCAGCGGGTCACCCGCTCCGGCCACCGCCGCTCCTGGCACGAAGACCGAGGTCGCCTTCGCCAAAGCGATGTACTCCCACGATCGACAGGCGATCGAGCTCGACGAGTTGGCCCTGAGCCTTCCGGTGGCATCGTTGGAAGTCAGACAGGCGGCGACGACGAACAAGCGTGAGGCCGAGTCCAGATCGCAGACCCTGCGCGACTGGCTCGATGCCTGGGGGCACGCAGTTCCCAGTGGCGACGCCGGGGCATTGGGCATGTTGTCCCCGGATCAGGTGGCACGGGTGCGCAATGCCGACGCGGCCCGGTTCAACCAACTGTGGATGCAGGCGATGATCGCCCACCATCGTGGTGCGGTCGCCATGGCACGGCAGGTGCAGGGCTCGTCGGGCAAGGGGGAGATCGTGGCGTTCGCGCAACGGGTCGTGGCAACCCACACCGAGGAGATCGGGAGGCTGCAGATGATGCTGGCCAACGCAGCGGTGCAGTCCTGATGTAGCGCTCTCGTTCGCAGCATTCGGGGCTTGTCCCAGCCATACTGACCAGGTGGCTAGACGAGTCGCGGCGATACTCGCCGCCGCCATCCTGGCCGGAGTTGCCCTGTTCCAGGTCGCCCTCGTCCTTGGAGCTCCGTGGGGTGAGTACACGCAAGGTGGCTCGACCGCGGGTTCGCTGCCAGCCGGACAGCGCGCCGTGGCAGCTGTCTCAGCGGTCCTCCTGTTGGTGATGGCGGGCGCTTTGCTCGCCCGCATCGGGGTGGGACCGATGGCAGCCTTGCCCCGCCGCGTCATCGCCGTGCTCGCCTGGTTCACCGTCGTCTACAGCGTCGTGGGGGTGGTACTGAACCTGGCGACTCCGTCTGCCAAGGAACGAATGGTGTGGGCGCCGACCACTGCCTTGATCGCGGTGCTGACACTTGTCGCAGTCATCGGCACGCGGGGTACCCGTACACTGGCGGAGGCGAGTCGGTCGGACGACCGCGGCTGATCCCCTGGGAACGGTCGAGGAAAGTCCGGACTCCATAGGGCAGGACGGTGGGTAACACCCACCCGGGGTGACCCGCGGGCACGTGCAACAGAAAGTAGACCGCCAGCCTCGGCTGGTAAGGGTGAAACGGTGGTGTAAGAGACCACCAGCGTCGGTGGTGACATCGGCGGCTGGGTAAACCCCGTCCGGAGCAAGGCCAAGAGGGGACTTCGGTCCCTGCGCAGACGAGTTGCCCGCTCGATGTCTGCGGGTGGGCCGCATCGAGGTCACCGGTGACGGTGGCCCCAGACAGATGGTCGTCGCCTCGGCTTCGGTCGAGGTACAGAATCCGGCTTACAGACCGACTCGCCACCTTTCACATGGATGTGCAGCTGGCCTTCTCTTGGTGAAGAACCGACACCTGACGTGCACGAACCTCACCAAGAGGTGCCGGTCACTGCTGTTGAACCCCCATGAGCGGCGCACCAGTTCACTGGTTTCGCTGTCGGAGACGGCGTCGGGGGTGCGCGGGTGTCACGACACTTCCCGTCAAGAGTGCACCGCTCAGGTGGAGTCTCGCAGCGGCTCAAGGGCGGCAAGGACGAGGTCGAGGCCGAAGAGGAACTCGTCAGCAGGGTCGTAGCCGGCAGCCATGAGCACGGTTGCGGACTCGCTCAGGTAGGGGAAATCCTCAGGAGATATCTGGGGCAAGAAGACGTCCTCTGTCATGTCCGCCATCTCATCGGCGGTGTCGAACGGCAGGCTGGTTTCCTGCAGGGCGAACCCGTAGACGTAACTGTCAAGCAGCCAGTTGGCGTGCGTCGCCATGACGACCGAGAAGCCGGCCTTGCGAAGGCAGGCCGTGACTGCCTCGCGGTGGCGGAGGTTCGCGGGACCAGGCGAGGTCCGCGACTCCATCAAGCTGATCGACCAGGGGTGGCGTGCGAGAACCTCCCGTGCAGACGCCGACCGCTGTCGCATCGCAGACTGCCAGTCGGTCTCCAGAGGTGGGAGTTCGATCTCGTCGAACACCACGTCGACCATGGCGTCGAGCAGTTCGTCTTTGTTCGCCACGTAGTAGTAGAGCGACATGGCTCCCGCGCCGAGCGCACCGGCCAGCCGTCGCATGGTCAGCCCCTCCACCCCCTCGCCGTCGGCGATCCGGATCGCCTCAGCGACCACCCGCTGCTTGCTCAGCCCCGCGTCTGACGCAGGTTCCTTCGCGGCCACAGATCATCTCCTCGTTCGCCTCGGCGGCTTGACAATCGTACAGCGTACGGGCATAGTACAACGTACGACGTACAGCGTACGAAACCGAGGTGCGTCGCGCCATCCATACGAAAGGGAGCAACTGTGAAGACTCAGACATCAGGACCGGGCGCGCTTGAAGAAGAGCGGGTCCCAGTGCGGTTGAAGCTCGCCGCGGCATGGGCAAGCTTCATGTTCCTCTACCTCTACGTCGACTACCTGGCCCTGTACAAGCCAGGCTTCATCGACGAACTCCGCTCGGGCGTCGTCCACGAGTTCGCCATCGGTCCGACCTTCGTAAGCCTCGCGTTCACGCTCATCGCCATCCCGAGCATGATGATCGCGCTCTCCGCGACATTGCCGGCCCGAATCAATCGCCCCGTCAACCTCGTGGTTGCGGCGCTGTACATCCCGATCTCGATCTACAACGCCGATGGCGAGCCCTTCGCCTATTCCTACTTCTACGGCCTGTCCATTGGGCTCGAGGTACTGCTCCTGGCACTCGTGCTGCGCTGGGCCTGGACGTGGCCGCGCACGTCGACGCCGTCGATGCCGGACCTTATCGACGCCGACCGGTCGCAGGTCCAGGTCGAGCGCTAGCCGAAGGGCGTCGATCCCTCCCCGGGGCACCTTGGCACTTCTCGGGCATTGCCGGGAGCGGGCCAAGGTGCCGGGGCATCACCCGCCCGCCGGATCCGACTCCACCGCGGCGGCGATGGCTCGGCTCAGGCGAGTCGTTGCCTCGCGAGAGGCCTTGCTGATCCCGGTGAACCAGATGTAGGCGTGGACCAGGCCACTTTCGCGCAGCAGTTGGGTCGGCACTCCGGCGTCGGTGAGACGCTCGGCGTAGGCGACGCCTTCGTCGCGCAACGGATCGAATCCCGCCACCGACACCACTGCCGGAGGCAGACCGGTCAGGTCCTGCATCAGCAGGGGTGAGACGCGAGGGTCATGGACGTCGGTTCCGTCCTCGAGGTAGTGACCGTAGTACCACCTGAGCTGCTTGGCCGAGAGCATCGGCTGATGGGCGAACTCCCGCCACGACGGATGTTCACTCGACAGGTCCAGGGCCGGATAGATCAGCACCTGCAGCAGGGGCTGCACAGGTTCGCCGCGAAGTTCTTGGCACAAGACGGCGCTCAAAGTGCCGCCGGCGCTGTCACCGGCGACCACGACTCGGTGAGGGTCTATGCCCCAGTCCGGCGACTTCGAGATCGCATACTCCCAGGCCGTGCGAGCATCCGTCACAGCTGCGGGGAAGGGGTGCTCGGGGGCCAGGCGGTAGTCCACCGAGAGGACGTCGACGCCCGCCTCGGCGGCGATGAACCGGACCGCTGAATCCGTCGAGGCCCGGCTTCCGGCGACGAAGCCGCCACCGTGGAAGTAGAGAACGAGGCCACGGCTGGCGGTGCGGGCGCGGTACCGCGTCGCTGGCAATCCCCCGGGGAGCACCAGGTCTTCCTCAATCTCGAACGGCGGAAACCGGTCGGCGACTGCGAGGGCTTCCTGCTCGATGATGGTCCGCGCTTCGGCGGGGGCGTAGTCGCTGAAATCGGTGCCCGGGAGCACCTCCACCACGCGGGACATCAGTGCGATCTCTGGCGCCATCTCCTCGCCGTCCGCGTTCACCGGGGGCGGTGCCAGGGTCCGCATGATGCCCTCCGGGAGTCGGGTCGCCGTTCGGGAGAAGGCCCGCTTGAGGCGTGTGGACGCCGACATCTGACGTGTCGTTGCTGCAGTCATGTGCCAACCCCTGCGAATCGGTCAGCCGACGGACTTGGTCTTGGCGGCCGCTCGCGTCGAGCTTTCGCCATCATGCGCTGCACTCAAGTGCGTCGGCACGACATCGCGGGCGAACACGTCTTCCTGAGACTCCGCACGACGTATCACCGAGACTCGATTCCCGGTGACAAGCAAGGTCGCCGGCCGCGGCATCGCATTGAAATTGCTCATCGACACCTCTTGGTAGGCGCCGACGTCGAGAAGCGCGAGTAGGTCGCCGGGCCGCATGTCCGATGGCATCTTGACGGTCGGGATGAGCCGGTCGCCATAGCAACTGCGGCCGACCACGTCGTACTTCGTGATCAGCGGCGCGTCGGTCCGGTTGGCCACCACGAAGTCGTGGACGTGGTGTTCGTACCGGCCTCCGGTGAACCAGAACTCGGTGGTGTCGCAGACGACCTGGTTCCACATGATCGGACGCTGCATCCTCTTGACGTTCATGACCGACGTCAGATGGACGCTGGTGTTGCCGTGCAGAGAACGACCTGGTTCGACCTGAAGGGTGAGGCCCTCGGTCCGGACGCCGTGAGAGCGCAACTCGCGGGCCAGCGTCGTGGTACAGGCAGCGGCGTACTCCTCGATCGTCGGGGCCATGCGCTGGTTCGGCGTGAACGTGAGCGCCTTCTCGATCACCTTCGAGATGACCTTGTAGCGAGCCGCCGGGAACCGTGCGAGGCTGCGCGAGACACCGTGCAACGCAAGGAACTCGTACGGGTCGGTGTACTTCATCTCCGCGCCGAAGGGGTCGCGCGGAACAGCGAAACCGCCGCCAATGCTGAGTTCGTTCGGCTGGTAGTCGCCAAGTTCATCGCAGACCGAGGCGATCTCGGCGGCGTAGGCGACCATCTGCGCCTCCCACCAGTCGGTCGATGCGTGATGCCGTCCGTGGTGTTCGTGGAAGCCGAGGAGTTCGGTGTGCTCCGACGCGAGAACCTGCCGGCCGATCCGGACGGCGGCGTCGTGGGACAGGCCACCCTTGTAGACCAGTGCGGCCACGTCGGCCGAGAGCGGCGCATACGGCAGGAAGGTTGTCGCGCGGGTGAAGCCCGACACCGCGGGCCGCAGGCGTAGCCGCACCTTCGCGACGAGACCGAACTCCCGTGCGGCGCGCTCGATCATGTCGAACTCCTCGACGCCGTCGATAGTCAGCCGGGCACCGACGCGCACGGCGTGACGAATGTGCTCTTCTGACTTCGGTACGCCGTTCACGGAGATCTGTTCGGGCCGGAAGCCGGCTTTGAGCGCCACGGCCAACTCACCCGCCGAGTAGACGTCGGCGCCGCAGCCCTCGCTGGCGATGATCGTCTGTATGGCCTCGCTCCAACTGGCCTTGGCAGCGGGCATGACGAGAGTGGGACCATCGGTCCACCCTGCCTGGAACGCGGACTGGAAGCGTCGGATGTTGCGGCGCAGCTGGTTCTCAGAGACCACGAAGATGGGTGAGCCGTACTCCTGCACCAGATCGTTGGTATCCACCTCTTCCATGTAGAGGTGGCCGTCTCGGGTGCTCAATGCGTCGTCGATGCGACCGGATGCTTTCATTCTTCATTTCCTCCTCGTGAGTTGTTCCACGTGCCGGCCAGCGGCAGCAGCGTTGTCGCCTTGTTATCCGCGGCCTGTGCGCGGGAGTCAGGTAGCGGGCCCGCGCCGGCGGCGCTGGCCGCGGATGCTCTTCGAGATGTCATGGCGCATCCAAGATGTGAGGGGTACTCAGTTTCAAACATGATAGTCCCTCACATTAGGGATTCGTCAACCCGTTTCGTCACCCGCACGCCGTCACGATCAGTCACCATTCGTCGTGCGTGCGACACCCCGTCTCAGGGCGGTCGACAATGAGGTGAGTTGCGGGGAGAGGGGCGCATCGTGAAGTGGGGACCATGTGTGGGTGCGGCAAGCCTGGCGATGGCAGGGGGGATGCTCGCGGTGGCACCAGCCACCGCTGTCCCTGTCGGGCATGCCGCGATCGGAGCGGGAACCAGCAGCCGGAACCAGGACGTGGTCGTCACCAAGGTCCGCGTCGCCAAGGACCGCCGCAGCGTGACCGGGAAGGTGATCTGGCACGCGAAGAAGCTCACCAAAGGCGAGAACCACTTCACCGTGTGGGCCGGAATCAGCGACGGCAGCGGCAAGGCCGTCACGCTCGGCCAGATCCATCGCCGCGAGAAGGCCTTGGGGGACAAAGCGACGATGGACTTCCGGGTGTCCTGGGGAAGGGCCAAGGCGGCCAAGGTCGCCAAGGTTGAGCGTATCCGCGTGAGTGCCACACAGCGCTTCAACAAGGCGGGTACCGGCAAGGTGATGGAGTCTGCGCATTTCGACACTGTGGACGTGGCGACCAACGGCACGCCCGGCAGGCTCGTGCCGACAGGCGGAACAACATGTGGCGACCACCCATTGACGCGCGGGGCCAACTTGAGGCGCTGCATCTTCGACGGCCTTGACCTCTACTTCGTCAACCTGACCGACTCGTACCTGGAGTTGGCCAAGTTCATCAACTGCAATCTTGGCCGGGCCAAGTTCAACGGGGCTCGCGGCTCGAACGCGACATTCAGCGGCGATGATCTCTCGGCGGCGGAGTTCATGGGCGTGAAGTTCCCCGACTCGACGTTCGGCCCGAACAACACCTACAACCAGAACACATGGTTCTTCGGCGCCGATCTGTCGTCCGTCAACTTCTACCCTGCCACGAGGAACAGTGTGATGCCGTCGTCCGATTCAGACACCAAGTGCCCGGGCGGGGGCAAACCAGGCCCGTGCATGTTCCCGGTCCGCTGAGAATCCGGCAGGCCTGCAACGCGTCAGAGGCTGCAGTCGACCGCTGTGGGCGGGCTATGCATGCTCGGGTGAACACCCTATGCTTGCGCGATGCGCATCGTGATCCTCGGCGCCGGCTTCGGCGGTCTGGAACTGTCGACCCGCTTGTCCGAGGAGTTCGGCGACGATGTCGATGTCGTGCTGATCGACAAGGGGGAGGGCTTCGTCTTCGGCTTCTCGAAACTCGACGTGATGTTCGGCTTCACGGACGCTGCGCATGTCCTGCACAGATTCGAGGACTGCGTGAAGCCCGGCGTGCGGTTCGTGCGTGCCGAGGTGACCGCGATCGACCCGGTTGCCAAGGTGGTCACCACGCAGGCAGGGACGTTCGAAGCCGACATCCTGGTCGTTGCGCTCGGTGCCGATCTTCACCCCGAGATGACGCCGGGGCTGCTCGAAGGTGGGCACGAGTTCTACACCGTTTCCGGCGCCTTCGCGTTGCGGGACGTCCTCCATGAGTTTGCGGGCGGCCGTGTTCTCGTCGGCGTGACGTCGACGCCGTTCAAGTGTCCACCCGCACCGAGTGAGACCACTCTGCTTGTGAACGACTTCCTGCAACACCGAGGGCTGCGTGAGCATTCCGAGGTGTCACTGGTCATGCCGCTGCCGCTGCCCATCCCGCCGTCGCCACAGGCGTCGGAGGCGATCCTCACCGCCTTCGAGCAGCGAGGGATCACCTGGCGCCCCAACACATTGGTGCGAGCGCTGGACCCGGCTCGGAAGGTGGCGGTGCTCAGCGACGGTGGCGAGTTGCCGTACGACCTGTTCCTGGGGGTCCCTGTCCATCGCGCGCCCGCCGTCGTCGTCGACGCTGGTCTGACCGAGGACGGCTGGATCCCCGTCGATCCGCTGACTCTGCAGACACGTTTCCCGGGGGTGTATGCCGTCGGTGACGTCACCAGCGTCGGGACGCCCAAGGCCGGGGTGTTCGCCGAAGGCCAGGCATCGGTGGTTGCTTCGGCGATCATCGCGACTGTGCACAACGCTGAGCCAGACGCCGTGTACGACGGGCACGGGATCTGCTACATGGAGTTCGGTGGCCAGCAGATCGCGAAGATCGACGTGACCTTCCAAAGCGGCTCACGTCCGGTCGGGTGGATGGAAGGCCCGGACGTTGAGCTCGCTGCGGACAAGTCCACCTTCGGCAGTGACCGGATCCAGCGCTGGTTCGGCAGGGCCTGGACGGGCCTCGACGTCTGAGGACTGCCGGTGACACGGAGTCGCCGCCGCTTGTCATCACGCGCCGACACGCCGCAGCGCAATACCCTCAAGGCATGGATCGCGCCGAAGGGCAGTGGTTCACCGAACCCGTGACCGAGGTGGTTCAGGATCTGCGGACGGACCTCATCGCCGGACTCACCGACGACGAGGTGACCCGGCGCACCTCCGAGTTCGGGCCGAATGTCCTCCTCGTAGCACCCAGCCCCACGGCCTGGCAGATCGCAGCCAAGCAGTGGCTCACGCCGATGAACATCATGCTCACCGTCGTCGCGGCCGTGTCCTTCCTGATCGGCCAGAAGGAGACTGCTTTGCTGGTGGCCTTCCTGGTCATCCTCAACGTGAGCATGGGCGCCCGGCAGGAGCTCAAAGCGCGGGAGAGCGTCGCCGCGTTGTCCTCGTTGCAGACACCGTCCGCGCGCGTGCTGCGTCAAGGGGCGGTCATCGAGATCTCGGCGGAAGCGCTCGTGCCCGGAGACATCGTGATGGTGGAAGCCGGCGATCTGGTGCCCGCGGACGGCCGCATCGCCGCAAGTGCCTCCTTGGAGGTGGCCGAGAGTGCGTTGACCGGTGAGAGTGCGCCGGTCGCCAAGGACAGTGAGCCGCTCGCCGATCCAGACGCTGCCCTGGGCGACCGGTCCTCGGTGCTCTTCCAGAACACCTCAGTGACCCGTGGGACCGCCACGTTGATCGTGACCGACACGGGGTCTCGAACCGAGATGGGCAAGATCGCCGGGATGCTCAACGCCGTCGAGCCCGCTCCATCGCCGTTGCAGAAGGAGATGGGGCATCTGACGATCCGGCTCATCTGGATCGCGTGGATCGCGGTCGCGATCATCGTTGCCATCGGCTTGTACCGAGGTGGCGATTTCGACAGCGTGGTTCTTCTCGGCGTGACGACGGCGATCGCATCGATCCCGTCCGGGCTCCCTACGTTCCTGACGGCAATGCTCAGTTACGGTGCCCAGCGGCTGGCGAAGGCGAAGGCCGTGGTCAAGAACCTGAACGATGTGGAGACGCTCGGGGCCATCAGCGCCATCAACAGCGACAAGACCGGCACCTTGACGATGGACATGATGACGGCCACCAAGATGTTCGCCTTCGGGCAATGGTTCAGCATCGAAGGCAACGGCTACGAGAAGTCCGGAGCCATCCTGCATGGCGCGGGGCAGCAGGAGCCGGACTTCGAGGCGCTGGGCTACGGGCTTGTGCTGTGCAGTGACGCCACGGTCGGCGACGACGGATCCGTCGTGGGGGATCCGACGGAGGCGGCACTGGTCGTCCTTGCCGCCAAGATGGGCGTCGACGCCGAGATCTCCCGCAGGGAGTACCCGCGGATGGCAGAGGTGCCCTTCGACTCGGCCTACAAGTTCATGGCCACCTTCCATGTGGCGCCCGTCGGGGCGCAAGAGCGACTGCTCGCCCTGGTCAAGGGAGCGCCGGACGTCGTGCTCGACAGTTGCGCGAAGGCCTACCTCGGCGACGAGATCGTGGATGTGGACCGGATCCGTGACAACGTCCTGAACGCCAACCGGGAACTCGCCGAACAGGGCCTGCGGGTGATGTCCTTCGCCGTGCGCGAGTTCCCCACCGAGTCGATAGGGGACGTTCAGAGCGACCCCATGTCGGCCGTCTCGGACCTGACTTTCGTCGCTCTCGTGGGCATCATCGACCCGTTGCGTCCAAGCGCCAAGCAGGCTGTGCACATTGCGCGGGAGGCGGGGATCGACGTGCGGATGATCACGGGGGATCACGCAGTCACCGCCCGGGCGATCGCCACCGATCTCGGCCTCGGCCCCGGAGTCATCACAGGTCCGGAGTTCCAGCGGCTGACCGACTCCGAGTTGTACGAGCGGCTACCGGAGTTGCACGTGTTCGGACGGGTGGCGCCGGAGGACAAGTTGCGATTGGTCAGCGTGATGCAGGAACGCGGTGAGATCGTCTCGATGACCGGCGATGCGGTCAACGACGCGGCGGCACTGAAGAAGGCTGACATCGGCGTGGCCATGGGCAGCGGCAGCGAGGTGTCCAAGCAGTCGGCACGGATGATCCTGACGGACAACAACTTCGCCACACTGGTGCACGCGATCGAACTCGGCCGTGACATCTACGGCAAGGTCACGGCGCAGATCCGGTACGTCATGGCGGGGCTGTTCGGGTTGATCGCGATCATGTTGCTCGGCACGATCCTCAACCTGAACAACGGCGCGGTCCTCAACCCAGTGCAACTGCTGTTCGTATCGTTCCTGATCGGTCTGTTCCCCGCGCTGGGCATCTCCACTGACAGCACCGAGCCCGGAATCATGCACGCCCGCCCCCGGGACCCGGCCCACCGGATCTTCACGCTGCGCAGCGGAAGCATCTGGGTCCTCTATGGATTGGTCACGGGCGCAGCCTGCCTCGCGCCGTACCTGTGGCTCGGGGAGTTAGGGCTTCCCACCGTGCAGTCCATGACTTTCGTCGTACTTGCGATCAGCACGATCTTTCTGGCGATCAGTTCACGCCGCGAGTACCTTCCCGCGTGGACGGGACCCTTCGTGCCCTACTTCCTGTGGATGGGGATCCCCGCAGTGCTGACGGTCTTCGCGGTGGAGAGCGGATTCATGAACGACATCCTGGGCACGACACCGCTGACCGGTGACCAGTGGGGCGCATCTGTGCTGCTCGCGTTCGCACTGCCGGCGGTGATGGAGCTGGTCAAGGCCGTGCAACGGCGGCGCCTGGCGGCCTGATGGCCTGGGGCCACATCCAAGCTCAGGAGTGTCAGTTGAGTCATGCGGCGGCACCCGGCGGTAGCAGTTGCACCACGACCGGCGCCATGGGTTGCACGATCACCGGCTTGGTCAACGGCACCACGTACACCGTCACTGTCACTGCCACCAACACCGTCGGGACAAGCGCACCGAGCGAACCCAGCAA
>WBZT01001749.1_pt1 | contig 14009 bp, 12 predicted proteins | sample 5204241 | NCBI WGS metagenome assembly WBZT01 (sample SAMN12344358, study PRJNA552823) | activated sludge metagenome | biome: Activated sludge suspended growth; feature: Nitrification reactor; material: Wastewater; isolation source: activated sludge from nitrification reactor of wastewater... | reverse complement strand
CAGCCAGATTTTCGCCAGTTCCAGTGCGCCCTTGCCCACTTCGGCGACGGCGCGGGCGTGAACACGCCTGGCCTCGTCGTCGCCGAGCGCGAGCTGCAGGTTCTCGCGCAGGTGGCGACGGTAGGTCGGCGAAAACAGCCAGGTCAGCCAGCCGAGAAATGCGCCGAGAGCATGCAGCCAGGAAAGCGGCAGGTGGCTGAGAAGACGGAAGACGGTGAGCACGTGCTGATCCGGTCGTGACAAAGTTGGCAACAGCTGGTGCAAAGGCTTTGACCAGCCGGCAAAGGAAAAAATATAATTATCCATCCGCCGAGTTAATCAGGACAACTTGCAGGGCGGAGGAGCCGCAGGAGCGGTCACCAAATACTGCTAAAGCGTCGTCTGCTCAAACCCCGGAGCCGGCTACGCGGCCGTTTCGGGGTTTTTCATTGGGAGCAGACCTAGCGTGAGCAAAGAGTACCTTTTCACTTCGGAATCGGTTTCCGAAGGGCATCCGGACAAGGTTGCCGATCAGATTTCCGATTCCGTCCTTGACGCCATTCTGGCCGAAGATCCCCCCGCGCGGGTCGCCTGCGAGACTCTGGTGTCGACCGGCCTGGTCGTCATCTCGGGCGAGATCACCACCAAGGCGCACATCAACTACCGTGAAATCGCACAGGATACGGTTCGTCGCATCGGCTACGACAACTCCGAGATCGGTTTCGACTACAAGAGCTGCGCCATTCTCACGGCAATCAACCGGCAGTCGCCGGATATCGCGCAAGGGGTCAATGAGGGACAGGGAATCGATCTCGACCAGGGCGCCGGCGACCAGGGACTGATGTTCGGCTATGCGTGCAACGAAACGGCAACGCTGATGCCGCTGCCCATCCATTACGCGCACCGCATCATGCAGCGGCAAGCCGAGGTACGCCGGGACGGTCGTCTGCCCTGGTTGCGCCCCGACGCCAAGAGCCAGCTGACCGTGCGCTACGTCGACGGCAAACCGACGTCGATCGACACCATCGTCGTGTCGACGCAGCACGATCCCGACGTCTCGCATGCGCAAATCTCCGAGGCAGTGATCGAGGAAGTCATCAAGCCGGTCCTGCCAAAGGAACTGCTGACCGCCAACACCCGCTATCTGGTCAACCCGACCGGGCGTTTCGTCGTCGGCGGCCCGCACGGTGACTGTGGCCTGACCGGGCGCAAGATCATCGTCGATACCTACGGCGGTGCCGCTCGCCACGGCGGCGGTGCGTTTTCCGGCAAGGACCCGTCCAAGGTCGATCGCTCGGCAGCCTACGCCGCACGCTACGTGGCGAAGAATGTCGTCGCCGCGGGTCTCGCCGAACGTTGCGAAGTTCAGGTCGCCTACGCAATCGGCGTCGCGCGCCCCGTCTCGCTGATGGTCAATACCTTCGGCACCGGCCGGATCAGCGACGAACGGATCGTCGAACTGATCAGCAGAAACTTCGACCTGCGCCCGAAAGGCATCATCCAGTCGCTCAACCTGTTGCGCCCGATCTACCGAAAGACCGCGGCGTATGGTCACTTCGGTCGCGAGGAACCCGAGTTCACCTGGGAAGCGACCGACAAGGCGGCGACTTTGCGCGCGGAAGCTGGCCTCTAAGGCAGCAAGGCGCACACCAGAGGGGCCGACGGCCCCTCGTTTTGCGGCCGAACGCGGAGCGGTGTAGACTGGCCGTCCGCAAATCTGCTGCGCCAGTCACCACATCGCCATGCTCAAACGAATCCGCGTCGAACAACTCAGGGTCGGCATGTATCTCAAGGAGTTCTGCGGATCCTGGATGGAACATCCGTTCTGGCGCTCATCCTTCGTCATCACCGACGCGAAGGATATCGATGCGATCCGCGCGAGCAGCATCAAGGAAGTGTGGATAGACAGCACCAAGGGCATGGATCTGCCGACGGCCGAGAGGGCGGTTTCCATCGCCGAAGCGCAGGCACAAGTCGATGCAGAACTCGCCAGCGCAGCCAGCCAAGTGCGCGAAATCGAGCGCGTGCCGAGCTCTGTCGAGTTCGCACGCGCAGCGAAGATCGTCGCCCGCTCGCGGCAGGCGGTCAAGTCAATGTTCGAGGAAGCGCGCATGGGCAGGGCGATAGACGCTCCTGGCGTGCAGAGAATCGTCGAATCGATTTCCGACTCGGTAAGCCGCAACCCCGGTGCCCTGATCAGCCTGGCGCGCCTGAAGAATGCCGACGACTACACCTACATGCACTCGGTAGCCGTCTGCGCGCTGATGACCGCACTCGCCAGACAGCTCGGGCTCGACGACGTGCAGACCCGTTCGGCGGGCATTTCCGGCCTGCTGCACGACCTGGGCAAGGCGGCAATGCCAATCGAAGTTCTCAACAAGCCGGGGAAGCTGACCGACGAGGAATTCGCGATCATCAAGTCGCATCCCCGGGAAGGTCATCGCATGCTGCTCGAAAGCGGCAACGCCGAATCGGTGGCGCTGGACGTCGTTCTCCACCACCACGAGAAGATCGATGGCTCGGGTTACCCGGAAGGACTGCGGGGCGAGGAGATCAGCCTCTTTGCCAAAATGGGCGCGGTCTGCGACGTTTACGACGCGATCACCTCGAACCGCCCGTACAAGAGCGGCTGGGACCCCGCCGAGTCACTGCGCAAAATGGCTGAATGGAGCAATGGCCACTTCGACCCGGCCATCTTTCAGGCCTTCGTCAAGAGCATCGGTATCTACCCGATCGGGTCACTGGTCCTGTTGAGCTGTGGGCGGCTCGGCGTCGTCATCGAACAGGGCGGCAAGTCGCTGCTCACCCCGCACGTCAAGGTATTTTTCTCGACCCGTGCCCAGGTGCGCATCGTGCCGCAGGTCGTTGACCTGGCGCAACCTGCGTGCAAACTCAAGATCGTCAGTCGGGAAGACCCGACCAAATGGAACTTCCCCGATCTCGACGAAATCTGGTCGGGGCTGGCAGGCGTGCGCAACTGAATTCACACGCAGCACCGGCCGATGCATTGCGCAGGCCGGCTCCAGGCAAGTCCGGGTTCCCGCAAAAGTGTCGGACATTCTTACACCGTCGCCAACGCAGCGTCGGTTTCTCCTGATAAGCCGTTGTTTTGCATTGAAGATCCGGATCAGCACGGAAATTGCTTGAACAGTTTCGCGGGTGGCCGCAGCAGACGACGAGCTTGCTGCCACAGCCAGAAACTCTCAGATCAACGCTTGCCCATGCGCGATTCGGAGAAAACCTATGGATCTCGCAAATGACCCAACACTCGCCCTTCTCGGCCGCTTCGTAGATCATTTCTCGAATCCGGATTTTTCCGAGGCGGAGTTCCTGCGGCAACAGCTCGCCGCGATCGAGAAATACGTCGAACGCTTTCCTGCGGCGGAGCGAGACTCTCGCGCACAGGCATGGATCGACGCCAACGCTCGGCAATATCGCCAGCGCTGGCAGATTCGGGCGGCCATCGACGCCCTGGCCAATGAACGTTGTGCTGCCTGCCCGCTGAGTTGTGGCGACGAGCGGACAAGCCCGTGCACGATGCACGCACAGTGGCTGGCGCTCCTGCGACACTACGCAGCCATCGACCTGTGCAGCGACGACTCCCCGGATAACAGCCCGGCGCCATTCGCGAACCGCCTGCACTGACGCCGGCCACCCGCGCGCACCGCTGGCGCAAGCCCCCGACTTCGGCACCGCAGTAGCGCCGCACCCTTCCATTGCCCGAAGCGGCAAACAGGCACGATGACTGAGGAGATCTCATGCATCACATGAGATCTGATCGTTTGCCAGCACTCCCTCTGCCCAATATAGTTGCCACGAATTCGCGGATATCGGGAAACACGGACGGTACTCCGAAACGAAATCGGCGTGCAAACGCAGGCAAATCTCAAGCATGAGGAGCAGAAAAATGGAAACAGGCATCCCTACGACAAGCGCAGGTCTTGTGATCCTGGCGCTGGTGGTCTTCTTGTCTTCACCGGGTATCGACTGGATCGCCGATTGGCTGACGCAACATCGCAAGCAGCACCCGCCGACCGGCGCCGGAACCGGTGGGCTCGACATGCCCTGAAAGCAGTTCCCGGAATCCGATCGACCGACCCCATTCCCTCCCCACGCGTTATGGCGAAACCGCAACCGCCGGAGAAAAGGTACGTTGCCGCCGGCGCGATGGGAACATGGGGGCGCCGGCAGCAGAAACTGCGCGCAATCGATCCGCCAGACCTTCCCGGTCGCGACCTGCCAGCGGCAGTGGCCTGCAGAATCAGCGACCGAACAGGCCCTTCAGCACATTGACCGGATTCGGCATTTCGTTCGCCTGAGGTCTCCCGCTGGCGGCGGCGTCGGCCCGAGCCGGCGCTTCACCGAGCATGGTCATGAAGGTCGATTTCACTCTCACCTTCGCCTGCCACTGCGGCTCCCATGCCGCCTTCGGGTTGCTCGGACGCGGCGGATGAACGAAGTAGGCTTCGCTGCCATAGGCGATCGCCCGCAACATCGCGCCCTGCCCGAAGATGCCCCGGGGAACGCTGCATTGCGTGGCGCTCGCGGGTAGCACCGATTTCTCCTTGATCCAGCGATCGATTGCCGTGTTCGTCTGGTAATCGATCAGGGCGAAGCCCAGTTCAGGAAGCTCGCTCGAAGTCCAGATCACCATGTCGGCGTCGCCCTTCTCGCCGGCACCGACCGCGGAGAGAAAATAGCCGCGCGCATTGCTCACGCTCGCCCATTGCAACTGGGTGGCGCCATCCGCGTTTTTCTGGGAGATGCGAAAGGCGGGCATGAAATCCTGGCCGCTGCCGAGGGTGAATCTGAAATTCTCGACGATGCCGCTGCCGGTGAATTGATGTTCGCCGATCAGCGACGCTCCCTCGGGCACGCGTCGGTCATCGACGCGGTTCGGCCAAGCCGGATTGCCCGGTGCGGAACGCGCGCCGCGCGTGGTGCTGTTGCGGATCCGGCCGAAAAACTTCTGCAGGGCATCGAGGTCGGCATTGGCCGCATCGAATACGCGCGGCTGCCCGGCGCGAACGGCTTCGCCGCAACCCCAGTACAGCAGCACCCTGCCTTTGGGCTTTTCGTATCGGGGCTCGAGCGGTTCGTCATCCCTGCCCGGCGGGTCGTATTTTTCCGGCGGCGGTGCAAGCAGCCTGAGCGCGGCGTCCAGGCCGAGCGCCGGGGGAATGGCCTGTGTCGCCTCGGCCAGGTCGGGCTGGTTGCGCGTCATCACCGAGACATCCAGCCATTTGCCCGGGGACATCGTCATGCGCGTGTTGCCGAAGGTATTGCCACCCTTGCCACCTCCGAACAGACCGGCCATGCCGCCGGACATCCCACCCCCCATCATCGCCATGCCGGGAATGTCGCTATGGTGGGTCGCCACGTCGATCCAGGCCTGCGAAACGGGCGGTTTCGACGATGTCGGCAGTTCCTGTTGCGCGTACAGGGCCAACGGTGTCAGCGCGCCGGCGAACGCTGCCGCAGCGAAACGGCGGTAATGGAGATCGATACGCGAGAGCTTTCTTGGCATGAGATTCCCCCCTGAATGATCGTGGGTTGGACGACGCTACCGGAACGAGTATCTCCGGCGGCAGCGCTCGCCGTCAAGCGGCGATGTCGCGCCGGTATTCCCGCCAGCGAAGAACGCCGAAAAACCGTACGTGAACACCGGATTTCCCCGGCCAACCCGGGCTGCACTATCATCGCAGGTCGGAGGCACGATCCACCGACTGACTGACAGGCAAGAAGCATGCGCACATTGGGAACCGACAACCCGTCGGGCGACTTCTGGGGAGGACTCGCCGCGATGCTCGTCGCGCTACCCTCGGCGATCGCTTTTGGCGTCACCATCTACGCACCGCTCGGCGCCGCCGCCGCGGCGCAGGGTGCGCTCGCGGGAATTCTGGGGGCCACCGCGCTCGGCCTCGTCGCGCCGGCCATCGGCGGTGCCAGACGCCTGATCACCGCCCCCTGTGCGCCGGCGGCGGCGGTCCTTTCGGGCTTTGCGATCAGCCTGCAGCAACAGCTACCGGCCGCCACGATACCACTGCTGCTGGTCCTGCTCACGCTCTTCGCCGGCGCCCTGCAAGTGTCGTTCGGCGCGGTCGGGTTGGGCCGCCTGATCAAATACATGCCGTACCCGGTGGTCAGTGGCTACCTTTCCGGCGTCGGACTGTACATCATTGCCAGCCAGATCCCGAAGCTGCTTGGCACGCCCAAGGGAACCCCGTTCTGGGAGTCGCTGGTCGCGCTCAACAACTGGAACTGGCAGGGCATTGCCGTTGGCGTCGTGACGATGGTCGTCATGGCCGGCGCGGCGCGCATCACCAGGCTGGTGCCGGCGGCGATCCTGGCGCTGGCTGCCGGCATCCTGAGCTACCTCGTGCTCGGCGTGTTCGACCGCTCGCTGCTGCAGGTGAGCGGCAATCCGCTGATCGTCGGGCCGCTTGGCGGCGGCGACAGCCACTTTGCCGAGACGCTCGCCGGACGCTGGCAGGCGCTCGGCGGTATCGGCCTGCACGAGCTGCAACTGCTCATCGTTCCTGCGTTGACGCTCGCCGTCCTGCTCTCGATCGACACCCTGAAAACCTGCGTCGTGCTCGACGCGCTGACGCGCAGCCGCCACGATTCGAACCGCGAACTCATCGCGCAAGGTTTCGGCAACATCGCCGCGGCGGCTGTTGGGGGAATCCCGGGCGCGGGAACGATGGGAGCAACGCTGGTCAATATGTCGAGCGGCGCGACGAGCAGCCTTTCCGGGATCATCGAGGGAGCGCTCGCCCTGGTCGCCTTCCTGGCATTCGGCGCCCTGATCACCTGGATTCCGATCGCCGCGTTGGCCGGCATCCTGATCGTCATCGGCCTGCGCATGATCGACGTTGGCAGTCTGCATTTCCTGACCGCACGCTCGACGATGCTCGACTTCGCCGTGATCGTCTCGGTCGTGGCGGTAGCCCTGAGCGTCAGCCTGATTGCCGCGTCCGGCGTTGGCATCGTCCTCGCGATCCTGCTTTTCGTGCGCGAGCATATTGACGGCAACGTCGTTCGCCGCAAGACCTACGGCAACCAGATCTGTTCCAAGCAGGTGCGATTGCTGGAGGAAAGGCGCATCCTCGAGCAGCACGGGTCGGAAACGGTGATTCTGGAGTTGCAGGGCAGCCTGTTCTTCGGCACCACCGATCAGCTTTACAGCACCCTCGAACCCGAGTTGAAGGTACGCAACTACGTCATTCTCGACATGCGCCGCGTCCAGTCGGTGGATATCACCGCCGTGCACATGCTCGATCAGATCAAGGACATGCTGACCGAGCGCAACAGTTTTCTCCTGATCAGCCATCTGCCGAAAAATCTGCCGAGCGGCAAGGACATGCAGCACTACTTCGACCAGGTCGGCCTGGTCCGGGCCGAAAGTCCGGTGCGCGTGTTCAACGAACTTCACGATGCGCTCGAATGGGTCGAGGACCGGATCCTTGCCAGTGTCAGTCTCGCCAAGTCGGAGAATACGGCGCTGTCGCTCGCCGAGTTCGAGATCTTCTCCAACCGCAGGGAAGAGACGCTGGCCGCACTCGAATCAGGAATGGTGAAGCGCAGCTACGCCGCAGGCGAGAAGATTTTCTCGCTCGGCGACGCCGGCGACGAACTCTGCCTGATCCGTCGCGGCGAGGTGCGCATCGTCCTGCCGATCGACGCCAACCAGAGTCACCATCTGAGCACTTTCGGCCGCGGCGACTTTTTCGGTGAGATGTCGTTTCTCGACGGTGCCAGACGCTCTGCCGACGCCCTGGCCGGCAGCGACACCGAACTCTTCCTGCTCAGTCGCAAGGCCTTCGACACGCTCGCCGACGAACACAAGAAGGTGGCGATGAAGCTGCTCGAAGGGGTCGCCAGCGCCCTTTCGTCACGCCTGCGCTACGCCAACGCGGAAATCCGGGCACTCGAGTAGTGTGGAAAGCGTGTCCGGGTTGCGTGCACCCGATCGGGAAGCGGGGAATCTGGCGAAACGTTGACGCGGCTGAGCAGCCGACATTGACTGCGGCCCGACGCTGCGCGGATACTTCCCGAGTCATTTCGAGTTTCCGCACCCGATGCCCAGACCGCCGACCCCGACAGATGCACGCCAACGCCTTCGGCAACAGTTCATGGCCGTGCGCGCGCACAGCGTGGCGCTGGCCGCACCGCTCTCGCCCGAGGACATGGGGCTGCAATCGATGCCCGACGCCAGCCCGAGCAAATGGCACCTTGCGCATAGCACCTGGTTCTTCGAGGCAGTCGTACTGCACCCACACGCGCCCGGCTATCGCGTGTTCGACGAGCGCTGGCTGTACCTCTTCAATTCCTACTACGAAAGCCTTGGGCCCCGCCATCCGCGACCGCAGCGTGGACTGCTCAGCCGGCCGTCGATCGACGAAGTGTGGCGCTACCGCGCGACTGTGGACAAGGCGCTGCTCGACTTCATCGACGATGCCGACGCGACGATCTGGGACGCGACGGCAGCACTGATCGAACTCGGCCTGCACCATGAACAGCAGCACCAGGAATTGCTGCTCACCGACCTGCTGCACGCCTTTTCGCTCAACCCGCTGCAGCCGGCGTATTGCGCCGCGGCGCCGCCGCCGACCCGCGAAAAACCCGCCGCAAGCTGGCTGGAATTCCCTGGAGGAGACGCCACGATCGGCCACTTCGGATCTGGCTTCGCTTTCGACAACGAAACGCCGCGCCACTGCGTTCGCCTGCAGCCTTACGCGCTGCGCACCACGCTGGTCAGCAATCGCGAATATTCCGACTTCATCGCCGACGGTGGCTATCGCCGCCCCGAGCTATGGCTCAGCGATGGCTGGGCGGCGGTCCAGACGCATGGCTGGCAGGCACCGCTGTACTGGTCGCTGGACGGCGACCAGCCGCTCTCGTGTTTCTCGCTGTACGGTGCGCAAGCCTGGCAACCGGACGCTCCCGTGTGCCACCTGAACTTTTACGAAGCTGCTGCCTACGCCGAATGGGCCGGCGCGCGCCTGCCAACCGAATTCGAATGGGAAGCTGCCGCGACGCATCCCGACCTGCACGGGATGTTCGGCGCCGTCTGGCAATGGACGCGTTCGTCGTACGATCCATACCCGCGTTTTCGTCCGCTGGCCGGCGCCATCGGCGAATACAACGGCAAGTTCATGGTCGGGCAGATCGTTCTCCGTGGCAGCAGCGTGGCAACCCCCGCTGGCCACGCGCGCGCGAGCTATCGCAACTTCTTCCCACCGGCGGCCCGCTGGCAGTTCAGCGGCCTGCGCCTGGCACGCGACTGCTGATGGTGCGCAGCGAACGCCGCCGGAAGGGAGCATCGGCCGACGATTTCGCGCACGAATTGATCGCCGGCCTGCGCGCGCGGCCACGCAGGGTCAGTCCGAAGTGGTTCTACGACGAACAAGGCTCTCGCCTGTTCGAAGAGATCTGCGAGCTGCCCGAGTACTACCCGACGCGCACCGAACTCGCCCTGCTCGAACGCCACGCCCCCGAAATGGCCGGACTGATCGGCGCCAACGCCGAAATCATCGAGTTCGGCGCCGGCGCCAGCCGCAAGATACGGATGCTGCTCGCCGCCCTGCCGTCGCCGGCGCGCTATCTGCCGGTCGACATCTCGGGTGCGCATCTGGTCCAGGCAGCGCAGGCGCTTCAGGACGATCATCCCGGACTGCGGGTGGAGCCGGTAGTGGCCGACTTCACCGTCGCGCTCAGCCTGCCGGCGCCGGTCGGTACGCGCGTCGGCTTCTTCCCCGGCGGCTCGATCGGCAACTTCGATCCCGCTGCAGCGTCGCGGCTGCTGCGGCGCATGGCGGGCTGGCTGAGTGGCGGCAGTCTGCTGATCGGCGTCGACCTGATCAAGGATCCGGAACTGTTGCACGCCGCCTACAACGACGCACGCGGAGTCACCGCAGCCTTCAACCTGAACCTGCTGGCTCGCGCCAACCGCGAACTCGGTGCCGACTTCGACCTGGCGCAGTTTGCACACAGCGCGTTCTACAACCCGCCGCTGGCACGAATCGAGATGCACCTGATGAGCCGGTGCGTACAGACCGTCTCCTTTTGCGGCGAGTGCTTCGATTTTGCCGAAGGTGACAGTGTGCACACCGAATCCTCATACAAGTATACGGTGCCCGGCTTCCGGCAACTCGCGCGCGCCGCGGGCTGGTCGCCGCGCGCGCTGTGGGTCGATGCTGCACGGCAATTCTCGCTGCATTGGCTGCAACCCGCACGCATGGAGTGAGCAAGCCGAGGTCGTTGCCCGCACGCTTGCCACAAGTCTGCTGCCGGCACGGGCGAACGTTGCGGCGTTGGTGGATAATGTCGCCACGCAACAGTCCCTGAATCCCCATGCCTTCCCACACCTTGCCCGTTCCCGCGACGCTTGCGCGGCGCTGCCATCGTCGCAACGGTTCTGTCATTCCGATCCTTTGCCTGGCAATCGCGTTGGCTACCTCCTGCAGCCTCGCAGCGGCGACCGATACGCCGTTGTGGTTCGACGCGGAAAGCCCGCGGCCGATCGCCCGAGAGGCCGTCGAACTGCTCGCCACGGCACCCGCCGACGGGCTCGACGCACACGACTATCATGCCGATTCGCTGAGCCGGGCCATGGCAAGAGCGGTCAACGGACCACCACTGGCCGACGACCAGGTGGCCCAGCTCGATCGCGCGCTGACGCTGGCACTGCGGAGCTATCTTGCCGACCTGCATCGCGGACGCATCGAGCCGCAGCAGCTCGGCGCCAACTACAGTTCCGCCGCAGACACGGGTTTCGACCCCGAATCGTTGCTGGCTTCGGCCATCGCCGATGACGGGCTTGGCCAGGCCGCGCGCGCCGCGGCACCCTCGTCGTCGCAGTACGCGAACTTGCGCGATGCCCTGGCAGGCTATCGTGAACTCATCGGCAATCCGGCCTGGCAGAATCCCCTGCCGCCGTTGCCCGGCGACAAGCTCGCCCCCGGCGGGAAATATCCCGGCATCGCGTCGCTGGTGGAGCGACTGCGACTGCTCGGCGATCTGCCCGCCCCGGTCGCGCGACCGCAACGCTACGAGGGGCCGGTCGTCGAGGCCGTCCGTTCGTTTCAGGAACGGCACGCTTTGCCGGCGGACGGGGTGATCGGCAAGGACACCCTGGAGCATCTGAATGTGTCGCCGGCCAGACGAGCCCGGCAGCTCGCACTGGCGCTCGAACGACTGCGCTGGACGCCACGGCCGCAGGTTCCGCGCGCCATCGTGGTCAATGTTCCGGAGTTCGTGCTGCGCGCCCATGACACGCGCGACGGCGGCATCGCCAGGACGACGACGATGAAGGTGATCGTCGGCACGGCCGGCAAGACACCGACGCCACTCTTCGATGCCGAAATGCGCTTCATCGAGTTCAGCCCGTACTGGAACATCCCGCCGTCGATCGCGAAGGGCGAAACCGTGCCTCGACTGCGCCGCGACCCCGGCTATTTCGACCGTCAGGGCTTCGAATTCGTCGGCAGCGACGGTCGCGTCGTCGCTGGCTTCTCCACGGCCAACCTCGACGCCGTCGAGCGTGGCCAGTTGCGCCTCCGTCAGCGCCCGGGAGCGAACAATGCGCTCGGCGACATCAAGTTCGTCTTTCCCAACAATGACAACATCTATCTTCATCACACGCCAACGCCACAACTCTTCCAACGCGAACGACGCGACTTCAGTCACGGCTGCATTCGCGTCGAGGCGCCTGTCGAGCTGGCGAAATTCGTCCTTGCCGACGAACCCCAATGGAGCGAAGAGCGCATCGTGCAGGCGATGAACCGGGGAAAATCCGCGACCATCCGCCTGCACGAACCCCTGCCGGTGGTGATCACCTACCAGACGGCGATCATCCGTAACGGGCGGGTGCATTTCTTCCCCGACATCTACGGTCAGGACAGGATCCTCGAACAGGCCCTGCATCGCCACTCGCTTGCCGTCCGAGCTTCCCGCGCCGGCGAAATTCCAGCAGAATTCACAGAGTAGTGTTGCCTTGGAGCAAACATGGGAAAAATGCAAGAGCACTCGCGCCGCCGCTTTCTGGGTCATGCCGCGCGCCTCATCGTCGCCGGCGCCAGCCTGCCGCTGGCCAGGCCGGCGCTGGCAGCGCTGGCGAACACGCGCAGCCTCGACTTCGATCATACCCATACCGGCGAACGCGTCTCGATCGTCTTTGCCATCGGCGAGCACTATCTCCCCGATGCGCTGCAGCGGCTGAATCTCTTCCTGCGCGACCATTACTCGGGTGAAGTGGGCAGTATCGACCCGCTGTTGTTCGACCTCCTTTTTCAGCTCCGGCAGGAGCTTGGTTGCACGCAGCCTTTTCAGGTGATCTCCGCCTACCGCTGCGCCGAGACCAACCGCAGCCTGCGCAACCGCGGCGCTGGTGGCGTCGCCAGGCAGAGCCTGCACATGCAGGGAATGGCGATCGATGTCCGCGTTGCCGACGTGCCGCTGGTCGATCTGCGCGATGCCGCCATTTCTCTGGGTGCAGGCGGCGTCGGTTTCTATCCGCGCGACAGGTTCGTTCATCTCGATACGGGCAGGGTGCGCTACTGGTAGCTGCATGCGCCGCTGCTTCAGCCCGCCGCACGACGCTCGAAAAGGGCAATCGACTCGACATGCGAGGTCTGCGGAAACATGTTGACCACGCCGGCGCCGCACAGTCGGTAATCCTTCTGGGTGACCAGTATCGCCGCATCGCGCGCCAGCGTTGCCGGACTGCACGAGATATAGACAATCCTTCGCGGACCATCGACGGCGAGTGACTTGATCAGTTCGACCGCGCCTTCCCGTGGCGGATCGATCAGCATCTTGTCGAAGTGGCCGAGTTCCGCCAGGGACTCCGGAGTGGATTGTAAGAGGTTTGCGACGCGATATTCGACCAGCGCCCCCAGTCCGTTGGCAACGGCGTTCGCGGCAGCCCGGCGCAGCAGTTCGGGGCTGCCCTCGACCCCCAGAACGTGGGCCCCTGAACGCGCGATCGGCAGGGTGAAATTGCCCAGGCCACAGAACATGTCGGCAATGCGGTCGCCTGGCTGCGGTTCGAGCAGTGCCACGGCCCGCCGCACGAGGACACGGTTGATCGCGTGATTGACCTGAGTAAACTCGGTCGGCGAAAAAAAGTGTTCGACGGCAAAGTCGGGCAGCAGGTAGGAAAGCTGCGGCCCCTCCGCCGGATGGAAGCGATACGCCGTCGCCGGCCCTTGCGGCTGCAGGTAGAAGACCACCGCGTGGCGTTCGGCGAAATCTCGCAGCAGGATTTCATCGGCCGCACTGGGCGCTTCGAGAATGCGCAGGACCAGCGCGCTGACTCGCTCGCCGATTGCCACTTCGATCTGCGGCAGCCGATCGCGAATCGACATCGCACCCACCAGCTCGCGCAAGGGCAGGAGCAGCGACGACAGATGTGGCGGGAGAATTTCACACTGTCGCAGGTCGGCGACGTAACTGCTCTTCTTCTCGTGGAAACCGACGAGGACGCCGCCCTTCTTGACCACGAAACGCACCGAAAGCCGCGCGCGATGGCGGTAAGCCCAGGGCTGACCGTAGATCGGCGCGTAGAGCTGGTCGGGCCTGACGCGGCCGATATGCCAGAGATTGTCCTCGAGCAGGCGCTGTTTGGCGGCAACCTGCGCATCGGGATCGAGGTGCTGCATGCTGCAACCACCACAGACGCCGAAATGCGGGCAGCGCGGCGTCACCCGCGCCGGCGAAGGGGTCAGCACCCGAAGCGTGCGGGCCAGCTCGTAGCTGGGCTTGCGGCGGTAGCTAGCGTACTCGACGCATTCCCCCGGCAATGCGCCCTCGACGAAAACCGTCTTGCCATCGAGACGGGTCACGCCGCGTGCCTCGTGGTCCAGCGATTCGATGATTCCGGTAGACATTCGACGCTTCCCCTTCGAAAACGCGCGATTCTATCCCGAATGCGCGCAAGGCTGATCCGCCGCCAACGCCGGACATTGGGGTCGGCGGACGGTTGCGGCCTGCCCGACGAACGGCCTTGCCGACCGTCCTGGCAACCG
>WBZT01002123.1_pt1 | contig 14010 bp, 10 predicted proteins | sample 5204241 | NCBI WGS metagenome assembly WBZT01 (sample SAMN12344358, study PRJNA552823) | activated sludge metagenome | biome: Activated sludge suspended growth; feature: Nitrification reactor; material: Wastewater; isolation source: activated sludge from nitrification reactor of wastewater... | reverse complement strand
CCATACCACCTGCATCTGTTCCAGCTCAATGACGATTTGGCAGATCTGCTGGAACAGTTCATGCGGTTCGGCATGGCGGACGATGGCGGCGCTGGTTCGACTCAGGGCGGCGTAGAAATGGCTCAGACGAAGGATTCTGCGCTCCGCCAGTTTCCGCGACGTCATGTCCCGGATGGCCGCGACCGTGATCTTGTGTCCCTTGTAGATGAAATGGCGGACAAACAAATCGGCGGGGAAAACCGAACCATCCTTGCGTCGGTGGGGCTGATCGGTAAGGCGCTTGGAGGTCAGGCGCGACAACTCCCTGGCATCACCTTCGGTGGCGACGGATAGGTCAGCATCTCGCATGCCCAGAAATTCTTCACGGGAATACCCATACAGCTTGCAGGCTGCCGGATTGACCGACAGGATACGGCCGTTCTTATCGTCCACCAGAAACAAGGCATCGCCGACGGTCGCGAACACGCTGCGGTATTTCAACTCGCTGGCGTGCAGCGCCGCTTGGGTTTTCTTGCGCTGGGTGATGTCTTCCTTGATGGCGACGAAGTGGGTGATGGTGCCCTGATCGTCGCGGATTGGGGCGATGGTGGCGGATTCCCAATAGAGCGCGCCGTCTTTGCGCCGATTGCGGAATTCACCATGCCATTCGCCACCGTCGACGATGGTTTGCCACAGCTGCTGGTACTGCTCGCGCGAGGTTTGACCGGATTTGAGAATGCGTGGATTGGCGCCGATGGCCTCGGCTTGAGAATAGCCGGTGGTTTCGCTGAACTTCGGATTGACGTACTCGATGGTGCCGTGGCGGTCGGTGATGATCACGGCGTTGGCGCTTTGTTCAAGCGCGCGCGAATACTGTCGTAGCTTCTGTTCCGCTTGCCGTCGCTCTTGGATTTCCGAATTAAGTTGTCGTTGTTGATTGAAAGAATCCCGGATCAGCCGGGCGATTCGACCGAATTCGGTGTCTTGCTCGCATAAGGGTTCCAGCGCGGCCGGATCGTGCTGGCACAGGCTATGGATGATCGTCCGTAGCGGCCGGTTCACCCATTGGAATAAAACGACGGCCAGCACGATCATCAGCAACAGGTTTAGGCCGAGAGCCAGGGGGGATTGCCGAATGGCCAGGCCCGCTGCGGAGAGCGCCATCGCTAGGAGCAACAACCAGAACACGCGGAACTGGATTTTGCCGTGGCCTAGCTTCATGCGCGAGGGTTCCGGCATGGGGCGGCGCGGCGGGCGATCCAGAGGTCGCGCGGGCGATGGCTGGAGTAGGCATCGATGCCGTAGATCGCCAGAGCCAGCCAGATGCAGCCGAACGCCATAAGGTGAATGCGAGTGAATGGTTCGTGGTAAACCGCGACCGCCAGCAGGAATTGCAAGGTGGGCGTCAGATACTGAATCAGACCGACGGTGGACAGGCGCAGGCGCTGGGTGGCTTGAAGAAACAGCAGCAAGGGGGCAACGGTGATCGGGCCGGCGGCCAACAGCAGCAAGTCGGTGCGCCCGTCCGGTATGCCCAGCGCGCCGGTACCCTGCGTCGAGAAGACCACCAAAAACAATAGGGCAACGGGAGATATCAACATGGTTTCCATGCACAGCCCCAGCATGGCGGCATGACCTGCTTTCTTGCGTAATAACCCATAACTTCCAAAGCTTAGCGCCAAGGTCAGGGAAATCCAGGGAAACACGCCATGGCCGAATGTCATCGCCAGCACGCCGGCGCCGGCGATGGCGACCGCGCTCCACTGGCGCGAGTTCAATCGCTCGCGCAGGAACAGTACGCCCAGTACGACATTGACCAGTGGATTGATGTAATAGCCGAGGCTGGCTTCCAAAATTCGACCGGTTTGCACCGCCCAGATATACAGCAGCCAGTTGATGGAAATCAGCAAGGTAGTGAGCAGGTAAAAGCGTAGCTGACGCCCGTTGCGAAATGTGGCCAGCAAGGTTGGTCCCTGTCTTCGGGCTAGCAGCAGCGCCAATAACAGCACCGCCGAGCCGAGAATCCGATGCGCCAGCACCTCTAGTGCTGGAATATGCCGCAATAGATTGAAATAAATGGGGAACAATCCCCAGAGCGTAAAGCAGCCCAGCGCGCTCGACACGCCCGCGAGGATGCCATCGGAACAGCGGGTTGACACCGGTTGCGGGGGTGGCGGCATCCGTGTCTTACTCAAGAAAGGGCCAGCCAGACACGCCGCCGCCGCCATCACCTGGCCCAGCCAAACCCATTGATTATGGAAAGAGTCACAAAATCCATTCATTTTCTCCAATAGAGAGGAGTTAAAACAGGATATAAGACAAATAAAACAAAAGATATTAAAGACAATTTTGTATCTATTATGGTTATAATGCCACTTTAGTGGTGGATTTGGCCAACCTCGTGATGATGAAACAACTCCTTGAGCTTTTAGCCGAAAGATAATCATCCATCGAAATAGAGGTATTGTGTCAAACTTGTGAAGTAAACGGCGATTTCAGTAAGTGAAGCCGAGTGAGGGCGGCAGCCGGGCGATGGAGTGAATCAGTTCAGCTTGGTATCGGGTTTCTCCGGGAGAAAATTCATGCGCGGATTGAGTCGTGTGGTCTTGGTATTCCCACTGGCGCTGGTTGTGGTCGCCACCACGGCAGTCGCCGACAGCATGCGCTGCGGTAGTTATGTTGTCAGCGACGGCGATTCCCAGTCGCGTGTGCTGGATCTTTGCGGCGAGCCGCGACGAGCCTGGCAAGATGGTTTCGTCGAACAGGTGGTTCGCCGCAACGACAGGTATTACGATCCATCCACGACACCGCAAACTTATCCAAACCTGCCCGGCTACGAAACTGAAATACGTCGGCTCATTCCGGTCTACAAATGGGAATACAACCTGGGGCGAGGGACTTTTCTCAAAACCCTGGTGTTCCAGGGCGATATTCTGGCGCAGATTATCGACGGCCCCCGGCAGTGACGCAGCGCCGCCGCGCAAGATCCAAAGCCCATGATCGTGCACAACGCCGTCAAGCTGTTCCTCAGTGTCGCCGTCACCGGTTTGTTCATGTTGCACGCCGGTGGTTGGTGGTCGTTCTCCTTCCTGCAGCAACTTGAAGACATTGCGTACGACGCGCGCCTGAACCTGACGCTGCCGGGCACAGTGGACCCGCGCATCGTGATCGTGGACATCGACGAGCGTAGCTTGCGGGCGGAAGGTCAGTGGCCCTGGCCGCGAGGTCGCTTGGCCGCCTTGGTCGATCAATTGTTCGAACGCTACCAGGTGGCCGTGCTCGGTTTCGACGTGGTGTTCGCCGAGCCAGATTCCACCGATTCCATTTTCAAGGCCCTGATCCGGGGCCCGCTGGGCCAGGACGCTCAGCGGCGTACCGAATTGGAGCGGCTGCGCCGCGAACTGGATCCGGATCGTCGCTTTGCCGCCGCTCTGTCCGGCCGTCCAGTGGTGCTCGGTTATTTTTTCAATACCCGAACGTCGCCCGATGCCGAGATTCAGTTCGGACTTTTACCAAAGCCGATCGCATCGATTCGGGATTTGGGGACGAACGACACCGTTTTGGTCGAAGCGGTTGGTTACGGCGCCAATCTGCCATTGCTGCAGGACAATGCCCGCTCCGGTGGTTTTTTCAACAGCCCGCTGGTGGACCAGGACGGGGTTTTTCGCCGGGTACCGCTACTGATTCGCTATCGCGACTATCTCTATCCGCAGATCGCGTTGGCCGTGGTCCGCGCGCTGTTGGACGATCCGCCCGTGGAACTGGTCATGGCGGCCGGCTATGGCGCGAACGCCCACGGCCGGCGTCTGGAAGCGCTGCAGTTCGGCGGTTTTACCGTGCCGGTCGACGAACTGGGCGCGGTGCTGGTGCCCTATCGCGGTCGCCAGGGCAGTTTTCCGTATGTATCGGCGGCCGAAGTCCTGGCGGGAACCGCCGACCCGCGCTTGTTGGAAGGGGCGATCGTGCTGGTGGGAACCACGGCCGCCGGTCTGCTGGACCTTCGTGCCACGCCGGTGCAAAACGTCTATCCCGGTGTCGAGGTCAACGCCAACCTGGTCGCCGGCATCCTGGACCACAATTTCAGGAGCCGACCGGCTTACTCGGCTGGTCTGGAAATCGTGCAGTTGGGAATCGTCGGCCTGCTGGGTGCGTTGATTGGCTGGTTGACACCGGTGTGGGCGTTATTGTTGACCGTGACGGTCGCGGGGACGCTGCTCGGCATCAACGGCTATCTTTGGTTGGCGCACGCGCTGGTGGCGCCGCTGGCCGCGCCACTGGCGCTGCTGCTGGTCCTGTACATGCTGCACACCAGCTACAGCTTTTTCATCGAGTCGCGGCGGGAACGGTGGATCACCCGCCTGTTCGGCCAGTACGTGCCGCACGAGATCGTCGCGGAAATGAGTCGGCGCGGCGAGCGCTATTCCCTGGAAGGAGAAAGCCGACGGATGACGGTGCTGTTCAGCGACATCGCCGGTTTCACCACCCTCTCCGAACGCTTCGAACCACGCCAGTTGACCCAGTTGATGCAGTGCTATCTGACGCCGCTGACTCGCATCATCCACGAGCATCGCGGCACCATCGACAAGTACATCGGCGACGCCATCATGGCGTTCTGGGGCGCGCCACTGGCCGATTCCGAGCATGCCCGGCACGCGGTGGCGGCGGCGCTGGCGATGGCGCGAGGCTTGCGGGCGCTGGACGATGATTTTCACGCTCGGGGCTGGCCGCCGCTGCGGGCTCGCACCGGCGTCAACAGCGGGGTGATGAACGTCGGCAACATGGGATCGGAGTTCCGGATGTCCTACACGGTGCTGGGCGATGCGGTCAACCTGGCCTCCCGCCTGGAGGGCGCCGCCAAACAGTACGGCGTGGAAATCGTCATCAGTGAATACACTCGCGAGCTGGTTCCCGAATACGCCTGTCGCGAGTTGGATCGGGTTCGGGTCAAGGGCCGGACCCAGCCGGTGGTGATGTTCGAGCCGCTGGGGTTGGCGAGCGATTTGGACGCGGAGCAAAACGCGGAACTGATTGAATACGAGGAGGCGTTGCGCGCCTACCGGCGGCAGGACTGGAACCCGGCGGAGGCCGGGTTCCAGCGGCTGCGCGAACAACAGCCGGACCACCGTTTGTATGCGCTGTATCTGGAGCGGTTGGCCACGCTACGCGCCGAGCCCCCCCCCGTGGACTGGGACGGGGTGTTCAACCTGGAAACCAAATGAGCCGCTTGCGAGGCTGGAACTGCGTTTAGGGCGAGGCGTCCGGATCGTCCTGGTTCGCGTGGTGGATCAAGGCGGCCGCGCCACCCGCCACCGCTGCCGCCACCGCCGCCGTTGTGGTGCTGGAGATACCGCCGGTGGCGGCGGCACCGGCACCGGCACCGGCACCGGCCGTGGCGGAAGAAGTTGCCCCCGCGCCCGTCGCGGCCGTCGTCAACAGGGAACGGCAGGCACAGCCGGCGGTAACGGCGGCCGGCTGTGCGGCGCCGCCGGCTTCCCGCGGCGGGGCGCATGGGGCGCGCAGTTCGGGTGCCGGCACCAACTGGGGCGGCGTATTGGCGTCGGCCACGAACACAATCTGGTTGGCGTTGGCGACCAGCGTCTTGCCGGCGGCGGTCACCGCGACCGCGCCGCTGTGCACCATCAGGCACAGGCTGCCCAGGACGGCCGTGAATTCGGTACCGCGAATGCCGAGAGTGGCCACGGGCGTATCGATTCGAATCGCTTTCGGGCTTTCCTTGGACATGGCTCCCGAGATGAAACGCATCCCACCCTTAAGTAGTTCCAAGCTGGAGCGGTTGTCCTGGGGCTTGTCCTTGGCGTAGTGGTAGTTCTTGATCCAGAACACCGAGCTGGGGTTGAGATTGACGGTTTGACCGTCCAGAAATTTCAACACCGCCCGGCCGTTGGCCCCGGTGACCACTCGCATGCCTAGCCGCAGTTCGGCGCCGGCCGACGTGGGTGCGCCGTTGATTTCCACTTGCCCTTGCGCTTCGGCCAGGGTGCCGATCGCTTCGGGAGCGGCCCAGGCGACAGTGCTCAGAAGAAGCAGCCCGAATAGCGCGACCAGGTTCGTCAAGGGTGTGCAATAGCGCGGGGGGTAAGGTTTCGTCATGTTGTCCGCTCCAGGCCAGCTCGTACGGTAAGCAGATCAAGTGTACCTCGCAGCATACCATCGATCCCGCAATATCCTGAAGGTCCTTCGCACCGACCTGCGGCCGTTCCAAAGTCGCCATGATGAGAAGATCATGGCATGCGAGTCGAAGTGATTCGGACGCCGTCAGCGGCGGGTCGCCCGCGACTCGGTGGCCTGGGGCGAGACGCGATCAGCGGATGTCAGGGCAAGCGCTCCAGGCATTCCAGCACCGCGCGCGGCTCCAGTTTGCCCTTGAAGAACAGCACCGGACCGGGAACATTCCGAAAATCGTCGGCGCCGACGTTCAGTCGTTCCGAGACCGCCACGATCAGGTTGGGCATGGCGGCGCGCCGCAGTTTATCGAGTTTACGGCGCAGATAATCGGGGTGCCAGAACCCCATGATCTCGACATGCGCGACCCGGCCATCGGGATGGCGCAGGGCAAAATCCGGCACGAATACCGTGCCCTTCAGATCGACGATTTCCACTTCTCGTTCCAGTGTCCAGGGGGTGTCCAGCTTTTCCCAGCGGCGGGCGAAGTGTTCCTCCAGCAGACTATCGTAGGCCGGCGGCGCGGCGGTCAGTGGTTTGAGCGGCGATTGCGAGTCGACCCGGTAACTGATGTCCCGGTCGTCCCGCCGCAGCACCGCTTCCATTTCCCAGCGACTGACCCGCAGCAGCGCCGGCAGAAAGATAGCCATTTGCAGGCCGTACTTGCGCGTCTGCTTGAACAGGCTGGCAGGGCCGTCCACGTAGATTTGATAGCCGTCGTCGAGGTTACCCTCGACCGCGTACATCAGCCCGTGGAACTTGAGGTGCTGGAACAATCGACGGTATTCGCCCGGCACGTTGCGGTAGGCGGTGAGGCGCAGGCACAGGGCCGAGTACAACAAGCCTTGCGCCTGGGCCAGGTTGTAGCGATCCACCAATTGATTCGGGGCGAAGTCCGGCAATGCGGTCAGCAGGTGATTTTCCGGTAGGTCGGCGTACAGCGCCTCGCGCAGGGTTTCCGCCTCCAACTGGTAGCGCGGGGCGATTGCTTCCAGCACTTCGCGGGCCTGGGTTTCACCGTAACCGCCGCGTTCGGCCGCTAGGGTGAATACGTCCCGGCGCAGCGTTTCCGGCTCCAGTTCACCGGTGGCCAGGGTGAATTCGGCGGCGTTCAGCGCCAGATGGGCGAAGCCGCGCACGATGCGGTAATCGGGCGAATCGCCCTCCAGCGCCCGTAACGCCGCCTGCAACTCGCCGCGGGTGCGGTGCTGGTGTTCGCGGATCGTGGCCAGCACCCGTTCGGCCCAGACGCATTGTTCGGGCCGCAGAAAACGCGGGTAGATCTGCGCGCCGCGCTTATGGGAGAAGAGCAGATCGGAGGGGAGCATCGCTTGTGGTTACGCCCCGTTGCCGCTTTTACCCTCGTCTCTTTCCACTTTAGGAGAGGAGGGGTGTGAATCGAACAGCGCCAGTGTGGCTTCGATCCGTTCCGCTTTGCGGGCGGCGTCCGGTGGCGCGCGGCGGCGGTCGGCGACCCGTTCCTCACGGGTTTCGCGGGCGATGACTTCGTACAGCACCGCCCGTTTGCCATCGCCGCGTCGCAGGATGCGCCCTAGCCGCTGCACGAATTCCCGCGCCGAGGCGCTGCCGGACAGGATCACGCCGATGGAGGCATCCGGCACGTCCACACCCTCGTTCAGCACGTTGCTGGTGACGATGGCGGTGTAGATGCCACTCTTGAAATGGTCGAGGATCACCTGCCGTTCCTTGACGGCAGTTTGATGGGTCAGACAGGGAATCAGGAAGCGCTGCGAGACTTCGTAGGCGGTGGCGTTGTCCTCGGTGAAAATCACCGTCTTGGCGCCGGGATGATTGGCCAGGATCAGGCCCAATGCTCGCAGTTTGGCCGGGGTGGCGTGGGCGATGCGGCGGGTGTCGCGGTGGGCGCGCATGGCGCGACGGCCCTCGACGCTGCGCGCCGATAGCATGACGAAGCGATTCCAGCCTTCCAGCGAGCCCAGCGACAGCCGGTTGGCCTGCAAAAAAGCATTGCGGTCGTCCAGCGCTTGTTGGTAGGCGGCACGCTCGGTGGGGGACAGATCCACATGGATCTGTCGTACCTGGTAGTCCGCCAATACGTCGCCGGCCAGTTGCTCCGGGCACTTGCGGTAGACGATGGGACCGATCAGTTCGGGTAGGTCGGCGTCCTTGCCGTCGCCGCGCTCCGGGGTGGCGGTCAGTCCCAGTCGGTAGGGTGCCAGCGAGAATTCGGCGATGGCGCGGTAGAACTCCGAAGGTAGATGGTGTGCCTCGTCGAAGATCAGCAGGCCGAAGCGGTCGCCCAGTCGTTCGATGTGGATAGCAGCGGATTTGTAGGTCGCGACGGTGAGCATCTGTGGCTCGTGGTAACCGCCGCCAATCAAGCCGATCTCTTGGTCAGGGAACGCCGCGCGCAATAGTGCATACCATTGGTGCATTAGGTCCAGGGTTTCGACCAGTATCAACCCATCCCGCTGTGCCTTACACAACGCTAATAGCCCCACTAGCGTTTTCCCCGCCCCCGTCGGCAGCACCACAACGCCACGCCCTCTAGCAGCCCACCATGAGTCCAGCGCTTCTCTTTGGTGGGAGTAAGGCTTCATTTCCAGCGCACAAACCAACTGTCGAATCTGATAGCGCGGCGCCTTGTTGCGGGCCAGTGCGCCCTTGAGGGGGCCGATGATGTCGCTGTAGCGATTGGCCGGCGCCCGGTAGGCGTCCACGCGCGGGTCGTAGCAGAACCAGGTTTCCAACCCGGCCGGCAGTTCGGCCACGCCCTCCAGCAACAATGTGCCCCGGTCGAAGCGAAGCTGGCGCTCGGCGTCGTCGCGGCCGGTACGGTAAAAACCGGCGGTGTCCTTGGTGTGGTGGGTCATGACTTCTTCAACGATGAGGCAGGCACCAGGATCATGGTTTCCAGTTGTCGCAGTCGATTCCGCACGGTCGCGCCAATTGCTTGGGTCTCCAAGCGCTCGTCCTTGGTTTCGGCCAGGGCTAAAGCGGATCGATAATGTGATTCAGCCTGTTCCAACTTGGATCGAGTTTCGGGGTTAGGTCGATCTGGCGAAGGTGAAGCCACATTGGTGTCTTCGCCATAATCGTCATCCAGTATCGGCAATCCCAGCGTCGCTCGCGTCTGGTTCAACGCGAGATCGCCCAGCAGCAGCGAGTTGTCGAAGCTATCGGGTTTGAGTTCATGCCGGGCCAGCGAGTTATCCACCGCATCCCAGCAACCCATCAACGCTAGCGCCCGCAACGCCTCCCGCCGCGTGCCAAAGTCACGACCTCCGCCCGCCGCGCTCGCCAACAGCGCCAAGGCCGTTTCGACCGGCATGGTCGGGTCGGGAGCGGGCAGGGAAGCGCCGGTGGCACGCCGCGCCCGCCACGATAGCAATCGCGCCCGTTCGACCAGTTGTCGTTCCAGCATGGCGTTTGGGCGGAGTTCGACGAGCGCGTTGCTCAGTCGTTCCAACTCCACCAGATGGCGACGACGGAACGCGGTGCGGCACAACGCCCACAGATGGGTGGCGGCGGTCAGGCGGGGATATTCATCGCGCCAGCCGGCCCAGGCGCGGGAATGCCAGTCCCAGGCAGCGGCGAACTCGCCTCGACGCAGGGCCAGTTCGCCTTCCAGATAATCCAGTGGCGCGGTCCATGGCCGGCGGATCTCGCTCAGATAGCGCCGCGCCTGATCCAGCAGCGCACGGCAGAATCGTAACGGCTTGCGTTCCAGACCGATGTGGACGATGGCGGTCAGCGCACCGAACGCATCGGCCGGATCGGCGGTCGCGGCTCGCTCGCCGACGACCTGCAACAGCGCGGCCAGCGCCAGATCGTCCTCGCCGGCCTGCCGCAGGCTGTAGCCTTCCCACAGCAGCGCCCGCGTCCGCTCACCGGCTAATCCCAGCGCGCCGGCCAGCTCCGCCGCCTGACGCTCCAGTCGCGCGGCCTGGGTGTAATCGCCGGTTTCGCGGGCTTGCCGGGCATGATCGCGTAATCGCTCGAACGAGCGTCGGTCGGCGCTCATGGCCGGTGGGTCGTCACGGCCAGGGTTCGGGCAGATCTCAATGCAGCAATGAAAACATCCGCCGCCGGTAGGTGATGACCAGCGGGTGTTCGTTGCCGAGCATCTCGAAGATCGCGATCAGTCCCTGGCGACCGGCTTCGTCCTCGAACTGAGGGTCGCGGCGCATGAGATCCATGAACTGCTCCAGCGCCGACTCGTGAGCGCCGGCCAGCACGTAGCGGGCCGCCAGTTGCCGGCGGGCGGCGCTGTCGGCGGGATCAGCGCGCACCTTTGCTTCCAGCGCGGCCAGATCCGGCGCACCCTGAGCCAGATCGGCGAAGCGCAGCCGCGCCAGCAGGCCGCTGGCCGGTTGGCGGTCGCGCTCCTCGGCCGGCAGGCTTTCCAACAGCGCACGCGCGTCTTCGCCGCGATCCAGTTGCAGCAGCTTGTCCGCCAGCGCCACTTTCAGTTCGACGTTGTCCGGTTCTTGCCGGAGCGCCTCATGCAGCAGTTCGACCGCCTGTTGCTGGCGACCACGCTGCCAGAGCAGGTCCACCTGCTCCATGATCAGTTCGTCTGGACTGGTTCGGTATCGGTCGATGGCTTCCCGATAGGCCGATTCCGGCTGCACGCCCACCAGCTGATCCACGATCTGTCCCTGCCAGACCACCATCACCGTCGGCAGGCTGCGGACCTGGAAATGTCCGGCCAACGCCTGTTCGGCGTCGGCGTTGATCTTGGCCAGAATGAAACCGCCCCGGTATTCCTGAGCTAGTTTGGTCAGAATCGGCGTGAGCGTCTTGCAGGGTTGGCACCAGTCGGCCCAAAAGTCCACCAATACCGGCGCCCGCTGGGAATTCTCCACCACGACCGCGGCAAAGTTATGTTGGGTGACTTCGAAAACGTAGGGCGATTCACTCATCGTTGGATTTCCGTAAGAACCATGTCGGGCTTCGGCACGCAATCGGCCGAACGGCGGCGGCGAAGGGATTCAAGGCATGAACCGGAAGAACGGGCGCGTACCCGTCGTGCGACGGAAAGACCAGGATATGCGCCCAGCTTAGCGTTCGAGATATTGCAGCTTGTCGGGCTTACCGTCCCAGTCCGCCGCATCGGGTGGCGCGTCCTTCTTTTCGGTGATCACCGGCCATTGTTTGGTCAGTTCGGCGTTGAGCGCCAGAAAATGTTCCTGGCCGGCCGGCAGGTCGTCCTCGGCAAAGATCGCCTGCGCCGGGCATTCGGGTTCGCACAGGGTGCAATCGATGCACTCGTCGGGATCGATGACCAGAAAATTCGGTCCCTCATGGAAGCAGTCCACCGGACAGACTTCCACGCAGTCGGTGTACTTGCACTTGATGCAGTTTTCGGTAACGACGAACGTCATGGGCAGTCCCCTGAAAAGGCCGGAAACACAGGGACGTTATCTTAACCGCGATTAACCGAGTTGGGCACTGGAAAATAGATCAATGGCGGGACCGGCTATTCCGTCTTTGCGTTCTGGCCGCCGCTCAGCATGGCCTTCAGATTCGCGAACGGGTTGTGGGTCGCGCCGCCGCCCGCCGGGCGGCCCGAACCATCGCTCCCACCCCGAGCCAGTGCTTCTTCGCGGCGCTGGTGTTCGTTGTCGTGGCAATAGAGGCACAACAGTTCCCAGTTGCTCCCGTCCGGCGGGTTGTGGTCGTGGTCGTGGTCACGGTGGTGCACCGTCAATTCGTGCAGGTTCTGGCGGTTGAACTCGCGCGCGCAGCGCCCGCAGATCCATGGATAAAGCTTCAATGCCTGCTCGCGGTAATCGCGCTCGCGCTGTTCCCGGCCGCGCCGGGCGGCGGCCACGATCTGGTCCAGCTTGCCGTCGTTGGATGAAGGGTTTCTGGGTTTCATCGGCTCGCCTCCAGAGTCGGGGTGAATGTGCAAGGGTGGGGAATTATGCCGCTTCGACCGATTTTCAGTAACCCTTTATCAGGTTGCCGCACCACCGGAATTTCGTGAAAAGCGAGACGGGTGGCGTGCGTGCCGGAGCGGGGGCATGGATACGATCATGACAAATGGCACAAGAATATCTGGGTCTAATCGTTCTAGAATCAAATCAAGCAATCCACCATAAGCAAGGGGGCTTGATGAACACGCGTTTTACATTGCTTGCCGTTTTCCTGCTGGGGATGGTGTCGTCCGCCCATGCGCTGGACGCCTATGGTCCGGTGCGGCGCGGCGAGGATCTCTGGGACATCGCCAAGCAGATCTATCACGACCAGGATGTCAGCCGGGACCAGGTCATGCTGGCGCTACTCAAGGCCAACCCGCTGGCGTTTGATGCCCCCTGCAACGTCAACTCGCCCTTGAAGGCGGGCGAGAAGCTGCAAGTTCCCGCGCTGGCGACGGTCAACGCCCTGAGCCGCGCGGATGCCTTGCGGGAATTCGAACGGCAGTTACGGGAATGGGAAGAGCACCGTCTGGCCGGCGGCAAGTTCGTGTGCCCGCCCGCGAGCGAGGTTGCCAAGCCTGCTCCCGCGCAAGTGGCGGCGTCGACGCCGGAAGTCGCTGCGCCCGTGGAAGCACCAACACCCGTGCCGGAAGTCGCCACGCCAACGGTCAAGCCCGTGGCCAAACCGAGGGCATCAACGCTGGAGCAGCGGATCGTATGGGATCTGGATTGGGCCGCCATTCCGATTCTGCTGTTGCTACTCGCCGGCATCGTGTGGTGGAAGTACCGGCTCAAGTTCGCCGCGCCGCCGCCGGTTGCCGCGCCGCCGGAGCGTGCGATGGACTTCGCCGCGGAGACGGTGGACGCCGTGCTCGCTCATTTGCGGGCGGATCGCGCCAAGGGTTTGAGTGCCGTCGAGGTGGCCAACCGGGTGCGCGAAGTCGGCCCAAACGCCCTGGAAGAGAAACACGTCACGTTATTGCAGCGAATTCTGCCTTATTTCTGGGGACCGATTCCCTGGATGATCGAAGCGGCGGCGCTGCTATCGCTGCTGACCCGCGACTGGAACGATTTTCTGGTGATCACCGCATTGTTGCTGTTCAATGCCGTGATCGGCTTTCGCGAGGAGGCCAGCGCCGCCAATGCCCTCAATGCGCTCAAGGGACAACTGGCGCTCAAGGCCCGCGCTCTGCGCGACGGCGAGTGGCGGGAAATCGAGGCCCACGACCTGGCGCCGGGCGACATCGTCCGCATCCGTTTGGGGGACATCATCCCGGCGGACGTGAAACTGATCGAAGGCGACTATCTGAGCGTGGATCAGGCCGCGCTGACCGGCGAATCGCTGCCGGTCGACAAAAAGACGGGCGAGGTGGCTTTTTCCGGCTCGATCGCCAAACAGGGCGAGATGGTCGCCGTGGTGACCGGTACCGGCGCCAACACCTTTTTCGGCCGCACCGCCAAGCTAGTGGAAACGGCCGGCGCCAAGTCGCATTTGCAGGAATCGGTCCTGCAAATCGGCAACTTCCTGATTTTCTCGGCGCTGACGCTGATCGTGGTGTTGTCGGCGGTGGAGTTGTACTGGGGCACCTCGTTCATCCACCTGCTCAAGCTGGCGCTGATCCTGCTGGTGGCGTCGATTCCGGTGGCGATGCCGGCGGTACTGTCGGTCACCATGGCGCTGGGCGCATTGAAACTCTCCAAGCTCAAGGCCATCGTCTCGCGCATGGAAGCCATTGAGGAAATGGCGGGCGTCGATATCCTCTGCTCGGACAAGACCGGCACCTTGACTCAGAACCGGCTGACCCTGGGTGAGGCGCAACCCTTTGGCGTCACTGCGCAAGAGTTGATTCTGGCCGGGGCGCTGGCCTCCAAGGCGGAAAACAACGACGCCATCGACTTGGCGGTGATCGGCGGGCTTGGGGATGCCAGCGCCCTGAAATCC
>WBZT01002122.1_pt1 | contig 14015 bp, 11 predicted proteins | sample 5204241 | NCBI WGS metagenome assembly WBZT01 (sample SAMN12344358, study PRJNA552823) | activated sludge metagenome | biome: Activated sludge suspended growth; feature: Nitrification reactor; material: Wastewater; isolation source: activated sludge from nitrification reactor of wastewater... | reverse complement strand
TACCAGACCGAGTTCTCCCGGGCGTTGCCCACGAGACCGGAGAAGTCGGCCGAGAGGTTGAGGCCGAGTGTCTTGCCGTTGGCGAGACGTCCGACGAGGTAGGCCCAGCGCCATTGGGTGTGCCGGGGGAGGTTCCCACTGGTGTAGTCGAAGCCGCCGAGACCGTCGGTGATGTCGAAGGCATGAACGATCCCGCCCTGGCGCACGACGACCCGCCCGGATACCGGCAATGCGGCGTTCTTCCCTGTGGTCGAGACCAGTCGTGGCTCGGTCTTGAGATCGGAGATCACCGTGAGTGCGGGTGAGGCGGTGATGTCGAAGGCGAGATCGAGTTCCACGGCGGGCTTGCCGATGGCCGGCAGCCCGACGGGGGAGCCGACTTTGGCGCGCACATGGAGCACACCGTCGGAGGTCTGCATGTTCACATCTGAGCCGGGCATGCGGTAGCGACTGCGATGCCCCTCACCGGGGTGGTCGTTCACCGAGACCATGGGCTTGGTGCCACCGGGTCGGCTGATGTCCGCCAGCAACTTCCCGGTGCGTCGGTCGGCCACCGTGATGAAGGTCGTCCCGGTCGGACCGGCGTCGACGATCGCGGCGGTCACCAGCAGGTCCCGGTTGGCCGCGAAGGTGTACATCCAGCGTTTGTGGCGTAGGAAGTCCTCGAGGTGCCGGCGACCAGGCAGCCCTTCGGCGGACGGGGGGCGCAGGGTGGTGCTCAGTCCGACGTAGTCGCCGAAGCGAGGTCCGCGCGGACCGACGACGGAGAAGGGTGCGGAGTATCGGATGGTGGTTGCCTCAGCCATACCTCCAACTTAAGCCCGTGGACTCAGGCGGGAGGCTCCCGCATCAGAACTTCCTGGGCGGCCGATGAGACAAGTGTCCCGTCTGGCCGGTAGAACTGGCCGGTCGCGAACCCATGACCGCCACCGGAGACGGGGCTGGAGGTGGCGAACAGCAGCCACTCATCGGCGCGGAACGGGGCATGGAACCACATCGCATGATCCAGCGAGGCGATGTCGAGGTCGCCGCGTGCGAGGAACCCACCGTGATGACCCATCACGGTGCCCACGAGAGTCAGATCCGAGAAGTAGGTCATGGCGCACACGTGGAACAGTGAGGGATCCGGCAGCGCCTCGTCAGCCCTGACCCATGCCATGCGGTCGAAACGTCCCGCGGTCATCTCCCGGACGCGATCGTGGTCCACGAACCGGATATCGACGAAGTCCCTGTGTGGCCACCCGTTGTCGTCACCCTCCGTGTTCTGCGAGAGCCGGTGCAGGATGTCGGTGCGCGGCAGGGTCTGCGGCGCCGGCACTTTCTCCATCCAGGATTCGTCGGGCAGAGGCGAGGTGGTGTGGCCAGGTCCCTCGAGCTGCTGGGCGTACGAGGCGGACATCGTGAAGATGGTCTTGCCGTACTGGACGGCTCGCACCCGCCGGGTGGAGAACGAGCGCCCATCGCGCGGGCGATCGACCATGTAGATGATGTGGTCGGTCGTCGACCCGGCCCGCAGGAAGTAGGCGTGCAGGGAGTGGACCACCCGTCCGGGTTGCTCGACCGTGGTCCCTGCCGCCACCAGTGCCTGGGCCGCGACCTGACCGCCGAACGCGCGCAGCGGCGATCCCGCATGGCACCAGCCCAAGAAGATGTCCCGGTCGATGCGGTTCAGGGTGAGCCTCTCCACGAAACCGCGATCCGATGGCGGGGTGTCGCCGAGGTCGTGAACTGTCACGCCTCGGAAGGTACTACGCGGTCGGCTTGTCGCGCCTGCGGCGCGTCATCACGATCACCAGGATGATCAGGCCTGCCGTCAGCGCGAGTCCGATGGCCCAGCGCACCGGCGTCCAGGGGTCGGGTGCCTCTTCGCCGACCGCCGCAGCGGCATCCTCGGGGCTCATCAGCGCCAGACTGATCTGAGACATCGAAGTGCTGTTGCGCAGTTCACGCTGCTGTGCGACCAGGCCGTCGAGCTCGGACTGCCGCGTGGCGATGGCGTCCTCGAGGGCGATGACCTCGGACACACTGGTCGCCTCGTCCATCAGCGACCGCAACTGGGCGACCGAACTGCGCAGCGCCCTGACACGCGCGTCGATGTCGGCAACCGTGGCGGAGACATCTTGCGCCGACTGTTCGAGCCGGACTGTCTGGCCCGTTTCGCGTGCGGCAGCCAGTGCCTCGTCGAAGCGGTCCGCGGGCACCTCGACCGACAGCCAGACGCCAGGACCGCTGGGGTAGGGCATGGGCATCATCGCGTCGCTGCCCATCATGGTGCTCGGTGCGTACGTGCCACCCTCTGTGACATCGGTGCGGGAACTCACCTGACCGCCGAGGGCGGAGATCCGCGCGACATACGCGTCGGCGGCTGCGGTGGGGTCGTCGGTACCCACGAGCAGCGAGGCCGTGCGGATGATCGACGGGCCACCTGGATATACCGGTTGATCCGCGGATCCAGCGGACTCCGTGGTCGGCGCGCTCTCGACTGATCGGTCGCCGGACACGGCGGCGCCTATCGTCTCCGGTGCGCCGGAGAACAAGTTGGGCACCACGGTGGCGCCGAAGAGTGCGACCAGCGCCACCGCCGCAGCCGCAAGGATCAACGGCCGACCCCAGTGCCGGCGCGGGGCGTCGTCGGGTGTCTCGAGGTCGACCCGGTCCAGCAGGTCGGGTGCCGCCAGATCCGCGGCCGGGTCAAGACCGGCCAGTCGTGCGCGCAGGGTGTCGTCCGAGATCATGACCCCACCTCCTCACTGGATTCGTAGTGCTGGCGCAGGCGTGCTTTCGCCCGCGAGAGTCGTGTGCGGGCGGCTCCGGGTGACGTGTCCAGCACCTCGGCGATCTCCGTCGGCTCCAGACCCTCCCACGCCCACAAGCGGAGGATCTCCGCATCCGCCGGAGCGAGGCGGGCCAGTGCGGTGGCGAGGTCGGGGTCCGGTACCGGGTCCTCGGTGTGCAGCGGGGTCACCGCCGTCAGCCGGGCCTGCAGTCGCCCGCGACGGCCGTCGCCGCGGATGATGTGGGCGATTGTGTTCGCCGCGGTGCGGTACAGCCACGGCAGTGCCTGATCGGGCACGACCGTCCGTCGCCGCCAGGCCACCGTGTAGACCTCGACGAGGACGTCTTCGGCGTCCTCGCGGCTGGCCAGGCGACGCACCGCATACCTGAACACGTCATCGCTGTACTCCTCGTACAGCCGCGTCAGCCAATCCCGGTCCCTCACACCCTTATGTTCCCGGCAGAGGCCGCAGCGTTACAGGTCACGTGTCCACCGGACGGCTCGGCTGCGAGTGGGGAAGGGTGACCCCACAACTGGGCCGCCGTCTGCCTCACGTCTGTCTGCTGGCCCAGTTGTGGGGCCGAATAGTCCGTTGTGGTGCTTTCCGGGCAGCGATCGGCGCCCACAACTGGGCGACCTGACGCCGAGCTGGCCCAGTTGTGGGGCGTCAGCCTCTTACACGCAACCCAGCGGACGGTCAGTCATGGGCGCCCGGTTCGTGCTGCCAGTGGTCGGTGGGTTCGACCTGGAACGTCGTGTGCTCGATGTCGAAGCAGTCCTTCGCACATTCCTGAAGTTGATGCAGCATCGACGCCGGACCGCAGTCGTCGAGGGTGGTGCGGTCGACAACGACATGTGCGGTCAGCGCCGGGACACCCGAGGTGATCGTCCAGACATGCACGTCGTGGACGTCGACGACCCCCGGAACGCCGGTCAGGTGGGTGCGGACCTGCTGCACGTCGAGGTCCTCGGGTGCGGCTTCCATGAGGATGCGCACGGCGTCACGCAGCAGTCGTAGTGACCGCGGGAGGATCAGCCCCGCGACGATGAGGCTCGCCACCGGGTCGGCGCGCTCCCAGCCGGTGAGCAGGATGATCCCCGCGGCAGCGACCACAGCGGCCGATCCGAGCAGGTCACCGAGCACTTCGAGGTATGCACCGCGGACATTGATCGACTCGTCCTTTCCGGCAGTGAGAATCCGTAGTGAGATGAAATTCGCCACGAGTCCCATGACGGCGATGACCAGCATCAGTCCGGCCTCGACCGGCTCTGGATCGACGAGCCGGCGGATCGCCTCGTACGCCACGTAGAGTCCCACGCCGATGAGCAGCAGTGCGTTTGCGGCCGCGGCGATCACCTCGAGTCGCTGCCATCCGAAGGTCCGCCGCAGGCTCGGCGGACGCTGGGCCATGGTCGCTGCGATCAGGGCCAAGGCCACGCCGAACATGTCGGTGAACACGTGTCCGGCATCGGCGAGCAGGGCCAATGAGCCGGTGATCCACGCGCCGACGAGTTCCAGAACGAAGACCACGGCGGCGATCCCGAGCGCGATGGCCAGTCTGCCCCGGTGCCTCCCGCCGGCGGTGACCGCGCCGTGATCGTGTCCCACGGATCCCAGTGTGGCGCACTCGGCCGGGGTCGATCACGTTCCGGGCGTCTGCTGGTCGCGGACGCCGGCTGCCCACGTCCTGGTGGGACAATGGCACTGCGTGCCCCAAGCGCGACCCGCTGAGCATGTCAGGCAATAGGCTGCCCTTAGCCGCATAGGAGGACTGGGACTGTGATCGACGACATCCTGCTCGAAGCAGAAGAGAAGATGGAGAAGGCCATCGCGGTGGCGCGGGAGGACTTCGCCACGCTGCGCACCGGCCGGGTGAATCCGGCCATGTTCTCCAAGATCGTCGTCGACTACTACGGCGCTCCGACCCCGCTGAACCAGCTGGCTTCGTTCCACGCCGCCGATGCGCGGATGATGCTCATCACGCCCTTCGACCGCAACTCCATCAACTCGGTCGAGAAGGCGATCCGGGACTCCGACCTCGGGGTGAACCCCGCGACCGACGGCAACGTCGTGCGGGTGGTCCTCCCGCAGTTGACCGAGGAGCGCCGTAAGGAGTACATCAAGGTCGCGCGGCACAAGGCCGAGGAAGCCCGGGTGAGCATCCGGAACATCCGCCGCCAGGCCAAAGAGGCACTCGAGAAGATGAAGAAGGACGGCGAGGTGGGGGAGGACGACATCAAACGCGCGCTGACCCACCTTGAGAGCGTGACCCACGAGCAGGTGGAGCACGTGGACGAGATCCTGAAGCACAAAGAGGAAGAACTGCTCGAGGTCTGAATGAGCAGCGCCGAAGCGGCCCCGGTCGAGCCGCCCCCCAGTCGCGCCGGGCGTAATCTTCCCGTCGCGATCGCGGTCGGGGTGGGCCTCGGCGCGCTGATCATCCTTTCACTGGCGTTCTACAAGTACCTTTTCGCGGTCCTGGTCACCGCGGCGATCCTGATCGCCGTGTGGGAGTTGTACAACGCGTTCCTGCACAACGACATCAAACTCGCGCGCAGCCCGTTGTTCCTCGTGGCCTTCGTAGGGCCGACCCTGGCCTATCTGTACGGGGTCGAGGCCCACATGGTGGTCTTCGGCACCTTCGTCGTGGTCGCTCTCGCGTGGCGCATCCGGCGTGGCACCGACGGCTTCGTCAAAGATGCCACCGGTTCGCTGTTCGTCGCCTTCTACCTGCCGTTCATGGTGGGTTTCGTGATGCTGATGTTGCGGGAAACGGATGGAGTTGCGCGGATCGTCGCGTTCATCGCCATCACGGTGTGCAACGACGTCGGCGGCTATTTCGCCGGTGTCTTGTTCGGCAAACACCCGATCGCCCCGCAGATCAGCCCCAAGAAGTCGTGGGAAGGTTTCGCGGGCTCCTTGATCTTCTCCATCGCCGTGGCCATCCCGTTGTTCGCGATCGCGTTCGGGGCGCCCTGGTGGCAGGCGGTGATCTTCGGCGCGATCATGCCGATCACCGCCACGGCCGGGGATTTCATCGAGTCTGCGATCAAGCGAGACCTCGACGTCAAGGACATGTCGAACATCATCCCCGGGCACGGCGGGCTGATGGACCGGCTCGACTCGTTGATCCCCAACGCGTTCGTCTCGTGGGCGCTGCTGGGGTTGTTCCTCGGATGACCTCGCTCCCTCTGGTCATGCAGGCCCCACGCCGTGGGAAGCCGCCGCGGCACCTGCTCGACCTCGATCTCGCAGCGCGCAAGCAGGCCGTGGCTGAACTGGGAAGTGCGCCGTTCCGCGCCGACCAACTCAGCCGGCAGGTCCTGGTGCGCCACGTCGATTCGGTGGACCAGTGCACCGATCTCGGGGAAGCGGATCGTCTGCGGCTGGCGCCGTTGCTGCCCACGCTGCTGACGGCCGCGAAGGTCCTCACGTGTGACGGCGACGCCACCCGCAAGACTCTGTGGCGATTGCACGACGGATCCCTGGTCGAGTCGGTACTCATGCGGTACCCGAAGCGGGTCACGTTGTGCCTGTCCTCGCAGGCGGGGTGCGGGATGGCGTGTCCGTTCTGCGCCACCGGACAAGGCGGACTGCAGCGGAACCTGAGCACCGCAGAGATCCTCGAACAGGTCCGGGTGGCCGCGCGCGACGCCGAATCCGGTCTGCTCGGGCGTCCGGGGCGTCTGTCGAACATCGTGTTCATGGGCATGGGTGAGCCGCTGGCGAACTACAACGCCGTCATCGCAGCCGTCCGGCGGATGATCGCTGAGCCGCCCGAAGGCTTCGGCATGAGCGCCCGCGGGATCACGGTGTCGACCGTGGGCCTCGTGCCGCAGATCCGCAAACTCGCTCACGAGGATCTGCCGGTGACGCTGGCGCTGTCGCTGCACGCCCCCGACGACGAATTGCGCAACACCCTCGTGCCGATCAACACCCGCTGGGACGTCGCAGAGGTCCTGGACGCGGTCTGGGAGTACACGAACCGCACCCGCCGGCGGGTGAGCATCGAGTACGCCCTCATCAAGGACATCAACGACCAGGACTGGCGTGCGGATCGTCTGGGCGACCTGCTGCGGGGCCGCCTGGCGCACGTCAACGTGATCCCGCTCAACCCCACCCCGGGAAGCATCTGGACCGCTTCGACACCCGAGCAGGAGGCGTCCTTCGTCGAGCACCTGCGGGCGAAGGGGGTCGCCGTGACCGTGCGGGACACCCGTGGTCGCGAGATCGACGGGGCCTGCGGGCAGCTGGCGGCGACGGAGGCGTAGATGCGCGACATCGTCATCCTCGGCAGTACCGGATCGATCGGCACCCAAGCCCTCGACGTCGTGGCCCGCAACCCCGATCGGTTCCGGGTAGTGGGTCTCGCCGCCGGGGGTTCGGACCCGGGACTGCTGCGTTCACAGGTCCAGCAGTTCGCCGTGCCGCACGTCGCCATCGCCGACGATTCGGCCGCCGACGCGCTCACCGGTCTGGGCGCGACAGTGCATGCGGGTCCGGATGCGGCCACCGAGGTGGCTGGCCTTCCGGCCCACACGGTCCTCAACGGCATCACCGGAGCAGTGGGACTGCGCCCGACGCTGGCCGCGCTCGAAGCCGGCAGTGTGCTGGCCCTGGCCAACAAGGAGTCGCTGATCATCGGAGGGGAGGTGGTCACCTCGGCGGCGGCACCTGGCCAGATCGTGCCCGTGGACAGCGAACACTCCGCCCTCGCGCAGTGCCTGCGCGGTGGCCGCCGTGACGAGGTGCGCAGACTGATCCTCACGGCCAGCGGGGGGCCTTTCCGCGGACGGACACGCGAGGAACTGGCGGGAGTCACCGTGCAGGAGGCCCTGGCCCATCCGACCTGGGACATGGGGCCCGTGGTCACGATCAACTCGGCCTCGTTGATGAACAAGGGTCTCGAACTCATCGAGGCCCACCTGCTGTTCGACGTGCCCCTCGAGCGGATCGACGTGGTCGTCCATCCGCAATCGGTCGTGCATTCCATGGTCGAGTTCGTCGACGGCAGCACCATCGCGCAGGCAAGCCCACCCGACATGCGACTTCCGATCGCCTTGGGTATGGCGTGGCCCGACCGGGTTCCCGACGCGGCACCGGGATGCGACTGGACGCGAGCGGCGATCTGGGAGTTCTTCCCATTGGACGACGACGCCTTCCCTGCGGTCCGCCTCGCCGCCCGGGCCGCCCGGGCCGGGGGTGTGGCGCCGGCGGTTCTCAACGCCGCCAACGAAGAGGCAGTGGACGCGTTCCGTAAGGGGCGGATCGGCTTCATCGCTATCAGCGAAACGGTCGAACGGGTATTGGCGGCCGCCCCGTCTGGCGCGCACCAGGGGAACCGGGTGACACTGGAAGACGTCTTGGAAGCAGACGCCTGGGCACGGCGACACGCAGTCACCGTGATGGAGGAGGATTCATGACCCTGGTCGGGATCATTGCGCTGGTCATCGCGCTGGTGATCTCGATCGCCCTGCACGAACTCGGCCACATGGTTCCGGCCAAGAAGTTCGGCGTGAAGGTCACTCAGTACATGATCGGCTTCGGCCCCACTCTCTGGTCGAAGAAGAAGGGTGACACCGAATACGGCGTGAAGGGTTTCCTCCTCGGTGGGTACATCCGCATGATCGGGATGTTCCCGCCTGGCCCGGATGGCCAGATCAAGGCCAACAGCACCGGCCGTCTCGGCACCCTGATCGAACAAGCCCGCGCCGAATCCGCGGCGGAGATCGTGGAGCCGGGGGACGAGAAGCGCACGTTCTACGCGCTGCCTGTGCGGCAGAAGCTCGTGGTCATGCTCGGCGGACCGTTCATGAACCTGGTGCTGGCGGTCGTCCTGTTCACGATCGTGTTCGCCGGTTTCGGGACTCCGACACCCACGACCACGGTGAACACCGTGACCGCTTGTGTGCCGTCCGCGCAGGATCCCGAAGGGACGTGTGCCGGCGGAACGGGTCAGCCGACCGGAGCGGCCGCTGCTGGTCTGCAGCCGGGCGACCAGATCGTTGCCTGGGATGCGGCACCGGTGTCGCAGTGGCCGGAACTCAGCCAGGCGATCCGGGCCTCCGCGCCCGGTGACCACGAGGTGACGATCGTCCGCGACGGGCAGCAGACCACCGTGGATGTGCCGCTCACAGCTGTCGATGGCACTCTGCTCGGAGAGTCCGGACAGCGCGGTTTCCTCGGGGTGTCACCGGTGGTGGAGTTGCAGCCCATGCCGGTCACCGCCGTGCCGGGACAGATGTGGGACATCTCGATCCGGTCGGCGCAGGCCTTGGTCTCCTTCCCCGCGAAGATGGTCGGTCTCACGCAGGCGGCGTTCACGGACGCGGCCCGTGATCCGGAAGGCCCGGTCGGTGTGGTGGGCGTGTCGCGCCTCAGCGGTGAGGTGGCGGCCGCGGACGCCCCGCCGAGTTGGCGTGTGGCCCAGTTCCTGGCCATCGTGGCGTCGCTGAACCTGTTCTTGTTCCTGTTCAACCTGCTGCCGATCCTGCCGCTGGACGGCGGCCATGTGGCCGGTGCCCTGTACGAGGGCGCCAGGCGCAAGGTCGCCCGCTGGCAGGGCCGGCCCGATCCCGGCCCTGTCGATGTCGCGCGGATGTTGCCGGTGGCCTACACGGTGGCGATGGTGTTGATCGTGATGAGCGTCATCATCTTGTGGGCCGACATCGTCAAACCCATCCGGCTCGGCTGAGCCGGTGACCTCCACGCCGGTCGCGCCGCCCGGGGCATGAGGGATACTTGAGTCATGACCGTTTCGTTGGGCATGCCTGCCGGGCCGCCGCCGGTTCTGGCTGAACGCAGGCACACGCGCAAGATCACGCTGCGACACCCGCACCACCCGGTCGAGGTGGGTGGCGACGCCCCGATCAGCGTGCAGTCGATGACGACCACCGTGACCGCCGACGTCAACGCCACGCTCCAGCAGATCGCCGAGTTGACCACGGCCGGCTGCCAGGTGGTCCGGGTCGCGGTACCGAGCCAGGATGACGCCGAGGCGCTGCCGCTGATCGCGAAGAAGGCAGACATCCCAGTCATCGCCGACATCCACTTCCAACCCAAGTACGTTTTCGCCGCCATCGACGCCGGCTGTGCCGGTGTCCGTGTGAACCCTGGGAATATCAAGGCTTTCGACGACCGGGTCGGGGAGATCGCGAAAGCTGCCAAGGACGCGGGGATCCCGATCCGCATCGGTGTCAACGCCGGCTCGCTGGACAAGCGCCTGCTCGAGAAGTACGGCAAGGCCACGCCGGAGGCTCTGGCAGAGAGTGCCTTGTGGGAGGCGTCCCTGTTCGAGGAGCACGACTTCCGGGACATCAAGATCTCCGTGAAGCACCACGACCCGGTCGTCATGGTGCAGGCCTACCGGCAACTGGCCGCGGCCTGCGACTACCCGTTGCATCTCGGCGTGACGGAAGCCGGCCCCGCGTTCCAAGGCACCATCAAGTCCGCCGTGGCATTCGGGGCTCTGCTCAGCGAGGGGATCGGGGACACGATCCGCGTCTCGCTGTCCGCGCCGCCGGTGGAGGAGGTCAAGGTCGGCCTGCAGATACTCGAGTCGTTGAACCTGCGCCAGCGCGGGCTCGAGATCGTGTCGTGTCCCAGCTGTGGACGCGCACAGGTCGACGTGTACACGCTTGCGGAGCAGGTGACCGCCGGCCTGCAGGGGCTCGAGGTGCCGCTGCGGGTCGCCGTGATGGGCTGCGTCGTCAACGGTCCTGGGGAGGCCCGGGAGGCAGACCTCGGAGTGGCCAGCGGCAACGGCAAGGGACAGATCTTCGTCAAGGGTGAGGTCATCAAGACCGTCCCCGAGGCCGCCATCGTCGAGACCTTGATCGAGGAGGCCATGCGGCTCGCCGAGTCCATGGAGGCCGCCGGCGAGCCGAGCGTCTCGGTCGGGTGACCGGCTCGGTCCGCCTACTGTCGGGGCGGGAGGCTCCGCAACTACGTCAGTTGTTGCTGACAGATCCCGTTGCCTACGCGATGGTGCTGGAGCGTACGGCGATCATCGGGGTGGGCGCGGCACTCGGGGCCGAGGTGTGGGGATGGTTCCCGGACGAAGAGCTCGAGGCAGCTCTCTACCTCGGGGCCAACGTGGTGCCCATCAATGCCGATGACGAGGCGGTGGCTGCGTTGGCCAGCCGCGCACGCCTCACCCCCCGTCGCTGCTCGTCGATCGTCGGTCCGGCCCGGTCGGTGTTGGACTTCTACGAGGCCGTTCGCCCGGCGTGGGGGGACAGCCGGGATGTCCGGCCGCATCAGCCGATGCTTGCGATGAACGGACAGCCGCGGGTCGCGCCGGATCCCCGATTGCGCGCCGCCGTGATGGACGACATCGACGTCCTTTTCCCGGCGTGCGTGGCCATGTTCACCGAGGAGTTGGGGATCAGTCCGCTGGTGCCCGACGGTGGCGCTGCCTACCGTCGGCGCGTGGCCACCCTCATCCAGCAGGGGCGGGCGCTGGTGGTGATCGAGGACGACCAGGTCCTGTTCAAGGCCGAGGTGGGAGTGGTGGCCCAGGATGTCGCGCAGATCCAGGGGGTCTGGGTCGACCCCGAACACCGTGGTCGCCACGTGAGTGAACCCTGCATGGCAGCGGTTGTCGAGTTGACGCGGCTGCGTCATGCACCGGTGGTCAGCCTGTACGTGAACGATTTCAACCAGCCGGCCTTGGCGTCGTACCGCAAGGTCGGCTTCGAGCAGGTGGGGGAGTTCGCCACGGTCCTGTTCTGAACCGAACCGCCGCCACCCACCACAGCGTGTGAAGATCTGTTGATTCAGTGACCAGATCTTCACACGTTGGCGCGCCCCGCTCAGCCGGCAGTGAGCCCGGCAGCCTGCAGCGCAGCCACGATCTGGTCACCTACCGGGTCGCCTACCTCCACGAACGCCGCCGGGGTGCCGATCGGCGCGTCGACCGTCACGGTCGAGTCGCCCTGGTACGTGGCCCCCGTGAGCACGTGCTTCCACGTTCCCGGCGGGAAAGTCACCGATACCGAGGTGGCGTTCTCCTTCAAGACCGGTGCCATCAGCAGGTGGTCGCCGAGGAAGAACTGCAGGTCCTCCTCAGCCGCCTTCGTACCGGGGAACACGAGCCAGCCGTGCCGCATGGCCGGGACCCCGGTCGCCACCGAGTCGTCGATCACGGTCTTCCGGTAGTCGTACAGCGCCGCGTAGATCTGCGAGGCACGGGCGAACTGGGCGCGGGTCGTTGGTGTGTCGTAGACCTGCTGGTTCATGCTCGGTCGGTTCGTCTCGTGAGTCCGCATGACCACACCGAACGCCTGCATCTCGGCCCACCTGGCATTCAGGTCCGGGGGCCGGATGAAATTCGTGACCGCGGCGTTGATGCTGGTGTAGCCGCCGATGTCGCTGTGCCACAAGGGGGCACCCGACACCCCGCCTGCCAGCATCCCCTGCACGGCGTTGGCCATGCCGTCCTCGATGGCGTAGTTGACCATCTGGTCGCCGGCCCACATCAGGGGCACACTCTTCGGCGAGCCCAGGTAACTCGACCGGAAGAAGGCCACGCAGTCCGGCACCCCACCGCGCGTGCATGCCTGCTTCACCGTGTCCGCCCACAGTTGCGGCCACCGGTTGTGCTGCTTGGCGGCACTGCCGGTGTTGAGCACGCTGTCGAACGGCGTGTACTCGGCGAAGTCCGCCATGAACCCGGTGGCGCCGACCCCGATCACCTGCTCGGCGATCACGTCCGCGAACCAGTCACGGGCAGCAGGGTTCGTCAGATCGACCAGCGCCGTCGGGAAGCCGATGGTTTCCACCACGTAGGTGTCTCCCACCTGGTTCTTGACCAGGAAGCCCTTCTGCTCGGCCTCCTTGTACAGGTTGCGGATCGGCACCCCGTCGACCTCGTCCTGGTTGATGACGAACGGGTTGACGTAGGTGAGCACATCGATGTCCTGGGCCTTGAAGTCCGCGACCATCTGATCCCAGCCCGGGTACCAGGCGGTGTTCAGTTGCCAGGTCCACCACAGTTGCTGTCCGAAGCTCGTGACGCGTTTGCCAACCCAGTCCTGCAACCAGACCGCATCCACCTTCGTGCCGGCGGCCTGCATCTCGGACACCACCTGCCGCACCTTGTCGGTGCCGCCCTGCAGTCCCAACACCGCACCCTTCTGCACCGAGGTGGACAGGGCAGGGCGCGAGACCCCGGCCCCGCGCGCCGTCAGCAGGTCCTTGGGGGTGTTCCGGGCGAGCACCTCAGCACGCATCGTGTCTGCGAAGGACTCCAGGGATATCTGCTTGGCCCGCCGCGTGTCCGCGATCGAGAAGGCCCCGCTGGTCCTGGTGTCGGCGAGGGCGAAGGACCGGTTCTGCTCGGTGACGTAGGTGGGCCAGCCGCCGTAGGTCGTCTTCAGGTTCCCGGCGCCCCACGTCGCCTGATCCACGGCCCCCGCCGCGGGCATCTGGCCACGGGTGACGCCCTGTTCCTGCACGAGGATCGGGAGCACCTGGCCGGACAGGTCGAAGCCCTGGTACTGGTTGCCGAAGCCGTGCACGGCCTTGTCGGAGCCGCGGCCCGAGGTGAGCTGGATGCTGTTGACCGAGACATCTGACTTCTTGTCGTTGAAGCTCACGTCCATCTGCAGTACCGCGACATCCGGCGTGCGTTGAACCGCCTGCATGGTCAGGGTGTAGTAGGCCTTCTTGCCGCCACCCTTGACCGTGCCTTTGATGCGCACGGTGTCGCCGGACTTCGCGACCGACGAGATGGTCTGATCCACGAGTTCCGCGCCACGATTGATCTGGGCCCAGTAGGCGCCCGCGGTGGAGCGCTGGAACCACCGCAGTGTGCTGCGGGTGGCGGCCATGAAGGCCTTGTTCGGGGCGCTCTCCCAGGCGGTCCTGCCGGCACCGTCGGTCACGGTCACGCCGTTCTTGCGGACACTGACGCGGAACTCGCCAGTGGTGGCGGTCGACGTCTGCTTCACGGTGAGCGAACCAGGCTTGATGGGGTCGAGCTTCTCCTCGGGCGGGTCGCCGAAAGCGGGGTAACTGGCCTTGAGCGACTTCGACGAACTCGTGGCAGCGGCGCGTTTCTTCGTCTCGTCGACGACCGCACGGACCTTCCAGTCGCCGCTCTTGTATGTGGTGAACGACGTCTTGAGCTTCCCGGCGGAGTTGGTCTTCGCCTTCTTGACCGTCGCCCAGGTGTTGGTCTTCGAGCGGGTCTGGATCCTCACGGTGCGTTTGCCCGCCGGGGTCACGGTCACCTTC
>WBZT01002121.1_pt1 | contig 14019 bp, 15 predicted proteins | sample 5204241 | NCBI WGS metagenome assembly WBZT01 (sample SAMN12344358, study PRJNA552823) | activated sludge metagenome | biome: Activated sludge suspended growth; feature: Nitrification reactor; material: Wastewater; isolation source: activated sludge from nitrification reactor of wastewater... | reverse complement strand
ATTAAAATAAGAATAACAGTTTTTGCTTGTCTACGTCCTACTTCGGAAATCATCGGGAAATTGTATTTCTTAATTATTTTAGATATTGTACTTAAGTTTGATGAATCTAAAGACTTTATTTTACATTCATCAAAATCTAACTCAGATAAAGTGAATGTATCAACTCCTTTTAAGTAATGAGAGTTCATTAAAAGCGTAAAATCTAGGTCTCTATATTTTTGATCCTCAAAATATAAAGAGTCAAGTTTATATGACAATTCAGGTTGATTATATTTTGAATACTGTCTTTTTAATTCATTAAGTATTTTATTCCAAGATGGTTTATTTCTTAGGTCTTTTAATCGTGGGTCGAAGACAATACTCAACTTAGAGTCAGGTGGAACTAATTTAATCCAAAGTAAATAATTATTAATTGCTTGCTCATAGTTTTTATTTGCAATCATTTCTAAGCCTTTTCTATAAATTCCAACCGACAAATCTATATTGGATACTAAAATACTTGCTCTTCTATTTAAGGCTCTGCCATCATATGTCTCATTGCTTGCAATTGGATATAAATCACTATTTGCAATACAAATAAATTTAAAATCTTGAACATTAAATTTAGAAAGTAAATAGTTTCTAATTTCATGGGCTCTATTTAGTGATAAAACTTTATTATTTGATCCCTTTGAATCTGTATAGCCATTAATTATATATATAGATTTCTTTTTCCGTTCAGACTGAACAAAAAAACTATCTAATTCTAATTTGTCTTCGTCAAGTAAGGTAGATTTATTCACTTCAAAATGAACTAATTTTTCTTTGCCTTCAAATGTATCTAATTTCTCTATTTGTTTTTTATAATAATTACAAAATGGAGTTGGAATAATATTTTTATTAAGTGTATCTTCATTTACTTCTCTAATTGATACATCATCTACAAAATAGTTAATGTGACTATCAATTGGTCTATTTAATTTTGGAAATTTAGTGTTTTTAAATGCACCGATTGTTAAGTAATCAAGAGGGCATAAGGCACGAATATATTTTTTAATTTGAAACCATTGGTCGCAAATTATAGAATCGCTAAAAAAATACTCAATATCCATCAATTTGGAGTTTCGATTTGTAAATTGCATATGGTTTATTGATAAATAGAATCCAATATTTTCTAATATACTGGATTCAACAAAATGTTTAGAAGAAAAATTTACCCACATAGTAATTTCATATACTTTACCAACTTCTAATGGCAACTTTAATTTCTGATAAATATATGAAGCACACCCGAACATATTAGGGCTAAAAGGGCAACTTTCACAATAGAACAGTTCAACCATACCTTGACCAGACAATGGTTTTACAGATGTGCTGTCTTTACAGTTAATATTGGTTTTTAGTATGTTATTAGTCTCATAATAATAGTTGATTTCCCAATTCCTCACAGGTTGATTCCAATCGATTAGATAACTTATTGGCCTTCTATTTGAAGAACCAATTAAATCTGATCCAATACACTTTTCAAATTTACCATTTAAGACTAACTCTTGCGAATACAACACAATAGATAATTGATTTGTCAGTGCTATTAAGAAATATTTTAAAAAAGAATAATTAAATAATTTCATGACTTTATCTAAAAAATAAAATTTGTAAGAATTTAACTTGAAATAAGTCAAAAAGACTCTGGACTTCTTCAATATAGTGGACAAAGTGAAAACGATTCATGCTGCTAAAATATGAACTTTTTAATAAAAAGCTTCTAATGGCAATTTACCATCAAGGGCACTATGATTTCTTTTAGTGTTATATGTTATACCATCCTTCGATGTATCAAAATATTAATGAATTGGCTGACTGTTGATTTTGAAATTTGTAATGATCAATGCATTCAATTTTAATTGTTTTGAAAAATGATTCTGCCACTTCATTGTCCCAACAGTTTCCTTTTATAGACATACTTTGTATGCAATTAGTATCTTTTAATAAAGAAGTGAATTCCGTGCAAGCATCTTGTATCCCTCTATCTGAATGAAACATATGTGAATCCTCCAATTTTATATTTCTATTACTTACTGCTTTTTTAAAAGCTGCAATCGAGGTATCAATAGCAGTCATGTTGTTACTTAAATTCCAACCTACAAATATCCTATCTGCCAAATCCATGACTATGGTCAAATACATCGAGCTAGTATTAACTTTGATGTAAGTAATATCTCCAACCCATACTTTATTAATTTGACACACTTCAAAATTTCTATTAAGTAAATTTTCGGGGACAACATAGTCATGCTTTGAATCTGTAGTGGCAACATATCTTTTCTTCCTTCTAGCTTGTATTTTCAAAGCTTTCATTATTCTAGCTGTTGAACTTTTGGATATTTGTATGGCTTTTTTATTAAGTTCTTGAGTAAGCCTTGGACTTCCATAAGTACCTAGACTTTTCTTAAACTCTGCTTTAATAGTTTCCTCTATTTTATACGTATTTTTCAATTTCTTAATATTTGAATCAAGCTATTTATAATATCCACTTTTACTTCCACCTAGTATTTTGGACATCGTCTCAACAGAATATGTACTAGAATGCTTTTCTATGAAAGCAAACTTATCTTGTTTGGTGACGAGAAGATGCCCATGGCTTTTTTTAATATTTCCTTCTCTATTTCTAGCTCCCGCACTTTCTTTCTCAAGGCAGCTAACTCTTTTTCTTGGTCAGTCCCTAGCATCTTTCCATGGCCAGGAAAGGCATTTTCAGCATATTGAACAAACTGCCTACGCCAGGTATAAATAACGTTTGGAGACACTGAAAATCGCTCTGCAACTTCGCTAACAGATTGATTTTCTTCTAGTGACATGTTGACGATCTCGAGCTTCTGCTCCTTTGTAAACCTTCTTCTGATCTTTGACATTGAATAAGCTTTTAAATTGTGAATTTAATATTATTTCTAACTTATCTTTATGCCCACTTTTATGAGGAGGTCCAACATTCAAAATATATTTTTAACTGAACATTAATTATTATGAAAAAATATTTATTTTATTTCATTGTGGCTATATTAAGTTTAATAAGTTGCCATAATGATGAAGAAGCACAATTAAATTTTGAATCAAATTTTAGTGGTAATTGGAATTTAAAAGTTACACAAAGTCTTATGAATTCAGATACACTTATAAAGTCCTATGTTGATGAGTATTCTTGTAAGATCTATAATGATCATACATTTCTTGCACATAAATTACATTATAAATTTGACACTCTTTATTGGCAGTTTAGACCAAATGAAAATAGGATTTTTATTATAGCAGATTATTATGGTCCCGAACTTCAATTGTATAGAGATATGGAAATAAAAAACAACAAACTTGATTTTATTGAATTGGAAGAAGGTGTTAGATACTTTTCATTATTTAATAGGATATTAATTGATGCTAAAATGAATTGGAAATTTACACGTGTAAAATAATGTAAATATTTTATTACTTTTTTTCCAAACATATTTTAGCAATTATTTTTACTTGCAAACGCATTAAATCTCAATTTCACTTATACAATGCAACAAATGAAGAACTTGTTACATTAGTTATGAATTTACTTCATAATGGTGAATTAAAAGTATCCGTACCACTAACTACCACTTGACGCAGGTCTGATTAGGTTCTAGCTTTGCATAAAAAAACGATGACGAAGGAAGACTTTAGGAGATTGCAAGAAGACCATAAGAATAGTAATGTTAGTTTGAAGAATTACCTGACAGAAAAGAACATATCTGTACCTCAATATTATTATTGGAAGAAAAAGTTTGAGCACAATCCTTTTGAATCTTCAGGTCAATTTGTAAATATTACGTCCAAGATTAGAGAAAATCAAGAATCTTCAGAAGTTGTACTTCAATATCCGAACGGAATAAAAATAATCTTCAGAAATTATCCTGGCAGCAAGACCTTATTGGATTTAATACAATTTTGAAATGATACCATTCACAAGTGGGCATCAGTATTACATGTATACTGGAATAACGGATATGCGCAAAGGATATAATGGCTTGTACGGAATAGTCAAGACCATATTAGAGAGCAATCCATTAGACGGTAGTGTATATCTTTTTGCAAACAAGAGACGCAATCAATTAAGACTTCTAGTCTATGACACAGGAGGATTAGTATTGCTCTGCAAAAGATTAGAAAGAGGTACCTTCGAAATGATCAAAACAGAATCCAAATAAATAAAGCTACACATTAATTGGACACAATTAACATGCATTATGCAAGGGATTAAATTGCGAAGTATTCGCTATAGAAAAAGACATAAGATTGAGGAAAAATAGTTGATAAAATATTATGCCAATTCTAAGATAATTTGGATCTTGTATGCGTGTTACAAGAAGAAATAATAAGTACGCTTCAACAACAAAATGCAGAACAACAAAAAAGAATTCTATATTTAGAACATGAAATAGCACAACTAAAGCGATTGGTATTTGGAAAGAAATCAGAGCGTTTTGTAAGTGCAGAAACCCCTATTCCTTCGAATTCATTATTTTCCGCAGAAGAACTTCCTGAGAATAAAATAGAAAACCTAACAGAGGTCATATCTCACAAGAGAGAGAAGCCAGAAATTAAGAAAGGAGGTAGAAAAGAATTACCATCACATCTGGTTAGAGAAATTACAGTAATTGAACCAGAAAATAAGATAGAAGGAGATCGCCTAATAGGCACACTTGTGACAGAAATATTGGAGTATTCTCCAGGGGTAATGTATGTTAATCGCATAGAGAGACGAAAATATGTAAACGATCAGGGTCAAGAAATTAAAATAGGGAGCATGCCTAGTCGGCCAGTGGATAAATCACAATTCGGTGTAGGTTTAATGACACATGTCATCATGCAAAAGTATTTAGACCATATTCCATTGTATCGTCAACTTGAACAAATCAAGAGATTACATCAAATAGATATCAGTAGATCCAGCTTTGGAGAATCAGTTCAACAACATTTAGAATTACTAGTACCGATCTACGAAGCATTAAAAAAAGAAGTACTTCAGCAGAATTGCTTGCAAACAGATGAAAGTCCATTTAAAGTGCAAAACGAGACAAAGAAGGGTAGCACAGACTTAGGATATATGTGGGTAAGCCGAGCACCTGAAAATGACTTAGTGTTATTCTCCTGCCAAAAAGGTCGAAGCGGTGAAAGCATGAACAATCATCTGGATAACTTCAAAGGCAAACTTCAAACAGATGGTTGGAAAGTATATGAACAGTTGAAAGATAATCCAGAAATGGAATTATTCAATTGTTGGGCACACGCAAGGCGATACTTTGATCAAGCAAAAGAAAATGATCCCCATAGAGCAGCATATATGCTCAGGCAAATTCAAATATTATATGAAGTTGAACAATATTGTCGAGATCAAAACTACAGTAATGAACAACGAAAAAAAATCAGACAAGAAAAGAGTAAAGTACAACTAGAAAAATTAAAAGAATACCTCGATAATCAATCGATGAGCAATATTCTTCCACAAAGCCCCATTGGAAAAGCTATCGCTTATACATTAACAAGATGGGATAAGTTGCACAGATACATTGATCATGGAGAAGTAGAAATAGACAATAATCTAATTGAGAACAGCATAAGACCACTGGCACTAGGGAGAAAAAACTTCCTATTTGCTGGATCGCATGAATCTGCGCAGAGAGCTGCAATGATCTATTCTTTATTCGGAACCTGTAAGATTAATAATATCAATCCCAGCGATTGGCTTAAGGATATTTTAAGCCGTATTAAAGATCATCCAATTAATCGAATTGCAGAACTGTTACCCCAGAATTGGGTTATTAAAAACTCATAGGTAGTTACTGGGACGGATACAAATCCTTACAAAATCGCTCTTTTAATCAGGATTTTAGTTTTGATTGAAGGGCTACTTACAGTTGGATAAATAATAAACTGAAATAAATAAATTCGCTGTATTCAATGATAGCAAATTTTTATTAAAGTCGCTGTAATTGTTAAGGGCAATTATAAAAACTCAAAGTAATTGAATAAAAATGATGACATTTCTATTAAAAGTTCAACAACTCTGTATGCAAATTATATGCAAATAAAAAAGGAGCTACAATTTTTACATTGTAACTCCTTGATTTTAAAGTCGGGGCGGAGGGATTCGAACTCTCGACCCCCTGCTCCCAAAGCAGTTTAAAACTGGATTTTTATGTATTTATAAATGTATAAAATGCTGTTTATCAGTAGTTGCATTTCCAAATTAGTTCATATTTTTGCATTCTAAACCATAAATTGCTGGCAAATTGCTGGCAAATTTTTAACTTTGATTTGTATGGCTTTTTCTGTAAAAATTGAACTTGATAAAAGAAATAGTAAGAAGGACGGAAAGTATCCTTTAAAACTGCTGGTCGTCGTCAAACGAGAACCACTAAGGCTTCCCTTAGGATATAGTCTTTTGGAAAAAGACTGGAATGAAAAATTACAAAGCATCCGCGCTTCTTGTAAAGAATTTGACAACGTCAGCCGGATCAACAATTGGTTACTAAAAGAGAAAAGTAAGATTCTGGGGAAATTAAGTATATTAAGGGAAGATGGTGTAATCGAGCGTCTATCATTAATGGAAATTAAAAATCTTTTAATCCGCGCCAATGATGAGACTCTGACCTTGGAATTTTTTAATGAAACTATCAAGGAATTGGAGATGTCCAAGAGATTTGGTAATGCCAGAGTATACGATACAACGGCCAGAAGTATTAAGAACTTCGTAAAAGGAAATGACTTTCCTTTAAAACAGATTTCATTTGCTTGGTTGAAGAAATATGAAACCTGGTATCTCTCTAAAGGAAATACTCTGAATGGACTTAGCGTGCATATCCGAACTTTACGATCATTATACAATAAGGCTATCAAATTAAAGAAGATCTCTTCCGAATATTATCCGTTTAAAGATTTTACCCTTAAAAAAGAAGAAACCAGAAAGCGTGCGATAAATCGAGACGAACTTATCCGCTTTCTACAGTATGAACCAAAAACTGATCGACATAAAAGAGCAAAGGATTATTTTCTGATTAGCTTCTATCTCATGGGAGCTTCCTTTGTGGATATTGCTTTACTTAAATTAAGAAACATAATTAAGGATAGAATTGAATATAAAAGGCAAAAAACAGGTAAGCTTCATTCCATTCCCATTGCTAATCCACTCATGGAGATTCTGAACAAATATTTATTAAAGAAAGGCGAGAATGACTTTATTTTAAACATAACTCACTCAACCGAACCCAAAAAACAACTAATTGAAATCAGGGATGAATTAAGAAGGTATAACCGTAGTCTTAAAGAAATTTCTACCGAATGCGGAATTGAATCCAAAATTTCGAGCTATGTGGCTCGTCATTCTTATGCAACTAATGCAAAACGGATTGGTGTTCCAACTGCTATAATAAGTGAAGCTTTAGGGCACACAACGGAAAAAACTACTCAAGTCTATTTAGATTCCTTCGACAATACAGTTGTAGATAGTTATCATGATTTGATAATCAACCTAACTTTATAAATCAATAATTTATCTTAAAAGTAAAAGAAACCTGCTGGCATTTGAAGGACTTAAAACTATTGAAAGCTAGGAATCAATTGTAATCTATTATTACAAACTGGACATCTGAATAGGAAATTAGGTGGCACATGCACATTATAGATGCTATCGCAATAACAACACCTAATTGATAGTCCGATAGGTCTTTTGTTCTTGTAATTATTACTCAAAACTAAACCTGTCAAAGCTCCCACAACAAGACCGGCGACCCTGTTCTTTTTGTCAGTAATAGCCCCACCAATAGCAGAACTTGCTAACGCAGTTGTAATGACATTTGAATCATCGTAAGATTGTATTATGTCCCTTATATACGGAAACCAATTTGTATCTAAATTATAAGATAAATAATGTTGAACAGAAGGAATGACAATTGAGATTTTATCAACATCTTTTTGTTTTTCAAACAACCATATATCCCTATTCAATTGAGAAGCAAAACCTGATTCCCAAACTACCCAATCCCGGGTATGGTTTAATTTTTCTACATTTTCATCAAGCAGTATAAAAACACAATTAGAATTATTAATGTGAGCTTGTATCTGATGTGTATTAATTAATAGCCCAGAGAGTTTTTCATACTCTTCAAAGACGGCTCTAACATTTGTTCCTGCAAATATTTTAGATAAGTAGTCGACAGCTTCTTTGTCTTTAGCACTGTGTGAAATAAATATTTGCGCCATTTAGATAAATTTTTATTAATTCAATTCTTCAAGTTTTATCAGGGAGGATTTCAAAGTAATTGTCGATAAAATAATTTACAAATTTAAATGCTGACTCAGAAATATCGATGATTGGGGCATCAAAAGCTCTTTTCAAAAATTGCTCATAAATCGTCTTGTTCTCATTATTTTCCTTTTTTAAATGAATAAAGTCATCTCTCAAAGAATTGCAGTTGGATAGAATATTATACTCCCTCGGAAAATCGATATGGAATTCTTTATTAAATAATTTAGGCATCAAATCAGTGATTTTTCTATTGAAATCCAAATATTCCAAATCACCTTTTTGCATTTTAACATTATCCATCACAAGCTCAATATTAAATGGAATTGCACTATTAATAAATGCTTCTAAAGAAGAAATAGTCATAATACAGCCAGAAGAAAGAAACCTAATAAATTGGGTAAATAAATTATACTGAGCGTGCGAGTCTGACGTTTCAATCTGCAATAGAATGTTTTTATTAATTAAAGCATATTCTAGATCCTCATTTGCCATTCTATAATAAATTCTTGAAATACTAGGCTCTGGAAATGATAAGACGTTTTTTTTATTAGCACCAGAATTTAATTGAATGCAAATATCAAGATATTTCTCAGGACCTTTGAGTGCTATCACCCCTTTATTTTTATGGTTCTTCATGAATTTATTTATTTTCTTATAGGCTTCATCTAATTGATCAGGGTTTAAGTGGGAAAGGTCATATTTTTTTTCCTCAACCACGTTGATATCCTTTCCAATTTGAACTGGATTAATCGGGCTGACAATGATTTCTTTTAATTTCCTCTCTTGCATAATAATTTTTAAACGATGAAATATTTATAATTTACAAATAAATTCTTGCTCTTGAATTTTTATTAAATTTTCAGAATATATATGCCAGCCTTCTGAACCTTTGGAGCTGCCTGAAACAACTAAGTAAGAATCAAAAGAGCCGGACGTCTCCAAAGAACCAGAAAGAATACCAAGTCCTAAAACAGAATACGAACCAGTATCATATGGAATCAAATGATAAGAATATTTTTTATGAGTTTTATTATAATAAGCCTCTAACTCATATTGTTCGGAATTAATTAGCTCCTTTAAACTTGAAGATGCTTCATGTGTTAGAACCGATCTATATTTTTCAAGGACTAAAAAACCATTAATATCATGTTTTGGAGTTAATAATGTATCATTATTGCATGCACTTTTTAATTCAGTTATCAAGGTCTTTCTATCTGGAATATTTGTTGCATTCATATTCTATTAATTCAAGGTTATAAAAATATTTATAAATAAAAGTGGATTTATAGCTTTTTGGTTTCAAATTTAATTTGGCCAGGCTGAAATATTCCGAAATCGTACGTGTTCAAATTGACTTGAAGGTTAGGGTTTTCAGTTGCAAAATCAATTTTTATTTCGCTAGTATTTTTATTCTCAACAAAGCTCATGTAGCCTTTAATTCCATTCTCTATTTCAATTGATTTTGCAAAGAAATTAGCAACAGTTGTCTTATTGAATATATCATAGTATTGATATGATGCTGGGTTGTTTTCTTCGATGTAATCAATCCAGAATCGGCAATCAAATTGACAAGATTCAATAGAATGAAAGTCATTGTTATCTTTAAAAAAAACAGAGTTTAAGTTTGCAATTATAGAAATTGATTCAATTTTATTTGCAGTAAACTTGAATCCATTATCGTTAAAATCAGCTAAGTTTTCATATAATGAACTTTGATTTGATTTAATATATTGATTAACTCTTGGAATAATTTCTGAAGCAATATAGGGTAGTGTATTATAACATTTTTTCTGATCTCCAATAAAAATATTATCTAATTTTGTATTATTAAACTTCTCTTTGTTCGATGAGAAGAATATTATTTTATCAATTGAATAACGTTTATGAAATAATTTATAGCTATCAATATCGGAGTCAGGATTATCAGTAATTAGGTAAGCATCAATGTTTAAGTTTTTTGCCTTTTTGATTGCGTTACGTCTAAAATTTGTGGTGGTTAAAATGATTCCTTTTATTCCTTGATTTGAAATTTTATCATAAAAATCAGAAACGTCTTTAAGTTCTACTCGAGCCTTTCCTGAAAGTTCTTTACATTCAATTGCGTATTTCAATATTTTTTGATTAACTTTCGTTTCTACATAAATATCAATTTCTCTTTCAACATTATCTCTGTCCAGAACTTTAATGTTTCTCTTAATAATTGTGTTTTCCGGATTGGTAACAAGACATTTTTCAATCGATGAGGTAATGGCTTCAAGGAATTTTCCAGTGTTTGGCATATGCTTTAACATTAAACCCTCAATGGCTATGCCAAGCCTGAGTTTCTGCCAAAATGTCTGTAATTAGGATCATAAAGGGGTGCGGGTCTCCCGCCAAGATTGCATTTCGCCATAAGGCAGATAATATATCGCCATGGCGAAATGCAATCTTGCATCTTACCCAAAATAGCATCTAGCCTAGTCATCTTCGGCATCCTCTGAATCTAAATCATCCTCGTCTTGCAATCCGGTTTCTCCTTCTGAATCATCGGATTCTGTGTCTTCATTCCGGTCTTCATTATCCTCTTGAATCTCACGTTCAAACCCGTCCAGATCCTGTTCCCTTTCCAGACTTTTTGTATCCCTTAGACTGGCAAGCTCTTGAAGTTGCCTGGCTTCTTCTTGAGCTTGGCGGTCTAGTTCCTCTAGCTTCTTGAGGTCAAATCCGAGAGTTTTAAATCGGTAATGCTTTCCAGATTCATCCTCCACACCATAAACTTTACCACCCCTACTATACGTATTATACCCCTCGGATTTGAGCTCAGAAAGAAAATTATCAAGCGATTTTGATCGACTATAGACTGTCTGGACTGTTTCCAAAAGCTGTTGCTTTTGTGATAATTTTCCTTCCCAATCCTGAAGCTTTAGCTCAGGATTAGAAAGCTGGAGTTTTTGTGATTTCCCATGAGCAGGAAGGCTATGAATTAGCTCCGGATACTTTTCCTTTTGATATTGATCAAGGGCAAGTTTCAAATCTTTGAATTCCTGTCTCGAAATCCTATTCGATTCTCCTGTAATAAATTTGGTAGAGGACATAACTATATGAAGGTGGATATGCTCTTTATCATGATGAGATGAAGCTAGATATATATTGTCCTTGCCTCGAAGTTCAATATACTTTTTAGTTATGTCCTTTAACAATTCCGGATTGATTTGTTTTTTATCCTTGTTTGAAAAGGAAATGATCGTATGATGAAGCCTGATGTTGTCTTTTCGTTTATTCAATCTCGATTCAAAATTTTTATCCAACTCTTTTGTCCAACCTTTGGTTGTCCGACTTCTTAAATTATGTTTTAGAATGGGTTTTGGCTTGTTATCTTTTTCCTGTTTGAAAAGATAATTAACCAATTGGCCTGTATTTGATCTTCTAGTGAGATTTTTTAGAATCATATTGAATTAATGAATTCAACCAATGAGTTTTTATTCTTTGCATTTTTTTCAATATGCTCTTTGATTAACACTTCTAATGACTTGGGATTATTTAAGACAGGAAGTATTTCTCGTTCCAATCTGTAAATGGATTCTAAAATTGATTTACCGGATTTGAAATCCATTTTATTCTCTTCCGTCATTTCCTGAATGAAGTTGTATGACATTGCTAGAATCTGAGATATTTTTTTGACTTCCTTCAAATCAGGTACAATGAAAGATTTATTAAGGTATGCAAGGCATGCTTGCTTAATAAATCTTGTTTTACTTATTTTATGTCTTTTGGCTTCCTTAGTTATCACTTGAAGTTCATCAGCGGTTAAACATAATGTGATTTCTTTTTCCGCTCTACGTTTTAGCTTTCTCCAATTCCTTTTATATTCTCTCCAATATATAATCCGTGCATTACGAATTTCATCTGGTGTTCCCGACATTAGAACTCCACTGGATTTTAGGAAAGTGTAAATAGAAGATTTTGAATTAAGTTTTCTTTTCATCTTCTAAAGGAATTAATGGAGCCACTTGAAAATTCAATTTACATTCAGGCTCATAAGGTGGTAATTTGGTTTGTGAATTGAGTTTCCAGTTCATATAATATGGATTTAATTTCGCATGAACTGGTGGTTTGTTTCCTAAAAGGACAATTGCTCTATCTGACATTCTTATCTCATCTGCCGTCATTAACTGTCTTGTGTGTCTAACTTCCTTTTCATCCAGATATTCAAATTTACCAAGAATAGTTTCGAGCATTTTACAAGTTTCAATAGGCTGGCCCGGTAAATATACCTTTGCATAGCAATTGGCTGTAATATTCTTAGCTTCAAATGAACCATAAATATGTTCCAATTGATGGTAATCCTGATAGATCAAAAGTATTCCACTATTATATTTACGGATATTAGATATTGTTGTGGATAAACCAGGTAAATACATTGAACTAGCTTCATCCAATAGAAAAAAAATGTTGTTTTCATTTTGCTGAGGTATCCTTACCAACAATTCGTTTAAGAATTGTTGAAAGAACAAGGATGATAAAGCACCATAATAATGCATATCAGGAACGCAATTATTTATGAATAGGGCAATTTTCTTCTTTCTGAATTCAGAAAAATCAATGGTGTCAATTGATGTAATACTTGCAACAATTTCCTCTGTAAAAACTGTTAGCGATGCTTTTGCAGTAGCTAATATTGAAGATAATGTCTTGTCGCCATAAGAAACAAATGCTTTATACTCCGATAACATCTTTTCATCCCTTGTTTTTACAATTAATCGATCAATTTTCTCCGGACTACCTGCAAAAACATTGATTAAATGCAATATATTGTATAATGTCTGATACTTGGGTTCAGAATAAAATATAAGATATCGTGAAAATAGTGAAATGACTGATTCCGCACTCTTGTTCCAGAACGGATCTTTAGCATCACCCAGAACATTTCTAACGAGAAGTGATGACAATTTTTGAATATCCGAAATCGTCTTACATCTTTTCAAAGGGTTAAAACATTCTGAATTTAAGCTGTTGTAATTTATTACTTTGATTTCATATCCTATTTCAATCAATGCTCCACTTACAAGTAGCCTAATTTCATGGCTAGGGTCATTAAAAATTAGACTTGAATTTCCATTTGCCATTAATAAAGCACTGTTAACTAAAATCGTTGAAGTCTTTCCAGAACCGGAACCACCAAAAGCAACCCCATTTTTATAACTATCCATCATCGAAAGACTATATTCACCAGTGAGGCAAAATCCTAGATCAAATTTTTTCAGTACTTGTGAGACATTAATAAAGTCTGCTGTAAGTTCAACTTTTTTCCTTGAACCAATTATGTCTAATACAAAATGAAAAACTCCATTTAATGCATCATAAATTAAAGTGAAGGTGATTTCGAAGATTGCGTTGAAAATCTTTATCATCTCATTGCGATTTTCTGAATTACATCCCCAATTTTTAACAATACTGCTCCAACAATTTTGAAGCTGTATGATAATAACAATGCAAATAATTTAGTTGATGCAATCAACCAGGTTTTTATTAGTTCTATAATGAATTGAGCATTCGTACTTGACATACCAAAAGTTAGGCTAATCAAACTATTAATAGATCAAGGAAAAAATTTCTTAGTTTTTAAATGTGCTATTCACATGGTCTTTTATTAAAGAATAGATTCCATGTAAAAGATTGGGAGATATTTCTTCTTCATTGATTGTTGTTCCATCAGCCAATTTCATTTCAATTCC
>WBZT01002120.1_pt1 | contig 14020 bp, 12 predicted proteins | sample 5204241 | NCBI WGS metagenome assembly WBZT01 (sample SAMN12344358, study PRJNA552823) | activated sludge metagenome | biome: Activated sludge suspended growth; feature: Nitrification reactor; material: Wastewater; isolation source: activated sludge from nitrification reactor of wastewater... | reverse complement strand
ATCGCCGTAACTCACATCCAGCATGATTTGCGCCATGACCATGCCGCCGAACACGCTCAGCGCGTCGGCGAACAGCGTCAGCAAGGGCAGGGCCACCACCAGGGCCAGCAGTTTGGGCAGCACCAGCAGATTCATGGGCGGAATGCCGATGGTGCGCAGCGCGTCCACTTCCTCGGTGACCTGCATGGTACCGATCTGGGCGGTGTAGGACGAACCGGTGCGGCCGGCGACGATGATGGCGGTGATCAGCGGCGCCAGCTCGCGTAGCATGGTCAGTGAGACCAGTTCGACGATGAAAATGTTGGCACCGTAGAATTCCAATTGGCGGCCACCTTGATAGGCGATGACCACGCCCATCATGAAGGCTAGCAACGCGACGATGGGTAGGGCATGAATGCCGGCGGTTTCAACGTTGCCGAACAACGCCCGCCAGCGAAACCGCCTGGGATGCAATAGCAGTTGACCCAACGCCAACGCCGCTTCACCGACGAAGGCCAGAAAATCGCCGCCACGCCTGAGGTGATGCCAGACCCAGCGGCCCAGTCGTTCCAGCCGGTTCCTCGGTGGCGTGGTCGGCGGCGGTTCTCCGGCGGCGGCGCGGCGCTCTCGCACCAGCTCCAACAGTTCGCGGTGTTCCTCGTGCAAACCAACCAGTTGTACCCGACGGCTGTCCCGCTCCAGTGCGGCGACCAGATTGAGCAATTGCAGCGCGCCGGTGGTGTCGATGGCCAGAATGCCGGAACCGTCCAATTGCAGTGCGCCGCTCGCCCAGCGAACGTTTTGCAGTTGTGCGTCGAGCGTTTCGATGCCCGCCAGGGTCCAGCGGCCCTCGCAGCGGTAGTGGCCCTGGTCGCGACGGACGGCGGCGGGTTCGGTGGTCGAAAGCGGGTTGGATGCAATCATGATTTACCGTCAGTCATACCACTCTCGAAGGTGGGTATCGACCGATGGTTATAGCCAGCGCGAGTGATAGGAGCAACCTTGACCATAACGACTTGCGTGTTGGTTAAGGTTGCTCCTGCTCAAGAAGCGTGTAGGCGCTACGCCGTTGAAACTTTGGCTCGCTGTTCACATTGGAATTCGATGATCTGCCGCACGAGATTGATTCAATAAACAAATTCCGAGAAGCTGGCGGTAACGGTACACGCGGCGGTGATCGGGCCGGTGGTGTAGGTACCGCTATAATAGTCGATGTTGCCGTCGCAGCCGGTGACCGAGTCGATGCGATAGCTGCTATTGGGTGTGACCACGAAGCTGACGGTCGCGCCGTGTTCGACCATCTGCGAGGTTGGACTAATGGTGCCAGAACCAACGATGTCTGTCGTGACCAGGTAGGTTGCAAGGCGGAAGGTGGCGGTGACAGTGCAGTCGGCGATGATCGGGCCGGTGGTGTAGGTCCCGCTGCTGGTCTCGCCGCCGCCGAGGCTGCCGTCGCAACCAGTAACCGAGTCGATTTGGTAACCATAGTAGGGGGTCACGGTGAAGCTGGCGGTGGCGCCGTAGCTGACCAGTTGCGAGGACGGGCTGATGGTGCCGCCGCTGGTGGCCGTGGTGGTGACCGAGTACCCCGTGGTGAAGGTCGCGGTGCAGGTCAGATTCTGGGCTGGCATGGTGAAACTGGCCGCGCAGGGACTGGGGCTCCAGCCGGCAAAGGTGCTATTGGGATCCGGGGTGGCGGTGAGGGTCACGGTGGCGCCGGCCGGGTAGTCGCCGCCGCCGCTGACCGTGCCCGATCCGGTCCCGGTCGTGGTCAGGGTGAGCGAATAGCTTTCGGGTGGTAGCGCGCTGAAGCTTGCACTAACCGTACAGTCGGCGGTGATCGGGCCGGTGGTGTAGGTGGTGTCGCCGAGGCTGCCGTCGCAGCCGGTGACCGATTCAATTTGATACCCGCTATCGGGGGTGACGGTAAAGCTGGTGGTCGCGCCCGCGTTGACCGTTTGCGAGGATGGACTGATGGTGCCACCGGAACCGGCGGTGGCCGTGACCAGGTGAGTCACGGGTTGTTGCGCTTGAGCGAAGCCTGAGTCGGCATTACTGAGATCGCCGCATCCATCGGTGTTGCAAGCTTTAATCGCGTAGGAATAAGTCAGGCCGGGCTTGATATCGGTATCCTCGAAGGAGGTGCCGGTTGGCGAACCGATTCGGAAGGACTCATCGCGATACACCTCATAGAAGGTCGCACCGGCCACGGGATTCCAGGTGATCCGAATCAGATCGGTGAAGATCCCATCGCTGGCGTCGACCCCCGTCGGTGGTGGTAGGACGGTATCCGCCGGTTCCTCCCAAGGCAAGGTGGGCAACTGGGCGGATTCGCGCTGACGGGTTTGCAACTCGGTGGCGACCGGTTCCAGGCAGGACACGCCGCCGCCGGCCGGACCGCAAGGGGCATTGACGACATCGGCATCGGCCTGCAAGGCCTGCTGCACCAACGGATCGATGCCGGACGCGGGCGGTTCGGCCGCCGTGCCGCGCCGAGTGGCGGCCCGGGTCAGGAACGCGGCGATCAGCGGCGACTGGCAAGCGTCCGGGGCAACCAAGCCGTTCACGCCAGCTTGGTCGGCGGCGGCGCGCACGGCGCACAGGGTATCGCCGGCGGCGACGCTACCATACCAATAGCTATTGACCAGCAGCGCGCTCAGGGTAAAGCGCGACACAGCAGTGTCCTGCGTCTGCCGGGCGGATGCCGTCACCGTGGGCGCCACCTGCCGGCCGGTACTGGCCGACGCGCCTTGTACCGCCTGGCGCACCCGCTCGGCCATGATCTGTAGCGCGCGCAACCCGGCGCCCTCGACCGGCACGGTCGCCGGATTGCCCAGGGCGGCGCCGTTGCGGAAAAAACTCACCGTCACGCTGGACGCGGCATCGGTCAACTGGTAATCGCTGAACCGCGCTTCCATGCCGCTGGAATCGGTATAGACGGCGGGCAAACCATCGTCGGCCAATTGCAGATCGGCGGACTGGCTGGTGGGACTGCTGGCCCAGGTGAGACCCTCCAACTGCGTGGGCACACCGTCGCTACTCCGCTTGGTGGTGATCACCCCGGTGCTTTCCCCCAGCGCCGCGCCGGTGCCGTTGCCAGCCACGGCCATCGGATTGAGCACATCGGTAATGGCCGTGATCAACGCCAGCCGTGAGGGCGTGGCGGTCGTGCGAGCCACGATGAAGTTCTGTTGCGGCTCGGACCATTCGGCGGTGGTGGTCTGGCCGGTCTCGGGGAAATCGGCGAAGACGAACTGGCGGCTGAGCCCGGTCAGGTACTCCGCCCCCAGGGTGGTGACGGCGAAGTTGACGTTGGCGAATTCCACCCCGTCGAGATACGCGCGCAGGTTATGGGTCCCCTCGCTGATCCGGTTCCAGTTATAGGTAAAGCCGAAACCGTTATTGCTATCCCCACAGGTGGCGGTGGTATCGGGCCGGTCGGTGCCGTAGGCGATGGCCTGCAACGCGCCGCCGTCGATGCTGAACTCGACCCGCTGCGCCTCGCAGGCCCAGCCCCGGATCAGCTCGACCCCGCTTTGGTACGAGCCCTGGGTCGGCGACTCCAGCGCCGCTCGGGGGTTGGCTGGTGGCGGGGTATTGGCCGGGATCGCGGCTGAGCGGGCGAACACGAAGTTCTGCTGCGGCTCGGACCAACGCACCTGAGGTTCATCGCCGGCGGCGGGGAAGTCGCGCAGGGTGTATTGCGCCACCAGGCCGGTCAGATAAGCCCGGCCCAGGGTGGTGACCGTGAAGTTGACGTCGGCGAAAGCCACTCCGTCGGCGAAGGCCCGTAGGTTGTGGACACCGTCGCCGAGTTCGCCCCAGTTTTGGGTGAAACCGAAACCGTTGTTGCTGTCGCCGCAGGTGGCCGCCGTGTCGGGCCGATCGGTGCCATAGGCGATGGCTTGCAACGCGCCGCCGTCGATGCTGAATTCGATCCGTTGCGCCGTGCAGGCCCAGCCCCGGATCAGCCCCACCCCGCTTTGCACGAATGCCCCCGCCGTGGGGGATTCCAGGGTCGCTTGGGATGATTGTGCTCGCGAGGAAGCGCTCAATAGTGCGAGACACAGTCCGAGCAACAAGGCAAGAAAGTTGACTAATAAACTGAAATGATCATGTCTATAAGTCATTTCAATATCCTCATGATGGTTGGTTGAGCCCGCCAGTTGAGCTGAAAATCAAGGCATCAATCTAGATGCCAGACTGTTGGAAGGGCTCGTCAGTTTGACAATAAAATAAATAATTACGCCATTTTTGATAAGTGGTATATAGATGTGCACAAAATAATTACATTTAAAAGCACCATGCTTGTCTATATGTCTCAACGTGGGTTCAACCGTCGCCAAGCGGCTGGGTCCTGCTGACTGCCGGGTTTTTCCCAGATGCCGCGCCGGTCCCGCTTCGCCTCGGTCTGGGCCTGCCGGTAGGCGGCCGAGTCGTTGTACTGTTCGTAAACAGCCGCTTGCCCCCGCCGGACCATCTCCAAACCCACATCGGTTTGCCCGACAAACACTTGGGCGACTGTCCGGCCGTAGCGGTCCTGATCCCGCACCCGCAGCGTGATGTCGTTACGGGACAATAGCTCGCGCAACGCGTCTCGCGACTTGGCGCCCCACGGCTTTTGGCCCATCTCCGGGGTGTCGATGCCGAACATTCGTACCTTGACCACGCCCTCCGGGCAACTGGCGGTCAGGGTGTCGCCGTCGTAGACCGATTTGACGGTACAGCTCAATTCCGCGTCCCTCGGGATCGCCGAAGGCGGCGCTTTGGGTTGGTGCAGAAAATAACTAATGGCGGCGATGCCGATAATCAGCCCGCCGATCAGCCACGGTGAACGGTTCCGCCGCCGACGGCGGGCGCGGCTCAATTCGCCCCGCAGCAGGCTTTGCAAGAGTTTCAGTAGATCCTGTTTCACGAAAAATCCCGAATGACGCGCACGACGACACTAAGCACCGCGCAACGCCTTGGCGTGATAGGCGAGATGCTCACCGATGAAGGTGGCGATGAAGTGATAGCTGTGATCGTAGTCTTCTTGCCACCGCAGGGTCAGCGGAAAATCGCGGGCGGCGCAGATCCGTTCGAGCGACGCCGAATGTAACTGCTGGGCGAGGAATTCGTCGGCGGTGCCTTGATCGATCAGTAACGGAATGACTTGCGCGCCTTCCTCGATCAACCGAACGGCATCGTAAGCCACCCAATCCTCACGGTTAGGGCCGAGATAAGCCTTGAAACAGCCTTGGCCCCAGCCGCAGGCCATCGGGTGACAGATCGGCGCGAAGGCGGAGACGGAACGGTAACGTTCCGGTTCCCGCAATGCGCAGATTAGTGCACCGTGACCTCCCATCGAATGGCCGGTGATGGAGCGCGCTTCGGTAATCGGCAGATTTGCTTCCACCAGCGCCGGCAGTTCGCGAGTGACGTAATCGTACATGTGATAGTGTCGCGACCACGGTTCCTGGGTGGCATTCACGTAGAACCCCGCGCCTTGACCGAGATCGTAGCGCTCCGGTACGTCCGGCACTTCCACGCCGCGCGGGCTGGTGTCGGGAATGACCAGCGCCAGCCCCAATTCCGCCGCGTAACGCTGCGCCCCGGCCTTGACCCGAAAATTGTCGTCGGTGCAGGTCAGGCCGGACAACCAGTAGACCGCCGGCACTTTTTCTTGCGCCGCTGCGGGGGGCAGATAGACCGAAAAGGTCATGTCGCAATCGCAGGCTTGCGAACGGTGGCGGTAGCGGTTCAGCCAACCGCCGAATTCCTTGATCGCTTCGATGTGCTCCACCGGCGGGATTCCCCTAGAAAATGATGACGGAACGAATGCTTTTACCCTCATGCATCAGGTCGAAAGCGGTATTGATGTCGTCCAGCGGCATGGTATGGGTCACCATGCGGTCCAGTTCGATCTGACCCTGGAGATAGTTTTCCACGTAGCCGGGCAACTGACTGCGCCCCTTGACGCCACCGAAGGCTGTGCCTTTCCAGGTGCGGCCGGTGACCAGTTGGAACGGCCGGGTCTGGATTTCCTGGCCGGCTCCGGCCACGCCGATGATGGTGGAGACGCCCCAACCCATGTGGCAGCACTCCAGGGCTTGCCGCATGACCTTGACGTTACCGATGCACTCGAAGGAGTAGTCGACGCCGCCGTTGGTCATCTCCTTGAGGGCTTCGACCACGTCGCCACCGATTTCGGCCGGGTTGAGCGTATCGGTTGCCCCCAACGCGGTGGCCATGGCGAATTTGTCGGGGTTGAGGTCGATGGCGATGATGCGTCCGGCCTTGGCCATCACCGCGCCCTGGATCACCGACAGACCGATACCGCCCAGCCCGAACACCGCGACCGTCGAGCCCGGTTCGACCTTGGCGGTGTTCAGCACCGCGCCGATGCCGGTGGTGACGCCGCAGCCCAGCAGGCAGACCTTGTCCAGCGGTGCGGCCGGGTTGATCTTGGCCAGGGCGATTTCCGGCACCACCGTGTATTCGGCGAAGGTCGAGCAGCCCATGTAATGAAACAAGGGCGAGCCCTTGTGGGAGAAGCGGCGGGTGTGGTCGGGCATGTAGCCGGTCCACACCGTGGCGGCGATGGATTGGCACAGGTTGGTTTTGGTGGAGTGGCAGTATTCGCACTCGCCGCATTCGGGGATGTAGAGCGGAATGACGTGGTCGCCGGGTTTGAGCCCCTTGACGCCGGGGCCGCATTCGACCACCTCGCAGCCGCCTTCATGGCCGAGAACGCAGGGAAATGCGCCTTCCGGGTCGTCACCGGATAGGGTGAAGGCATCGGTGTGGCACACGCCGCTGGCCACGACTTTCAACAGCACCTCGCCCTCCTTGGGACCTTCCACGTCGATTTCCTCGATCACCAGCGGTTTCTTCGGCTCCCAGGCCACGGCCGCGCGTGCTTTCATATGAGCAGTTTCCTCTAGAGGGTTTGGGATGCGACGTGTTTACTTGGCCGCCGCCAAGGCTTGTTCCAGATCGGCCAGGATGTCGTCGATATGCTCGATACCGATGGACAGGCGCACCAGATCTTCGCTGACACCGGCTCTCGCCAATTCGTCCGGCGACAATTGCCGATGCGTGGTCGTCGCCGGATGGCAGGCCAGCGACTTGGCGTCGCCGATGTTGACCAGCCGGGTCACCAGTTGCAGTGCGTCGATGAACTTGGCGCCGGCTTCGCGGCCGCCCTTGATGCCGAAGCTGAGGATGCTGGAACCGCGTCCGCCCATGTATTTGTCGACCAGCGGTTTTTCCGGGCTGTCCGCCAGCGCCGGGTATTTGATCCAGGTGACTTGCGGATGGTCGCGCAGATACTCAGCGGCCTTGACGGCGTTCTCGCAGTGGCGGTCCATCCGCACCGGCAGGGTTTCGATGCCTTGCAGGATCAGGAAGCTGTTGAAGGGCGAGATCGCCGCACCGGTGTTGCGCAGCGGCACCACCCGCGCCCGGCCGATGAACGCGGCTGGTCCCAGCGCCTCGACATAGACCACGCCGTGGTAAGAGGGGTCCGGTTCGTTCAAACGAGCAAAGCGTTCTTTGTGCTGGTCCCAAGGGAAATGGCCGGAATCGACGATGATGCCGCCCAAGCTGGTGCCATGGCCGCCCATGTACTTGGTCAAAGAATGGACCACGATGTCGGCGCCGTGTTCGAACGGCCGGCATAGATACGGGGTCGGCACGGTGTTGTCCACGATCAGCGGTACGCCCTGGGCGTGGGCGACGGCGGCCAAGGCACCGAAATCCACCACGTTCGCCGCCGGATTGCCGATGGATTCGCAAAATACCGCCTTGGTCTTGCCGTCGATCAAGCGACCCATGGCGTCGATGTCGCGATAGTCGGCGAAACGCGCTTCGATACCGAAACGCGGCAGGGTATGCGCGAACAGATTGTAGGTACCACCGTACAGGGTCGAGGTGGTGACAATGTTGTCGCCGACCTCGGCGATCGTCATCAGCGCGTAGGTGATGGCTGCCGAGCCGGCGGATACCGCCAACGCGCCGACACCGCCTTCCATGGCCGCGACGCGCTGTTCGAGCACGGCGGTGGTGGGGTTCATGATCCGGGTATAGATGTTGCCCGGCACCTTCAGGTCGAACAGATCGGCGCCGTGCTGAGTGTCGTCGAACGCGTAGGACGTGGTTTGATAAATGGGAACGGCAACGGCCTTGGTGGTGGGTTCCGGGGTATAGCCGCCGTGGATGGCGATGGTTTCGATTTTCATTGCTTTGTATTCCCTTCAGTGGTCGTGAGCCTACAAAGTCTGGACGGGGGGATCAGGAAATGTCCAGTAGGACGGCGCTGCTGGCAAACTGTGCGTTGGCTCGATACAGTATAACTGATCAGATTTTCTGATTTGCGGAGGGGCAGAGACATGACCATACAGACCATCACCGCCACCGAGGCCGCACGGGCTTTCTCGGAATTGTTGAATCGGGTGTGCTACGCACATCAATCCTTTGTCATCCTGCGCGGCGGCGAGCGCGTCGCGCGCATCGAACCCGCTACCGCGCCCATCGCGCCCACCGGTGCCGAACTGGATCGTCTGTTGGCCGACGCCATTCCCCATCTGGGCATGGAGGAAGCCACCTGCTTCGATGCGGATATTCGAGCGGCCAGGGCGCAATTGGACGGATCGGAACGGTCATGGGATTAATTTTGGATACCAACGTTCTGATTCAGGCCGAACGCCAGCCGGGCAGTTTCCGTTTCGGCGATTACGAGACGCACGGCGGATTGTATCTCAGCGCGATTACCGCTTCGGAACTGCTGGTCGGCGTCCATCGCGCCAATACCGCCGAGCGGCGGTTGAAACGTCTCGCATTCGTGGAAAGCATTCTGGCGGCGATACCCGCCTTGGCGTTCGATCTGGAAACCGCGCGGCTTCACGCCGGCATGATTGCCGCGCTGCCCAAAAATCTCACGGCGAGCGCCTTCGATTCGCTGATTGCCGCCACGGCCTTGCGGCATGGGTTCGCCGTGCTCACCGCCAATCCCGCCGATTTCACCATTTTTCCCGGCCTGACCGTCATTGCGGTCCAACACTGACCGCGCCATCGAACGACCGCCTGTTAGCCGCTCTCAGGGGGTGGTCGCGAACAACCTAGCCAGCGCCTGCAACACCAGCCAGGCGTAACCGGCCGCCAGCAGGTCGTCGAACATGATGCCGAAGCCGCCGCCGATGCGTTGATCGGCTCGCCGGATCGGCCACGGTTTGAGAATGTCGAACACCCGGAACAGGACGAAGCCGATCACGATCCACAGCCAACCGGTTGGTGCGGCGATCATGGTAACGAAATAACCGACCACCTCATCCCAGACGATGGCCGGGTGATCGTGGACGCCTAAGTCACGCGCGGCGCGATCGCAGATCCAGATGCCCACTATGAAACCGATCGTCGTCAGCAACAGATAAGCCCACAGCGGCAGCGATTGCGCCAGCAGATACAGCGGAATCGCCGCTAGTGTGCCAAAGGTGCCGGGCGCCTTGGGCGCGCAGCCGGAGCCGAAGCCGAGGGCGAGAAAATGGATGGGATCGCGAAAGACACGGGCACAGGGTTTTTCGGCTTTGTTTCCCTGAACAGGAGAAGGCGGGGTTTGATTCATGATTATGGTGACTCCAAGCCTTTGGCGGGTGACGATATGTCAGGTTTAAGTAAGATGTGGCGGTCTTTTTTCGGCGGAGGGGATGAATAATAGGTCTGTTAGTGTGGTTAGTAACTTCGTCCGCCTGAGTGTTCACATTTACTTTGCAGTGTGATCATGGAAAAGAACTTCAAGCCCAGGTTGCGTGGTTTTAATGCCGGGTTTATATAAGTAGCAGCTTATTCTTGCGTAATTGTCTAAATCGCTACTGACTAGGCAGGTCTGCTCGTAGCTGTTACCATCTTCTGTGAATCTAATCCGTAATACTTGTGCATCACCACCGGCCGCAGACTCGATAGCTGCTGAACCTTTGACTGATTTTCCGTTGATCTCACGTTCAACAATCAAATGATCTTTGATGGACTTGATTTCTACTTTGCCGAGATACGTTTTGTCCATATCCAGGCCCTTGCCTACAAGTATGTATTTCCCTTGGACCATCATTTCCATAGACGCTGTATCACCCAAGGAAAATGATGAAGATGAATAAATGACTAATAAGAATGCGATGTGTTTTTTCATATTTTTGTATGTAAAAGAGTGGCGGATAAGCCGTGAGGGTGGGAAATTTGAGGGTTTTGATGACCAATGTTGATTTGATTCGTGTGCTTGTGTAGCGCGAAGCACCACACAAGTAGTGGATTTTAATCCGCCGCTCCGTTGTGGCGAGCGCGAAGCGTCCGCTGGAATGTTACGAATAACGTGATGCAAAAGCGCATATGGACAGATTTCTTAGTGTTTTCGTTTTTTTATTGCGATTATTTTGAAGGTTGTTTCTCTATTATTGCTTTAAGAACTTCAGGTGGAGTTTGTGGTTCGCCTCTGGAAAGCAAATTGCCGATTATTGCCATTAACACATTGGTTCTACTCTCTTCTGGAACCTCTCTCGCTAAACCAATGGCATATAGAGTGTCTTTATGTTTTATTAGTTTTTCATAAAATATATTCAATTGAACTAGGTTTTTACCGTAGAGGATAAAGAAGCCCGCCCCAATAAACTCAGTCAGAACACCACCTATGATGCTGAGCTGTGCAGATAAACCAGTTCTACCGCCAATGACGAGAACTGCACCGATCAACAACACAGAGAGACCAAGAAGTAAAGCAATTATGCTGGCCGCAAAACTTAACTTAAGGTGTTTGATGTTTAGGTTGTAATAATGATCCAACTGCTCTTGCGTATTATCGGTCGCCAAGGGTTCCTCCTTTGTGTCTAACGGGGCGATGTCCGGTTGATCCGCGTTATTGTGCGGCACGAAGCGTTGGGCTTTACCCATAAAGCTAGGTAAATCAAATAAAATCAATTACATAATTGATAGTTTGCATGTATGATTTTGCAAGATTTATTCGACTTATGGGTAATAACCAGCACGAAGCATCCGCGATTACCGATATATGGTCCTGCATAACTTACTTGGCGGTCATGATATGCAGCAAGGTAACGAATCAAATTTATGTCAACAGGTAAGCGATTCTACGAGCGAGGTGCCTTTCGCGCAACGCCCGAGTGACAGCGTGCGATGGGATGTGAGTTGATGCCCAACAACTCAGGTTTTCTGCCGGTAGCGACGGTCGCCCCCGCGAAGCAAGCGGAAGACCGCAACGTGCGAGGAACTACCGTGGGTCGGTCAAATCGCCGCCAGAAACACTAACCATTTGAATGACGGTGATTTCATAAGCGTGCAGTAATTTCAAGAAAAGCAGGTAAAATCATTCACACGATAAGTTATTAGAAAATCCGTTTCCCTTACGTCGATTGAGCGATTGTCCGAGATGCAAAAATACTTCAAGGCCGAACTTCCCATCGCCGTTGCCCTGGTCGTGCTGGGGCTGGGTTTCGCCCTGGAACACGCAGCGGTCGAACACGGCGGCATCTTGCTCTGGGGTGTGCTACTGGTGATTCTAGCGGCCATCATCGGTGTCGCCTTCCGTATCAGCCATCACGCCGAAGTGCTGGCGGCCCGTCTGGGGGAACCCTACGGCACCTTGATCCTAACCATCGCCGCAGTGTCGGTGGAAGTGGTGATTTTGGTGGTCTTGCTGCAAGGCGCGCCCAATCCGACCCTGGCGCGCGACACCGTGTTCGCGGCGGTCATGCTCGACATCAACGGCATTCTCGGATTGGCCGCGATCATCGGCGGCCTCAAGCACGGCACGCCGCAATATAACCTGGATTCCGCCAACGCCTTCGTCGCCATGCTGCTGGTGGCCATCGGCATCGGCATGTTCATCCCGGACTTCGTGCCGGACAGCCACTGGCGGCTGTACTCTCTGTTCTCGGTGGCGATCATGGCGATCATGTACTTGGCGTTTCTGCGCTTGCAGACGGTCGAGCATCGCCAGTTCTTCGAACATGCGGGAGGACTGGAGGAAGAAGCCCACGATGTGGCCCACAGTCCGAACATGCAGCATATCGCCGTGATGATCGGCGCCATCGTGCTGGTGGGGCTGCTGTCGGAAGTGCTGTCGGTGCTGCTGGATGCTGGATTGGCCGGCAGCAGCCTGCCCAAGACCCTGCCGGCGGTGCTGGTGGCGCTGATCTCCGCCAGCCCGGAGATTCTCACCGCGCTCAACGCCGCGCGGCACGATCGGATGCAGACCACGGTCAACATCGCCCTTGGAGCATCGCTGGCGACCGTGCTGCTGACCCTGCCGGTGATCGAAGGCATCGCCCTGTTCACCGGCGAGCGCATCGTCATGGCGTTGACGCCGATGCAGGCGGGGTTGTTGCTGCTGACTTTGTTGGTGGCGATGAACAACTCGCACGACGGCGAAACCAACGCCATCGAGGGCATCAGTCACTTCGCCTTGTTCGCGGTGTTCGTGGCCCTGGTGATGATGGGTCTGCTGTGAAGACTACAACCAGCCCCGGTATTTGAAATACCAGTAGGGCGCGATCCCCGACAGGATCATCAGGCCGATCGCCAAGGGATAACCCCACTCCCAGCCGAGTTCTGGCATGATCTGGAAATTCATGCCGTAGATGCTGGCGATCATGGTCGGCGGTAGAAACACCACGGCGGCGATGGAGAAAATCTTGATGATCTTGTTTTGTTCGATGCTGATGAAGCCTTGCGCGGCATCCATCAGGAAGTTGACCTTCTCGAACAGGAAGCTGTTGTGCGGCAGCAGCGATTCGATGTCGCGCAGGATCTCCCGTACATCGTCGGCTTGGGCCGATCCCAGTCGAGCGCGGCGCAGCAGATAAGTCAGGGCGCGCTGAGTATCCATCAGGCACAAGCGGACCTTGCCGTTGATATCTTCCTGGTGAGCCAGTTCGTCGATGGCGTCTTCCAGGCTGGCATCGTTGCTTTCCAGCACTTGGGCGCTCACGGCGTTGAGCGCGGTCTGCACTTCTTCCAGAATATCGGCGAGTTCTTCCACCTTGGTTTCGAACAAGGTGATCATCAGCGACAAGGCATCGTTCGCCAGCCCCTGCTCGCGGCGGGCGCGCAGCCGAAACATGCGGATGGCCGGCAATTCATGGTCGTGCAGGGTGAACAGCCGCTGATCCTTCAGGGTGAAGGCGACCGTGGAGTTGCTGATGCGCTTGTCCTGGCGATGGAGAAAATACGAATGCAGGTGCAGGCCGTCGGCGTCCTCGAAAAAGCGGGCACTGGCCTCGATTTCCTCCACATCTTCCGGTTCGGGCAGGTTTTGCCGGTACATGGATTCGACCTGTTCCCGCTCCTCGTCGTCAGGTTTGAGCAGGTCGATCCAGATGGCCTGGTTCAGAGTGGTCGAATCCGCTTCGAGGTTGAGTTGTTCGAGACGGTGATTGCGCAAGGTAAATCCGTAGATCATGGGCTTTGGTCTCGCGCGGTCGACGGAAAACAAAAAAGCGGCACTAGGCCGCTGAATGAATTGGTGGAGCGGAAGGGGATCGAACCCTCGACCTTCGCATTGCGAACGCGACGCTCTCCCAGCTGAGCTACCGCCCCAAAAATAAAGTAGGTTGCGAATCATACAAACTTCAATCGATATTGGCTAGACCTCGAATTCGAAAAATCATGCCTTACATCGCTATCGTTTTGCCCGTTCTGAACGAGGAAGCCCAAGTCGCCGTCTGCCTGCGGGCCTTGCAGCCCTTGCGTGAACAAGGTTGCGAACTGATCGTGGCGGACGGCGGCAGCCGGGACCGGACCCTGGCATTGGCCGAACCGCTGGCGGACCGGCTGGTGAGCAGTCCCCGAGGCCGGGCCGCGCAGATGAACGCCGGGGCACGCCAGGCCAGTGGCGAGATATTGTGGTTCCTGCACGCCGACAGCCTGCCACCGCCGGACGCCGCGAGCCTGATCCGCGTCGCCCTGGCCGACCCAGACCGGCACTGGGGTCGCTTCGACGTGCGTCTGTCCAGCCGCCAGCCCTTGTTGCGGGTGGTGGAAACGCTGATGAACCTCC
>WBZT01002118.1_pt1 | contig 14031 bp, 7 predicted proteins | sample 5204241 | NCBI WGS metagenome assembly WBZT01 (sample SAMN12344358, study PRJNA552823) | activated sludge metagenome | biome: Activated sludge suspended growth; feature: Nitrification reactor; material: Wastewater; isolation source: activated sludge from nitrification reactor of wastewater treatment... | reverse complement strand
ACTACGAGTGCCTGTGCGGCAAGTATAAGCGGCTTAAGCATCGTGGGGTGGTCTGCGAGAAATGCGGGGTGGAAGTCACGCTGGCCAAGGTGCGGCGCGAGCGGATGGGCCATATCGAACTGGCCAGCCCGGTGGCCCATATCTGGTTCTTGAAATCGCTGCCCTCGCGCATCGGCCTGTTGCTGGACATGACTCTGCGCGACATCGAGCGGGTGCTGTATTTCGAATCCTACGTGGTCATCGACCCCGGCATGACGCAAACGCTGGAAAAAGGTCAGATGCTCACCGACGAAGCCTATCTGGACGCGGTCGAGCAGTACGGCGACGAGTTCGATGCCCGGATGGGAGCCGAGGCGGTTCACCAGTTGCTGCATTCACTGGATTTGAAGGAACTGGTGGTGAAACTGCGCCAGGAAATCCTCGAATGCAGCTCCGAGACCAAACTCAAACGCTTGTCCAAGCGCCTCAAGCTGGTGGAATCCTTCCTCAACTCCGGTAACAAACCGGAGTGGATGGTGTTGACCGTGCTACCGGTACTGCCGCCCGATCTCCGGCCGCTGGTGCCACTGGACGGCGGGCGCTTCGCCACTTCCGACCTTAACGACCTCTATCGCCGGGTGATCAACCGCAACAACCGGCTCAAGCGACTGCTGGAACTCTCGGCCCCGGACATCATCGTCCGCAACGAGAAACGCATGTTGCAGGAAGCGGTCGACTCGCTGCTGGACAACGGTCGCCGTGGGCGCGCCATCACCGGCAGCAACAAACGGCCGCTGAAGTCGTTGGCCGACATGATCAAGGGCAAGCAGGGCCGCTTCCGCCAGAACCTGCTCGGCAAGCGAGTGGACTACTCCGGTCGTTCGGTGATCGTGGTCGGCCCCACCCTGCGCCTGCACCAATGCGGGCTGCCCAAGAAGATGGCGCTGGAGCTGTTCAAGCCGTTCATCTTCAGCAAGCTGCAATTCCGTAACATGTCCACTACCATCAAAGCCGCCAAGAAAATGGTGGAACGCGAGGAACCGGTGGTGTGGGACATCCTGGAAGAGGTGATCCGCGAGCATCCGGTACTGCTCAACCGAGCGCCCACCCTGCACCGGCTGGGCATCCAGGCCTTCGAACCGACCTTGATCGAAGGCAAGGCCATCCAATTGCACCCGCTGGTCTGCACCGCCTTCAACGCCGACTTCGACGGCGACCAGATGGCGGTGCATGTCCCGCTGTCCATCGAGGCGCAGCTCGAAGCCCGGGCACTGATGATGTCCACCAACAACATCCTCAGCCCGGCCAACGGCGAGCCGATCATCGTCCCTTCCCAGGACGTGGTGCTCGGCCTGTATTACCTGACTCGCGAGCGGATCAATGCCAAGGGCGAAGGCATGGTGTTCTCCGGTCTCAAGGAAGTGCATCGCGCCTACGAAAACCGGCAGGTGGAGCTTCACGCCTGGATCGAGGCACGCCTGCCCCAAGAAGAAATCGACGAGGAGGGTCACACCCGCACCGTCCTAAAACGGGTCAAGACCACCGCCGGGCGCGTGCTGTTGTCCGACATCCTGCCCGCCGGCCTACCCTTCGATCTGGTCAACCGGGCGCTGACCAAAAAAGCCGTATCCCGATTGATCAACGAATGCTACCGGCGGCTGGGGTTGAAGGACACCGTGATCTTCGCCGATCAGTTGATGTACACCGGTTTCCATTACGCCACCCGCTCCGGCTCCTCGATCGGCTTCGAAGACTTCCAGATTCCGGCCAAGAAAACCGAGCTACTGGAAAAAGCCGAACAGGAAGTCAAGGAAATCGACGACCAATACACCTCCGGGCTGGTGACCAAGGGCGAGCGCTACAACAAGGTGGTGGATATCTGGTCGCGCACCAACGACCAGGTTGCCAAGGCGATGATGGACAATCTGGGCACCGAAACGGTGATTGACCGCGAAGGCAAGGAAGTCCGCCAACCCTCTCTCAACCCCGTGTTCATGATGGCCGACTCCGGCGCCCGCGGTTCGGCGGCGCAGATCCGCCAATTGGCCGGCATGCGCGGGCTGATGGCCAAGCCGTCCGGCGAGATCATCGAGACCCCGATCAAGGCCAACTTCCGCGAAGGCCTGAGCGTGCTGGAGTACTTCATCTCCACCCACGGCGCCCGCAAGGGCTTGGCCGATACCGCGCTCAAGACCGCCAACTCCGGTTATCTGACTCGGCGCCTGGTGGACGTGGCCCAAGATCTGGTGGTGACCGAACCGGACTGTGGCACCAATGAAGGGCTGTGGATGACACCCGTGGTCGAGGAAGGCGATATCAAGGAACCGCTGCGCGACCGAGTGCTGGGTCGGACGGTGGCCCAGGACGTCTTTCAGCCGGGTAGCGACGATATCGCCATTCCCGCCGGCACCCTGCTGGACGAGCAGGGCGTGGCCATGCTTGACGAACTCGGCATCGATCGCATCCGGGTACGCTCGGCCATCACCTGCCGGACCCGCTACGGAGTGTGCGCCACCTGCTACGGCCGTGACCTGGCGCGCGGTCACCGCGTCAACAGCGGCGAGGCGGTGGGTGTGATCGCCGCCCAATCCATCGGCGAACCCGGCACCCAGCTCACCATGCGCACCTTCCACATCGGCGGGGCGGCCTCGCGGACCACGGTGAGCAACAGCGTGCAGATCAAATCGCGAGGGACCCTGCGGCTACACAAGATGAAGGTGGCGCAGCGCCGGGACGGCAACCTGGTGACGGTCTCGCGCTCGGGCGAAATCACTCTGGTGGACGACCAGGGCCGCGAGCGGGAACGCTACAAGGTCCCCTACGGCGCGGAACTGACGGTCAAGGATGGTGATACGATTGATGCGGGTCAGGTCATCGCCCGCTGGGATCCCTACACCCACCCGATCGTCACCGAGGTGGCCGGTTCGGTGCGCTTCGCCGAGTTCGAGGAAGGCATCACCGTGCAACGGCACGCCGACGAAATGACCGGCCTGACCAGCCTGGTGGTGATGGACCCCAAGCAGCGCGGCGCGCAGGGCAAGGACAAGCGGCCACTGGTGCGGCTGGTGGATGCCTACGGCAACGATCTGTTCATCCCCGGCACCAGTAACCTGGCGCAATATCCGCTGCCGGCCGGCGCCATCGTCAACTTGGCCGACGGCGCCGAAGTGGCGGTGGGCGACATCATCGCCCGCATCCCGCAGGAGTCTTCCAAGACTCGCGACATCACCGGCGGTCTGCCACGAGTGGCCGACCTGTTCGAAGCCCGCAAACCCAAGGAACAGGCCATCCTCGCCGAGAAATCCGGCATCATCGAGTTCGGCAAGGAAACCAAAGGCAAACAGCGACTGGTGATCCGCGACAAGGGCGGCGATGTGCTCTACGAGGAATTGATTCCGAAATGGCGGCACGTCGGCGTGTTCGACGGCGAGTACGTCGAGCAGGGCGAAATGATCGCCGACGGCGAACCCAACCCGCACGACATCCTGCGCCTGCTCGGGGTGCAGGAACTGGCCGCCTATCTGGTCAAGGAAATTCAGGACGTCTACCGGGTGCAGGGCGTCAAGATCAACGACAAGCATATCGAAGTGATCATTCGCCAGATGCTGCGCAAGGTCGATGTCATCGATCCGGGCGAAACGCCTTTCATCAAGGGCGAGCAGATCGAGCGCACCCGCGGGCTGGAAGAGAACGATCGGGCCGAAGCCGAAGGCCGGGTCAAGGCGATTTGGCAACCGATCCTGCTGGGCATCACCAAGGCATCGCTGGCCACCGAGTCGTTCATCTCCGCCGCCTCGTTCCAGGAAACCACCCGAGTGCTGACCGAAGCGGCGGTACGCGGGCTACGCGATGATCTACGCGGACTGAAGGAAAACGTAATCGTCGGTCGGCTGATCCCAGCCGGTACCGGCTTGGCCTATCACCTGCAACGGCGGCAAGGCTGGATTCCGAGTCAGCTCACCCTCAACAGCAGTCATATGTTCGAGAGCGGCGAATCCGAAGTTAAAGTCATCGGCGACGACGACAAGAACGACGACAGCGAGGTCGACTCGAAAGACCTGACCGCATAGCTCGGAGCCACCGAGGCGCTCAAGGAAGGCGGGGGACGCGTGACGAAACCCGCCTTTTTTCTTGCGGTCCTTTCCTGGCCAATCCACCACGCCCAGCGCATTCCCCTCGATTCCGGTCGGTAAACTCCATGAACGCCCTGCTGGAAACCCGCAATCTGGTCAAGCACTTTCGCGGGGTCAACGCCGTGAACGGCATCGACCTCGCCATTCCGATTGGCTGCTGCTTCGGCCTGCTCGGCCCCAACGGCGCGGGCAAAACCACCACGGTCGAGATGCTGGAAGGTATTCAGCAACCGACCGCTGGCGACATCCGTTATCGTGGCGAGGCTCTGGGAGCGCGCTTTCGCCAGGAAGTCGGCATCATGTTCCAATCCACGGCGCTGCAGGATTTCATCACCGGCCGCGAAAACCTGCGGATGTTCGGCAACTTCTATACCCGGACCCTGCCGTTCGGCGAATTGATCGAAGCCTGCGCGCTGGGCGAATTTCTCGACCGCGATACCCGCAAGCTGTCCGGTGGCCAGCGCCAGCGGCTACTGTTGGCCATCGCCCTGGTCAACGACCCGGAACTGATTTTCCTGGACGAACCCACCACCGGCCTCGATCCGCAGGCCCGCCGTAATTTCTGGGAACTGATCCACCGCATCAAGGCACGCGGCAAGACCATCCTGCTCACCACCCATTACATGGAAGAGGCTTATCACCTGTGCGACGAAATTGCCATCATGGACCATGGCCGAATCATTGCCCAGGGCACGCCGCGCGAACTGCTGGAAGCCCACTTCGATGACGTGGTGCTGCAATTGCCGGCGGCGGACTTTCCCGATCCTCCTCCCTCGTTGTCGCACACCGTGGTACGCGGCCAGAATTCAGTGGAAATTTTGACTCGCGACGTCACTGCCGCCATCCGCGAATTGCTGGCCGGCGACATCTCGCTGGCACGGTTGCAGATCCGGCCGCGCACCCTGGAAGATCTGTTCCTGGAACTGACCGGCCGGGAGCTGCGGACGTGAGCTTCAAACGCTTCTGGACGGTGTTCGTGCACCGCAACTGGGAATTCCTGCGCGACCGGTCCTCGCTGACCTGGAACCTGCTGTTCCCCATTTCCCTGATCGCCGGTTTTACCTTCGCCTTTTCTGGACCGGGCCTGGATCTCTACAAGGTCGGTCTTCTCAACGACACCGGCAATCGCAACAGCAGCGAATTCTTCAAGACCCGCTACATCCGCTTCATCCCCATCACCAATCCGAGCGCCGCGCTAACCAAAGTCGAACGCCACCAGCTCGACATGCTGCTCGACCCAGCCGGGCGGCGCTACTGGATCAACGAGGAATCGCCGAAAGGCTACGTGCTGGAGCGGATACTGCGCGGCGCCGACGCCCCACCGACCTTCCGCAAACAAAGCGTGAGCGGCCGCGTCATCCGCTATGTGGATTGGGTGCTGCCCGGCGTGCTGGCGATGAACATGATGTTTAGTTGCCTGTTCGGGGTCGGCTACGTGATCGTGCGCTACCGCAAGAACGGGATGCTTAAGCGCCTCAAGGCCACCCCGCTACGACCGCTGGAATTTCTTTCCGCCCAAATCGTTTCGCGGCTGCTGTTGGTGCTGGTCTCGACCGTGTTGGTGTTCGTCGGCACCGACCTGTTCGTCGGTTTCGCCATGTTCGGCTCCTATCTCGCCCTGTTCGTGGTGTTCGCGCTCGGCGCGGTCAGCCTGCTCAGTCTCGGCTTGCTGGTCGCCGCCCGCGCCACCAGCGAGGAATTGGCGGCGGGACTCCTGAACGCATTGAGTTGGCCCATGACGTTTTTGTCGGGGGTCTGGTTTTCACTGGAGGGCGTGCATCCCTTTTTACAGCAGTGCGCTCAACTGGCACCGCTGACCCATATCATCGATGCCTCGCGGGCGATCATGATCGATGGCGCCAGTCTGGCGGATGTTTCCGGGCATCTGCTGGTACTGGCCGCAATGAGCCTGGGCTTCATGCTCATCGGCGCCTGGATGTTTCGGTGGGAGTAAGCGATTTCCTAGCATCTCGATTGCGCGGCCTGTTGATAGGTACGGCGGTTGGTGATGCATTGGGCCTGCCCACCGAAGGTCTCTCGCGCCAGCGCATCCACCGACTGTTCGGAGGACGCTGGCAACAGCGGCTACTGTTCGGATACGGTATGGTCAGCGACGACACCGAGCACACCGTGTTCGTTGCCCAGAGCCTGCTACGCTACCCCGCTTCACCCGAACGCTTCGCCCGCCGACTGGGCTGGTGTTTGCGCGGTTGGCTGCTGTCCCTGCCGGCCGGAATCGGTTTCGCCACCTTGCGAGCGATTGGCAAACTCTGGCTGGGATTTCCACCGAATCGCAGTGGCGTGTATTCCGCCGGCAACGGCCCGGCAATGCGGGTTGCCATCATCGGCGCCGCCTTCGCCACCGACCCCAACCGACGCGCTGCTTATATCGCCGCCTCGACCCGCCTCACTCACACCGACCCCAAGGCGCTGACCGGCGCAACCGCCATCGCCGAATTAGCGGCCTGGATCGTGCGGGACCGATTGACCGAGCGGCCAGCGTTGGAAGTGTTCATCGCCTTACTCCGCTCCTGCGATCTGGAAGATCGGGAATGGCTGGCCACTGTGGACACTATCGCCCAAGCGGCGAGGGACAACGTCACCGTCATGGAATTGGCGGACCGACTGGAACTGGCGCGAGGCGTCACCGGCTACATCCACCACACCGTACCGGTCGTGGCCTATGCCTGGTTCCGGCACTGCGGCGATTTTCGGCGGACCCTGACGGCCGTGCTGGACTGTGGCGGCGATACCGATACCACTGGGGCGATTGTCGGCGCACTGGCGGGCACGATGGTGGGAACCGCCGGTATTCCGACCGAATGGCGATCCCACATCGCCGACTGGCCCTACTCCCTGTCACTATTGGAAACTATCGCCAACCGGCTGGCAACGGTGGCGATTACGGATCAATCTGCCGCACCAGTGCGTTATTTCTGGCCAGCCATCCCGTTGCGCAATTTCGTGTTTCTGCTGATTGTGCTGGTACACGGCTTCCGGCGCCTGCTACCATCGTATTAACCCCGATTCCACTCTTGCGCTGTCGGCAAAACCGGCCACATTGGCCTGTAAAATTTCCTGGATCGCAACGCAAGGACACCCTGTCGCACCTGCCATCATTCCCGCTGATTTTGACCGCCGCGACCCGCCAACTAAACTTAAGTTGGTCACCTCACCTGTTCCCTTCCCTACGGTCGCGGTTACCCTCTCCTATAATGGGGGGATTACCATGACCAAAGTGAGGTATCCCATGACCACACCCTCCGCGTCGCCCTCCCCCGAGACTAAGAAACCCGATTACAACAAACTCGCTCAGAATTTTTCCAAGATCATCGAACAGAGCCAGCGGGTATTACAGGAATTCCTCAAGCACCAGGAAAGCGGCGACCAGCTTCCGATCATGGACCCCGCCATCATCAGCAAGTCCTTTCAGGAACTGTTCGACAAGCTGCTAAAAAACCCGGAACAACTGATTGAGGCTCAAGTCAATTTCTGGAAAAACTATCTTGACCTGTGGCAGGCCACTTCCCAACGGATGCAGGGCAAGGAAAGCAAACCGCTCATCGAGCCGTCGCCCGGCGACAAGCGCTTCAAGGATGCGCAATGGGCGGAAAACGCGGTCTTCGATTTCATCAAGCAGTCCTATCTGCTAGCCGCCGATAACTTGCAGGGACTGGTGCGCAAGGTCGAGGGACTGGATGACAAGACCGCCCGCAAGGTGCAGTTCTACACCCGCCAGTTCGTGGACGCGATGGCACCCACCAACTTCGTGCTGACCAATCCGACCGTCCTGCAAACCACGCTCGATTCGGGCGGGGACAATTTGGTCAAGGGTCTCCAGAATCTGTTGGAAGATCTGGAACGCGGTCGCGGACAGTTGCAGATCAAGATGACCGATCTCAAAGCCTTCAAGCCGGGCGAGAACATTGCGGTCACACCGGGCAAAGTCATCTTTCAGAACGAGTTGCTGCAACTGGTTCAATACAACCCCAGCACCCCAACCGTGCACCAGCGACCGTTCCTGTTCGTCTCGCCCTGGATCAACAAGTTCTACATCATGGACATGCGCCCCAAGAACTCCATGGTCAAATGGATGGTGGACCAAGGCTTCACGGTATTCATGACCTCCTGGGTTAACCCGGACGAGCGACTGGCGCACAAGAAGTTCGAGGACTACATGCTGTCCATCGTGGAGGCGATGGACGCCATCGAGCAGGCCACCGGCGAGCGAGAAATCAATACCGCCGGTTACTGTCTGGGTGGGACTATCCTGCTGAGCACGCTGGCCTATCTTGCCGCCAAGAAAGACAAGCGGGTGAAAAGCGCCATCTGCTTCGCCTGCATGACCGATTTCAGCGAGCCGGGCGAACTGGAAGTATTCATCGACGAGGAATTGATCACCCTGCTGGAAAAACAGATGGGCGAGCGGGGCTATCTGGATGGCAGTCAGATGGCCGGCGTATTCAGCATGTTGCGCGCCAACGATCTGATCTGGTACTTCGTGGTCAACAATTACCTGATGGGCAACGATCCCTACCCCTTCGACCTGCTGTACTGGAACTCCGATTCCACCCGGATGCCGCGAGACATGCACAGTTTCTACGTGCGCAACATGTACCAGAAGAACTTGCTGCGCGAGCCGGGCGGCATCACCCTGGCGGGCGTGCCGATCGACCTGCGCCAGATCAAAACGCCAGTCTGCTTCCTGTCGGCCTACGAAGACCATATCGCCCCGTGGACCTCCACCTACGCCGGCACCCAACTGGTCGGCGGCCCGGTGAAGTTCGTGCTGAGCGGCTCCGGTCATATCGCCGGGGTCATCAATCCGGCCTCGTCCGACAAGTACGGCTTCTGGCTCAATCCCAATACCCCACCGAATCCCGACGACTGGTTCAAGGACGCGGTCCAGCAGGAAGGCTCCTGGTGGCCGGATTGGCTGGCCTGGCTACAACCACACGCCGGCCCGCAAGTACCGGCCCGCACGCCGGGCGACGGTAAACTGCAACCGATCGAGGACGCGCCGGGTTCCTACGTCAAGATGCGTTACGATCAGTAAGCGGCCGCGGGTCGTACAACAACCGCACTGCCTCCGCGCCGGCCAGCTCCCGCAGCCGGCGCAATAGCGCCTCGCACGGTTTGACCCGCCAGTCCGAACCGAATGCCAATTCCACCCGCGCGCTGGAACCAACGTATTCCACCCATACCGCGCAGCGGCCGTCGGCGCGATGCTCGGCCAGCACGTCGGCCAGATCCCGCAAGGCACCCGAAGCGCACTGTTCCGCGTCCAAGCGTAGTTGCAGCCGCCGGGCTCGTTCGGCGCGCGCCCCGTCCAGGTCCAGCACCCGTTCGACGTTCAGCCGGGTGGTCTGGTTGAACTCATCCCAACCCAAACTCCCCTGCACCAACAGAATGGCATCCTCGACGATCAGTGACCGATGCTGCTCATATACTTCGGGAAAAATGCGCAGTTCCATCCGCCCGCCGCCGTCATCCAAGGTGACAAAAGCAATTCGTCCGCCCCGGTTGGCGTTGCGGGTCCGCAGGCTGACCACCAGTCCAGCGACAGTCAACGAACGCTCGTTGCCCCGACGTGAACCGCCCCCGTTCTCGTTCAGATCGTGCAGCCGGGTCGCGCCCAGCGCCTCCAACTCCGACTTCAAGCGATTGATCGGATGACCGGTCAGGTACACCCCCAGCGTTTCCTTCTCGCCGCGCAACCGCTCCTCTTCGTCCCATTCCTGATGGACATGATTCCCCGAGCACCCCGCGGGCGGCATTGTCGTGCAACCCGGTTGTACCACCGGCTGGTCCGCACTTTCGAGGACAGCGCTATACGACGGCCGCGTCGGCGTTTCCTCGGCAGTGGCCAACCCGAACATATCGTTCTGACCGGCGGCATCGTTGCGGGAATGCTGCTCGGCCAGTCGCAGCGCCTCCGGTAATTGCGCCATCAGGGTTGCCCGGTTAGCGCCAAGTGCATCGAAAGCCCCGGAACGGACCAGCGCCTCCAGCACCCGACGGTTGAGCTTGCGCAAATCCACCCGCTGGCACAGGTCGAACAAATCGCGGAACGGCCCGCCTCGCTCCCGCTCGCGCCACAGCGCCTCAATGGCGCCCTCGCCTGCCCCCTTGATCGCGCCCAGACCGTACAGAATCTCGCCGGTGGCGCCGACCGTGAAGCGGTACTCGGACGCATTGATGGCCGGCGGCGCCAACTTGAGGCCCATGCGGCGGCATTCCTCGATGAACACCACCACCTTGTCGGTCTTGTCCATGTCCGAGGACAACACCGCCGCCATGAACGCCGCCGGATAATGAGCCTTCAGCCAGGCGGTCTGGTAAGACACCAAGGCATAGGCGGCGCTATGGCTTTTATTAAAACCGTAACCCGCAAATTTCTCCATCAAATCAAATATGTAAGAAGCCGTTTCCGAATCGACCCGATGCTCGACTGATCCCTTGACGAAGGTCTCGCGCTGCTTGGCCATTTCCTCCGGCTTTTTCTTGCCCATGGCCCGGCGCAGTAAATCCGCACCGCCCAGGGTATAGCCCGCCAGCACCTGGGCGATTTGCATCACCTGTTCCTGATAGAGGATCACGCCGTAGGTGGGCTGGAGAATCGTCGCCAGCGTCGGATGGGGATACTCGATGCGGGCGTGGCCATGCTTGCGGTCGATGAAATCGTCCACCATGCCTGATTGCAGCGGTCCCGGCCGAAACAGCGCCACCAGCGCCACGATGTCCTCGAAACAGTCCGGCTGCAAACGGCGGATCAGATCCTTCATGCCGCTGGATTCCAACTGGAACACCGCCGTGGTCTGGTGACGTTTCAACAGATCGAAGGCGAGCGCGTCGTCCAGGGGGATCGTGCCGATATCGAGCGGTGACTCACCCGTCGCCGCCCGCTCGTGGTTGATGGTCCGCACCGCCCAGTCGATGATGGTCAGGGTCCGCAGGCCCAGGAAGTCGAATTTCACCAGCCCGGCTGACTCGACGTCGTCCTTGTCGAACTGGGTGACCGCCCCAGCGTCGCCCTCTTCGCAGTACAGCGGTGAAAAATCGGTCAAGGTGGACGGCGCGATCACCACCCCGCCGGCGTGCTTGCCGACATTGCGTGCCAAGCCTTCCAGCTTGCGGGCCAAATCGATCAGGGCACGGACTTCCTCATCGTTTTCGTACAACCGGCGTAGTTCCGCTTCCTGTTCGATGGCCTTGTCCAGAGTCATGCCGATCTCGAAGGGAATCAGCTTGGCGATGCGATCGACGTAGCCATAAGGATGACCCAGCACTCGGCCGACATCGCGCACCACCGCCTTGGCCGCCATGGTGCCGTGGGTGGCGATCTGCGACACCCGGTCGCGGCCGTAGCGTTGGGCGACGTATTCGATCACCCGGTCGCGCCCTTCCATGCAGAAATCGATGTCGAAATCCGGCATCGACACCCGTTCGGGGTTGAGGAAACGCTCGAACAGCAGGTCGTAGGCCAACGGATCCAGATCGGTGATGCCCAGTGCATAGGCCACCAGCGAGCCGGCACCGGAACCGCGCCCCGGTCCGACTGGCACCCCGTTGGCGCGCGCCCATTGGATGAAGTCAGCCACGATCAGGAAGTAGCCGGGAAAGCCCATCTGAATGATGACTTTCAGTTCGATTTCCAGGCGTTGGTCGTAAGGCAGGCGGCGTTCGGCGAAATCGGGGGCGTCGGGGTCGAACCAGCGTCGCAGCCGCTGTTCGAGGCCGACGCGCGCCTGGGCCGAGAAAAAGTCGCCGATATTCGTGTCCGCAGGAATAGGGAAATCCGGCAGCACGTTCTTGCCTAGCTCCAGTTGCAGATTGCAGCGACGAGCGATTTCGACGCTATTTTCCAGCGCCTCCGGCACATCGGCGAACAATTCGGCCATCTCGGCCGGCGCGCGCAGATATTGCTGGTCGCTATGGCGGCGTGGCCGGCGTGGATCGTCCAGCGTCACGCCCTCATGGATGCATACCCGAGTCTCGTGCGCCTCGAAATCCTCGCGTTGGAGAAAACAAACCTCGTTGGTCGCCACCACCGGCGTTCCGGTCGCCGCCGCCAGATCCAGGACCGCTTCGAGATATTCTTCCTCCTGGGGTCGCCCGGTGCGTTGCAGCTCCAGATAAAAGCGTTCAGGGAACAGTTGCCGCCACTCGGTCAGCCAGTTTCGGGCCTGCTTCGCCCGGTCATTCAGCAGCGCCTGACCTAGCTCGCCCTCGCGACCACCGGACAGGGCGATCAAACCCGCAGTGTTACCGGCCAGCCAGCGGTAGTCGATCATTGGCACGCCGCGCTGCTGGCCTTCGAGATAACTACGGCTGACCAACCGGGTCAGGTGGCGATAGCCGGTCAGGTCTTGGCACAGCAGCACCAGCCGCGCCGGGTCGTCGCCCCGTCGTACCCATACTTCCACGCCGACGATCGGTTTGATGCCGGCGCCGAGCGCAGCTTTGTAGAACTTGATCAGCGCAAACAGGTTGCTCATATCGGTGACCGCCACGGCCGGCATCCCGGCGGCGGCCACCTGCTTGACCAGGCTCTTGATGCGGATCAGCCCATCCACCAGCGAGTATTCGGTATGCAGGCGCAGATGCACGAAGGGCGCGCTCATGCCTGTTCCTCGACGATGGCGGCTTGCAGCGCGGCGGCGACCGGCGCGAAGGAGCGGCGGTGTTCGGGGCAAGGACCGTAGCGGCGCAGCGCTTCCCGATGAATGGCGGTCGGGTAGCCCTTGTGCCGGGCGAAATCGTAGCGCGGATAACGGTCGTGCAATTCGCGCAATTCGGCGTCCCGCGTCACCTTGGCCAGGATCGAGGCGGCGCTGATCGCCGGTACGGTGGCATCGCCCTTGACGATGGCCGTGCAAGGGCAGGCCAGCGGCGGACAGTGCTTGCCATCCACCAGCACTCGATCCGGGGTCATGGGCAAGGCTTCGACCGCCCGCCGCATCGCCAGCAGTGAAGCCTGAAAAATATTGAGCCGGTCGATTTCGGCGGCCTCGGCACGACCCAGCGCCCAAGCCAGAGCGTTAGCGCGGATGTCCAGCGTCAGTCGTTCACGGCGGGCGGGGCTGAGTTTTTTGGAATCGGCTAGGCCGGCGATGGGACGAGCGGGGTCGAGGATAACGGCGGCGGCAATGACGGGACCGGCCAGCGGGCCGCGCCCTACTTCATCCACGCCGGCAATCAGAAGCGTGTCGGGCATGAGGTTCCTTCAGGCTGCGTCGAGCGGATTGATCACACCCCGACCACCTCGATTGAGGACGTGAGTATAGATCATGGTGGTGCTGACGTCCTTACGGCCCAGTAATTCCTGGACGGTGCGAATATCATAGCCCGACAGGAGCAGATGCGTGGCGAAACTATGGGAGGGAATGACAGGAGGCGGATTTTGTTATCCCGGTCGCGCGCATGGCTTTCTTGAAGGAGCGTTGCAAGGCTTGTTCGTCAAGGTGGTGGCGACGCTCAATGCACGTGCGCGGATCGCTAGATCGTTGCAAAGCGGGAAATACATATTGCCAGCCCCACTCTCGACCGGCGTTGGGATATTTGCGCTCCAGGGCAAATGGCAGGTAGACGTTACTGAAACCTTCGCGCAAGTCCTACTCATGCAGGATTTTGACATCGGCCAGGTGTGCCCGCAACGGTTCGATCAGGGTGACGTGGTCAAGTCAAAACGGACACGCCGTTAAGCCCATCCGATTACCCACAAGTCCAAATTTCTCAATAAAATCAATATATTTTATGATTACAACTAAGGTTGATTTTGTTAGATTTTATCGACTTTTGGGTAAAGCTATGGACATAATGAATCGCCCCGGATTTCGTGGAGGCTCGTTGGTGTGAGTCACGCTGCCATAGCAGACTCGGTGAGTTGCTGATAATAGCTTGCCTCGGCTTCGGCCGG
>WBZT01000678.1_pt2 | contig 14039 bp, 10 predicted proteins | sample 5204241 | NCBI WGS metagenome assembly WBZT01 (sample SAMN12344358, study PRJNA552823) | activated sludge metagenome | biome: Activated sludge suspended growth; feature: Nitrification reactor; material: Wastewater; isolation source: activated sludge from nitrification reactor of wastewater... | reverse complement strand
GTGCCGAACGCGTGCGAAGGTTGGTTTCACACCCCTGGCTTATCGAACAGGTAAACGCTACCGCAACGCAGAATAGTGCAGTTACAAACTAGAACGGGTATCAGCCACCTCGCCAAGCCAATTCTTTCCGAATCCAATTAGGATCGCGGCGCAAATCCAGCACGGCACAAACCTGCGTCTCCTCTTTCGCCTCCAAATAATAAATTCCGAAGGGGAAACGACTGGCCAGCAACCGATAGAATCCAAATTGCCGAAAGTGAATCCCGTGATAAAGGGCGAGACTTTCAAGGTCGGCAACCAGAGAATCGGCGCAATAATCACCGATGCCGGGCTCTTGGGCGTCGTAGAAATCGCGCGCCGCTTCGATATCCTCAGCCGCCTCCGTCAGGATGACCACACGCCTCATCGCCGGCGCTTGGCGAGACGTTTCTTGAGTTCAGCGATGGTGAGAAACTCAGCCTTGCCCGATTCGATCTTTTCCCGTCGTTGCTGGAGAACATCCCGATGCCACGCGGGCGAGGCTACGCGATTCGGCTCAGCGGAAAGCGAACGCCAGAGCAACTCCATCGCTTCCATCCGCTGTGCTAGCGTCATGCGTTCAATTTGCTCGGCTGCAATCATGCGTGGACTATACGGCCGTCAGTAAAAATCCTCAAAACGTTTTCTCGCTGACCTAGACCGGTCTGGGGATGTGTAATTTGATGTGCCCCATGGCAGTTTTTCTAATTCCCAACGCGACGAGTCCTTACAGCAATCCCATCAGCGGCGGGCAACAGTTCTTCCGGCTGATTTGAAATTGAGGCGGTCGCCGTTCTCCCGGTAGGGACGATTTCCACATCGTCCCGCACTTTCGTGGTCCGGTCTCAGAATGCTTTGGGTAGGCGGAGGAGTGAGTCGGGCAGCGCCGAGGTGGAAAGCTTTCGCGCCACGTGCTGATCCATCTTCAGCTGGTATTCCAGTTGGCTCGCCAGTTCCCGTGCCTGTGAATCCATGCAGCGACAGATGACCGTCGTCACGTCATGCGTGTCGCCGCGCAGATAAACGATCGGCCCCATGGGCATCGGCCCATCCTCGATCACGCGCGCCACCACCGTCCTCGGCGATTCATTCAGAGCCCGCTCCACGGCAAAGCGTCTTCCGCCCTGTGCCGCACCGAACTCGCGCGATGCCTGCGTCTCGACGCTTTGCGAAACGAAAATCACCTGCGCGCCGCTGGTGTCCGCGAGCGCTTCCCAGATGGCCGGTGCACCGGCGGAATTCAGCGTGATGCGCACGCCCTGCGCCGCGAGTGAGCCTCGTGCCCGCCGCGGATAATTCCACCAATATGTCTTTTGCTCGTGCCAGTTGCCGTTCAGTTGAACGCGATCCGAGTGGAAGAAGATCTTCTTCGGCAAATCCACGTCGGGCGCGCCAGCACTCACGCTCGCGTCCACCGCTTCGATGATGAGCAGCGGCGCGAATTTCTCAGCATCGGTGGGGACGCTATTCATGATCGAAGGCTTGAGGTAAATTGCGCGCTCGAACCGCGCTTCGGAACGCACCCGGATGGCTTCAAGTTGAGCGGCGGTCGGCGTGGCCACGCGCGTGGCGCAACCCGCCACCGCAATCGCCGCCAACAAGGCGATCGAAACTGAAGTCGTTTTCACAACAATGCGTTCATGGTTTGGCGGCGGCTTAGGGCAAAACGACGATCTCGGTTGCGCCAGCGCTCGCCAGCTTTATGGGCAACCCCGCAATTAATTTGCTCCCGCTCACCCGCTGCGCCAAATGCCCACCTGTCTGGACTCGGTAGCGCTCGCCTCGCTTCGCCGTGAACCATTCCGGGAACTGGTTGATGCGCGGACAGTCGAGCGGCAGCTTCAAGTTGTCGCGGTGTCTCGGTCGGTCGAAGAATAGTTTCCCGCTCCACGGTTTGTCCGCGGTCACGGAAACGTAAAGCGCTTCGCCCTCCCGCACCGCGCCCACGCGCACGTCCGCACGCCAAGGCTCAACGTGCACGCCTTGCGTTTTCCAGAGCGCGTACATGATCGCCGTGCGCGCAAAGTTTCCGTCGCCGTGCCAGCCTTCGATGATGCCGTCGGGTTGTTGCTTCGCGAACATCACGCGCATTTCGCTGTCAATCCACCGCGCCGTCGTCGGCATCGGCTCGCGGTAGTACAGATTGATCGCGCCCTCGATGGAGTCCGCGTAACCGTCCGCGCTCGGGCCTTCCCAAGCGTAGTTCCGGTAGTGCGCCTCCAGATTCTCCAACGCCTTCCGCGCCGCGTCGCGATACGCCGTCGTCCCGTCGAGCAGATACATCGTGTAGAATCCATCGTAGTCGTAGCCCCACGTGTCGCAAAGCCGGTCGCTATGTTCGCCGGTTTTTGGATTCACCCAATCGTAAAGCATCCCGTGCTCGTTGCGGCCCACGGCAAGGATGTGATCGAACATTTCGTGCAGCGGCTCGCGATAGGCCGCGGCCTTTTCTGGCCGCACGAATTTGGCGGCCGCGTAAAGTTCCGCGAGCCCGTTGATCACTTCGCAGCCGTGATCGCGCAACCGAAGTTGTTTGAAGTCGCGCGTGGGATGATTCGTGCCGAGCAAAAAATAATCGCCGAGCCGCAAAGTCCAATCGAGATACTTCTTGTCGCCGGTGAACCAGAAAACGCGCGCGCCGGCCTGGAGCATGTCGCCGTTCACCTCGATGTTCAGCGTTGGGATCTTTCCGAACGGTGTTTCGATCTTCGCGTTCTTCCAGATGTCATCCACCAGTCCGATCATGCGCTTCGACCACGGACTCGGCCCGAGCCACTCGGTCAACGGAATCAAACCGTCCTTCACATACTCGGCACTGTCGAAGATTGTCGCGTCGAGATCGAACTTCTCGCGCCGCCAGCCGCGCTTGGAAAACGAGTAATCGTCCGCCAGCCGATCCACGCGCGCCGTGAGCTTTTGCTCCGTGCGCAAAATGTCGAGCAAGCGTCCATTCATCAGCGGGCGATCCGTCAGCGCCGCGGTGAGCACCATGAACGGATAATTGTCTGCCGCCGAATCGCGCCCGTTCCAAAAATCTTTGCTCTCGCGCAGATTGCGCGGAATCAAACCCGTCGCCGGATCCGCGTGCGCCAGCCAGGCTTCGACGTAGCGATGGCAACGCTCGAATGCTTCGCTCGCGGCCTCCGCGTTCAGTGCCGCTTGTTGAAAGCGTCGTGCCTGCGGCGTGATGCCGAGCGCGCGGTCCAGTCGTGGCCAGAACTCCTCGCCGTGAAACACATGGCCGGACGGATGCACGTCGAGCACCGCGTTCGTTTCCGCTCCGAAGACGCGATACGCCGCGCGGATTTCCTCGAACGCCGGGCGCGCGATCGTGACCGGGAAGCCGCCGGGCGCGCGTTCCTTTTCGCCGATCTCCAGCACGAGCGGGCGCGGCGCGACGCACGCGAAAATGTCCGCGAAGTCAAAGTTCTCCTCGAGCCCGGGCGAATTCCAACACGGGCAATGACCGTTCTTCATGTTCGCGATGGTCGTGAGCCAGCCACTGCTGCACGCCGCCTTGATGCGCTCGTCCATCGCCGCGACATACATCGTCGTCTCGCCGCCGAGCGATAGCCCCGCCACGGCGAGCCGCGATGCGTCCACCTCCGACCGCGTTTCGAGATAGTCCAGACAACGCAACGCGTCCCACGTGCGCTCGCCCATCAACGTCCAGTTCGTGTGCTGCAACGTATGCTGGCCGATGTCCGGCGAGATGACCGCGAAGCCACGCTCCACCAACTCCCGCCCGTAGCCGTACAAACTCTCGCCGCGCACCACCTGGCTCCCGCTACCGCCATGCCCATGCAACGCCAGCACACCCGCCAGTTTGCCCGTGAATTTTTTCGGCAACGCCAGCCACGCATGAACGCGCCGATCCGACAGCGTTTGCAAGGAAAGTTCCTCCATGACGTAGTAACCGTTGGTCGCTTCGATGCGTTGGAGAACTTTCGCCTCGAGCGGCACGCGCTCCGGCTTGCGCCCGCCCATCGTCAGCGCAAAGAGCTTCTCCCGCGCCTGTTGTTGCCAGCGCGCAGCCTCAGCTGGCGACGCGCCGGTAAATTGATTTGTGCGAACCTCTCCGGCGCCGAGCGCGGAGCAAAAACCCAGCGCCAAAGCAACCAGAATCGCGAAGCGGGACGGAATCATATCGCGGCTCGAACTTGCCTGTCGCTGTGCGGCGAAGCGAGATGTTTTGGTGCTACTGGAGGTCATCGCTGGACATCAGACCGGCGCAGAACTGCTTGTCGGGGGCGGTCGAATTTGCTACTGACTCGGACGTAACGCAGGCTCTCGTGGAATGAAAAGGTTAACGCTAGTCCTTGGGTTCGCTATCACTCTGGCGCTCTCCACTCCCAATCTTTTTGCCGTTGGTGGCGTGCCGTTGTGGACCAACATCTACACCGAGCCGGACAATGGTTTCGATATTCCAACAACAATGGCGGTGGATGGTAGTGGCACGGTCTTCGTGAGCGGCACCTCTGCGCGGCCCAACAGCGCTGAAGACGATATCGCCACCGTGGCCTACTCCAACTTGGGTCAACCCCAGTGGACCAACCGAATCACTGGACCGGGTGGAGCCGCCAACCAGGCCAAAGGTATGGTCGTGGATGCTAATGGTCGTCTCATTTTGACGGGTTCGTTATTTGGTGGCCTGGGCTATGTTTGGATCACATTGGCGTATTCAAGCAACGGCGACCTGCTCTGGACTAACCAGTACGGCAGCTTGATTAGCGCGCAATATGATTTTCCACATGCCATCGCTTGTGATACGAACAGCAACGTGTTTGTGACCGGTGAGGGTTTCAAGGGGACGGAGGGCAACTTGGCGGTGACCGTCAAGTACTCAAGCACCGGTCAGCCACTGTGGACCAACGCTTTTGGAGAATACACTGGCGGCATTGCGCAGGCCAATGGCGTGGCGGTGGATCAAACCAGTGGAAACGCCATCATCGTCGGAAAGATCCTTCGCGTGTCCAATGATTTCCAGTATTTCACGATCGCTTATTCCAACGCTGGATTGCCGCTTTGGACCAATTTTTACAGTAACGAGCTTGGCGATGATAACATCGCCGTCGCGGTCGCCTGCGATCCTGTGGGCAACATTTTCGTAACCGGATATTCCGAAAAAACCAACACGCCGAACGATTCCAATTTCGATTATGCCACCATCGCATATTCCAAGACCGGGCAAGCGTTGTGGACGAATCGCTTCGACGGCCCCGCCAGCGGCAATGATCAGCCGAGGGCGCTGGTGGTCGGACCGAGTGGTAATGTCTATGTCACTGGCAGTTCGGCTGGGATTGGCAGCGATGATGACTACGCAACCGTGGCCTATTCCAACTCCGGCGTTCCGTTGTGGACCAACCGTTACAACGGCCCGGGCAATTACTATGACATCGCCAATGCCATCGCCGTGGACAAGGCGGGCAATGTGTTCGTGACCGGAGAATCTTGGGCGGCTACCTCGGAGGATTTCGCGACCGTCGGTTACACGAGCGCCGGCGTGCCCTTGTGGACCAATCGTTTCAACGGCGCAGGCAATGGCAACGATTACGCCTATGCCATCGCGGTGGACAGCAGTGGCAACGTATTCATCACGGGAGAAGCAAGACAAGGAGTGGCCACAGCCAACGATTATGTGACGATCAAATACTCTTCCAGCATTCCCAGCCCCGCGTATTTGAGTTACCAGAAGGTGAACGACAAACTCCTTTTGGCCTGGACCAATGCGGGTTTCTCACTGCAATCCGCGCCCACTTGCACCGGCACCTTCACGAACCTTCCCGGCGCGACGAGTCCTTACACCAATCCCATCACCGGCGCGCAACAATTCTTCCGGCTGATTTCCAACTGAGATTGGTAGGGACGCGTTCCACCCGCGTCCCAAACTTCCTCCCCTTTCCCGAAAATAATGGGACGATGTGGAAATCGTCCCTACCAATGTGGAGTGGTCGCGCAGCAGGATTCCCAATCTTCCCGGCGCGACGAGTCCTTACACCAATCCCATCACCGGCGCGCAGCAATTCTTCCGGCTGGTTTCCAACTGAGGTTGGTAGCGACGCGTTCCACCCGCGTCCCAAACTTCCTCCCTCTTCCGGAAAATAATGGGACGATGTGGAAATCGTCCCTACCGCTGGAAGCCGTCGCCGTGCATTGGTAGGGACGACTTCCACGTCGTCCCAAACTTCAAACTCTTCGCCGGAAAGATGGGGACGCGGGTGGAACGCGTCCCTACCGGGTTTGGGTGAGGCGTCTGGTGAATTTCTGGAGTTCCTTCCAGCGGCGTGGATTTTTCCTTTCCATCAGCGGGCGGCTTCCGCAATTTCCCCGCATGGCCACCGGCGAAGGAATTCATCGCGCAATTGGACGCCAGACGCCCGCGGCGGGCGCACACATCTTCCTCGGCCAGCCAAACATTTTCTTCGTCACGGTCAATGCGAAGGACGCCATTCCGTGGATGGCGAATCCGATCGTGCAGCAGAACCTCACCGAAATCTGGCGACACGAGGCGAAGGCCTGGCGCGTGGGCTATTACCTTATCATGCCGGATCACCTGCATTGCTTCTGCGCGCCGCACGATCTGCATTTTGGCATTGATGCGTGGATGGAATTCTGGAAACGCCAGTTCAGTCGCCGGCAGTTGAATGCTTCGTGGGAATGGCAGCGGAAATCATTTCACCGACGAATGCGCGATCAGGCGGAGTATCAGGAGAAGCTCAGCTACGTGCGCGAAAATCCGCTCCGGAAAATGTTGGTGGAGAAAACCGAAGACTGGCTTTACCAGGGGTTCGTCCACGACATTCGTTGGTAGGGACGCGTTCCATCCGCGTCCCAAACTTTTCGGAAAAAAGGGGGATGAAATTTGGGACGATGTGGAAAACGTCCCTACCGGCATGAAATAAAATTGGGGACGCGGGTGGAACGCGTCCCTACCAGATCAGAACACGCGCGGCTGGGTTATTTGAGCGTCACTTCCTTTTCCAGCGGGATGGCGCGGGAAATCAACTCTTGGGCGATGCGGGCGTGGGTTTCATCGAAAGGTAAAATCGGCGGGCGCACGTTCGGCGTCGGGTAAATGCCTTGCGCGTGCAGCAGGTGTTTGAAGAAGTGAATCGAGATGTCGAGATGCTGATTCGAGAACGCCAGCACCGGGAGCACGCGGTCGAACAGCGCGCGCGCCGCGTCGCGTTGGCTGGCCTTATGCAGGCGATGAATCGCCACGTAAATTCCGTGCAACGCCGTGGGCATGAACGCATGCACACCGCGATCCATGGCCTCGATTATCTGCATCACGGCCCAGCCGCCAGACACATGCAAGCGTCCGCCGGTGGCGGCGAGCAGTTCGGAATATTTTCGTCCCGCCGGCACAACTTCGATTTTCACCGCGCGCACCGCTTCCACGGTTTCAAACAGCTTCACCAGCGTCGCCACCGGCACACCGTAGCCACGCGCGTCCCAGTCCTGCAACATGAGGAACGGCGGCGAAGTATCCGCGACTTCGCGGACGGCGCGGGAGTATTGGTCGTCGTTCTCGTAGGGGATCGAAACCAGCACGCCATCACAGCCGGCGGTGACGAGCTTTTGCGCGAGCTGCACGCGCTCGGTTGAAGTCGGTGCCGAGGCGCCGCCGATGACGCACGCGCGGCCTTTCGCTTCGGCGAGCACGGTGTGAACCAACAGATCGCGTTCGGCCGGCGTGAGTTTGTCCACCTCGCTCGCCATGCCGGGAATCAGGAAGCCAGCCACGCCCGCTTGCAAGGCAACCTGCACGTGCCGGCGTAACGCCTCCGTGTCCACGGTGTTGCTCGCCGTGAACGGCGTGTTGAGCACCGTGACGATGCCGTGCAGTGGGAGGAGTTCCTTCATTTTGCCTCGAGCACTTTGCGAATCGCGCTCATCAGGACGCTTTCCACTTCGGGGGCAACGTTCGAGGCGCTGGGGCTGGTTTCGTAGCCGCCTTGTTCGTACGCGATGGCGGTACCGACATACCACGGTGCGTAATCGCCATACGCTGCCACCGCGACAAACAAATCAGGTCGCGCCGCTTTCGCAGCGAGCTGATATTCGACGAAACTCTCACCCGGCAGGTGCACAATGCGGGCCTTTCCCAAGCTCAGACACGAAACTTCAATCTTGTTGCCATCGCGACAGCGGCGGGCGAAGACGAGGCGGGAGGCGTTGAATTCCTTGTCATTCGCGGCGAGTTGCGCTTCGAGCTTCTCGACTGAGAGATGTTTCGCGAGCGGCAACGTCACCGGTTCGACGCGCCAGCTCACTTCGCTCGCGGCGATCGGTTGGCGCCTGGTGCTTTCCCACGCGCGACGCATGCCATCCGCGAGGCGCTCGGCGAGCACGAGCCGATTGGTGCGGGAACCGTCGTTGTATTTGCCGGCGGTGATGTTGCCGCCGGCGCCGTCGAAGTGAACATGGAGCGCGGCGGGCACGGCCATTTGGCGGAGAAATCTGGCGACGCCGGGGAAGTCCGGGTTCGGGATGCCCGTGCGATAATAACTCTGCGGATGCGTGGCGTAATAGCTCAGCACCGCAACTGGTTGCTCACCATTCCAAAAACTCACGAGCGAAACCAGCGGATCAATCACGCCCTCCGGTTCGGCGCGGACCTTGGGATCGGTGGTGGCTGACCAGCGTGTGTCGCGGACCTTGCCGTCGGCGCCGAGGATGCGGCGATTGGACGCAACCTTCTCGACGCGTGCGTCGCCGAGACCGAGGTGGGTGACCGGCTGCGCGTGCTGCAAGCCCTCGCGCAACGCGGCGGCCAGCCGGGCGATGAGGTCGCGCTGGAAACGGCTGTCGAATTGCGCGGGGCTCAGGCCGGCGGATTTCAAAATTTCCTCGGCTGAGAAATCGCAATCAGGTGCGTCGTGCTGATGCAACGCATGCACCGCCACGCGCTGTGGCGAAGTTTGCGCGGCTTGAGCGAGTGCGGCGACGAACGCATCGTGGCCGCCGTTGGCGATGCCGATCCAATCCACCGCGCAGAGCACGATCGGTTCACCCGCGCCAAGCAGCGCGATGCCGCGGGCGCGCAGCCCGAGATCCCATTTGTTGGTGACGGGATCGTAGGCCAGCAACGAGCCGATGGGCGGCGTGGCGTCCACGTCGAAGGTGGCCACCTGCAATGTTGAATTGGTCGCGCCAATCGGACGAGTGGATTGAGCGGCGGAAGTAATCGGTTGTAAAAATGCCGCGGTGAGCCCGGCGACAACTACCAGAAATCGGATCATGAAATTAGCTAAGCGCTGCGGAATAGAAAAGGCCAGTACTTAAAATTCCCGTTTCCCGGGCGGAATAGATTTCCATCGTGGCCACCGGGGTTGCGGCTTGACGGCAGGAGCTTTTGCCGGTGTTGTCTCGGGATGCGCGCGCAGAAACTGTTTCCCGATGGGTTTGACTTCTTGAAGTCGCTTCAACTTTCGCCGTGGACGGTTGTGCGGGTCGTTTTTCTCACGGTCAGCCTGTGCCTCGTGTCCCGGTTGGGGAGTGCGGCGACTCCGGTTGCGCGAAGCGAGCAGCCCGTCCGCGACGACGTTTTCCTCCAGGAAGTTGGGCGCAAGGTGAGCGGGTCGGCATCGCTGTCGGCCGTGGCGGTTTATGAAAACACCGTCTATGTCGGTTCCGATCGCGGATTGCACCGCTTGGACGGCGACGGATTGGTCGCCGTTAACGCCGTGAAAGATGCCGTCAAGCGATTGGTTACGGTCAAAGCTGACCTGTGGGTGCTCACGAGTCAGGGGCTGTGGCGGTACGCTAGTAATTCCTGGACGAAGATTTCCGCCGAGCCAGTCGCGGACGTGTGTGAACATGCCGGTGAAGTGGTGGTCGCAAAAGGTTCACGCCTGTGGCGCTGGCGGGGAAGCGCACTCGAACCATTGACCGACGCCCAAAGTCCTTTCGCGATTACGCGGGTCGTTTCGCATAATGAAACGCTTTATGTTCATGGTCCGGGGCGGCTGACGATCTTTGATGGTGAGCGCATCGGCGCGCGTAATGTTTGGAACTGGAGCGCAGAACAGGTCTGGGATTGGGGCGAGTTGCCCTCGCGGAATACACGCGACGTCTTGAGCCTGGGCAGTCGTTTGTACGTGGCCACGGATCGCGGGCTGGGCGTGCTTCGCGGTATGGCGCTCACGCAACTGCGGGGAGCCGACGGTCTTTGTTATGAGGACACCACGTGTCTGGCCCGGGGCTTCGGTGGCGATCTGTGGATCGGCACGACCCGCGGCGCGATCCGTCACACCGGCGGACAGTTTCACTATTTCGCCGGCCAACGCTGGTTGCCGGATGACCACGTCAATGCCATCGCCACCGGCGAACGGACGGTTTACATCGCCACCGATCGTGGACTCGGAATCATCGAGTACGAACCGTACACCTTGCTCAAGAAGGCTGCGTTCTACGAACGGCATTTGGAAGAATGGGGACAGAAGCGACTGGGCTTGGTGCATAAACTCGAGTGGGACGATAAGCTGAAGCAGTTCGTGCGCGAAGCCGGCGATAACGATGGTGGTTACTCGTGCGATTATCTGGCGGCGCAATCCTACCGGTATGCCGTGACCAAGGACCCGGAGGCCCGGCGCGAAGCGGTGAATACTTTCCACACGATCCGCTGGCTGGAAGCAATGACGGGCATCCCGGGATTTCCGGCGCGCTCGGTGTGGGCGAAAGACGAGATCGGCCACAAAGCCGCGCACGGATCCGGCGAGGCCGCCGCCGAATGGCACGACACGAAAGATGGTCTGTTCGAATGGAAAGGCGACACCTCGAGCGACGAGATTTGTGCGCACTTTTATGCGATGGCACTTTTTCTCGAACTGGCTGCGCAGGGCGAGGAAATCCAGCAGGCAAAAGCTTTCATGTCCCGCGTGGCCGGCCACATTATGGAGCACGGCTGGAAGCTAATTGACCTGGACGGCAAGCCGACGCGTTGGGGTAATTGGGATCCGGAATATTTCGGCAAAGCCGGCGAAGGCAATGCCGCCCGCGGTTTGAATGCCCTGGAAGTTCTCTCCTTCATCAAGACCGCCGAAGCGCTGACCGGCGAACCGCGGTTCGCGCGCGGTTATCAGGAACTGGTGAAACTCGGATACCCGGACTACACCTTGCGCCAGAAATGCACTTTTCCGCCGGGCGACATCCTCCAATTCCTCGATCACCTTTCGTTCCTCTGTTACCCGAATCTCTTGAAATACGAAACCGATCCGAAACTGCGTTCAGTCTATCGCCGCAGCTTGGAACGAAGTTGGGAAATCGAGCGCATCGAGCAGGTGCCGTGGTTCAACTTCATCTATGGTGCGCTCACCGGAAGCGATTGTGAAGTCGAGCCTGCGGCAGCCCATTTGCACGAGTGGCCTCTCGACCTCGTGATCCACAGCTACCAAAATTCGCAGCGCACCGACTTGCATCCGCCGCCCGGCTACGTCCCTTATTCCGGCGGCCAGCGCGCCTTTTCTCCCCGTGAACGCGAGCCGATGCTCTGGGACAACTGGACAATGAAAGCCGATGGCGGCACGGGCGGCAATGACGTGGTCCAGCCGGCTTCGTGGCTGTTGGCTTATTGGATGGGCCGCTACCACGGCTTCATCGAGGCGCCGCGCGTCACCGATCCGGCGCTGTTGAAGGTTGGCTCCGTGCGAGCAGGCAACCAGGGCGCCCGGCCGTACGCAGGGCCGCCCCGGCCAAAGGAATTCTAACTCGCAACCAACTCGGTTCAGCCGGCGTTGCGAACAAGCAACTCCCGCGTCACTTGCTCAAGGCGCGTCACGCCCGAAAGTGCGAGGGTGAGATCAAATTCCGCGAGCAGGGCGCGGAGAACATCCCGCACGCCGTGTTCGCCGGCAATAGCCAGCCCATACGCATAAGGGCGGCCGATCAAAACCGCCCGCGCACCCAGCGCCAGCGCCTTCGCGATGTCCGCGCCCGTCCGAATGCCGCTGTCGAACAGCACCGGCAGTTTGCCGGTGACCGCGACGACGCCCGGCAGCGCATCCAGTGCGGCGATGGCGCCGTCCACTTGCCGCCCGCCGTGATTGGAGACAATGATGCCGTCCATGCCGCAATCCACCGCGCGGCGCGCATCATCAGGATGCAGAATTCCTTTCAGCACGATGGGCAGCTTCGTGTGCTCGCGCAGAAACTTCAGATCGTCCCACGTCACGCTGGGGTTGGAGAAGGATTGCACCCAGTGCCGGATGGCGGCGGGCATGTCTTCGCGTGGCGGCTTGGCCAGGCCGGAGCAAAAGACCGGATCGCTCAAATAATTCGCCATCCCTTCACCGCGCAGAAACGGCAGATACGAAAGCGTAAGATCGCGCGGCCGCCAGCCGAGCATGTAGGTGTCGAGCGTTACGACCAGCGCGCGATAACCGGCGGCTTCCGCTCGCCGCACCAGGCTCGCCGCGAAGTCGCGATGGCGCGGCCAGTACAGTTGAAACCACCGCGGCGCTCCGGCGGGCGAACCGGCGATTTCTTCCAGGCTGCGCGAGGAAACCGTGCTCAGGACCATCGTTAGTCCAAGGCTGGCTGCTGCACGCGCCACTGCGGCTTCGGCTTCAGGATGAACTATGGAAAGCACGCCGATGGGCGCGAGCAGAACGGGCGCGGGCATTTCGGTGCCCAGCAGGTTGATGCGCCAGTCGCGTTGCGCGCAGTCACGCAGAAAGCGCGGCGCGATGCGATGCTGGGTGAACGCCGCCAGGTTGGCGCGCATCGTATCCTCTGAACTCGCGCCGCCAGCCACGTAGCCAAACGCGCCGGGGCTGAGTTTTTCGCGTGTGCGCTGCTCCAACTCGGCGAACGTGAACGGAACGGTAGAAACTCTCCCGACCGGCTCACGGTAGATTTCAAACTGATAATTGCCAAGCGGTATTCCAGTTGTGTCTGGTGATTCCATAGGGCTGTTGGTCGGAGCGGTGCTTCGGTGCGGTGAAAGGACTAACCGTGGTTATGCCGGATCACAAGCCACAAACCGCGCGATGATCTGCTTGGTATCCATCCCCAGCTTGAATGCCTTCAGCGCCACGCGGCGCCTGACCGGCTCGGTCAGCTCCGCGACATTGACCACGCTCCGCCCGAAATCCCGCCAGACCAGGGGCGTCTGTGGAAGACAGGAAAACCGGTCTCGCGAGTTGACGGTTGGCAGACGGGAAAACAAGCATCTCGCGCTCGGTGGCCAGGCTCCAAAAGCGCGTCGAGAAATGGTCGCCATCGTGAATGGCTTCTTGCAGACGTGTAATGTCATCATGTGAGGTTGGTGTTACTTCGACGTGGGGGCAGGCGGGGGAATCAGAGCCTTGGCTTCCTTGCAAATCTGCAAGAGTTGCTTTGCTTGGAGCGTGAGTTGATGCTCCGGGCCGAAGACCTTGCTATTAAGTTCCAGCCCACGCTCGCACAGTATGACCGCGTCGTCGTAGCGCCCAACGCGGTGGTAAGAAGCCGCCAGATTGTGCATCGCTCCGAGTGTAAGCGGGTGTTCCGGACCGAGGGCCCTGCGGCAAACTTCTAGCCCCTGCTCCCATAGTTTGAGCGCGTCTTCAAAACGACCGACGTCGTGGTACGAAATCGCCAAGCTCTGCATCCACCCGAGCGTAAATGGGTGATCCAGCCCACTGACCCGGCGGCTTTGTTCGAGTCCTTTCTCGCGTAGCTTAAGCGCTTCGTTGCGCCTTTCGGCGTTGTCATAGGAATTGGCCAAAGTCTGCATCGCCGCCAACGTGTCCGGATTTTCCGCTCCGAACACCGTTTGGCTCAGTTCGAGCACGTGTTCACGCAGCTTGAGCGCCTCATCGCGACGGCTGGCGTTCTCATAGGAACCGGCTAAGTTCTGCATTGCCCTGATTGTGTCCGGGTGCTCAGGGCCATTTACTTTGCTACTGAGTTCGAGCACCTGCTCCCGCAGCTTGAGCGCTTTCTCGGGAAGTCCGATCTCGTAGGAGATCGCGAGATTGCCCATTACCGTGAGCGTGTCTGGATGCTCCGGCCCGAGCACCCTGCAGCTGAGTTCG
>WBZT01002117.1_pt1 | contig 14041 bp, 10 predicted proteins | sample 5204241 | NCBI WGS metagenome assembly WBZT01 (sample SAMN12344358, study PRJNA552823) | activated sludge metagenome | biome: Activated sludge suspended growth; feature: Nitrification reactor; material: Wastewater; isolation source: activated sludge from nitrification reactor of wastewater... | reverse complement strand
GGTCGTAAGTCCATCGCGCTGGCGATTGGCAAACGAGAGCGAATAGCTTAACCACCCCGAAAACTTCTGGCTGGGGTTAACTGCCTTCTTCTCCAGGAAGAATTCAAATCCGTACGCATAACCTTTCGCACCGTTAACTGGGGTTGCTGTAACCGAATCATAAGGCAGCTTTGTATCGCTGCGGTACCAGTTATCTGGGTCGCGGAGATATGTTGGATCAGTGTTGTTTGGATCTAATGGATAGTACTCATACCTGTAGCCGGTTAGTTTTTCCTGTACTATAAGATTGCTGAATTGCTTGTAATATGTTTCAAAACGCACAAGCATATCATTGCTTAGCCAGCGTTCCGCACCAAGGATGTAATGTATCGAGCGCTCTGCATCAAGCCGGCGGGCTTTCTCTTCGGAAAGGTCGTAAAATACCTGGGCATCTATCAGCTTTTCATAGCCGGGTGACTGGTAGTAAACGCCCGTGCCGGCGCGCAGCGTGGTCACTTTATCGATAGCGTATGAGAGATTCAGCCGCGGCGAAAGATACGCCTTTTTGTTTATCGCAAAGTACTCGAAGCGCAGCCCATACTGCGCGTAAAATTTCTTAGAGAGCTTTGTTCTATCCTGCGCATAAATATTCGCGCGGTAATAATCTTTGCCGTCAATTGTTCCGTTGGATATTGCGTTGAAATTGGGATTGTTCTGCACGATCGCTTCAAGGCGCTCATCAAGATCGAGCTTAAAAGAAAGATCCGTGCGCATGATATCTATCCCAGCCCCGATCTCCGTGCGGTGATCTTTGCTGAGAAATATCGTGTTATTCTGAACGGAATACTTGCGAAATGTGTACTGCGACTTAAATCCAATTCCGAGGAAGAGCCCCAGCGCGCGAAGGCTATCGCGGACTTCAGGCGAGTAAGTTTCGCGGTCTAAAACGGGATCCAGTAGCTCGCCGCCGAACTGCGCATCGCCTTTGTTCCTGTACCAGGAAAATGTAGTTTTGGTTAGAAATTTTTTATTTGGCGCAAAGTGCCATGCGAAGCCAAGCACATCGTTTGATGACTGGTCGCGGACTGAAACGCTGTCTTCAAGCTCGCGCGAGCTTCCCGGGATTATATCAACCGCATCCTTTGAGTAAATTCCGTTCAGCACAAACTTATGGTCATTGAACGGGCCGAAAGTGATCTTGCCCTGGATATCCTGGAAAGAAGGGAATGATGCCGATTCATCAATGAGCCCGGCATTTTTGGCGAACGGAGCGAGGATGAGATCGTAATAACTCCGGCGCGTTGAAACTATCCACGAGCCGGGAACATTCTTAAATGGCAGCTTGCCGCTGAACACGAGGTTAGCGTTCGCTATGTTGATATTCGTTTGACCGGTGATATATTTTGTTTTGCTGCCCTCGCGGTTAGAAACATCAAGTACCGCGGAAAGACGGTCGCCGTATTTCGAAGGGAATCCGCCCGTGATGAGATTAATGTCTTCAAGTGTTTCGGGATTGAACATGCTGAATACGCCGTACAGCCTATATGGATTGAATATTTCGATATTATCCATAATGATGAGGTTCTGATCCGGGCCGCTGCCGCGAATTACAAGCTGGCTTGAAAAATCATTTGGCGCGCTAACACCGGGCAGTGTTTGCAGAGAGCGCAAAACATCCTCGCCAACCCCGGGAATAACGCGTGTGGTTTTTGGCGAGAGGTTGAGCAGGCTTGTGCGCATATCGTTTTGCGCCTGGCGGAATCTATCGGAAACTACATCGATCTCTTCGGTGGAATAGCTTTCGTCATCCATGGTGATGTTTTCGGTGAGGGTATCACCGGCATAGATGAACAGGTCTTTGCGTTCTGCGGATTTAAGGCCGGGCATTTCAGCCTTCAGGCTATACTTACCGGGTGTGAGTCCGGAAATTGAGTATAAACCGGAGCTATCGGTTTCAGTGCCTGATTCCTTTTCACCCTGCGAGGTAAGTATGATTATAACCCCTTCGATCGGTGCACCGTCCGGGCGGGTGATCTTGCCGTTAATAACCCCGGCGGATTGTGAGTAAACAACTGCGGGAATAAAGGCAAGTATCAGCAGAAATTTCAGGAGACGATTGGGCATTAAGTATTGAGTTTATTAATCTTCCGTAATAAATAGTATGTATATTTTAAAATACCGCCCCGCGGGTTTTAGTTCCTTTTTGCACTATATTATACGAAATTAATCAATAATTGGGATTAAATCAGTAAATTAATGTAAATTAGAAGCATAATGCCAACTTTCAAAAAGCGAAAGTCAGGAATGTCAAAGCTCAAATGTCAAATGTGAAACGTCAAAGGTCAAATGTTAAGCCGGGGACGAACTGCCTGCGGCAGTCAAGAATCCCGCGTAGCGGGAACAATGTGCGAACTGCCAGAGGTAGTCATACGTGAGAACAACCGTGAATCGCCATTACCTCCGTAGGCCCATGGACTGCCCCAGCATGTAGTGTCATATTTGTAGCCTTTGCGTTACCCATCAACCAGAGCCCCAGAGGGGTGACATTTGCCTTTGTTGTGGGCGTCGCTGCGCTAAACACCAACAACGGGTTCAGTATCCTTGTCATGCTGAGCGGAGTCGAAGCATGACGGGCCGCAAGTGTAGGGAACAGTACTTTGCCTGTTACTCGGTTGGGAAAGCTACCTCGCTTTCTTTGATCTCTGCAAAACATCTTTCCAGATTGTAACCGTGCTTTCCGGAATGCGTGGCAAAATAGATTCGCCGCCAAAAGATTCATTGAAGCTGCTGAGCAGTTCTTCCGGGTGAAGCAAAACATGTTTCAGGCCTTCAGCGCCATTTGCGTTGTAAATGGTGTTATAAATATGATAGCTGATATAGTAATCAACAGTCGGGCGGTGAGACATAAGCTCCTTATAGTTTTCAACGCCGTATTTTTTCAGCAGCTCTTCGGCAAATGTATTGTAAAGATATTTACGAAGCTCACTGTATTCGGCTTCTGCATTATCCGAAGAATACAGCTTCGTAAATCTGCTTATCCACATTTCAAACAGCTCCGCGATCAGGCTGCGGTTATTGTAAAGCTCTTTTACTTCCTGAGAGTACGTGCTGCAATTTACAAGCTGTGCAGAGCCTTCATAGATCATACGCATTTGCCAGTCAAAGATCATTTTTTCGGCTGAGGTTAATTCGATATCACTGTAGTTCATGCCAAGCCAGTTTCCATACAGCACATGGTGCATTTCGTGTGCCGCGGTGTTTAAAAAGAGCCCGGGGTTTGCCCGGTCGTATGACGAGAGCTCCATTACGATATCATTACCTTCGGCAAAGCTTCCGCGGTTGCCGTCAATTACAGTATAAATTGTCACGCTGCCATTGACCCTGCACTCAGCAGGCAGATAGTCGTTTACCTTCCGGAAAACTGAATCCTCAGCAGCAAGCTTGTTTGAGCCGAGATTTTTAACTATCTCCATTGCTGCATCTTCACCGCCGCGGGTGAAATATTCAGCAAGCCGGCTGATGTAACCCGCTGACATATCAATTTCCTTCCACGGCAATGAAATAAATGCCGTGCGGTACGCATCATTGCCTTTGATAACCGTGCCATCGGCTGTTGCCTGCATGATGCCGGATAGATATTTATAAACCGGGTGGGCAAGCAGCTCATCTATCATTCTGTTGAGCGTAGTATCTTTTTGGTTTATAGTTATAAGCTCAGATATCTCAAGCGGGTTAACAGATTTTATTCTGTAAGTACCGTGAGTATTTTTGATATAATGCATCAGCTCAATTAACAAAGCGGGCTGTTCAGTATTCAAATTTACAGTACACAGACTATCGCCTGCCAGGCTGTTCTGTGAGCGGAGCGGTGAAACATATGAAGTTAATAAAATGTAGAATGAGAAAACAAAACAGAACATTAATACCGGATGATTTGATCTCATACAGATAGAGTAAAATAATTATAATAAATGAACTTTATAAAAGGGAGGACTTTTATTGTGTGCTTGTCTGCACAAAATTAACCAATTTTTATTAATTTTTCACCGTATGTACGGCTGTACGGGCATATAATTGAGAAGATAAATGTCTATCGATTCCACATCAGAAGGCGGGCCGGATGACAAACGTATACTTCCTGTCATGCTGCGCGGAGTCGAAACATGCCGGGCGCAGACGCCTCGTGACTTCTCCATTCGCTAACCGATGCAAGAGATCCCCGCATCCTCGGGGATGGATGAGTCGTTGATTCATTTTAAACTTCTGCACATATTGGCGGAAATAATCCAATCAAAAAACACAATACAAAATGAAATTATCAGGCAATAAAATTCTCGTCACGGGGGGAGCCTCGGGTATCGGACTCGGACTCGCAGAAAGATTTATGGATGAAGGCAATACGGTTATAATCTGCGGCAGGAGGCAGGCTATGCTTGATGCAGTTACGGCGAAGTATCCCGCGGTTATCACCAGAATGTGCGACCTCTCCGAAGCCGCCGAATGTAATAAACTGTTTGAGTGGCTTGAAAAAGAACACAGCGATCTTAACGTGCTGGTCAACAATGCCGGCATCCAGCAGTGGATGTCAGTTAGAGATGATAACTTCATGCTGAGAGCAAAAGATGAAATTACCATTAACATCGAAGTACCGCTCAGGCTCACTTCGCTTTTCCTGAAAATGAAAAGCGCTAAGACTGTTATTAATGTAACGTCCGGACTCTCATTCGTTCCTCTTGCAAAAGTTCCGGTTTACTCTGCAACCAAGGCGTTCTTCCATTCATGGACACTTTCCCTTCGTTACCTGCTTAAGCCTGATGGAATCGAAGTGATTGAGCTTGTTCCGCCTGCGCTGAATACCGATCTAGGCGGCAAGGGACTGCATGACGCGGCTCCGCCGGTGAGCGATTTCATCAAGTCCGCATTCGAACAATTGAAAGAAGGGAAGGATACGGTTACCTTCGGTTTCAGCGAAGCTATGATAAACGCGGGTCCGGCAGAGATTACTGCGGCATTTGGCAGGATGAATCCGTAACAAATACCAAATAGCAAATACCAAATAGCAAATACTAAAAATTACTCATCCGATGACTTTACTGATCAGTTGAGTAAATAATCATGGGTAATGTAGTCATCGGATGAGTATGAGTCGTCAATTTCAGATTATTTTCCCCCTTCAAAACTGCCAAGGCAGTCAGGAAAGCCGAACTACTAAAGTAGTCAAGAGGGGGGATTTTGCTCTACACATATTGTTTTAACCGCGAAGCGGTGATATTATTGTAGGTGTTGTTATCCATTTGGTAGAAAACCCCGAAGGGGTGATATAATATTTGATCTGTTTCATCGGCTGGATACCCTTGCGGGTTGCGGTTATCGAATAAAAAAATGATAAAGACAAATTATTTTGTGTTAACTGGCGCGATGGGCGCTGGTAAATCGGCGGTGATTGACGCAATGCGCGCTATGGATTTCCGGTGTATAGCTGAGCCGGCGCGTATCGTACTGAAAGAGCAAAGGCGGCTAAACGGCAAAGGTGTTCCGGAAAAGGATCCGGCATTATTCAATATGCTGATGCTGGAGAAGATGCTGAGTGATTATGAAGGAAATCTGAATGCCGCAGAACCAGTAATATTTGACAGGGGTATGCCGGACCTTATCGCTTACGCGGAGCTGTTGGGCACGGATAAAAGTGAACATGAAACGGCAGCAGCGAAGTGCAGATATAATCCGCTTGTATTTCTGTTTAACGCATGGGAAGAAATTTACATTACTGATGATGAAAGAAAGATGAGCTTTCAGCTCGCACGGGAATTCGGCGAAAATGCCGGCTCGATATACAGGCGGCTGGGATATACAACAATTGAAGTTCCGTTTGCCCCGGTGCGGGAGCGCGCGGAATTTATTGCAGAGAGAATTTCCGGGATAAAGCAGCAAATACCAAATACCAAATACCAAAAAACAAATAGCAAGTATTAAAAATTATTCATCCGATGACTTAATTGATCGGATGAGCAAATAATTCATGGGTATTGATGTCATTGGATGAGTATAAGTCGTCATTGGATGAGTAAAAAAAACCGCCAGGGATTGAGTTATGAACTCGATCAACGAATAATTGTCGCGGTTAGCTAATGCCGGACTATTCTCCCTCTTTCAAAACTGCCAAGGCAGTCAGGAAAGCCGAACTACTAAAGTAGTCAAGAGGGGGGGTTTTGCTCTGCACATATTTTTTTACCGCGAAGCGGTGATATTATTGTAAGTGTTGTTATCCGCTTTGTGGAAAACCCCGAAGGGGTGATATTGTGATGTTTTTTTACGAGGATCTCTTCTTCAAAATCTAAATTTGTCATCCCTCCGGGGGATTGAAGGAATAATATTATCCTTTTATTGAACCCTTTCAATGACAGAAATTGTTTATTATTATACAGTTGCTTAAGAAATTTATCCAAACATATGAATGATAGAAAGAAACTTGCTCAATTTATCCTGTTGATGTTCATTACGGGGCTTATGCTTTACCTGTGCTGGCAGATGCTTCTCCCGTTTATTTCGATAATACTTTGGTCGGTGATCCTGGTAATAATTTTTCATCCGTTCTACAGGAAGATATATTCCAGGACAAAGAACCATACAGTGAGCGCGATAATAACCATTGCGATCTCGCTGCTGACTTTCATTATTCCGGTAATGCTGGTATCGGCGGCGGCGATAAATGAGCTTGCGGGATTCGCCGGCACTACCATCAGCTATATTCAGCAGGTGATAGCAGACCCGCAGCACAGCCAGCTTGGCTACCTGTACAATTATATCAATGGATTCGTGAACCTGGAAGAAGTTATAAAGCCTGAGGATATTAAGTCGCTGGCTACTAACGTAAGCCAGATGATGCTTTCTGCGTCATGGTATGTAATAGAAGGTGTGTTTGGTACATTTATTGGGATACTATTCGCGATATTTTCGATGTATTATCTTTTCCGCGATGGTGAGAAGATAGTTGCCGACCTGCCGGGCATTCTGCCGATGGATAACGGGCAGGCTAAGGAGCTTATCCGCGAAACATCGGACCTAATTAACGCCACGATACGCGGCTCGCTGTTTGTTGCTGTTGTGCAGGGCACACTTGCGGGCATTATGTTCTGGATACTTGGCATACCCTCATACATACTGCTTGGAGTGATAACGATGATCTTCGCGCTGATACCAACCGGCGGAACAGCATTTGTAACAGTGCCTATAATTGTGATACTAGCGATCAGCGGGCAATATTGGAAAGCAGGCATACTTGCTGCTTACGCGGCGGTTGTAATTGGTATGATAGATAATTTCCTGCTGCCGCGCATGATAAAGCAGCGCGCGAAGATGAATGAGCTGTTCGTGTTTTTCAGTGTAGTGGGAGGTCTGCAGTTATTCGGAATTTTGGGGTTGTTCATGGGCCCGATAATTCTTGCAATAGCTCTTGGCCTGCTAACTGTTTTCAAAGGCGAAAAGATTAATACGGATACTATTTCGGTTCAGTAACAAAAATGCAGGCTGCATCTATACATCTGCGGGGTATAAACCGCGGAGTTACAACAATTTTTTTTTGCAGGAAGTTATTCCGCATACAAAATTAATCACATTAAATTGAAGAAAACAAAGATGGGAGTATTCCGGTTGAAGAATACTGTTAACAAAAAGTCATTCATTGAAGGCAGTGTTAACCTGGAAGCAGTCTGGAACAGGCATAAGATGCAGCTTAAATCGGGCCGGCATCCAAACTCTGAGCTGCAGAAAGACTGGGATCATTACGGTGAAGCCGGATTTACCTATGGGGTACTGGAAGAGATCAAACCATCAGAAACAGAGCATGTTAACTATAACATGGAAGTGAACGCGCTGGTGGACGTCTATTTGAATGAGCTTCAGCCGTTTGGAGATAAGGGTTACAATAAACGCAACAGATAGCAGCCAGAATATTGTTTACAGCAGTAAAAACTACCGCGGCGGCATTTATTTCTTTGTGATGTAATGCTGCATCGAGGAGCTTTTTTTCGCAAATGCGCGCTGGTCTGAAATCCTTTTTGAGCCGTCGAAGCTTAATGAATTGAACAGGTCGGTTTTCCCGATCTTATGAGATACCTTTTTTTCACCTGTTGAGCCATCCCTGATCATTTTCTCTACTTCTGATTTAGATTTACCTGCTGAGCTTTGTGTATCCGAAGCTGCTTTTTTATGTGCAGGTACGTTTGATTTTCCGCCTGCTTGATTTTTTATATTGAGTTTCATTTGGTTGCCTGAGTTTCCTTGCTATAATAGATTTATATTGCGTGTGTTGTAACAATATAACGAGATTAGTGCAATTAACCTAACGAACGATTCAATTACCTCATTTTGACAATGGATATATCCATAAAAAAACCGGATTTGCTGAAATATCGCTAATCCGGTTCATAATTATATATCAATCTATTCCCGTTTACGCGGGATCTATTCTTACGCCGCCTGAACGTCTTTTGTTGGCCAGCTTTCGGGGTAGAGCAGGCACTTCACTTCATGGCTGGATTGGTTAAGCTTAGCCAATAGCGGCCTTACATGCTCGCACTCGCCTTTGATTATCTTAGGGCAGCGCGGGTGGAAATAACATCCTGTTGGTACATTTGCCGGTGAAGGCACATCGCCGGTGAGTATGATCCTGCTGCGTTTTTTCTTCGGATCAGGAATAGGCACAGCCGAAAGAAGCGCTTCAGAATAAGGATGCTTAGTGTTTGCGTAAAGCTCTTTGCAGTCAGAAATTTCAACTATCTGGCCGAGATACATTACGGCAACCCTGTCACTGATATGCTCAACAACAGATAGGTCATGCGATATAAAGAGATATGTTAAGCCAAGTTCTTTCTGCAGGTCCTGAAGTAGGTTTATGATCTGAGATTGTATGGATACATCAAGCGCGGAAACAGGTTCATCGCACACTATGAATTTCGGTTCAACCGATAGAGCGCGGGCGATACCGATCCTCTGCCTCTGGCCGCCGGAAAATTCATGCGGGTAGCGGCGTGCATGCAGGCGTGAGAGTCCCACTTTTTCCAGAAGGTCCATAACGCGCTTTTCGGCGGCGGCGCCTTCGGCGATCTCGTGATACTTCAAAATTTCGGTGATCATTCCGCCAACTGTCATACGCGGATTCAAAGAGGAGTAGGGGTCCTGGAAAATGATCTGCATGTCTTTCCTGATCTTCTTCAGATCCTGCGGGCCAAATGCCGTGATATCCTGTCCCTCAAACTTAACAACGCCGCCGGTCGGCTCGATAAGCCTCAGCAGTGTTCTGCCTATTGTGGTCTTTCCGCAGCCGGATTCGCCTACCAGTCCGAGTGTTTCACCCTTGTTGATCTGAAATGAAACATCATCAACGGCCATAACATAGCCAACGGTTTTTGAGAGCAGTCCCCGTTTTATCGGGAAGTATTTCTTGAGGTTTTGAACATCCAGCAGGATTTCAGACATAGTTTATCCGTTTTTTATTGCGTAAAAATCAAATATATACTTAATCTTGAATATTTTCAATGTTAATTTAACATTCCACTCATGAGGCCTTAACTACGTTCAGCCTGTTTTTAAGCAGCTTAAGATTTTCGTTGATCTTATTAAGATCCTCGGAGATCAGGATTATCTCCTCCTCAAGGCTGATATTTTTTATCTGTTCCCTGATTTTTGCAAGCTCTTTGATCTCTTCCTCTTTATTGGTTTCTTCCATTCCGTTTATGATGACACCTATGAATAAATTGAGCATTATCATTGTACCGAGTAATATGAAGCTGATGAAATAAACCGGCGCAGCAATGGGATGCGCGGATGGAGTCCTGACCGTATCAGGAAAGGCTTCATATCCGTATAGATTTGAACCGTAATATTGTATGTTCATGAAATCGATCCATCCTTCAAGAGTAATGGTTTTGAAGAGTGTCATCATCGAAGCCTGCAGGCTGCCGAAGTGTATGGGGTCATTCAACCCAAACATAAATGTTCCGATAACTGCGTAAATATAGAATAGCAGAAATAGCAGTATTCCAACATAGCTCATCGAAGGGATGCTTTTGAGCAATGCGCCCACAAGGACCTGCAGTTTTGGCAGCGCACTGACGAGCCGGAATACCCTGAGTATCCTTGCAAGCCTGAGCACCGCAATGTACGCCCCGCCAATAGGAAGGAAGCATACTGCTACTATAATGAAGTCAAACACATTCCAGCCATCGTAAAAGAATTCCCACGGCTTGCTGCCTTTGGCCAGCATTTTCATAAGTATCTCGGCAACAAAAATGTACAGCACGATATGATCGAGCAGGTGGAGCAGATCGCCGTGCACAGCCATCAGGCCGGGATAGGTTTCCAGCCCGACAATTACGCCGGCCGCCAGAATGACCATTACAATGAAAGACTGAAACGCTTTTGATTCGGTGATACTACGGAAGATATTTGCCATATGATCTGGATTTTAATTTACTATAATCACAAAATCTATAATAACAGTTTCAGGAAAATGCGGAATTTTTTTGCAATTACAACCGAACTTAACTGCAGAGGATAAGTGCGAGTGCAAGGATGGCTGCAGTTTCGCTGCGGAATTTCCGGGGACCGAGCGAAAGCCGCTGAAATCCGTTTGCCACAGCGAGCTGAACCTCACCCGGAGTGAACCCGCCTTCGGGACCGATGAAAACAGCAATATCGCCGGAGTAAGATTTTTGGTTCGTGAAACTGCCGCCGGAGTCAGCAGTTTCATCAGCAATAAGCTTTAAATGTGCTTTGCATGATGTTACCGCCTCACTGAAGCTAATAGGAGCATTCACTTTCGGCAGCATGCAGCGCTGAGATTGCTTCATAGCTGATAGCGCTATCGACTGCCATCTATCAACCTTATTCGTGGTTTTGTTTATTGTATGTTCAGTAATAAGTGGGAAAATTTCGTGTACACCAAGCTCTACGGATTTCTCGATCGAAAATTCGAACCTGTCCGGATTTTTGATCAGGGATTGATACAATGTAACTTTTGCTTTCGGTTCATTTATGCCGGTCAGTTTTTCCAGGATGGTGCACTCTATCAGTTGTTTGTTCGCTGAATTTATTTTTACCCTGTACAGATTCCCGATCCCATCTGTCACACAAAGCTCATCGCCTGCGTTTTTGCGCAACACTTTGCCAAGGTGTTTGGCTTCATCATCAACTATCGTTAGCGAGCTTGAGGAAATGTATTCTTTGGGAGTGTAGTAATATTCCATAATGAATGTGGAAATTAGAATTGAATGTTGAGAATCAGAATTTTGCGCTCAATGCCAGCCCTATCTGCCCGACAGTTGGTTTGCCGAGCCTGAAAACCCAGTCTGCGCGCAGTACATAACCAAAAGGTGCAATAATGTTTATGCCTATCCCCGCACCGGATATGAACCTCTTATTCGAGAGTCTTTCATTTTTGTACCAAACTGTTCCGATATCGTATATCAGTGTGAGGTATAACCCATGCCGTATATCCAGATTTTTGATAACAGGTATATCTTTGACAATGGGCATTTGACTTCCCTTTACATAACGCGGCGTTAGAATGGGAATGCGCAGCTCGTTATAAAGTGAGAACTGGTCGTCGCCTTCGAATGCCTGGCCCTTCCAGCCGCGGATATAATCTTCGCTGTAGCCTAGATATTCATGATTATAAACCGGGATAACCGCACCAACAGCAAGGCTTGTGAAAAGCCTGGAAGCGAAGGTGAGATAATATTGATTTTTTATCGGTATGGGGATGAAGCTTTGATTTTCAAAATTGAATCTGCCGAAATTTATTGCTTTATCGATGAAGCCATACCTGTAATAATTAGTCCTTAGGTAAACGCCCTTGGTAGCATATTCAAAAATATCACGCGTGTCGTATGAAATTCCGCCGCCTATTACAAGATATCTATCAACGCCGTTTTCGGAAAGAGTCCTGCCGGGGGCATATTGCGTAACACGCAAATGATGGAACCTGTAATCAGTATAAACGGAAAAATGCCTGCCGAAGTATCTGCCAATCGAAAGCTCTGCTTTGTACTGGATATTATCGTAATTGTTGTCGCCGAACTTAATTGTATTAGAGCCGCTTGTTTTGCCAACCGCATTAAGACTTTGATTCCTGTTCCTCTGCCATGAACCCCCGATACCGGCGAACAGGTGAAGTTTCTTCCCGATCCACGGCACGAAATACTTCATGCTAACAGATGGATTATAAAACACTCTGAAGCCGAAATTCAGGCTTTCATTTCTGCCGCGGAAATTATCCCATCTTAAATTTAGTCCGCCCCAGATCTTCTTCCACTCGCCGTCCTCAATTCCGCCGGAAGGCAGGGGAAGTATGTACCAGCGTTCCTTTACATCCACATTTATCGCGATCTTGTTATCACCCGAAGGTGCGGGGACTAGATCAACTTTTGTGAACAATGCCAGATTATAAATATTGAGCAGGTCATCGGAATATTTCTTAAGGGTGAATTTCGAGCCTTTTTTGAGACTCATTTCGCGGGTGATTATATCTTTTTCTGTGATGTTATTGCCGGTTACAACTATATCGCTTACTATAAGGTTAAGTGAGTCGATTTTTTGCGCCTCATCCACGAAATTTTCTTCAAGTGAATCCTGCTGAGCTGCAAGCTTAAAATTTACGAGAAATAACACCAAAGCCGCAGCCAGAATTACGTGGAGTTTTATTTTCAAATTATCGTTTCTTTACAGTTTAATTTGTTTTTCAGACAATATTTGTTTTTACAGATTATATTTGTTTTTCAATTCGAGCGCCTGCGGGAAGTTAGGCATTGCAAGTAGTGCAAGCTCAACATACTTTTTCGCTTCCTGCTGCCTTCCTGCCTGGATAAGGTATGCCGCAGAAGAAGAAAGCATCATTGCGTAAGAACGCATCAGGGTTTCATGGTAATAATCTTTTGATACCAGCGGCGTGAATGAGAAATCGTATGTTTTGTAATCCGCTACCTGCCCCCCGGTAATCTGCTCTTTGGGCACCAGGCGGAACAGCAGCCCATCCGGAACGCGCATGAAGTTCTGGGCATATGGCTCGTTCTTGTTCTGCTCAATCTCCCAGGTGCTGTATATCCTGCGGTTTGGATTATTCTTAACGAAGCTAGTCATCATATCTTCAAAAAGCCGCATTATCTGCTTGGTATCGTATGGAATATTGTGCTCAAACTTGTAAAGCTCGGGCAGGAATCTCTCGATCTCAGCGCGCGAGTTATTATAAACTTCCGGGTAGTTCTTTTCCAAAAACTTAAAGTACCAGCTCCTGCGAAGCAGCTCTTTATCTATAACAACTATATCAGGCCGGATGTTCTTCACGAAATGGAAGTACCAGCTTGCCGATACCCAGAAATCCCACTGCGAAGAAATTATAATGCTGTTTGGCTCCGCATTCTTAAAGATATTCATTGTAAACTCTTCAACATAGCGGTTTTTGCTCTCGTCATTTAAAGCATAGTTTGTGTTGATCGAAACAAGCCCAAGCAGTACAACTGCCGCAGAAAATACCGTTTTCTGCATGGGGGTTTTCAACACTGCGGTTAGCTGACTGTAAATAAAGATGATACCGAATCCCGCCCAAACCGCAATCGTAATATAGGAAAGCAGGAAGTATGAGTAGATATCGTTGATATCATAGTTGATAGAGTAAAACAGGCAGCCGAAAAATGTGAGCAGAGTAAAGTAGAAAAGATTTGTGTTGAATCTTGCCAGCATGTACAAGCCTGGAATGGCAAGCAGTACGACTGCCGAGCCGAACTCGCCCCAAAGTGATGCGCTGAATTTTTTGAACTGGCCCAGTACTATCTCATTTGAACCGGAAATAAGGAGATATCCCATTATACAGATTGCCGCAAAGAAGATAAAATGCATGCTGCTGTTCAGGGTTTTCTGTTTAAGCAAACCGTAAACACTTAGTCCGACGGTTGTACCCATTAATAGCAGGAAGGCGGGAATCGAGCCTTGCGCGCTGAAGATCCAAACCGAGAACTGTTTACCTGTTATATGCCAATAGAATCTTTCGAAGTTGTGCGGATTGCCC
>WBZT01002017.1_pt1 | contig 14045 bp, 8 predicted proteins | sample 5204241 | NCBI WGS metagenome assembly WBZT01 (sample SAMN12344358, study PRJNA552823) | activated sludge metagenome | biome: Activated sludge suspended growth; feature: Nitrification reactor; material: Wastewater; isolation source: activated sludge from nitrification reactor of wastewater treatment... | reverse complement strand
ATCCTGGCGAGACGGAAAAAGATTTCGAGGCGATGCGGGAATGGGTCAGGGAAACCCGTTTCGACCGTTTAGGTGTATTCACCTATTCGCACGAAGAAAACACCCACGCTTTCCGACTGACGGATGATGTGCCGGAGGAAATAAAACGCGAACGGGCGGAAGCGATCATGGCTGTTCAACAGGAGATCAGCGCGCAAAAGAACCAGGAACTGGTCGGACGTATACTCCCGGTTTTGATCGATCGTAAAGAGGGCAATCATTTCATCGGCAGGACCGAATACGACTCTCCGGAAGTGGACAACGAAGTATTGATCGACGCACGGGAGCACTTCCTGCGCATCGGTGATTTTACCACCGTACGGATCATACGAGCCGAAGAATTCGATCTCTACGCGGAACCGGTTGGCTCCTGACCACCGGATCGATGTAACAGGGACTCTTGATGAGTTCTTCCACGGCACCGTCTTCGTATTCTACTTTTAGACGGATCTTCTGACCTTTTTCATAGTCCGGCAGAATGACCGATTTTCCATCCTCCGAAATTCGCCCACGAACCGGCAACATACTCCGGTCATCCAACAACAAACGGATCGATTTCGCAGGCTGCTGTAAGTGGATCTGATATTCCTGGTGTTTGGACGGAGGAATGGAATCCGGAGGTGCTACCGCATAAGCCATTCCGCCGCAGCACAGCAACATGAATGACAGGATCATCGTCCGGGTAGCCATCAACACAAGATAAGAAAAAAGGCTGCCGAACGGCAGCCTTTTCCACAGCGGATAGCTGGTCTCAATGCTGGATCAGGATCGGGATCCTGCTGCTTCCTGTTTCTCCCTGTACGATCAGGTAATACATGCCATTTGAAAGGGCATCTACAGGTATTGTTGCTCGTTCGGCAGATACCGCCAAACGTTCCAGGATGATTCGCCCCGACGCGTCGGTGATCGTAAGCGATGAACGTTGTTTCAAGCCTGCTCCCTGAATGGTCAGCAGATCATGCGCAGGATTGGGATATACCGAAAGTTCTTCGTCCTTGGTAAGCGCGGGTGTATTCAGGAGCACCCACTGTCCGCGATACTCCGAATTGACCGCATTGACACCAAGACTGTCTGCTTCGATCCCCAGGATATAACTACTCGGTGAGCCGGCCTCAAAATAACGGTAAAAGGTGGTTTGGGATGCTGATGAAGTGATTAAGGTCCACGTGCCGGGCAACAACTCAACCAAGAGGCTATCCGTAGTGAGCTCCGTATTCTTCATGCGCAGGATGTTATTGAATGACCCGTTCGGCAGGATCAACGTACCATAACCGTCTGCCAGAAAATCTCCCCGTTGGTTCTGGATAAACCGGACGTTGCGAGGCGTACCGGTCGTATCGATAATTACCGTATCCTGTACGATGCGCGCTATGTTTGTTCTGGTTTGGTTATAAGTGAACGGAACCGGAGCGAAAAGAGCAGGAGGGGTGTATCGAATGGTCAGTGTCGGAGTAGCAACGCCATCAATATAAAAGCCCGAATTGTTACTGGTGGTGTAGGTCCAGTCGGTAAGGTTATCGGCTTGCGAGGCAAGGTTACTGGTTGGAAACGACCCTGCGTAGGGCGTGCCGGCAGCAGCCCCGAAGCCGATCGTGTCGATCAACAGATTTTGTAAACCGGAATAATCCCAGGTCACGTTTGCTCCGCCCGAAGGGATGGGAGCATTGTAGGTGGAATCCTGCACCATCGTAAACGCAAGTCCGGCCACGGGCAAGTCTGCAGTAGTCAGGGTGGGTTGGGCCAGCAACGGAAGTGCGAGGATGGCCGAAAAGAATGTCAGGTAGAGCTTCCTTTTCATGCTTTGTTATTTTACATAAAAGTAGTTGTTCCGAATTGATGCTGATCGTGAAAATGCAAAAAGGGGCTTAGGCCCCTTTTGATTGAGAAAATACACCGTTATCGGAGATCGACTACCTCCGCACCCGGATATCGGGTCGCGTTATAGACGAATTGAGTGTCATCGGTTAAAATATCCGGCGATAGTTTGTCGACCTGGAAAGTCTGGAATCCACCATTCTTGTCGAACACTTTTGCCGAAACGATAAACTTGTCAGCCTTGCTAACGGCGATCTTTACTTTGAAGACGTTCTTTTTCTTGGGTTCGATCGGTACTAACTCGATCTGGTGGGCCGGCCCCGAAGGTTCTTTCGCTTCACCGATGTACTTGGAATTCCATCCCTTTTCGTACAAGGTGAAAATGTTGGTCGGCGTGATGGCGTTCTCGTCCTTACGTTGATTATCGATCTGGATCTCATTCGCATCTTTCACATAGGTCCAGCGGGTCTTGCCATCCGAGATAACATCTTGTCCCGCGAATTCCAGCCGGTACTTATCTCCTTTGATATACAACGTCCCTTTTTGAACCTCTTTCGCTTTTCCCGGGCTTTCAATCGTCACGGTGAAACTGGCCTTAAGGGATTTGAAGGACTTATACTTCGCGGAAACCGATTTGAGGACCTCCTGTGATTTCGCATCGCTGCCATTTTGAGCAAGGCTCAAAAAAGGAAAAAAAAGCAGAAGCGAGGCGAGTAGTGAAGTGGATAGCTTCATGGATTTCGTGCTGATTTTTGTGCGAATTTACGATTCCTGGGATTTGCAAAAAGCAGGCCAACGGGCGAGGAGGGATCAGGATTCCTTTCCCCTGATGTTACCTAAGACCTGCTCCAGGATCAGGGCGTCTTTAACCAGTACTTCCCGGGCTTTACTGCCTTCGAACGGGCCGATGATCTTGGCCGCTTCCAACTGGTCGATGATCCTGCCGGCGCGGTTATATCCGAGCTTCAGGCGGCGCTGCAATAAAGAAGCAGAACCCTGCTGATGCTGGACGATAATATGGGCTGCCTCTTCAAAGAGCGGATCCCGATCATTCGCGTCAAATTCCCTGGATCCCTCGGCGCTTTCATCCACATATTCCGGTAGGAGGTGGGCATCCGCGTAGCCGCGTTGTCCGCCGATGAAGTCCGTGATCCGTTCGACTTCCGGAGTATCGACAAAGGCACACTGCAACCGCACGAGATCCGCGCCGGTTGAGAAAAGCATATCGCCTCGCCCGATGAGCTGTTCGGCTCCACCGCTGTCGAGGATGGTCCTCGAATCGATTTTGGACGTTACACGGAATGCGATGCGTGCCGGGAAGTTCGCCTTGATGGTACCCGTGATGATGTTGACAGACGGGCGCTGCGTTGCGATGATCAGGTGGATTCCGACCGCACGAGCAAGTTGTGCGAGGCGGGCGATCGGTGTTTCGACTTCCTTCCCGGCAGTCATGATCAGGTCGGCGAATTCGTCGATCACGAGCACGATGTAAGGGAGGAATTTGTGTCCGTTATTCGGGTTCAGCTTACGCCCGATGAATTTGGCGTTGTATTCTTTGATGGTCCGTACCTGAGCATCCTTGAGCAATTCATAACGCTGGTCCATTTCAATACATAAGGAATTGAGTGTATTGATGACCTTTTTGGTATCGGTGATGATCGCTTCTTCCTCATTGGGAAGTTTGGCGAGAAAATGCCGCTCGATCGTTTTGAAGAGCGTCAGTTCGACCTTCTTGGGATCGACCAGTACGAACTTCACCTGGGCCGGGTGTTTCTTATAGAGAATGGATACGAGGATCGCGTTCAATCCAACCGACTTACCCTGACCCGTTGCACCTGCCATCAGCAAGTGGGGCATTTTAGTCAGGTCAGCCACGAATACTTCATTGGAGATGTTCTTTCCGAGAGCAACCGGAAGCTCCATTTCGGAGTTGGCGAATTTCTCGCTTGCCAAAACCGATTTCATGGGCACCACTTCGGCCTTTTGGTTGGGTACTTCAATACCGATGGTACCCTTGCCCGGAATGGGGGCGATGATCCGGATACCCAGTGCCGAAAGGCTCAACGCGATATCATCTTCCAGGTTCTTGATCTTGGAAATACGGATACCCGCCTGCGGGACAATCTCGAAAAGCGTGACCGTTGGACCGATCGTCGCCTTGATCTTTTCGATCGAGATATTGTAATGACTCAGTGTTTCGACGATGCGGTTCTTGTTCGCTTCGAGTTCATCCTTATTGACCTCGATTTTCTTGTCGCCGTAATTTTCCAGCAGTTCAAGGGTAGGGTACTGATAGGAAGAAAGGTCCAGGGTAGGGTCATAGTCACCCTGCGCATGCGGCAATTCACCTTCGGTCTCGAGTATTGTTTCCTCGATGGGTGGCGCAGCAACTTCGAGGGGGACTTCTCCCTCGATCGGTGGAGTCACCTGGGTTCCTGCGAGAACGGGTTCAAGCGATAACTCCAGTGAATCTTCCTCGACCACTTCTTCTTCAGCTTCTTCTTCCTGCTCATCGAGGTCGATGAATTCACCTTCTTCTTCCTCTTCTTCTTCAGCATCCTCCTCTTCATCCTCTGATCCCAACTCAAGTTCTACGGTCCGTGGCGCGTCCTCCTGACGGAGTGCGTTTTTCAGGGCAACGTTTTCTGTCAGGATATCCGCAGCATTATCGGCGGTTACAGGCTCGAGCTCTTCCTGTTCCTGACGAAGGCGTTTGAAGGGCAGGTTGAACGCGACAACACCGAAGCCGACCATCGAGAAGACCAAGAGTGCACCGGTTCCGATAAAGCCGAACAGGTTGTTCAGCGCATGGCTCATCTGGTAGCCGTATCCACCGGCTAAAAAGAGGAGGTCGGGCGATTTATGGAAGATGTACCCTAAAAAAGTCGAGGTCCAGACGAGTCCAAAGAATCCAAACCGGATGGATTTGCCGATGGGCAACAGGTTGACATCCCACAGGATTTTAACGCCGAATAGCGTAAGGTAGAAGGGGAGCAGGAACGCACAAATGCCAAACCAGGCGTTCTGGAATTGCAGGGCAGTGATCGCACCCAGTTTCCCCATCCAGTTCTCTGCCTGGATGTCTTGTCTGGTCAGTAATTGCCAGACCGAATCGATCCCCGCTATTGCCTGGTCTTCCTTCCAGGTCACCAGGTTGCTGATGAATGCCAGCAGCGTAAAAAACGCTCCGGCCAGCATGAGTAATCCGAAGACCTTGTGGGTCCGTTCATCCAGGAAGAAATTGCGCACGCTTTCCCAACGGCTCTTGGAGGAGCTCTTGGGTTTGCGGGTACGCTTCTCTTTTTCGCGGCTTTCTTTCGGTTCCGTCGTTTCCTCAGCCACTTCGCTTTTCAGCCGATTCGCCATGAATTCTGCGATTTTTATAGTTTTTAAAAGTAGAATTGGCGCCCGGATAAGGGGATCGATGTAGTTAAAAGATATGAACAGTGTTTTACCGGAAATTGAACGGTATCATGGCCTACGGTATTGAACGAGTGTAAGATATAGGAACGAACCATTCACAACCGATTGTTGGACGTCCGCCAAAAAGCCGTGGGGTGCACCCGTTTTCAATGCCGAAAGAAGGCTTATATTTGTAGTAAACCTCAACGCCAAACATCCATCACGATGAAAAAACTCCTCTCTTTCCTGTTCGTTTCCCTGGTCGCCTGCACCTCCGTTTTCGCCCAGTGGGAGAACAAGATCATGCAGGGCAAAGTCGTTTTTGACATTTCGTACCCGAACAGCAAAATGGATCAGCAGACACTGGCCATGCTGCCCACCCAATCCATCATGTACTTCAAAGGCCAGATGTCGCGTGTGGAAGTTTCCATGCCGATGGGTACCAACGTGGTCATATCCGACCATAAACTCGGCGAAGGAACCATGCTGATGGATATGATGGGAAACAAAATGGCCATCGCCATGAACAAGGCTGATATGGAGAATGAGCGCAGTTCCATGCCCAAGCCGGTTGTCAAGCAATCCAGCGACACCAAGGTTATCGCCGGCCATACCTGCAATAAGGCTACCGTGACGCAGGAAGGAAAAGACGGCAAGGTCTCGTATGATGTCTGGTACACCCAGGATCTGCTGGCCAATAACTCATTTGCCTCCACGGTAGATGGTATCGACGGATTCATGCTCGAGTTCGAGACCATCCAGAACGGAATGTCCATGAAAATGAGCGCACGCAGCATTGAAGAACTTCAGGTGGACGACAGCCAATTCATGATTCCGGACGGTTACCAGCGTACCACCTGGAAAGAAATGAAAGAAAACATGAAAGGCGTTAAGTGATTCTAAGGGGATCCGATATACAAAGCCGGCCAAGAGCCGGCTTTTTTTATGTTGTTGATTGAAATTCTACTATTTGCGGATCGATAACCGCATCGCCTTTTGTAATTTCACCCTGCCATGTTACACCGCCTGAATATCCGCAACTACGCGCTTATCGATGAACTGGAATTGCAGTTGGAAGAGGGGATGAATACGATCACGGGTGAAACCGGAGCAGGTAAGTCGATCCTCCTGGGAGCATTGTCAATGATACTGGGTCAACGGGCCGATACCACCGCATTGTCCGACAAGTCCCAAAAGTGTATTGTCGAAGGTGAATTCCGGCTACCCCGGAAAGGCGGCCTGGTGCGGCAGTTCTTATCCGAACATGAACTGGATGACGGATCGAGTGTGATCATTCGTCGGGAGATTTCGGCCGAAGGGAAGTCCAGAGCCTTTGTCAACGACACACCCGTCAACCTGCAACAATTAAGGGAATTAGGAGAATTGTTGGTCGATGTGCACTCACAACACGAGACCTTGTTGCTGAACAAGCGTGATTTTCAACGCTCCGTAGTAGATGCTTTTTCGGGGATGCAAACGGAAATACAGTCCTATCGGGAAGGATATAAGGCATGGAAACTTGCAACCGAAGAACTTTCTCGCCTGATCGAGGACGAGGAGCGGGCGTTGTCCGAAAAGGATTTTCTCGGATTTCAGTTTAGGGAGTTGGAAGAAGCCGCGTTGAAAGCGGGAGAACAGCCGGCGCTTGAAGCGGAACTGCGTGCCCTGACCCATGCCGGCGAGATCAGTCAGACCCTGAACGCGGCCGCCACGACACTGGAATCCGGTGAAGACGCTTTAATTGGACCGTTGAACAACCTGATCCAGGGGCTGAACTCAGTTTCCAAATACGATGTCCGCATACAGGAGCTCGCGCAACGAATCAAATCGAGTCTGATCGAACTAAAAGATATTGCCTCGGAAGCCGGAAGTTTGTCGGCTCATTTCCAGTCCGATCCGGCTCGGCTGGAACAGATACAGGAACGGCTCGACATCCTGTACAAGCTTCAACACAAACACAGGAAGCAGACGGAAGACGAACTGATTTCGTTGCAAGATGAGCTGCGTTTGAAGCTTGATTCGATCGGGAGTATGGAAGAGCGCATCGCTGCGCTAAGGGTGTCGACGAAACAGCAACAAGATATTCTGATGCGACAGGCTGAAGCAATTTCAGAAAAGCGCAGGTCAGCCATTCCTACCATCGAGAAAAAGATCTCCAGCCTGTTGTCGGATGTTTCGATGCCGCATGCCAAATTGAAAATCGATGCGGGGGAACGTTTGGTCGAACCGGGTCCTTACGGGATCGACCAGATTCGATTCACCTTCAGCGCCAACAAGGGCGGGGCTTTTTCAGACCTCAACAAAGTGGCGTCCGGTGGTGAATTGAGCCGGCTCATGTTGTGTCTGAAGTCGGCAGTTGCCGGCGAGATGGAACTCCCCACCATGATCTTTGATGAGATCGATACGGGTGTATCCGGCGAAACCGCATACAGGATCGGGCATGTGATGCGGAACCTCTCGCGTAAACACCAGCTTATCTGCATTACGCACCTTCCCCAGATCGCCAGCCGAGGTGATGCCCATTGGTATGTGCACAAGGAAGTTAGCGGCAAGAAGACCAACACCCGTGTCAGAAGACTGGATGGGGACGACCGGGTAGTGGAGATCGCCCGGATGTTAAGCGGTGAGAAACCAGGTGCCAATGCTCTGGCCAACGCCCGCGAACTCCTGAACCAATAGATTTCGTATTCTTGCGAACGAATAAGTCAAGCCAACGGTATGTATAACCTCCTAAAAGGAAAGCGCGGAATCATTTCCGGCGCATTGGATTCCAATTCGATCGCCTGGAAAGTGGCACAACGTTGTCACCAGGAAGGCGCGCAAATCATTCTCACCAATGCTCCGATCGCCATGCGGATGGGTGAGATCAAGAAGCTGGCCGAAGAGACCGGAGCGGAGATTATTCCGGCTGACGCGACTTCGATGGAAGATCTGAACAACCTCTTTCAGGGGGCCATGGACAAAATGGGCGGGAAGATCGATTTTGTACTCCATTCGATCGGTATGTCGGTCAACATCCGTAAGAACATTCCCTATACCGAGAGCAATTACGACTACTACCTGAAAGGCGCCGATGTGTCCGCTTTGTCGTTACACAAGATGTTGCAGGCAGCCATGAAGCTGGACGCTATGAATGAATGGGGTAGCGTCGTGGCGCTGACCTACATTGCGGCACAGCGTACGTTTCCGTTCTATACCGATATGGCCGATATCAAAGCACTGCTGGAAAGTATCGCCCGCAGTTTCGGATACCACTACGGAAAAGCAAAGAAGGTCCGCGTCAACACGGTTTCCCAGTCGCCAACGAAGACGACGGCTGGTACCGGCATCAAAGGCTTTGACGATTTTTACAATTTCGCGGACGAACTCAGTCCGCTGGGTAACGCCAGTGCGGATGCCTGTGCGGAGTATTGCGTAGCGCTGTTCAGTGACCTGACCCGGATGGTAACGATGCAGAATCTCTACCACGACGGTGGATATTCGACCACCGGAATCAGTCAGTCGATCATGGACCGCTTTGGGAAATAAACAGCGATTCTGTTGTTGATCTAATTAAAAAAGGCTGCCTTCGGGCAGCCTTTTTTAATTAATCGGTTCGGTTATTCCGAGTCCTTCTTCTTGCGACCGGGGCCGGATTTAGCCGGAGGAGGAGGCGTGGAAGCTTTCACAACCGCGATCTTCAATTCGCTCTTCTCCTTGTCAAAGGTGACATCGATCGTATCACCTTCACTGATTTCTGACTTGATGATCTCTTCGGCCAGCGGATCTTCCAGGTATTTCTGGATGGCGCGCTTCAATGGGCGGGCACCATAGTTTTGGTCGAAGCCTTTGTCGGCGATGTAGTCTTTGGCATCGCCTGACAAAACGATCTTGAAGCCGAGTTCCTGTACACGTTTGTAGAGGTGGACGAGTTCGACATCAATGATCTTGTGGATATCCTCCTTGGACAAGGAGTTGAACATGACCACATCGTCGATACGGTTGAGGAATTCGGGAGCGAAAGCCTTTTTCAGCGCATTTTCGACTACGCCGCGAGCGTGTTCGTCGGCCTGACTGGATTTCGAGGTCGTCTGGAATCCAACACCCTGACCGAAATCCTTCAACTGGCGGGAGCCGATGTTGGAGGTCATGATCATGATGGTATTCTTGAAGTCGACCTTGCGACCGAGGCTATCGGTCAACATACCTTCATCCAATACCTGCAGGAGCAGGTTAAAGATATCCGGATGGGCCTTTTCAATCTCATCGAGGAGTACAACCGAATAAGGCTTACGGCGGACCTTTTCGGTCAACTGACCGCCTTCTTCATAACCGACGTATCCGGGAGGCGCACCGATCAGGCGGGATACCGCGAACTTTTCCATGTATTCGCTCATGTCGATGCGGATCAACGCGTCTTCCGAGTCAAACAGGTATTTCGCGATGACTTTGGCCAATTGGGTCTTACCAACACCGGTGGGGCCGAGGAAGACGAACGTTCCAATCGGTTTGTTCGGGTCTTTCAATCCGGCGCGGTTTCGCTGGATGGCCTTCACGATCTTGGCGATCGCTTCATCCTGGCCGATCACACTGCCTTTGAGCAGTTCGCCCATCTTAATGAGGCGGTTCGACTCGGTCTGGGCCACACGGGTGACCGGAATGCCGGTCATCATGGCCACTACTTCAGCGACATCCTGTTCGGAAACGGTGTAGCGGTGACTCTTTGTTTCTTCTTCCCATTGACGTTTGGCCACCTCCAGTTGTTCCAGCAACTGCTTCTCGGTATCCCGGAGTTTGGCTGCTTCTTCGTATTTCTGGCTGCGGACGACACGGTTCTTCTCGTTCTTGATATCGGCGATCTTGCCTTCGAGTTCGAGAATGTTCTTGGGGACGTGGATGTTCGTGATGTGTACGCGTGATCCCGCTTCGTCGAGCGCGTCGATGGCCTTGTCCGGCAGGAAACGATCGGTGATGTAGCGGTTAGTCAGCGTTACGCAGGCCTTGAGGGCTTCCGGCGTGAAGTTCACGTTGTGGTGCTCCTCATAGCGCTCCTTGATGTTGTTCAGGATCTCCAGGGTTTCGTCGGCAGAAGCCGGCTCAACCAGGACACGCTGGAAGCGACGGTCAAGCGCACCGTCTTTTTCAATATACTGGCGGTATTCATCGAGGGTAGTAGCACCGATGCACTGGATCTCACCCCGGGCAAGCGCCGGCTTGAACATATTGGAAGCATCGAGTGAACCGGAGGCGCCACCGGCACCGATGATGGTGTGGATCTCGTCGATGAACAGGATCACATCCGGAGATTTTTCCAGTTCGTTCATCACCGCTTTCATGCGTTCTTCGAATTGGCCACGGTACTTGGTACCGGCAACGAGCGAAGCCAGGTCGAGCGTCACGATCCGCTTGTTGAAGAGGACGCGTGAACATTTCCGTTGGACGATGCGGAGCGCGAGTCCTTCGGCGATGGCGGATTTACCTACGCCAGGTTCGCCGATCAGGATCGGGTTGTTCTTCTTACGTCGGGAGAGGATCTGCGAGACGCGTTCGATTTCCTTTTCCCGGCCGACGATCGGGTCGAGGCGACCTTCTTCGGCAGCTTTGGTGAGGTCACGACCGAAGTTGTCAAGAACCGGTGTTTTGGATTTGCTGTCGGAGGGTTTCTTACCACCCATGCCCGAACCGCTGCCACCGCCACCTTCATCGTCTTTGGAGTAGGGGTCATCTTCCGATGAGCTCTGGGGAGTCTCCGACTTGAAGTTGGATTTGATGATCTCCAATTCCTCTTTCACGATATCATAACTGATACCGTATTGATTGAGGATCTGGGTTGCGATGTTATCGTCGTCCTTGAGGATGGCCAGGAGCAGGTGCTCTGTTCCTATGACATCACTGCGGAAAACTTTGGCCTCGAGATAGGTGATCTTGAGTGCCTTCTCAGCCTGCTTGGTCAAGGGAATATTGCTGAGGTTGTTGATCGAGGCCGTGCTGCCGCGAACAGTGCTTTCAACGGATTTCCGCAATTCCTGCAGGTTGATGCCGAGGGATTTCAGGATTTTGATGGCCATGCCTTCACCCTCGCGGATGAGGCCCAGCAGGAGGTGTTCGGTACCAATGTAATCGTGTCCAAGGCGAAGGGCTTCCTCGCGACTGAAGGTGATTACATCTTTGACACGCGGTGAGAATTTGGCTTCCATGTTTGGGGTTGTGATTCTAATGTAAAACGAACCGGCTGTAGACAAGTTCGGTCGAATCATCGATTTCTTTCAACAAAACTACCGATTTTCTTGCGGAATTAGTTTGCAAGTAACGTGCTAGCTTTTGGGGACTGCCAATCGGGCAGTTGCTTTTATCAACAAATTTCTGTTTGCGAAAAACGCCCCCGGAACGGCATTTTTACGTACCTTCGGGCTTCTAGTAAAAGCGCCATTTTGGCCCTACCGATGGGTATCGGAAAGGCCCGGCGGACCGACTTTTCCGGAACCTTACACAAAGGAAGAGACGGTTATCCAGCCGAAAAATTTTGAATTGAAGTTTAGCCATCATGACTGACGGAGAAAAGATCATTCCGATCAACATCGAAGAGGAAATGAAGACCGCCTACATCGATTACTCGATGTCGGTGATCGTATCGCGTGCGTTGCCGGATGTCCGGGACGGCCTGAAACCCGTGCACCGTCGCGTGCTGTACGGCATGCTTGATCTGGGTGTACTGAGTAACAGGCCCTATAAGAAATCCGCCCGTATCGTAGGGGAAGTATTGGGTAAATACCATCCGCATGGCGATGGTTCCGTTTACGATGCGATGGTCCGGATGGCCCAGGTTTGGAGCTTGCGGTACCCGCTGGTGGATGGGCAGGGTAACTTCGGTTCGATGGACGGCGATTCTCCGGCGGCCATGCGTTATACCGAGGCCAGGCTGAAAAAGCTGGCTGAGGAGATGTTGTCGGACATCGATAAGGAGACCGTAGACTTCACGTTAAATTTCGATGATTCCTTACAGGAACCTACGGTGCTGCCGGCCAAGATCCCGAACCTCCTGGTAAATGGAGCTTCCGGTATCGCGGTCGGTATGGCCACCAACATGGCGCCGCATAACCTGACGGAAGTGATCGACGGTGTAGTCGCCTATATCGACAATCGCGACATCACGCTGGATGAACTGGCTCGAATCATCAAGGCGCCCGATTTCCCGACAGGCGGTATCATTTACGGATACGCCGGCGTGAAAGAGGCCTATCATACCGGCCGTGGCAAAGTGGTGCTTAGGGCACGTGCCACGATCGAAACAACCGACAACGGCCGGGAAAGGATCGTTGTTACGGAAGTCCCCTTCCAGATCAACAAAGCGGAGATGATCAAGCGAACCGCTGATCTGATCAATGAAAAGAAACTGGAAGGTATCTCGGATATCCGCGACGAGAGCGATCGGGAAGGGATACGGATCGTGTACGAATTGCGTCGTGACGCTATCGGTAATGTGGTGTTGAACAACCTCTTCAAGTTCACATCGCTGCAGTCCTCCTTCAGCGTGAACAACGTTGCGCTTGTCGGTGGGCGACCGATGACGCTCAACCTGAAAGACCTGATCGTCAACTACGTCAATCACCGCCATGAAGTGGTGATCCGCCGTACGCGGTACGAACTGGCGGAAGCGGAAAAGCGGGCGCACATACTCGAAGGACTCCTCATCGCATTGGATCACCTCGACGAAGTCATCGCCCTGATCCGGGCTTCTCAGACCCCGCAGATCGCCCAGGACGGTTTGATCAACTCCTTCCAGTTGTCCGAGATCCAGGCAAAGGCGATCCTGGAGATGCGCCTGCAACGCCTGACGGGCCTCGAACGCGATAAGATTCGGGATGAGTATGCCGAACTGAAGAAGCTCATCGATTATTACCGGGATGTCCTGGCGGATGAGAAACTTCGGATGGACATCATTAAGGATGAACTCGGGGAGATGAAGGAAAAATACGGCGATGAGCGCCGGACCGAGATCGTCTATACTGGTGATGAGATCAGTCTGGAAGACATGATCGCGGATGAAGACGTGGTCATCACCATTTCCCACCAGGGATATATTAAGCGGACCGCGTTAACGGAATACCGGACGCAGGGTCGGGGCGGTCGCGGAGCTCGTGGCAGTTCGACCAAGCAGGAAGATTTCGTAGAACATATTTACGTAGCCTCCACACACAATTACATCCTGTTCTTCACGGAGAAGGGCCGGTGCCACTGGCTGAAGGTTTACGAGATCCCGGAAGGCAATAAAACCGGTCGTGGCCGAGCGATTCAGAACCTGATCAGCATTCAACCGGACGATAAAGTGAAAGCCTTCATCAATGTGAAGGATCTTTCGGACGAAACATATATCAACAACAACTTCATCGTGATGTGCACCCGTAACGGGACCATCAAGAAAACAGCGCTGGAGGCGTATTCCCGTCCGCGTCAGTCGGGCATCAACGCGATCCAGATCGAAGACGGCGACCAGTTGCTGGAAGCCCGCCTTACAAATGGCACCAACGAGATCATGCTCGCGACACGTAAGGGTAAACTCGTCCGGTTCAACGAAGAGACTGTGCGTCCGATGGGGCGAAATTCCATTGGTGTAAAGGGCGTTACGCTCGACGGAGAGGATGATACCGTAATCGGCATGGTATGTGTCAGTGACCCGCTCAAAGAGTCGGTATTGGTTGTAGCAGAACAAGGTTATGGCAAGCGTTCTGATATCGACGAATACCGGAAAACGAACCGGGGGGCCAAGGGCGTAAAGACCATCAACATAACCGACAAGACCGGCAACCTGG
>WBZT01002116.1_pt1 | contig 14051 bp, 12 predicted proteins | sample 5204241 | NCBI WGS metagenome assembly WBZT01 (sample SAMN12344358, study PRJNA552823) | activated sludge metagenome | biome: Activated sludge suspended growth; feature: Nitrification reactor; material: Wastewater; isolation source: activated sludge from nitrification reactor of wastewater... | reverse complement strand
CTGGGCGCCGCCGGCAGCGACGCGCCGGCCTGCCGCGGCGAAGCGCTCGGCGGCCTCCGCGCGCGAGAGGGCCTCGCCGTTCCAGTGCCGCTGCCCGGCGGCGTCGAGCGCGAACTCGATCTTGTCCGGCCGCAGCACGTTCGGTTGCGAGTCGGCGTGCGGCAGTTCGAGCTTCACGGCATGCGTGAGCAGCGGCGCGGTGACGATGAAGATCACCAGCAGCACCAGCATGACGTCGATCAGCGGCACCATGTTGATCTCGGCCATCGGCGCGGCGCCGGCGCGGCGGTCGAAGGAGGCGAAGGCCATCGCTGGCGTCCCGCGTCAGGCCGCGACCGGCGTCAGCGTGCGCACGGGGGCGCCTTCGCCGCCGTGCACCGCGGCGCCCGGCGCCTGGCCGAGCGTGAGGAAGCTGTGCAGCTCGAAGGCGAAGGCGTCGAGCCGCGCTCTCGCCACGCGGTGGCTGCGCACGAAGGCGTTGTAGGCGATGACCGCCGGGATCGCCACGGCCAGCCCGATGCCGGTCATGATCAGCGCCTCGCCCACCGGGCCGGCCACCTTGTCCAGCGTGCCGGCCCCGCTCATGCCGATGGCCACCAGCGCGTGGTACACGCCCCACACGGTGCCGAAGAGGCCGACGAAGGGCGCCGTCGCGCCGACGGTGGCCAGCAGCGTGAGGCCGCTCTCCTGGCGCGTGGTCTCCTCGTCGAGCACCTTCCTGATCGTGCGCGTGATGTATTCGCTCGCGCTGCCGGCCTCGGCCAGCCGCGTGCTGCCGTGGCGTGCGTGGTGCTGCTTGGCGTGCAGCGAATGTGCGCTGAGGTGCGAGAACGGGTCGCGCGCGCCATGCGTCGCGAGCTCGTGCTGCACCTCGTCGAGCGAGACCGCGTTCCAGAAGAAGTCGAGGAACGCGTCGCCGCGGCGGCGTCGCTGCCAGGCGGCAAACCCCTTGGCGGCGATCAGCACCCAGGAGGCGAGCGACATGAACAGCAACACGGCGAGCAGCGCGCGCCCGACCGCGTCGCTCTGCGCGAGCAGGTGGCCGAAGCCGAAGGCGGTGGCGGGAAGGGGGCTCGGATCCATGGCGGCAATCACTCCAGGACGTATTCGATGGGGGCGAGGACATCGAGCTCGACCGGTCGGCCGTTCTCGGTATGGGGCTCGAAGCGGGCATGACGCATCGCCCACAGGGCCTGCTCGTCGAGCCGCGCGTGGCCCGAAGTGCGCTCGACGCGCACCTGCTGCGGCAGGCCGCGCACGTCGACGAGCACGCGCAGCAGCACCGTGCCCGACTCCCTTGCGCGCCGCGACAGGCGTGGCACCTCCACCGGCGGCAGCGTCAGGTAGCGCACCGCGGAGGCGGAAACCGACTTGCGCGAAGGCGGCGGCGCTGGCGGCGCTGTCGGCGCCGCGGTGCTGGCCGCGGCGGCCGCCTGCGGCTCGGCCGCCATGTGGGCGGTGAGCGCGGCGGGCGGCGGGGCCTGGGGCTCGGCTGCTGCCGGTGCCGCGGCGGCGATGGGCGCCGTGGTCTCGGGGCCAGGCACGGGATGGCTGGGCATCGGCCGCGCCGCGCGCCGCGGGGGCGGCTGCAGCGGCGCGGGCCCGGAACGGGCAGGGACGGCCGTGGCCTCGGGTGCCGGCGGCGCGACCAGGTCGATCAACACCGGTGCCGCGTCGCGCACCGTGTCGCGAACCGCGTCGACCTGCAGCAGGCCGGCGAGCACAACGACATGAGCGAGCACGACGACGACGCCCAGCCGCCATGGCGCGCCCAACGTCGGATCACCGCTGCGGCCCAGAACGCGCGACCAGTCCACGTCGCCGTCTGGCGACGCGGGGTGTGCAGGTCTCATGACGATGGACGCAGCCGACATGGGGCGCTGGCGAAAACGGACAGCAGATCAACGATCTGCGCAACGCTAACACAAATGCGACTGATTCGCGATACTGACTTCCCGTGCTGTATGGCCTGATGCTGCCTTGCAGATATCGTCCTCGCGCCGATCGCGTGCGCGCAGCGGCACGCGGGCGGCTATACCGAGCGCATGATGCTGCTGCTGCTGCTGCTGCCGTCGTCGCCGCTGCCGCTGCCGCTGCCGCTGGCGCTGCCGCTGCCGCTGCCGCTGCCGCTGCCGCTGCCGCTGCCGCTGCCGCCCGCGGTGAGCAGGGCGACGCGAGGTGTCGACCTGTCGCTCATGCGCGGGTGCCGGCGTGCCGCCTTCAGATGACGGCGGGTTGGAGGTAGCGGATCGTGCCCGCGTCGGCGTCGATCTCGACCGCCAGCCCCACCGGCAGCGTGAACTGGCGGCGGATGTGCCCGAACGCGGCGCCGGCATAGACCGGGACGCCCAGCGCCGCGAAGTGGTCGTCGAAGATCTCGTCGAGCGTGAGGTTGCCGTAGTTGCCGTCGCCCGGCGTGCAGTTCGTGAAGGCACCGAGCACGACGCCGGCCAGCCGCTCGAGCGCGCCGGCCAGCCGCAACGTGGCGAGCGCGCGGTCGATGCGGTAGAGATGCTCGTTGACGTCTTCGAGAAAGAGCACCGCGCCGTCGAGCGGCGGCCAGTAGAGCGAGCCGGCGAGTGCGGCGAACACCGTCAGGTTGCCGCCGACGAGCGCGCCGCGTGCCCGCCCGCCGCGGATCGTGCGCGTGCGCCCGCTGCGCGGCACGATGGCGTCACCGTCGTCGGGCGGGTTGGCGAGCTGCATCGCGCTGGCGTCCATCACCGCACCGCGCCAGTGGCGCACGTTGAACTCGTTCCACTCGCTCACGCCCATCGGCGCATGAAAGGTCACCAGACCGGTGCGCGCGTTCACGGCGTTGAGCAGTGCCGTGAGGTCCGAGAAACCGGCGAGCACCTTCGGATGGCGCTGCACCAGCTCGTAGTCCACGCGCGTCAGCATGCGCGCGCCGCCCGAGCCGCCGGACATCGCCAGCAGGCCGTGCACCGAGGCGTCGGCGAACATCGCGTTGATGTCGGCTGCACGCTCGGCGTCGCTGCCGGCGAACTGGCCGCGCCGCGCGCGCAGGTGCGGCGCCTCGCGCACCTTGAAGCCGAGCGCCTGCAGCGACTCGATGGCGATCTCGTACGGCTCGCGCGGGTACACCGCACCCGAGGGCGCGACGAGGGCGATCGTGTCGCCCGGCTGCAGCCGGCGCGCGCGCAGCGGCGCCGGGCGCGCCGTGGGCGTGCGCGCTGCCGACGCCCCGGCGGCGCCCGGCCATGCCGCCGGCCACGAGGCGGCGACGGCGACGAAGCGGCGGCGCGAGGTCATGCCCTCGTCAGAGCACGCGCGGCAGTTCGCGGCGCACACGCTCGGGGTCGCCGTGGTTGAAGTGCCACCACTCGATCGCGATGCCCTGCCAGCCGCCGGCGGCCATCGCCCGGCGCAGCGTCTCGCGCTCGGCCACCTGCGCCGCCGTGAGCTCGCCGCGCGCGAGGAGCTCGGCCTCCAGCGCGGGATGCGAGCGCGGGCTCATCTCGTCGAAGCCGCTGCCCATGTCGACCTCGCGGCCCTGCGCGTCGAGCAGCGTCACGTCTGCCGCCATGCCGAAGCTGTGGATCGAGCCGCGATCGGGCGGCGCGAAGTAATGCGCCACCTCGGTGCCGGCAAAGTCGCGCCAGATCGCCTCCTGCACGCGCTGCGGCCGCAGCGCATCGAGCACGACGAGGCGCCGCGCGCTTGCGTGCGCGGCCAGCCAGCGCATCGACTGCGCGAGGCCGGCGGCGGCCTCGCGCCGCAGCCACGCGCAATCCAGGCCGTCGTACAGCACGCGGGCGGCGAAGTTGCCCGTGCCGGCGTAGCGCAGATCCACCGCGAGTCCGTCGATCGAGGCCAGGCGCACGAACGCGCCGCCCTCGGCGAGCGCCTCCACGCGCAGCGCGGCCGCCGTGTTCATCGGCGCAGTGCGGTGGCGCACAGCGTCGACACCCGCGTCGTGGCGCACCGGGGCCTCACGCCGCCTCCGACGGCCCCACGCCCTGCCGCCGGCTGCCACGCGGGCGCCAGGCGATGGCGTCGCGGCTCGGAGGCCGAAAGGCCATGCCGGATCACCCCGCGCCTGCCCCGGCGCGCGGCGGCGCGAAGCGCCGCTCGGGCCGTGGCGCGGACTCGTACAGCGGCAGCACCGCAGGCAGCCGGGCCTCGATGTCCTTGATGCGCGTCGGGCCCGCCGGGTGCGTGGACAGCCACTGTGGCGGCGCCCTGCCGTGCGTGGCGGCCTCCATCTTGCGCCACAGGCTCACGCCGGCGCGCGGGTCGTAGCCGGCGCGCGCCGCGAGCGCCAGCCCCAGCGCGTCGGCCTGCGACTCGTCGTCGCGGCTGAACTTCAGCGACAGCAGCTCGCTGCCGTACTGCGCCGCCATGTCGCCGAGCTGGCCCAGCCCGAGCAAGGCCGCGCCGCCGCGCAGCAGCAGTTGCGTGCCGGTGCCCTTGGCCAGGCGCTCGCGCGCATGCTCGAGCAGCGCATGGCCGATCTCGTGACCCATGACGACGGCCACCTCGTCGTCGCTGAGCTGCAGCTGCGACAGGATGCCGCTGAAGAACGCGATCTTGCCGCCGGGCATGCAGAACGCGTTGAGCTGCGGGCTGCCGAGCAGGTTGACCTCCCAGCGCCACTGGCGCGCGCGGCCGTTGCACTCGGCGGCAAGCGGGATCATGCGCTGCGCGATGTAGCGCAGCCGCTGCAGCTGCGCGTTTTCGGGCGCCGCCAGCGCGCGCTGGCCCCTGGCCTCGCGCAGCAGCGACAGGTACTGCTGCGCCGCGGAGTCCTCCACCGCGCGCGCCGGCACAAGGCGTGTCGCCGCCGAGCGCGTGCACTCGCTCATCGCCGCCTGCACCGCCGCCGGCAGGGACAACGCGGCGGCCGCCACGGCCGCGGTGAACGTGCGCCGCCCATGCCGCGTGCAAGCGCAGCCGCAGGCACCGTGGTGCGCAGGCCGTCGGGCGTTGTCGTTCATCGCGGGCTTCGGGTGGGGTGTCATTCTAGGAACCGGCCGCGCCGATCGGGTTCCTCGGCGCAGCTGCGCCGGCTGCGGCAGCGGCGCGCGCGCCCAGGTCGCGTCGCGCGCCGCGCGGCTGCGCTCGCGGCGCCACCTCAGTCGTCTGCCCGCGCGTTGCGTGGATCGACGTCGAGCGCACGCACGCTCGCGCGCAGCCACCACAGCATCGCCAGCGCGGGCAGCGCCGCCAGCGTGCTGGCAATGAAGAAGCTCGGCCAGCCGATGGTCTCGGCCAGCACGCCGGCCAGCGGGCCGACCCACACCCGCCCCACCGAGGCGAAGGCCGACAGCAGCGCATACTGCGTGGCGGTGAAGCGCTGGTTGCACAGGCTCATCAGGAAGGCGACGAAGGCCGCCGTCCCCATGCCGCCCGAGATGTTCTCGAACGCCACCACGGCGAGCAGCCCGCCGTCGACCGGCGTCGCCTGCGCCAGGCTCACGATGCCCCAGTCGAAGGCCGGAATCGTCACGCCCGCCAGCGTGCCCTTGCCCGCCGGCCCGAGCGTGGCCAGCCACCAGAAGCCGAGGTTGCTCACCATCTGCAGCACGCCGAAGACGAGCAGCGAGCGCCACAGGCCCAGGCGCAGCATCAGCGCGCCGCCCACCAGCGCGCCGGCAATCGTCAGCCACAGTCCGACCACCTTGTTGACGACGCCGACCTCGGCCAGCGAGTAGGCCATGCTCTTCAACAGGAAGGGCGTCATGAGCGCGCCGGCAAAGGCATCGCCGAGCTTGTAGAGCACGATGAAGACGAGGAACGCCGCGGCGCCGGGCTGGCGGAAATAGCTCGCGAGGCCGGCCAGCAGCGTCTCGAAGCGCGCGCGCCGGGCCGCCCACGCCGCCAGCGGCAGCGTGAAGCCGATGCCCAGCAGCAGCGCGGCCAGGTCGATCCAGCGCTGGCGCAACGCGTCGGGCAGCGCCGTCGACTCGAGTGCCGGGCCCACGAGGGCGGCCGCGATCGGATGGCCGTAGCGATCGGTGAGCCACACGCCCAGCGCCACCGCCGCCAGCACGGCGACGAAGCCGAGCACGTCGTGCCGCGCCACCGCCGTGGCCGGCCGCGCCGGCGGCGTTGCGATGCGCGGCAGCGCGAGGGCCGACAGCAGCGCCGTGGCCGCCATCAGCAGCGCCATCAGCCGGTAGACCTGGGGCCACTGCCAGCCGCCGCCTTGTGTCGGATCGGTCCAGATGAGCGCGATGCCGCCCGAGAGGATCATCGCCAGTCGGTAGCCCATCACGCCGAGCGAGGCGCCCAGGCCGCGCTCGTCGGCGGGCAGCAGTTCGGTGCGGTAGGCATCGACGACCACGTCCTGCGAGGCCGACAGGAACGCCACCCCGACCGCGAGCAGCGCAAAGGCGCGGATCGCCTCGCGCGGCGACGTGGCCGCCAGCGCGTACAGCGCCGCCGCCAGCGCAAGCTGCGTCAGCGCCAGCCAGCCGCGACGCCGCCCGAGCCACGGCAGCTCGAAGCGGTCCATCAGCGGCGCCCACAGGAACTTGAAGGTGTACGGCAGGCCGACCAGGCTCAGGAAGCCGATGGTCGCCAGGTCCAGCCCCTCGACCGTGAGCCAGGCCTGCATCGCCTGCCCGGTGAGCGCCAGCGGCAGCCCGGAGGCGAAACCGAGCACGCTGACGACGACGAGCCGCTGCAGCGCCCGGGGCCAGGCGGCGTGCGTCGCGGCGACTTCGGGGCGCGCGCCGGTCTCGGGAGTCGACGAAGCCAAGATCGGCGCATCGTAAACGGGCGCAGCGGCCGCAGCCGCAGCCGCAGCCGCAGCCGCAGCCGCAGCCGGCTGGGCTGGGCTGGGCTGGGCTGGGCTGGGCTGGGCGCCGCCGCGGCCTGCGTAAGCAGCACGCCGTCGTGCGCTCATGCCCTTGAATCGCCCGGCGGCGCACCCATTACGCTAGGCATGGGCGACATCCGTATCCATCTGGTCTGCACGCACTGCGGCGCCACCAACCGCGTGCCGGCGGCGCGCATCGACGACGAGCCGGTGTGCGGGCGCTGCGGCAAGGCGCTCGATCAGGCGCGGCCGATCGAGCTCGGCGACGCCGACTTCGACGCCGTCATCGGCGCCACGAAGCGCCCGGTGCTGGTCGATTTCTGGGCGCCGTGGTGCGGCCCGTGCCGGATGATGGCGCCCGCGTTCGAGCAGGCGGCGCGCCAGCTCGGCGCGCGGACCCTCTTCGTCAAGGTCAACAGCGACGACAGCCCGCAGCTCGCCGGCCGCTACGCGGTCCGCAGCATCCCGACGCTCGTGCGCATCGAGCGCGGTCGCGAAGCCGCGCGCAAGAGCGGCGCGCTGCCCGCGGGCGCGATCGTCGCCCTGGCCGGCGGCTGACGGGGCCGCTGCTGCGCGCGCCGCCGGCGCGCGGTGACGATGATGGCGGGCGCGACGAGATCCCAGCGCTGACGCAGCTCGACGGGCGCCGCCCGGCCGTCGCTTCCCGCCGGGCCGAGAGGGTGCGGCGATCGAATGCCCGCATCGGGACGCGCGGCAGCGCTGCCGCTCGGCCCCGCCTCGATCGCCCAATAATCGTCGTCCACGCCTGTTCCGGAGGTGCCGCCATGAAGACCATCGACCGAATCGCCCTGGCGCTGCTCGCCGCGCTGCTCGCCTTCGGCGCCACGGCGCAGGAGCCGGTGCTGCGCGAAGGCCAGGTCACCGAGCGCGCACTCGTCGACGCGCTGTCGCCGCCGGCCGCTGCAGCATCGGCGCCCGGCGGCGAGGAGCCGATGCGCATGAGGAGCTTCCGCCCGGCGGTGCGGCCGGCGGCGGTGGCCGGCGCCGCGGCAGCCGCCGGTGCGGCGGCCGCGCACGAAGGTCGCGCGTCGATCCTCGTCACCTTCGTCACCGACTCGGCCGAGCTGACTTCGCGCGCCAAGGCGGCGCTCGACGTGCTCGCCAACGCGATGCAGTCCGAGCGGCTGGCGAACACGCGCTTCACGATCGAGGGTCATGCCGACCCGCGTGGCGGCGACGACTACAACATGAAACTGTCCACCGCACGCGCCGAGGCGGTGCGCGAGTACCTGGTCACGCAGCGCGGGCTCGCCGCCGATCGGCTGGACGCCGTCGGCAAGGGTTCGAGCGAACTGCTGAACACGGCCAACGTCACCGCGCCCGAGAACCGCCGCGTGACCATCGTCTCGAAGGCGAACTGAGGTCGCACGCGCGGCCCGCACCGCCAGCTCCGCCCGCACCGCCCGCACCGCCCGCACCGCCAGCACCGCCGGCACCGCCGGCACCGCCGGCACCGCCCGTGTGCCGACCGCGGGAGTCGGGGCCGGACTCCAGCGCTTTTTCGGCGTGTGGCACAGCCGTGCGTGGCGCATGATGGGTGATGGCCTCGCTCGCGCAGTCACCGGCCAGGCAGCCGCCCTCGCCGGCCCATGCAGAGTCGCCGGCACGGACGCCGCCGCCTGCGCGCGCCGCGGCCGTGGCCTCCAAGGTCCTGCGGCGCCCGTACGCGCCGGGTCAGCTCCAGCTCGACCTGCAGCGCCGCCCTTGAGCCGGCGCGGCACAGAACGCGGCACAGCGCACGGCCGCTGCGCGCGGCACCACAATGGCTGCATCGCACCCAGCCTGCGCATGCTGCAATGATCTCGTTCGACGACTACCGGCGCCTCGACGGCGTGGCGATGGCCGAGGCGGTGCGCCGCGGCGAGCTGAGCGCAGCCGAACTGCTCGAGGCCGCGATCGCGCGCATCGAGGCCGCCAATCCGGCGCTCAACGCCGTCGTGCGCAAGCGCTACGAGCGCGCACGCGTCGAGGCGGCCCGCGTCGACGTCCGCGCGCCGCTGGCGGGCGTGCCCTTTCTCGTCAAGGACCTGCTCTCGACCGTCGAAGGCGAACCCACCGGCAGCGGCAACCGGCTGCTGCGCGACCTGGCGATGCCGGCCGACAGCGAACTCGTGCGCCGCTGGCGCGCCGCCGGGCTGGTGATCGCGGGCCGCACCAACACGCCCGAGTTCGGCCTCACGCCCACCACCGAACCGCTGCTGTACGGCGCAGCGCGCAACCCCTGGTCGCACGCGCATTCGCCCGGCGGCTCCTCGGGCGGCTCGGCGGCGGCGGTGGCCGCGGGCATGGTGCCGATCGGCAGCGGCGGCGACGGCGGCGGCTCGATCCGCATCCCGGCCTCGTGCTGCGGCCTGTTCGGCTTCAAGCCCAGCCGCGGCGCGATGCCCACCGGGCCGCTGTTCGGCGAGGTCTGGCACGGCTTCTCGATCGAGCACGCGCTCACGCGCACGGTGCGCGACAGCGCGGCCGTGCTCGACGCGACGATGGGCGCCGACGCGGGCGCGCCCTATGCCGCGCCGCCGCGCATGCGGCCCTTCGTCGAGGAGGTGCGCACCGAGCCGCAGGCGCTGCGCATCGCGTTCACGCACGAGCCGTTGTGGGGGCACGAGGTCCACCCCGATTGCGTCGAAGGCGTGCGTGCGAGCGCGCGGCTGCTCGAGTCGCTGGGCCACCACGTCGAGGAGGCGACGCCGGCGCACGATCGCCACGCCTGTGCGCTCGCCTACCTGACCATCATCGCCGCCGAGACGCGCGCCGAGATGCAGGCCGCGGCGCGTCTGGCCGGGCGGCCGCTGCACCGACGCGACTTCGAGCCCGCGACCTACAGCCTGGGCCTGCTCGGGCGCGCCTTCACGGCCTCGGCGTACGCGGCGGCGTCGAACACGCTGCAGCTCGCCGCGCGTGCGATGGCGCCCTTCTTCGAGCACTACGAAGTGCTGCTGACGCCGACGCTGGCCACGCCGCCCGCGCGCATCGGCGCCCTGCAGCCCTCGGTGCTCGAGCGGCGGCTGATGCGCCTGGTCAACGCACTGGACGCGAGCTGGCTGCTGGCCCGGCTGGACGTGGCCGGGCCGCTCGCGGCCAAGACCTTCGACTACATCCCGTACACGCCGCTGTTCAATGCCACCGGGCAGCCGGCGATGTCGGTGCCCTTGCACTGGAACGCGGCGGGCCTGCCGATCGGCATGCACTTCGTCTCGCGCCTGGGCGGCGAGGCGACGCTCTTTCGCCTCGCCGGACAGCTCGAACGGGCTCGGCCCTGGGCCGAGCGCAGGCCGCCCGGGGACTGATGGCCGAGCGCGCGCGCGCGTTCGACGCCAGCGGCGCTACGCCGCCGGCAGCCGCCCGCGGACGCTGCGCGCGTCGAAGGGCCCCGGATCGGCGATCAGCGCGCGCGCCGCGCCGACCTGGTCCCAGGTGTTCCACAGCAGCGCGCCGCGCACGCGCGCGCCTTCGAGGTAGTACACGACGCCTTCGCGGTACGGCGTCACCCACTGCTCGACCGTCTCGAGGCGCGCGTCGAGCGTGCCCACGGCCTCGTAGCCGAGGTCGAAAAGGTCCGAATAGAAGTAGGGCAGCTCGTCGTAGGGCGCGTCCTGGCCGGCCATGCAGCGCCCGGCGCGCTCGCCCATCGTGACGGCGGCGTTCTCGTGCTCGACGCGCAGGCGCCGGCCCAGCGCCGCGGCCGGAAACGACGCCACGTCGCCGGCGGCGTGGATGTCGGGGTCCGAGCTGCGCAGGTGGGCGTCGACGACGATGCCGTTGTCGACCTCGAGGCCGGCCGCCTGCGCGAGCTCGACGTTGGGCGTGATGCCCAGGCCCGCCACGACGGCGTCCGCCTGCAGCGTGCTGCCGTCGGACAGCTCGAGCGCAGCGCCGGCCACGCCGTTGACGGTGACGCCGGCGCGCACGTCGACGCCCTTTTCGCGGTAGTACGCGGTGACGGATTCGGCCAGCGCCTTCGGGTACGCGCGCGCGCCGATCGTGGCTTCGGGGAAGAGCATCGTCACGCGGCAGCCGTTCAGCGCCAGCGCCGCGGCGATCTCGCTGCCGATGAAGCCGCCGCCGATCACCGCCATGCGCGCACCGCTGCGCACCGAGCGGCGCAGCCGATGGTAGTCGTCGAGCGTGCGCAGGTAGACGATGTCCGCGCCGAAGGGCAGCCGGCGCGGCGTGCCGCCGGTGGCGATGAGCAGCTTGCCGTAGCGCCACGTGTCGCCGGCGTCGTCGCGCACGAGGTGCGCGGCGCGATCGATCGACAGCGCGCGGCGGCCCGGCTGCAGCGTGGCGCCGGCCTTCGCGATCGGGCGCCAGATGTCCTCTTCCTTGCCGTCCTTCCACAGCGCCTTGCTGAGCGGCGGGCGGTCGTAGGGCGGGTGCGCTTCGTCGCCGAGCAGCGCGATGCTCGCGCCGGCGGCGGCCTCGCGCAGCGCCACGGCCGCGGCCGAGCCGGCCATGCCGGCGCCGATGATCAGGTGGTCGAACCTGTGTTCCATGCTTTGCTCCTCGCGCTCTTGGTCTGCGCGGCAATGGTAGACACGCCGCTGCCGGGTCGGGCCGCGCGCCGCGCACGACCCTGCCGCGTGCGCTGGAACCGGTGTGCGCCTACGCCTGCAAAGCGCGCCGCACGTTGCCGCCGGCCGCGGCGAGCAGGGCGTCGGCGCCGCCCGCGTCCACGCCGCGGCGCAGCATGACGATGGCGGTCTTCACGCGCTGGCCGCAGGCGTCGAGCGCGGCGCGCGCGGCCGCCTCGTCGCTGCCGCTGGCCAGGACGGTCAGCGCGAGCGCGCGCCGCACGAGCTTGGCGTTGGTCGCGCGCAGGTCGACCATCAGGTGGCCGTAGGTCTTGTTCAGGCGCACCATCACGCTGCTGCTGAAGGTGTTGAGCGCGATCTTCTGCGCCGTGCCGGCCTTCAGCCGCGTGCTGCCCGAGATGACCTCGGGCCCGGTGTCGAGCACGATGGCGATCTCGGCTGCGCTGGCGAGGAGCGTGCCGGCGTTGTTGGTGACGGCGATGGTCAGTGCGCCCGCCGCGCGCGCGGCTTCGGCCGCGCCGAGCACGTAGCGCGTGCTGCCCGAGGCGGCCACCGCCAGCACCACGTCGTCGCGCCCGGGCGCGAGTGCGGCCAGGTCGGCCGCGCCCCGTGCGGCGTCGTCCTCGGCGCCTTCGACGGCGACGAACATCGCGCCTGCGCCGCCGGCCAGCAGCGCCGGCGCGCGCTCGCGCGGCCAAGAGAAGGTGGGCAGCAGCTCGACGCTGTCGAGCACGCCCAGGCGGCCGCTGGTGCCGGCGCCCACGTACACGAGGCGCCCGCCGACTTCGAGCCTCGGCACCGCGGCGTCGACCGCGCGCGCCAGCGCGGCGCCGGCGCGCGCCACCGCGGCCGCAGCCTCGGCCTGGTCGGCGACGAAGGCCTGCACCAGCGCCGGCGTGTCGTAGCGGTCGAGGTCGGCGTGCGCGGGGTGCGGCTGTTCGGTGCCGGGTGGCTGCATGGCGGGCGGGGTTCGAAGCGGGGTCGGGAGGAGATCATGACGGCATCGGCGCAAGGCCGGTGGCGATCGGTGCGCGCTGCGTGCGTGCCCCGCGCGCGAGCGGCATCGGATCAGCGCCGCAGGCGCACGCGGCGCCAGTCGCTGGCCAGACCCGTGCCGCTCACCGCCGCCACCGCGACCACCTCCGCGCCGGCGGCGTCGAGCAGCGTCTCGCCGGGGCCGGCCACCGAGAAGTGCCAGGCGCCGGCGACGCGGCGCCACACGGCCCAGCGTGCCGGGGCGGCGCCGCGCGGCTGCACGCGCACTGCATCGCGGGCCGCGCCGTCCGGCGCGAGCTCGGGCGCGGCCGGCGCGGCCTCGCCCAGCCACGGCGTGGCCGGCGGCAGCGCGGCCTCGGCGTAGGGACCGAACTGCAGCAGCGTGGCCACGCGGTCGCGGTCCTGCATCAGCGCCGACATGCTGAAGTGGATGTGGCCCGAGGCGGCGGCGCGCGAGCGCACGAGCGCGATCTGGTCGAGCACTTCGCGCGCCGGCCAGCTGCGCGCCGTGACGCGCTCGGTGGGCGCGGCGCGCACGCTGCTCGTGTACAGACCCGGCCACAGGTGCCGCTGCTTGCGGTTGCCGGCGATCCAGCCGTCGAGCAGCTGCGCGAAGCCCTGGCCCTCGCGCTCGATCGGCCAGTACAGCTGCGGCGCGAGGTAGTCGAGCCAGCCTTCGTCGAACCAGCGCTCGACGTCGGCGAAGAGCTTGTCGTACTGGCTGAAGCCGCTCACGCCCGCGGGCCGCCGGTCGGGGCGGCCGAGGCCGAACGGGCTGATGCCCAGGCGCACCAGCGGGCGCAGCGTGCGCACCGTGCGATGCAGCGCCTGCACCATGGCGTCGACGTTGGCGCGGCGCCAGTCGTCGCGCGCCAGCAGCCCGCCGGCGTGCGTGTAGCGCGCGTAGCTCGCCGCGTCGGGAAACGGCTGGTCGACGCCGTCGACGCTGATGGGATAGGGATAGAAGTAGTCGTCGATGTGCACGCCGTCGATGTCGTAGCGGCGCAGCACGTCGGCGACGACGGCCAGCGTGTGCGCCTGCGCGGCCGGCTCGCCGGGGTCCATCCACAGCTGCTCGCCGTAGCGCTTGACGGCCTCGGGCTCGCGCAGCGCGAAGTGCGGTGCCGCCAGCGGCGAGCGGGCCGTCGAGTGGCGCGCGCGGTACGGGTTGAACCAGGCGTGCAGCTCGAGGCCGCGGCGGTGCGCCTCGGCGATCCAGAACGCCAGCGGATCCCATGGCGGATCGGGCGCGCGGCCCTGCGCGCCGGTGAGGTATTCGCTCCACGGCTCGAGCGTCGACGGGTAGATCGCGTCGCCCGCCGGGCGCACCTGCAGGATGAGCGCGTTCAGGCCGAGCGTGCGTGCGCGCTCGATGATGGCCAGCGCCTCGGCGCGCTGCGCCTCGGGTGCGAGGCCGGGGCGGCTGGGCCAGTCGATGCGGCTCACCGTGGCCACCCAGGCAGCGCGGAATTCGCGCGGCGCGGGCGGCGGGGTGTCGACGGCGGCAGCCGACGTCGGCGCTCCCTGTGCACGCGCCTGGGCCCGGGCGCGCGCGCCCAGGCTCGCGGCGCCGAGCGCCGCCAGGCGGCTCAGGCAGGCGCGTCGCTTCACGTGCCGGGGCGCCGGGGCGCCGACGCCGCCGAGGCGCCCGGTGGCGGCCGCAGGCGGCGCCGGGCGCTGCCGGCACGAGGCGCGTCGCTGCGATGGCCAGGCCG
>WBZT01002115.1_pt1 | contig 14055 bp, 12 predicted proteins | sample 5204241 | NCBI WGS metagenome assembly WBZT01 (sample SAMN12344358, study PRJNA552823) | activated sludge metagenome | biome: Activated sludge suspended growth; feature: Nitrification reactor; material: Wastewater; isolation source: activated sludge from nitrification reactor of wastewater... | reverse complement strand
TGGAACTTGCCCTTGTGAACCTGAATTTCGCAGGTTGTTGTTGGAACGTTCCTCAGATGCTCGCAAAGCGTCGCCGCCAGCTCGGTGCGTGGCAATCGCGGCAACCACGCCACTGTCGCGCAGATCTCGGCCACCTCAGCCGCGCTGAACGCGTGACCGCAGCGCACCCAACGCTTCGCTTCGATCACTTCCATCGCTGTCCCCACGACTCAAGCGGCAACTGTTGCGCGACGAGTATTCGCTCAGAAGCCGACGCGAAAGTTTAGCCCCGCGGCAACCAATCGGCCTCGGCAGACGTTGAAGCGGTGGCCCCGCCAGGACACTTACAGTCGCCCCAAAGACTCACGAACCTCGGCTCGCCCGCTGATCTTCGATCATGGAGGAGGCTGACCAAGCCAGGAGCGTTGGGCAAACGGTCATGCCTTGGTCAGACATAGCCATGACCGTTGCCCCTTCCTTGCCGGGCGCCTTCCGGCTTGCACGCCGGAATCGCTCGCCGGGCACGGGGCCGGCTCTGTGAATTCCCCCTCTCGCCCCCCGAACGCGCTCCCGCAAGCGGGCGAGAGGCGGTTCGTGAGCGCTGGCGCGACTTTCATACTAAAGGCCCGACCGTGGTACTCTGCACGCGCCGCTGCGGGCACTGCCAGCTCCGCCGGGTTTTTTGTCAATCGAGCGAGATTTGTGACCATGGAGTGTGCACCCAAACTTCCCGACAGCGCGCGCCGGGTCGCCGATTTATTGCGCCGGATCGGCCACCAGCAGCCGGTCGTCGTGCTGCCGGCGACGGGCAGAACTTCCGCTGAAGCCGCCGCCGGTCTCGGCTGCAGCGTCGGTGAAATCGCCAAGTCGATTATCTTCCGCCGGCTTGCCGACGACGTCGCGGTGATGGTCATCGCCAGCGGCGCCCAGCGCGTCGACGAGCACAAGGTCGCGGCGCTGGTCGGGCCACTCGGCAAGGCCGACGCCCGTTTCGTGCGCGATCATACCGGTTACGCGATCGGCGGCGTGTGCCCGATCGGCCATCTCCGGCAGACGATCGTCCTCGTCGATCAGGAGTTGCTGCGCTTCGCCAGTATCTGGGCCGCTGCCGGGCATCCGCACGCCGTCTTCAAGCTCACCCCACACGAGCTGGTCGACATGACCGCAGGGCAGGTGGCCGACGTGGCGCTGCGCGCGCCGGAAAGCAGCACCGCAGTGCCGCTGGATCGCGCTGGGTGAGTACGGGAAACGGGCCTGGCCCGCGGGCGGCAACAGAACGGAAGCTCTGATGGACCAGGCCACGCACCACAAGATCGTCTCCTTCATCTGGGGCATCGCCGACGACGTGCTGCGCGATCTGTTCAAGCGCGGCAAGTACCCCGACGTGATCCTGCCGATGTGCGTCATCCGGCGCCTGGACGCGGTGCTCGAGCCGACCAAGCAGGCCGTGCTCGCCACCCGCAGGATGCTCGACGACGCCGGCATCAGCGAGCAGCAGGCCGCGCTCAAGGACGCCGCCGGCCAGGCCTTCTACAACGCTTCGCGCTTCACTCTGCGCGATCTGCGGTCGCGCGGCAGCCAGCAGCAGCTCCTGGCCGACTTCGAGGACTACCTCAACGGCTTTTCGCCGAACGTCCAGGACATCCTCGAGAACTTCAAATTCCGCAACCAGCTCCCGACGCTGTCGCGCTCCGACTCGCTCGGCACGCTGATCCACAAGTTCCTCGACCCCGAGATCGACCTCTCGCCGAGCGGCATCGACAACCACGCGATGGGCACCGTGTTCGAGGAACTGGTGCGCAAGTTCAACGAGGAGAACAACGAAGAAGCCGGCGAGCACTGGACGCCGCGCGATGCTGTGCGCCTGATGGCCAACCTCGTCTTCCGGCCGCTCGCGGAGCAGCTCAAATCCGGCACCTACCTGCTCTACGACTGCGCCTGCGGTACCGGCGGCATGCTCACCGTCGCCGAGGAAACGCTGACGGCGATTGCCGAGCAGAGCCAGCAGGAGGTGCGCAGCGTGCTCTACGGGCAGGAGATCAACCCCGAAACCTACGCCGTCTGCAAGGCGGACATGCTGCTCAAGGGCGAAGGCGAAAACGCCGAGCACATCGTCGGCGGCGCCGAATGGTCCACGCTGGCGCACGACGCCTTCCCGGCGCAGGAGTTCGACTTCATGCTCGCCAACCCGCCCTACGGCAAGAGCTGGAAGAAGGATCTCGAAGCGCTGGGCGGCAAGGACGGCATGCGTGACCCGCGCTTCCGGGTGATGCACCAGGGCGAGGAACTGTCGCTCGTCACCCGCTCCAGCGACGGGCAGATGCTCTTCCTGGCCAACATGGCGGCGAAGATGAACCACCGGTCGGCGCTCGGCAGCCGCATCGCCGAGGTGCACAACGGCAGTTCGCTGTTCACCGGCGACGCCGGGCAGGGCGAGAGCAACATCCGCCGCTGGCTGATCGAGAGCGACTACCTCGAGGCGATCATCGCCCTGCCGCTCAACCTCTTCTACAACACCGGCATCGCCACCTACGTCTGGGTGCTGAGCAACCGCAAGCCGGCACACCGCCAGGGCCAGGTGCAGCTCATCGACGCCAGCCAGTGGTTCAGGCCGCTGCGCAAGAACCTCGGCAAGAAGAACTGCGAGCTGTCGCCCGCCGACATCGAGCGCATCAGCCGCACCTTCATCGATTTCCAGCCGACGCCCGAGTCGAAGATCTTCGCCAACGCGGCTTTCGGCTACTTCAAGGTCACCGTCGAACGTCCGCTGCGCCTGCACAGCCAGCTCACGCCGAAGGCCATCGAGTCGCTGCGCTTCACCGCCGGCGACGAGGATCTCCGCGCCGCGCTCTTTGACGAATTTGGCGACGCGCTGTTCACCCGTTTCGCCAGCCTGGCGGCCCAGGTCGCCGCCCGCCTCGACGACTGGCGCGGCGACGAAGCCGACGCCGACGACGAGGAAGACAGCGGCAGCGCCCCGAGGGGCCTGCCCGAGCGCAAAAAGAAGAAGCTGCTCGACGCGAAGACCTGGGAGCGCGACCGCCGCCTGGTCGAAGCCGCCGCGGCCCTGCGCGCAACGCTCGGCGAGCAGGTCTGGGAAGACCACAACGACTTTCGTGCGCGTGTCGATGCCGCGCTGAAAAAGGCCGGCATCAGGCTCGCCGCCGCCGACCTCAAGCAGATCCTCAAAGCCGTCAGCTTCCGCGTCGACCGCGCGCCGCCGGTGATCGCCCGGGTGCACCGGCCCGGCAAGCTCAAGGCCGATCCGCTGCGCGGCCTGTTCGCGGCCACCGTGGAGGGCAAGCCGGCGATCGTCGAATACGAACCTGACGCCGACCTGCGTGACACCGAACAGGTGCCGCTGCTCGAAGAAGGCGGCCTCGAGGCCTTCATCCGCCGCGAGGTGCTGCCGTACACACCCGACGCGTGGATCAGGGCCGACGCCACCAGAATCGGCTACGAGATCAGCTTCACGCGCCACTTCTACCAGCCGCAGCCGCTGCGCACGCTGGCGGAGATCAGCGCCGACATCGTCGCCATCGAGAAGGAGGCCGAGGGCTTGCTCGATGGCTTGCTGATCGGAGGAACACGCGCCTGAAAAACGTCGACCAGCGGCCCGGCCGCGGCGCTGCCCCTCAGGCGCCAACCATCCCTGCGCCGGCTGATTGCCGGCGAACTGAAGCTGGAATCCTCCCAGCCCGCGCAGGTCGGGCGGATGGAGCTGGCGACCAGACCGCTCGCACGCGCGGGGGAACAGGCATGAGCGACGACGACGCCCTGCAGGCGATCCGCATCCTCGCGAGTAGCCTGCGGGATCTACAGCGGCAGGCGGCGCAGCAATACCTGCCGGTTGTCGAGGACATCCTGCGCACCCGCTGCCGCGATGCCCAGCACATAGAGCATACGCTGGATCACCTGCTCGACTTCTGTGCTGACGAACACGTGCTGCGACTGTACAAGGATCTCTGTCGTTACTATTGGGACATCGACCCGGCTGCCGTCGCCTACCATGTCAACGCCTATCGCGAACGCTGGGACAGCGATGTACAGGAAGGCCAACCGTGATCGCCGACCTCAAGCCGTATGCGGAGTACAAGGAGTCGGGGCTGCCGTGGCTCGGTAAGGTGCCGGGGCATTGGGATGTTCGCAAGCCGAGACAAGTCGGTTCGCTACTCAAGGGCGTCGGCGGTACGAAGGAAGATGCATTGCCGAGTGGTGTACCATGCGTCCGGTACGGCGAGCTCTATACGACACATACCTATTTCGTTCGGCAGCCGAAGACGTTCATCCACCCGAAACGCGCCGCGAACTACACGCCTCTTCACTACGGCGATGTCCTGTTCGCTGCCTCGGGCGAAACCCTGGAGGATATTGGCAAATCGGCAGTCAGTCTTATTGACGGGACGGCGGTCTGCGGAGGCGATGTCATCATCCTGCGACCGACTATTCCCGTGCACGCCCCGTTTCTTGGCTATGTGATGGACTGTCGTCCTTCAGCAAATCAAAAGGCGACCATGGGGCGCGGGACAACGGTCAAGCACATCTATCCCGATGAGCTTAAGCATCTTCTCTTTCCGCTTCCGCCTGTACCCGAGCAGGAGGCGATTGCGCGCTTTCTGGACTGGGCGAACGGGCGGTTGGAGCGGACGATCCGGGCGAAGCGGAAGGTGATCGCGCTGCTGGGCGAGCAGAAGCAGGCCATCATCCACCGCGCCGTCACCCGCGGCATCGACCCCTCCGTCCCCCTCAAGCCCTCCGGCATTCCCTGGCTCGGCGATATTCCGAGCCATTGGGCGCTGAAGCGGTTCAAGTTTCTTGCGATGATTAACAGCGGGCAAGTTGATCCACGGCGGACCGAGTACCGCGATCTCGTTCTGATAGCACCGAACCACATTCAGAGCGGTAGCGGGCGATTGCTCCGACAGGAAACCGCAGATGAGCAGGGAGCAGACAGCGGCAAATACCTCGTAAGTCGAGGACAAGTCATCTACAGCAAGATTCGCCCAAACCTCCGCAAAGCGACGATCGCGCCATGCGACTGCTTGTGCAGTGCAGACATGTACCCGATAGCGCCGACAACGGGGGAAGTATCGACTGACTACCTCTTGTTTCTTCTGCTTTCGCAGCCGTTCACCAGATTTGCAGTCGACACATCGATGCGTGTCGCGATGCCGAAGGTGAATCGTGAGGCGCTCGCCAACTGCCTGATGTGGTATCCAAGCCGGCAAGAACAGGAGCAGATCCTTGAGTTCATGGTTCGCGAGGGCACACCACTCGAAAGCGCCATTTCACGCCTCGAACGCGAAATCGAACTCCTCCGCGAATACCGTACCCGCCTTGTCGCCGACGTGGTGACCGGCAAGCTCGATGTGCGCGAGGCAGCCGCACGTCTGCCCGACGAGGCCGCGCCTGAAGTGAGCGACGACGACAGCGACCTCGGCGCAGAGGCTGATTCCGCCGACGAGCAGTCGACCGCATGAGCACCGACACCAGCGAAAAAGGCCTCGAAACCCTGATCATGCGCCACCTGACCGGCAGCGACGGGCTGGCGGTCCCGGCGGCGCGCGGCGGCGTTGCCGAGACGCCCGCTCCCTACGGCAGCGCGGGCTACTTCGCCGGGAGCGCGAAGGACTACGATCGTGCGCACGCGCTCGACGTGCCGCAGCTCTTCGCCTTCCTGCACGGCACGCAGCCCGAGGCGTTCAGGAAGCTGGCGATGGCCAACGCCGGCGACGCGGCGGACATCAACCGGCTGAAGTTCCTCGCCCGGCTGTCGGCCGAGATCGGCAAACGCGGCGTCATCGATGTGCTGCGCCAGGGCGTCGCGCACGGGCCGCTGCACTTCGACCTGTTCTACGGCACGCCGTCGCCAGGCAACGCGCGCGCCGCGGCGCTGCATGCGCGCAACCGCTTCTCGCTGACGCGCCAGCTTGCCTACAGCAGCGACGAAACGCGCCGCGCGCTCGATCTGGTGCTGTTCATCAACGGCCTGCCGATCGCCACCTTCGAGCTGAAGAACCGCCTGACCCGGCAGAGCGTGGCCGACGCCGTGGCGCAGTACCAGCGCGACCGCGACCCGCGCGAGCGGTTGTTCGAGTTCGGCCGCTGCGTGGTGCACTTCGCCGTCGATGATTGCGAGGTGCGGATGTGCACCGAGCTGTGCGGCAAGGGTTCGTGGTTCCTGCCCTTCAACCGGGGTTACAACGACGGTGCGGGCAACCCGCCCAACCCGCTCGGGCTGAAGACCGATTACCTCTGGAAAGAGGTGCTGACGCCGCCGGGGCTGACCGACATCCTCGAAAACTACGCCCAGATCGTCGTCGACAAGGACGCGCGCACGGGTCGCCGGCAGCGCCGGCAGGTGTGGCCGCGCTACCACCAGCTCGAGGTGGTGCGCAAAGCACTGGCCGAGGTCCGCGAGCACGGAGTCGGCCAGCGCATCCTGATCCAGCACTCGGCGGGCAGCGGCAAGTCGAACTCGATCGCCTGGCTGGCGCACCAGCTCATCGGCCTCAGGCAAGAAGGGAAGGAGATATTCGACTCGGTGATCGTCGTCACCGACCGGCGCCTCCTCGACGACCAGATTCAGAAGACGATCAAGGGCTTCATGCAGGTCAGCGCGACGGTCGGCCACGCCGAGCGCTCGGGCGAGCTGCGCCGCTTCATCGACGAGGGCAGGAAGATCATCGTCTCGACGGTGCAGAAGTTCCCCTTCATCCTCGACGAGCTGGCGCTCGCTGCCGGCAGGCACTTTGCGATCATCATCGACGAGGCGCACTCGAGCCAGGGCGGCAAGACCTCGGCGGCGATGAGTCAGGCGCTGGCCGAGAGCACACCGGGAGCTGCCGGCGTTGCGGGCGGCAGCGGCGAGGGCGACGACGCCGCGGACCCCGAGGACACGGTCAACGCGGCGCTCGAAAAGCGCATGGCCGAGCGCAAGATGCTGCGCAATGCGAGCTATTTCGCGTTCACCGCAACGCCGAAGAACCGGACACTCGAGCTGTTCGGCGAGGCGCTGCCGCCCGACGCCGCGGGCAAGGTCAGGCACCGGCCCTTTCACGCCTACACCCTGAAGCAGGCGGTCGAGGAGGGTTTCGTCCTCGACGTGCTCAAGGCCTACACGCCGGTGGCCAGCTACTACCGGCTGATCCGCAAGACCGACGACGACCCGGAGTTCGACACCCGCAAGGCGCAGAAGAAGCTGCGGCGGTATGTCGAGGGCCACGAGCACGCCATCCGGCTGAAGGCCGAGATCATGGTCGATCATTTCCACGAGCAGGTGATCGCCGCCGGCAAGATCGGCGGCCAGGCGCGGGCGATGGTGGTGACCAGCGGCGTCGAACGCGCGATCCAGTACTTCCACGCCTTCAGGGACTACCTCGCTGAGCGCAAGAGCCCGTACCAGGCGATCGTCGCCTTCTCGGGTGAGCACGACTACGGCGGCGCCAGGGTCAGCGAGGCGGCGCTCAACGGCTTCGCCAGCGGCGACATCGCCGGCAAGATCCAGGGCCACCCGTATCGCTTCCTGATCTGCGCCGACAAGTTCCAGACCGGCTACGACGAGCCGCTGCTGCACACGATGTACGTGGACAAGCCGCTGGCGGGAATCAAGGCGGTGCAGACGCTGTTGCGCCTCAACCGGGCGCATCCGCAGAAGCACGACTGTTTCGTGCTCGACTTCCAGAACAACAGTGAGACGATCACTCGCGCTTTCCAGGACTACTTCCGCACGACGCTGCTGGCCGAGGAAAGCGACCCGAACAAGCTGCACGACCTCAAACGCGAGCTCGACGGGGCGCAGGTCTATGCCGCCGAACAGGTGCAGCAGGTGGTGGCGCGCTTCCTCGCCGGCGCCGCCCGCGACCAGCTCGACGCAGTGCTCGATGCCTGCGTCACGGTCTACAGCGAGACGCTCGACGAGGACGGGCAGGTCGCTTTCAAGAGCCAGGCCAGGGCGTTCTGTCGCAGCTACGGCTTCCTCTCCGCGCTGCTTCCCTACCACAACGCCGGCTGGGAGAAGCTGTCGATCTTCCTCAACCTGCTGACGCCCAAGCTGCCGGCGCCGAAGGAAGAAGACCTGGCGCGGGGCATCCTCGAAGCGATCGACATGGACAGCTATCGCCTCGAGAAGCGAGCGGTGCACCAGATCGCGCTGGCCGACGAGGACAGCGCGATCGGGCCGCTGCCGAGCGCAGCCGGGGGGCGCCCGCCGGAGCCCGAGCTGGATCGTCTGTCGAACATCCTCAAAACCTTCAACGAGCAGTTCGCGACGCTGTTCGCGGACAGCGACCGCGTCGCCCGCCGCATCCGCGAAGACATCGCGCCGCGCGTGGCTGCCGATACGGCGTACCGCAACGCGCGCGAGAACACGCCCCATACCGCCCGCCTGGCCCACGACCAGGCGCTGAACCGCCTGATGCAGGTGCTGCTCAGGGACGACACACAGGTCTACAAGCAGTTCGTCGAAAACGAGGCCTTCCGCCGGTCGGTCGGCGACCTGGTGTTCGCGCTCACCAGTGAGGGCTGAGCGCCGTCGGCGGCTCGCGCAACCCCCCAGACTCGCTGGTGCATAGTCCACAAGTGGCCTGGACTGGGCGAAAAGCCTTGACTGAAGAGCCGCGTGAACAATGCCGCAAGAGTCCTGCAAATCCCGCCGCCGGGAGAACCGGAAATGTCCGCCGCCGGCCTGCGGACGTTTTTGAATATCGCTCGCGACTGGCGACTGAGGAACGTTCAAAAAACAACCTGCGGAATTAGATCATCTGGCTGCGGAGATTCAGTGCGGCAATGATCTTGAAAGATGATTTTAGGCCATTTCCAGCAATGAACATACCGGCAAAAAAGGGTGCGCGCTCCCTCCCCTTCAAGGGGAGGGCTGGGGAGGGGATGGGATGGGGTTACGAGGCACTGAAAGGAGATCCGTCCCTTTGCCCCATCCCCCTCCCAGCCTCCCCCTTGAAGGGGGAGGAGTTTCTTTGGCAACAATGTCCCCTTATTGAAATTCCGGAATATCCCTTTGTGGAACATAAATTTCGCAGATTATTTTTGGAACGTTCCTGAGCGTCGAAGAGCAATGGGTGCTGCTCGGTGCCCCCGCACGCTCGACCTTTTTCAAGTGGAAGTCGGTGCCGGCCGAAGCACGCCTGAGCAGGGACACGCTGAAACGGCTGTCCTACCTTCCGGGCATCTACAAGGCGCTGCAGATCCTGCTGCCGGAGCCGGCGAGGGCCGACGGCTGGCTACGCAAGCCGAACCAGGCGTCGGTTTTCGGCGGCCGCAGTGCCCTCGAACGTATGCTCGGCGGCAACGTCGGCGACCTGCTGGCGGTGCGGCAGTATCTCGACGCCATGCGCGGCGGCTGGGCTTGACGGCGTCGGCGTACGCGACCGTTCGCCTGAACTGGAATCCCGCCTACCGCGTGATTCCCAGCCGCTCCCCGGCGGTCAACGCTTTCGACCGCGCCGCCTCGCGCCAGGGGACAGTGCCTGGCCGCATTCACCCCCAGGCTGCTGAACAACTGCGCGCAGGCCGCGTATCTCGCATATTGCTGGAACGGCAAGACGATCGACGGCGTGCGCGCATTTTCCTGGCTCGCCTGAGCGGTGAACGGCGGGCTTTTCCGCTGCGCGACGCAACCGGCCGGGGTGTATGATGACTTGCCGTCCCGCGCGGGCGGATTCTTCTTGAAGACGATTTTTCACAGGGTGACGCCATGTCCAAGACATTTGTTTCGCAGGTTGTTCAGAAATCCCGGTTGTTCCTGATGGCCCTGATCGCGGCTCTGGTCGCTTCGGCCAGCGCCATCGCGGCGGACCGCGCCGCGCTCGAGCGTGACGCGCGCAATGCCTATCAGAAACTGACGTCCAGAGTCGCTGCGGCGCGGTCGTTGTCGCGCGACGCGGTGGCCGTCCTCGTCTTTCCGACGATCACCAAGGCCGGCCTGGTCGTCGGCGGGCAGTACGGCGACGGCGTGCTCTTCAGGAACAATCAAGTAGCCGGCTATTACAACACCTCTGGCGCGTCGTGGGGAATGCAGGCCGGCGCACAGCAATACGGCTATGCGATGTTCTTCATGAACCCGCAATCGCTCAGCGCTCTGACCGAGCGAGAGGGCTTCGAAGTGGGCGTGGGCCCCTCCGTGGTGCTGGTGGACCAGGGCATGGGCAAGTCGCTGACGACGATGAATGCCAAGGAAGACATCTACGCCTTCATCTTCAGCCAGAAGGGGCTGATGGCGGGTATTGGCATTCAGGGTAACAAGATCACGCGCCTGAGCGACTGATCAGGGCCGTGGCCGGCCAAGCCTGATCGTCTCCGAGCGAGTGCCCGGCGCAGCGCGCCGGCTGCGCTGCGAGCACTCGCTCAGTGGCTGGTGTCGTTCTCGAGGGACGGGAATTGCGCCGCGTAGCGCGTGATCCACTCGAGGGCGGCGCTGTCACCGTCGAGCAGCCGCCCTTCGCGGCGCAGGACTTCGTCACGATAGCGCTCGATGAGCCGGACTTGCGCCACCATACGGGCGGCAAAAGGATCGTTCAGTTCCATCGCTGGCGATCAAAGTCGCCTGAGCGACTCAGGAACGTCCCCTCACCCGCTGGCGGGAGAGGGAAGGGGGTTGGGGGGTGAGGGAAAGAAGCATGGTTTTCATCATTCGGGGTCTCTGCCCTGGCCATGAGCGTTAGCTGCGCTTTGCGCGGGTACGAGTGGTTCAAGCAAACGTCGTGCCGAAGCGCGAAACCAATCCTGAATCAATGGCTTGGCAGATGATCCCGGTTGCCGGCAAAGCGCACTGTAAGAACCGCCGACAGTCAGCCGCAAGCACGGGCAAGTGCCGGCAGCGCTGCGCAGCGCTCCAAGGGGCCGCCGGCGGCGGTGCTATAATCGCGCCTCCCTTTTCGGTGTTCCTCCGATGCTCATCACCCGTCGTCTCGAGTTCGACGCTGGCCACCGCATTCCCGACCACCGCAGTCAATGCCGCCACCTGCACGGTCATCGCTACGCGCTCGAGATCACGCTCGCCGGCGACATCATCCGCCAGGACGGCGACCCGGCCAACGGCATGGTGATGGATTTTTCGCAGGTCAAGGCGCTGGCGCTGGCGCATCTGGTCGACGCCTGGGATCATGCCTTCCTGGCCTATGCCGGCGACCAGCCGGTGGTGAGTTTTCTGGCGTCGCTGCCGGAGCACAAGACGGTGTTGCTCGATTGTGTGCCGACCGCCGAAAATCTGGCGCGCAAGGCCTTCGCGATCCTGGACGCGGTGTATCGCGATACCTACGGTAATCACCTGCGTCTCGAACGTTTGCGCCTCTACGAAACGCCCAATTGCTGGGCTGAGGCGCTGCGCGAGTAGCTGGTCGAGCGCGGCGCATGCAAACCGGCCCGGCGCACCGGCCCGCCGGCCGGCAAAGGGACATCAACGCTCACTATCGCCTGCTCGACGCCGGAGATACGGCGCTGACCATCGAATTCGGCGATCGTGTCGACCGGCGCCTGCTGGCAGCGGTCGCCGCCGCCGACCAGGCGCTGACGCAGGCGGTGGCCAGCGGGCAACTGCCGGGTATCGTCGAGACGGTGCCGACCTTTCGTTCGCTGACGGTGATCTATGATCCTCTGCTGTGCACGCGCGCCGAGCTCGAACCGCTGATCCGCTCGGCGCTGCGCGGGTCGGTTGCGACGAGTGCGCGGCGTGGGCGGCGGTGGCAACTGCCGGTGTGCTACGGCGACCAGATCGCTGCCTGCGGGCCGGATCTCGAGGATCTGGCGGAGGCCTGCGGGCTGTCGCCGGCCGAGGTCGTTCGTCTGCATGCGAGCGGTGTTTACGACGTCTACCTGCTCGGTTTCCTGCCCGGCTTTGCGTTCATGGGCGAGCTGCCGCAGGTGCTCACGCGTCCGCGGCGCAGCGAGCCGCGCCTGCGCGTGCCGGCGGGCAGCGTCGCCACGGCGGGAACGTTGACCGCAATCTATCCGTGGGAAAGTCCCGGCGGCTGGCATCTGATCGGCGCGTGTCCGGTGCCGCTGTTTTCGGCCGCCTGGCCGCAGGCGGCCCTGCTGTTGCCCGGCGACCGCGTCGGCCTGCGTCCGGTCGACGCTGCCGAGTATCAGGCGCTGCGCGAGGAAATCGCGGCAATGCGCGCGGCGCCGCAGCCGCCGCTGACTTTTCTTTGCCACGACGAGGAGCCGCGCTGAACGCCCGGCTCGAAGTGGTCAACCCCGGCGCCCTGGCCTCGCTTCAGGATCTCGGCCGGACCGGCTGGCGCACGGTCGGCGTGCCGCGCTCCGGCGCGCTCGAACCGGGCTGGCTACGCCTGGCCAATGCCTTGCTCGGCAACGAGGAGAATGCGCCGGCGATCGAATTCCTGGCCGGCGGCCTGGTGGTTCGCGCGCTGGAATCGCCGGCAAGGATTGCGCTTGCCGGTCATTTTTCGGCAGAGCTGAGCGGCGCCGATGGGCAGCGTCGCGTCGACTCCTGGCGCAGCGTCACCCTGGCGTCTGGCGAGACCTTGCGCTGTGGAGCCTTGTCGGCAGGCCGCGTCGGCTACCTCGCGCTCGCCGGGATCAGCGTGCGGCGCCAGCTCGGCAGCGCCTCGACCTATCCCCGCGCCGGTCTCGGCGGCCTCGACGGCCGCCTGCTGGCGGCCGGTGCCTGTCTGCCGGCAGCCGCCACCAGCCCAGGCGGCGAGACGATGCTGGCGCACCCGCCGACGCTCGACGCGACGCCGATTCGGGTCGTGCTCGGGCCGCAGGACGATTACTTTGCCGCCGAGTCGATCGCCGATTTCCTGAGCGAAGCTTACCGGATTTCGCCGGCCGCCGATCGCATGGGCATGCGTCTCGACGGTCCGCTGCTCCGCCATCGCCCGGAAAAGGGCGCCGAGATCGTCTCCGACGCCACCGTTCCGGGTTCGATTCAGGTGCCCGGCCAGGGCCAGCCGATCGTGCTGCTCGCCGATGGCCAGACCGCCGGCGGCTATCCGAAAATCGCCACGGTGATCTCGGCCGATCTGCCGCGTCTGGCGGTCAGCGCACCGGGCCAGAGCGTTCGCTTTACGGCGGTTTCGGTGGCCGTTGCCGAGCGCGCAGCGCGGGCACGCGAGGCCGCGCTGCGCGCGCTGATCAGCGCTATCGGGCCGCTGGCCGAAGCCGACACGCTCGACCTGCGGGCGATCTACGCCGCCAATCTGATCAGTGGCATCGTCGATGCCACGGCGCTCGACGAGCCACCCGCGTCGCCGACGAAAGGGACAGGGGAGAAGCGATGACGCGCCGGCTCAATCTCAACGCCGATCTTGGCGAGAGCTTCGGCGCCTGGCAGATGGGCAGCGACGCCGAACTGTTGCGCATCATCGGGGCAGCCAACATCGCCTGTGGCTTTCACGCCGGCGATCCGCTGGTCATGCGCCAGACGGTCCGCCAGGCGCTCGCGGCCGGCGTCAGCCTCGGCGCGCACCCGTCGTTTCCCGACCTGCAGGGCTTCGGCCGACGGGTGATGCAACTGCCGGCGGCCGAGCTGGAAGCGCTGCTGATCTACCAGATCGGCGCCCTGGCCGGCATCGCGCAGGCCGAAGGCGGGCGGCTGACGCACGTCAAGCCACACGGCGCGCTGAACAACCTGGCCTGTGTGGACGCGGCGCTGGCGAACAGCGTCGTGGCCGCCATTCGCAGCCTCGATCCCTCGTTGATCCTGCTCGCGCCGGCGCTGTCGGAGCTGGCTCTGGCCGGCGCGGCGGCGGGGTTGCGGGTGGCCGCCGAGATCTTTGCCGACCGCGCCTACACCGAGCTTGGCCGCCTGGTGCCGCGTAACCAGCCGGGCGCGGTTCTGCACGGCGCTGACGAATGCGTTGCCCACGTGCTGCGCATGCTCGAGGCAGGTGGCATCGTCAGCCGCGGTGGACAGGTCATCCGGACCGAGTTTCACAGCATCTGCGTGCATGGCGATGGGCCGCACGCGGTGGCCGCGGCGACCGCCGTTCGCGCCGGGTTGCTGGGCGCCGGCGTCAGTCTAGGGGCGCTGCCGGAAGTGCTCATGCCGCCGGCTGCTTCCGAGGCGTAGCCGGCGGTGCTCTGGCAGCCGGACCC
>WBZT01001963.1_pt1 | contig 14055 bp, 16 predicted proteins | sample 5204241 | NCBI WGS metagenome assembly WBZT01 (sample SAMN12344358, study PRJNA552823) | activated sludge metagenome | biome: Activated sludge suspended growth; feature: Nitrification reactor; material: Wastewater; isolation source: activated sludge from nitrification reactor of wastewater... | reverse complement strand
GGACGACGGCAACTGGCTAGGGCGAGCCAAACCAGGATTCAAGTTGGTTGCCGTAAACCGGTCATCCGGCGGAGACCTGAGAGGAAAATTTCGTCGGCGTCGCCAACGGCCGCTTCTGCCCGATAGTACCCGTTGAGCGCTGCTTCCGCAAACCGGACGTAGGCGAGTTGCGAGCATTCGCCACGACCGTCAGCGACGGCCGAACTCCTGCTCGATAAGCGGCTGACTGAAGGTCTCTCTACTATGAAAGCCCCGCCAGCGACTCAGGAACCTGCCCTCACCCGCGTGCGGGATAACGGTCGGGGGGCGAGATGGGGAATTCGCGGAGTACGCTCCGTGCTCCGCGAGCGATTCCGGCGTGCAAGCCGGAATGCTCCCTGCAAGGGAGGGGAACGGTCATGGCTTTCATTGTTCGGGGTGGCCTGACAAAGCCATGACCGTTCGGTAGGCTTCATTTCGACGATTTGAAGCTTCATCTCGGCGATATCCGCTTCGCTGCCGGCGAGATGAAGCCTCATTCGGGCGATGTCCCGCTGGGTTCTGGCCTGTTGAAGCTTCGACCTGGCGAGACGAAGCGTGCCGCCGTTGCCTTGACGCTTCATCCCGGCACCGGGAAATCGCCTGCTGCCGACTTGCAGTCGCCCTCCGGCGATTGCCGGCTTCGTCCTGCCGACGCCAGGCCGCGTGCCGGCGCGGCCAAGCCCGCAGCAACTCGGCGCGGTCGAACTTTCGGCCAACCGGCGCGACCGCGGTCACGAAATTGCTCGCACCGGCCGCGCAGGAGCCACCTTTGTCCTGCATGCTCGGAGCCGTCCAGTTCTTGAGGAGAGCTCCCCGGTTGGACACGGCGAGATACTGCCGAGGAAACTCCTGCGGGGTCAAGGAGCGCGGGCTTGAGGGGAGCCTCTCCTCGTTGTAGCGGCGTCGCCAGCTTTCGATGGTGACGCGGTCCTTGACGCGCAAGCAGAAGCACTCGACGCTCAGGCATTCGTCGCGCAGGGTGCCGTTGAAGCGCTCGCGGGTTCCTTTCGGCCACGGTTTCCCGGGCTCGATCCGGGCGGTTCTGATTTCGTTGTCGCTGATCCGATGCGGCAAGGCGAGGCTGAGGGACTCGGGACGATGAAGCAGCGTCGATGGAGCGGTGCCTCGCTCTGGCTGACCAGGCGGGCGAGCACTTCGAGCGCGCGCGCCGAGCGGATGGCGCCTGCCACTTCGATCGCCCAGGCTTCGCGCGGGAACTCGTCGACCCCCGAGAGGCCCTTCACGCTCTGACCGCCGGTGGTGGTGTCGAAAACGAAGTCCTAGGCTCGGACGTGATGGGGACTTATCGTTAGAGAATCGGGTGCTCAGGACGAGCGAAGCTCTGGTGCTTTGATGCCATGAGGGAGCCCCTTGTCGGGATCACTGTAGCCGCCGCCGCATCGGTCGTCAGTAGCCGATCAACCCTGGCGTTGGCGCCTCGGCGGCGGCCTTGGGCGATGGCTCGAGCGGCAGGATGCTGCGGCTCGTCGGTCTTGCCGAGATCGGCCACAGCGAGCATTGGTGGCTGGTCGAGGCGCCGCACCGAGGAATGACCGCTGCCGGTTAACTGAATGACGGCTGACGACCTGGAGCCGACAGCCTGCGGCGAGGAAAGCAGAGGTTCAACGTCTGAGCTGAGCCGCGCACGGCGGCCTTAGCGCGTCGGCTGGAGCGAAGGGTGGCTTTCATTCCTTGTATTCGAGTACAGTAGTTGAAACCTCTCTCGGAACCTGACAATGCTGGAAAGCCCGCTTCAATATTGCAAGCCCAACGTACACAGACGACGGAGCGACACCAGACGAATAATACTCGTCTGAAAATGTCATTCCTCCTCTACGGCTTGTTTCTTTCACAGCGATGGCGCCTGGATTTTCATTGAAATCACGTTTATACCTCCATTCGCCGGCCTGGCTTGGTGTCACCTGCTCTGGAAATTCTTTCAATACCGATTCTATTAAATCAAATCTCAGATGCGGACAAAGCTGGCAACTATGCAAACTTAGTTCGATCTCGTGACGTATACGAGTTTTATCAAATGCAAAAATGACGGTTCGGTCAAGCATTCCAGATTTAGCATATTGCCCATAGCCAAACCAACTCGCCCATTCATTCCAATCCATGCCCGCTTTTCTACAGCCCCAAATATTCAAACGCTTTTCATCAATTCCGAAACAGTATTCGTTTGGACGATACGCTGCCTTTCGCGCATTGGCGCAATACACAAAATCAAAAACATCATTCCATTGACGCTCTTCACCATCCACATACACTGACCTATTGCGCATGCCTTTCAGGTTATTGATCAATTCAAACGCATCCGCTATTTTTTGCTTAGGCCAACAAGCCATGTACCACTGTTTTTTCGCTCTTGTGCATTCTCCATTTATTGGGGCACTTCTCATGGCTTTCATTGCCATCCCAAAATTCGCGGCCGAGGATTCCGCGAATTCAATTGTCACACCGCTGGCCGGGATATCATAAGACACCGAGACTGATTGACTCGCTTCCATGGCCACAATATTGGAACCACAGTCAGGACAGAATTTCGCGCTTGCCGTAAAACCTGCTCCGCAACTTGGGCATTTTACGTCTTTAGTATTCGAAGCGATAAAACGCTTGACATCAGATATGATTAAGTTCAGCTGATCCTGTGAAAGTCTTACCTGTTTGGCAAAACTCAAGATATAACTCTTTTCGTTTGCATGGATACTGCCATCAATCAAAGCGACATAAATAATATGTTCTAGGTTCTTAATTTGATCGGACCAAGCACCTATGACTTCAGGCGAGAAGTTCTCACCCTCCACCATTTTGTAGGCCTTGTTCAATTCTGTCTTTCGAGCGCCTATTGTCGTTTGAATAAGATCAATAGCATCCGACTCCTTTGGTGATAAGGCATTGTCGGATCTCGCCAATCCAATGACATTCATTAGATAGCGAACTTTTTGCTCATTATCTAGCACCACAACGCCCCCTTTGTTTCGATTCGTTAGACAACATTCTTCGCTCTCTTCTGATGTACAACGTATTGCTCCGCAGGAACCAAGAGATCGTCGAAGGCAACACCCCGTTTAGACTCCTCCTTTGCATATCTAATAACTGGCAGCACCCATGGGTACGACTTCAAATCACCAAACATGGCATAGGCATCTTGGTCGAATTCTAAAATGGGCTGAACTGGCACCGATGGCAGACTGGGTACGATTGACATTAGCTCGTGCGGTACCGAGTGCGCTTCGCTAAGGTCTACTATGACGAATTTGGACAAAGAGGCGAGCGTCTTGATTGTCTCAGTTAACGTTCTACTGGCAGGCTTATCGAAATCAAAGAGGAGCGGAATGTATCCAGCATGCCTTATAGTACGCCGAACCTCTTCTAAAACCGTCATCCGAACATCAGTAAAACGACCAAGTATTAAGACTGCTTTGGATGTTAAGGTATCGATTGCGTCTCGAATCTCATGATTATTTATAATGAGATACATAAACTGGGCGAGGCGGATGTTGTCTACGATAAGATCTGGTTCGTCTGATTTCGTGATCCGGAGATTGATCTGGCTTGCGTCTTGGAGATCAGAGTTCCAAACCGAAATTCCGTAGACATTGCTGTTGGAAAGGTCGGCATTGCGCAAAATCGAATCAGCAACTACCGAAAACTCAAGATTTGTATTCGAAACATTGGCGTTGGACAGATTGGTATTTCTCAGTTGACAGCCAGACAAGTTCGCACCCGTAAAATCGCAGCCGGAAAGATCCATTCCAGATAAGTCATGTCCAGAGAGATCACACTCTTTTAGGACTGCGCCCCGCAACTTCATCCCTTTTATATTGTGTGCCCTGAGATAAGACCTTGAAAGATTCGCTCCCGAAAAGTCGTAGTCATCAAAGGTATGATCGTGAGTTGCTCCAAAAACTAATCGCGCGTTGGAAGTTCTTAGTAAACGAAGGTCGAGTTCAGACAGGTCTGGATAGACTTCTGGATTTCTATTCCTCCATTCGTTCCATGTATCCCGGCGAGTGACAAGAAGTTTCTGATGCTCTGGATGTGCCATGGCGCTCGGGAGTGCAGTTATGCTTTCTAAATTTGTTATCGGGAGACAGTTTTGCTGCATAACTCTGGCGCCTGCTCCCTAACACGGCGTCGCTAGGAATACTGCAAGCCTTACCGTACCAGGCATCGCGCCGTATGCATGGGGATTCTATACAGTATAAAAATCGTGAAAAGCCGCACTTCCCAGGCTAGGTCGATAGCATACACCCAGACTGCTTCAATGGCTGCTCCGGGCAGACTTTTTCACGGTCCCTTCCCGGCCGATGGTACCCGTTAAACGCTGCTTCCACAAACCGCACGTAGGCGAGTTGCAAGTATCCGCCACGACCGCCAGCGACGGCCCAACTGCTGCCCGATAAGCGACTGAACTGAAGGTCTCTTTACTATGAAAGTCGCTCCAGCGACTCAGGAACCTCCCCTCGCCGGTTTGCGGGAGAGGTGTCGGGGGGCCAAAAAGGTGGGGAGTTCGCGGAGTACGCTCCCTGCTCAGCGAGCGATTCTGCCGTGCAAGCCGGAATGCGCCCGGCAAGCGAGGGCAACCGTCATGGCTTTCATCATTCGGGGTGTCTGATAAAGCCATGACCGTTTGGCAAACACCCAGGCCCGGACCCATCCAGATCACCCCTGCGGGGAGCCAGCGGCCGGCAGAGTCAGCACGGCCCGCAAGCCGCCAAGCCGGGAATTTGCCAGTTCTATCGCGCCACCATAGAGCTGCGCCAGATCGTAGACGATCGCCAAACCCAATCCCGACCCGGGTACTTCTTCGTCGGTACGCACCCCACGGCGGAGCACGGCCTCACGGTAATCCGCCGCCAGACCCCGACCGTCATCGTCGATGGTCACGACAAGCCATCCCCCCTCACTCCTGGCAGCGATCTCAACCCGGCTCGTTGCCCATTTGCAGGCGTTATCAATGAGGTTACCGAGCAGTTCCTGCAGATCCTGAGTCTCGCCCCGGAAGACCAGATTTTCCGGCAGCGGCGCCACCACCAGGTCGAGTTCGCGACCGGCATGGATGCGGCGCATCGTTCGCACGAGACCGTCGACGACCGGTGCCAGTACCGTGCGCACGCCCGGCAGGCGGAACGCCGCAGCAGCCTGCGCTCGGGTCAGATGGTAATCGATCTGCTTCCTGGCCACGTCGACCTGTTCGATGACCCTCCGCGAAAAATCGTCGTTGCGCGCCTCGGCCGCGTTGGCGAGTACGCTCAGCGGTGTCTTCAGCGCATGCGCCAGATTTCCCGCCTGCGTGCGCGCACGCGCCAGCACTTCCGCGTTCTGGGTCAGAACCGCGTTGAAATCCTCGATCAGCGGACGCACTTCGGTCGGGTACTCACCGGCCAGCGTTTGCGTCTCACCCCGCCGCACGCGTGCCAGCGCCTCGCGCAGCTTGCCGAATGGTGCCAGCCCGATGAGCACTTGCACCAGCGCCGCCGCGACGAGGCCTGAGCTCAGCACGCCAAGCGCCAACCAGAGCATGCCGTTGAAGTTCGCCACCGGTTCATCCATTTTGCGCTCGTCGGCTGCAGCAATCAGCCGAAATACACGTTGCTGCCCCTGCGGCGCTTCATCGATGCGCACGCTGCGCTCGACGAGCCCGAGCGCCTCCCCGGCAGGGCCAGTGATCCGATGCTGATGCAGTTCGCCGTCGGCAGGGGAATCGCCGGGTGCAGCGAGGACGAAATCCCACAGGGATCGCGACCGCAGCAGGCCGCTTCCCATCGGATCTCCCCCCGCCCTGGCCCCGATCTCGTCGACCTGCCAGTAACACCCCGAGTAGGGCCGGCTCAAGCGAGGATCGCTGAGCGGCAGTGTCAGCACGGGTCGCCCCTGGGCATCCAGCGCGAGGTTGGCCGCCAACTGGTCGAGGTGGGTGACGAGTTCGGCATGGAACTGGGCGGCGACATGCTGGCGGAAAAGGCTCCCTAGACCCCAGCCAGTGACGAGGACTGATGCCACGATCCAGAACAGCGTACCGACCAGCAAGCGAATTCGCAGCGAGCCACGAAGGTCGCCGTGTAGCGAGGTATCGGCGGGGTTGTTGCTCACCGGGGTGCACCAAGACGGTAGCCCAGGCCGCGCACGGTTTCGATCAGGCCGGCCGGAAGCTTCTTGCGCAGGCGGCCAATGAAGACTTCGACGGTATTCGAATCGCGGTCGAAATCCTGCGCGTAGATGTGTTCGACCAGAGCGCTGCGCGAGACGACCTGATCGCGGTGATGCATGAGGTAGGCGAGCACCCGGTATTCATGACTGGTCAGCACCACCGCCTGTCCGTCGACCGTCGCACGGCTATTGCGCGTATCGAGCGTCAGTGGTCCGCAACGCAGTTCAGCACTGGCATGGCCGCCGGCACGCCGGATCAGCGCCCGCAGCCGGGCCAGCAGTTCTTCCATGTGGAACGGCTTGGTCAGGTAGTCATCGGCTCCGGCATCGATGCCGGCCACCTTCTCGTTCCATCCATCGCGCGCGGTCAGGATGAGCACGGGCATCGTGCGGCCGCCGGCACGCCAGCGGCGAAGCACGGTGAGACCGTCGATGCACGGCAGGCCGAGATCGAGAACGACGGCGTCGCAAGGTTCGCAATCACCCTGATGATGGGCATCGACGCCATTATCGACCGCATCCACGGCATATCCGGCCGCGACCAGCGCTTCCACGAGCTGCGCACGCAGCGTCGGCTCATCCTCGACGACCAGGATTCGCATCAGTCCTCTTTCCCCTGGCGCAGGCGCCGCTCCTTGCTGTCGATAACTCTTCCGTCGCGGGCGTCGACCTTCAGCTTCACCAGCGAACCGGCGCTGCGCAGCAACTTGAGTTCGTAGATCCATCGTTCGCGTGCTGAGCCATCGCCCTGCTCACGTTCCAGCTCGACATCGAGCACCTGTCCCGGATAGTCACGCTCGACGCGCTCGAGAACCGTCCGCAGCGGGAGGATTTGCCCGGATTCGAGCGCCTGCCTCGCGCGATCGTGGCTATCGTCGGCAAGACCGGCGCCGGGGCCGAGCACGAGCCATGCCGCGCACAGCCCTGGCCATGCCAACCGACCGATCCGCTTCCGATTCAGCAATCGCTCCCGCCACACCTCAAGTCTCCCCGTCTGCCAGCGCCCGCTGTCGGGCAGGGCCTGTTTATAGCCCGGCAAAGCTGAACGCCAGATGAACGCCGGATTCACTTTCCGTTCAGTGGCCAAGCTGCAAGGTTGCGCCCTGTCACCCACAGCGCAGCGATGCGCAGGAGAAACTCATGGACGCAAACAGGCCTCACCTCACTGCCCGCCTCCTTGCCGCAATGCTCGTGCTGGCGCTGCCGGGCGCTGCCGCTGCGGGCCCGCGGGAAGCTCAGATCGAAGGCTACGCCAGTGCGGCGAGGGCGGCAAATCCGGCCTTCTCCGGATTTGCCGCGGAGCGCGGCAAGGCTTTGCACACCCGGGTTTTTGCCGGCGCCAAGCCCGACACCACGGCGTGCACCGCGTGCCACGGAAACGATCCGCGCAGCGGCGGACGCACACCGGCGGGCAAGGCCATCGACCCGATGGCGCTGTCAGCAGCGCCGGCGCGCTACACCGACCCGGCGAAGGTCGAGAAGTGGTTCAAGCGAAATTGCAACGAAGTGCTCGGTCGCGAATGCACACCGCAGGAAAAGGGCGACTGGCTGAGTTTCATGTTCGGACAGTAAGCCATCCCATCCCGCCCAAACGGTCATGGCTTGGTCAGGCGCCCCGGATAATGAAAGCCATGACCGTTCCCCTCACCCCGACCCCTCTCCCGCAAGCGGGCGAGGGGAGGTTCGTGAGTCGCTGGCGCGACTCTTATGCTAAGGAGATTTTCATGCAAGCACTTTCGCCGATCCCCACCGATCCCTCTCACCTTTCCAAACTCTCGAGACCGATCGCGCTGTGCCTGCTCGCGCTGGGCTTTTCGGCGCTGATCCTCGGTCGTGCGCAGGCAGGCGGAGGCCATTACTATCCGCCAGTTGCCGACCCCTTGGTGCAGGAGGAGTGCGCTAGCTGCCACATCGCGTTTCCCCCCGCGATGCTCCCGGCTGCCTCCTGGATACGCATGATGGCCGATCTGAAAAACCATTTCGGCGACGACGCATCGCTCGAACCGGCGGTGTCAGCGGTCGTCACTGCCTATCTCGTCAAGAACGCCGGCGATGCCGGTGGCCGTGCCTACAGCGAAAAGCTGCTGCGCGGGCTTCCACCGGGCGCCAGCCCCCTGCGCATCACTGAACTCCCGAAATGGGTCCGCGAGCACCGTAAGGTGCCGGACCGGGAGTGGAAGCACAAGGAGGTCCGTACCAAGGCGAATTGCGCCGCCTGCCATGTCGATGCTGCCCGGGGCTACTACGAAGACTGAGGCCAGATCGAAAGGATCGAACGCGAAGACGGTAGCCGGGCGAAAGACAGTGAGAATTTCACCTCACCCGCTTGCAGCAAGCGGCATTGCCGCGACGACCTCCCGACCACTACCGCGCCCCGCTGACGCGGACACTCAACGCCTGGAAAAGCAGGAGAAGCTCCATGAAAACGCTGATCGCCGTGCTGGCAGCCGTCGTCACCCTCGTCTGGGGCCTCGACGCACTCTCCGGGAGCAGCCCCGCCGGCACCCACCCGCTCTGGATTGCCCGTCAGGAAGCGCTCTATCTCAGCGGCCTGCTCTCGATCGCGCTGCTGTCGCTCGCCATGCTGCTGGCGACACGTCCGGCCTGGCTGGAATCGCCGCTCGGTGGCATGGATCGCATCTATCGCACGCACAAATGGGCCGGCATCCTCGGCATCGCCTTCGCCGCGATGCACTGGCTGGTCGAAATGAGTGACGATGTGCTGAAAGCATCGATCGGGCGCGCCGGACGACTACCGAAAGAAAAATTCTCAGGCCTTTTCGAGGCCATGCGCGATCTGGCGGAGGACCTGGGCGAGTGGGCCCTCTACGTCATCCTGGCCATGCTGGTGATCACGCTGTGGAAGAAGTTCCCGTACCGCGCATGGCGCTATCTCCACCGCGCCATGCCGGTGCTGTACCTGACGCTGGCCTTCCATGCCGCGATGCTTGCCCCACGCGACTACTGGACCCAGCCGGCTGGTGGGCTGCTCGCCGTACTCCTCGCCATCGGCATCTACGGTGGCCTGCGCTCGCTGCTCGGCAGCATCGGGGGCAAACGCACGTTTGCCGGCGAGGTCGTCGCAGTACGCTCCAATGCTGTCGATGTCACCAGCGTCCGCTGCCAGCTCGGCAACGGCTGGCGGGGGCATCGCCCCGGCCAGTTCGCCTTCGTCACCTTCGACGAGCGCGAGGGCCCACACCCCTTCACGATCGCCAGCGCCGACCATGGCGATGGGATCGTCAACTTCGAGATCAAGGCGCTCGGTGATTACACCCGACGTCTGCCGACAGCCGTGCAGGCGGGGCAAGCGGTCCGTGTCGAGGGCCCGTACGGACGTTTCGACATGGCCCGCTGCAACGCGCAGGATCGGCAGATCTGGATCGCCGGCGGCGTCGGCATCACCCCCTTCCTCGCCTGGCTCGAATCACTGCAGCAGGACCCAGGCAAGACGCTGATCGCCGACCTGCACTATTGCACTCGCGACGCCTCGCGCGACGCCTTCGTTCCCCGCCTGCAGGGGCTTTGCGCTCCTCTGGCCCACATCCGCCTGTATGTACATGACACCCGCCAAGGCGACACCCTGAAGGCCGATGCGCTCGATATCCGCAGGCGTGCGGAGGTCTGGTTCTGCGGGCCCGCCGGGCTCGCGGCGGCCCTGCGTAATGGCCTGCAGGCCATGGGCCACAAAGTTCGCTTCCACCAGGAAGCTTTCGAAATGCGTTGAAACCCGAACTCCGGCCGATCGGCGTCCAGCGCCGCAGGGCCGGCCACATCCCCCCGAAAGGAGATCGCAGCAATGAATCAGAAGCATTTTATGGCGCTCGGTAGTGCCCTCTTCATGACCCTGTCTGGCGGTGCCATCGCCGCCAGCAGCCATGGCCACGAAGTGCAGCACAGCACAAGTGCCGTGTCGCCGCCAGTCAACGCCGGCAAGAAACTGGCAACCGACGTTCCCTTACGACAGGCCGTGGCCAACATCCGTCAGGCCATGGCCGGGTCGCTGCACGACATCCATGCGAACAAGCTATCGCAGAAGGCTTACGCCGCGCTGGCGAAGAAGGTCGAGGACGAGGTCGCTTACATGGTCGCCAATTGCCGGCTCGACAAGGAGGCCGACGAACAACTGCACTTCATCATCGCCGATTTGCTCGATGGTGCCGGGCGCATGGCTGGCAAAGTGAAATCCGCCAAACCCCAGGACGGCGCCGTTCGCGTCATCGGCGCGCTCGACAAGTATGCAGCGTTGTTCGACGATAGCCGCCTCTAAGGTATCCCACCCGGTTCCCCGAATTCGATCCAACGCCTTCGTGAGCGGCAGTTGCCAGCACAGCCACGCAGATTTTCCACAGTTGGCCAGCGGCGCCGCAGCAAACAGCCATCTACTGCGTTGCCAGGGTTCCATGGGCACCCCGATCGGCGGTTTGCAGGCGCAAACCGGACATCCTTCCCTGTTGGGGCGAGATCGGGAATTCGCGGAGCCTGCTCCGCGCCCAGCGAGCGATTCCGGCGTGCAAGCCGGAATGCTCCCGGCAGGGGAGGTGCATGGTCATGGCTTTGATCATCCGGGGTGCCTGACACAGCCATGACCGTTTGACGGCCGGTAGTGGGGTCGAAAACGAAGTCCCAGGCCCGGAGGTGATGGGGACTTATCGTTAAGCCTGGAAACCTCTGTTGATGACACGAGAACCCTTCGACACGCCCGCTGCGCGGGCTGCTCAGGGCGAACGGAAGCTAACCCGTTGGGTGATCCGAAAAAATTCCGTTCGTGCTGAGCCTGTCGAAGCAGGAACGGAATTTTCTCCCGCCAACCGAGTTTTCCAGGTTAAAGAATCGGGTGGCCACGACGAGCGAAGCCCTGGCGCTTGATGCCATGAGGGAGCAGCTTCTGGGGTTCGATCTGGCCGCCGCCGCATCGCTCGTCAGTAGCCGATCAACTCGGGCCTTGCCGATTCGGCGGCGGCCTTGGGCCATGGTTCGAGCGGCAGGACGCTGCGGCTCGTCGGTCTTGCCGAGACTGACCACAGCGAGCAGGGGTGGCTTCTCGAGGCGCCGCAGCGAGGAAAATGACCGCTGCCGATTGACTGAATGACGGCTGACGACCCTTAGCGGTCTGATGACTTTTTGATAGGTGATGGCACCTTTCCGATCCTCAAGTAGCCGTTAGCGCATCGTTGTCACCTCGGACAGTGAAGACGTCCACTGGTGTCTAGAGAAGCCATGGGCGATTCAGAATGAGCGGTTGCCGTTTTTGCTGGACAACGGAATTTGGCTCGCCATTGCCCCCGATGAACTGCACGCTATTGATCGCTATCTAGCTTGACATATCCTATCCCCCTGGATAGGATATGTGCCGTGAGTACGCACACCTCCCACCCGGAAATCGTCAAGCGCCTGAAAAGGGCTGAAGGCCACCTCAGGAGCATCGTCACCATGCTCGAAGACGGCCGTAATTGCCTGGAAATCGCCCAGCAACTGCAGGCCGTTGAAAGTGCGGTCGGCAGTGCCAAGAAGACCCTTGTGCACGACCACATCGATCACTGCCTTGAACAAGCCGTGCGCAGCAACCCACAGAACACGGACGAAATCCTCCGTGAGTTCAAAGGCATCACCAAATACCTGTAAAGGACCTCGATGACCAGTTTTTCTGCCCTGCTAGCGCAAGGCACTGCCAATGCTTGGCTATTTATTCCAAGCGCGATCCTTCTCGGTGGCCTGCACGGCCTCGAGCCGGGCCACTCCAAGACCATGATGGCTGCCTTTATCGTGGCTATTCGTGGCACGGTGGCACAAGCCGTTCTGCTCGGGATATCGGCGACGATTTCCCATACGGCCGTGGTGTGGGTGATCGCACTTGGCGGGATGTACTTCGGTCAACAATGGGATGCGGAAACCAGTGAACCCTATCTTCAGGTCGCATCGGCAGCGTTGATTATCGGCGTCGCTCTGTGGATGATGTGGCGAACCTGGCGGCAAGGGCAATTTGTCGATCAGGGCCATGAGCATGAGCACGACCATCATCATGACGATACCAAGCGAATCGACACTGGCCACGGTTTAGTGCGGTTGGAAGTGTTCGAGGACGGTGTGCCGCCGCACTTCCGGTTGTTCCGTGAAAGCGTACATGGACACACTTGGACGGCCGATCAGGTGAGGATCGAGACCGAACGACCGGACGGTAGCATTCAGAAATTCAGTTTCGTGCAGCGCGATGGCTTTGTGGAATCCGAGCAGGAGATTCCCGAACCGCACGAATTTGTCGCCCGTCTGTGCCTTGGTCATGAGCACCACAGCCACGATTACGACGTGGAGTTCGTTGAGCACGATCACCATCACCACGCCATCAAGGACTACGAAGGACTGGACGTGTCGGCTCCCGGGTACCAGGATCCACACGAATTGGCGCACGCCAACGACATTCGCCGTCGCTTCGCAAACCGGGACGTGACCACCGGGCAGATCATCATGTTCGGCCTCACCGGCGGGCTGATTCCTTGTCCAGCCTCGATCACCGTGTTGTTACTGTGCTTGCAACTAAAGGAGATCACCCTCGGTGCAACTTTGGTGCTGTGCTTCAGCATCGGGTTGGCTTTGACCATGGTGCTTTCAGGCGCGCTGGCGGCCTTGAGCGTGAGGCACGTTTCCAAGCGTTGGAGCGGTTTCGGCGAGTTTGCGCGGAAAGCACCGTATTTCTCTGGTGCTCTCATCATGCTCGTTGGGATCTATCTCGGCTATCAAGGGCTGCACGCCCTAGCCTGAAAGCTCGCAAACCCTTTGGAACGAATGACCCGCTTCGAGCCCGAGCATGGGTTTGCGTGCAGTAATGTGTCAGTTTCAACCGCAGAGCATTTGTGATGGCGTACCTTCTGGCCGGCCAAGCGTTAAGCAATTGGACGCCTTTCGAGGCCCTCTTCTTGTTAGCTCATCACGAAATAGGCCATTGCTTTCCTGGCCCGTACAGGTCCATCCGACTCAAGTAACCCATGTGGCGCTGGTTACGTTTGCGTTGACCAAACCACTACCCCACAGCCTGCGGAACTGAAGGTCTCCTTCGGCAAGAGTTATCCGTCGTTCGGCCCGCAGGTCCTTTCACTGGCGGTATGACCGGAATTGGCCGATAGTACCCGTTGAGCGCTGCTTCCGCAAACCGGACGTAGGCGAGTTGCGAGGATCTGCCACGACCGTCAGCGACGGCCGACTGCTGCCCGAGAAGCGGCTGACTGAAGGCCTCTTCACTATGAAAGCCGCGCCAGCGACTCAGGAACCTGCCCTCACCCGTGTGCGGGAGAACGGTCGGGGGCGAGCTGGGGAGTCGCGGAGTACGCTCCGTGCTCCGCGAGCGATTCCGGCGTGCAAGCCGGAATGCGCCCGGCAAGCGACGGCAACGGTCATGGCTTTCATGATTCGGGGTGTCTGACACAGCGATGACCGTTCGGTAGCAGGGACCCGCCGTTTGCCGGTGGCATTCTTCGCTGTCGCGAGGGCCGATCCTGGCGAAGCGTACTCGTTGAAGGCTGCTATCACACAGCGCAGATAGGCGAACTGCCCACATCCGCCGGTCACCACCTCCGGAATTGCCGACCAATGCTCATTCCAGGTCGGCGCCTCGATTGACCGGTCGGCAGACCCACGACCCGGGAGCTCGTGGAATCACTGGCGTGCGGCTTCCAGATCCTACGGCGACGCCGCGCCGCGCCAAGCGCTAGCCAAGCCCCGGCGACGAGGGCCTGGCGTTGTCGTCCGACCCTCGCGCTGGCCTGCGCGGACAGCGCTGGATCAGACCCTGACTTCGACGACGTTGCTCTGCGGCCGTTGCCAGCCTTGTTCGCGGCCTGCACGCGATATTCCAGCGGCTGGCCGGAGGCCTGGTTGACCAGC
>WBZT01001383.1_pt1 | contig 14058 bp, 22 predicted proteins | sample 5204241 | NCBI WGS metagenome assembly WBZT01 (sample SAMN12344358, study PRJNA552823) | activated sludge metagenome | biome: Activated sludge suspended growth; feature: Nitrification reactor; material: Wastewater; isolation source: activated sludge from nitrification reactor of wastewater... | reverse complement strand
CAGAACCGGGCTGGCAGCGCTTTGGGCCGATGGGCAGCAGCGCGTTCGCCGTTCACCATACAATCACTCTGCTTATCTGGCTGGCGGTCCATCCGGAGCGCGACGTCACCGCACTGCCCGCCGGCTGGATGTCTGCACGGTTCCCCGAGATACCGAGAATTCCATGCGGCGAGGCCATGGCCGAACTGCTCAATCACCTGCAACTTTTCTTTTTCGCGGACGCGCCGCAGTTGGTGGAGTGGTTTGGGGGACGTCTGGCGTCACGAACCAACCGCTTTGAGCGCGGCGTGATCGGGGCCGGTATTGAAAGCCTGAAGACGTTTTCCCATCAACAACGGCAACGCGGTCTGAATAGCCGTCAATTGGCTTTGCTCTGACGCCTCTGCGAAACCGCCCCGGGTTGTGGGCACGGTCGTTGCGCGTGCCGCCGCGGAGTTCGTAGCGCCGTTCAGATGGCGCACGAGGCGGGCGTCGCCGTGGAGCGCGATGAGTTCGCCGTTTTTGCGATGGAGGTATTCGAGGATGCGTTGGCTGAGTTTCATGGGAGGTATTTTGAAAAGGTGAAAGTTGAAACGCTGAAAGGGTGAAAAATTACAGGCCGCGCGCGGCGAGATTAGGATTAGGAGCAAAATCAGGACTGCGAGGGGGGCGGGTGGTGAAAACGGTGGCCGGACGCGGGCGGCGGCGCGGGAACTGCCAGTGCTCGTCGAGACCGGCCAGGCGAACTTCAATCGGCGTACTGCTTGGGTTGTGCATGATTATGGGTGGCTGGATTTGAGGGCGTTGAGCTGAACGCGCAGCGCCCAAGGATGTCGCCGCGCTGATTCCGGAAGGGATTCCAGTTCGCGCAAGGCGAGGTCGGGCTCGCCGAGTTGCAGCCAGTGCTCGGCGGCGCGGACGGGCATGGCGTCGCGCAGGCGCAGGCCGCTGCCGGTCATTTCATCAAGGCCGAGATCCAACTGTTCCGCCGGCGCCGGGCGCGGACGGCGCACATATCGAAAGAGGGCGCGAATCAAAGATTTCAATTTCATGCGCGACCAGGTTAACGCGATGGGTAGGACAAAGGCTGTCCGGGCGCGTAAATGGTGCAGCGCGGAGAAGCGGAAGCGGAAGGCGGATTGGTGGAGCGTTTTCATGCGGCGATGGATTCGGGTTGTGGCAGGGAGATGCGAACGGCGACGGCATCCCACGGGGGCGCGTCGGCGCTGATGCGCGTGACTTCGCAGGCCAGCGAAACTTGGTTTTGCAGGAGCTGGCTGACGTGGCGATTGCAGAAGCGCGGGACGTAACCCAGTTTCAGTCGACCGCACAGGATTTCGACGGCGTGCGGGTCGTATTGGTTGTCCGGTTGTGCACGCAGCGTCAAGGCCGTGCCCGGCGCCAAGAGGGGCATGGCCTCCGGGCCATCGTGGTACCGGAAACCAGCGATGGAAAATTCATTCATGGGAATCTGCCGCATGGCCGGCATGGTGGTGGCGGTCAGGGTGCGGCTCGCAAGGACGGCCGCGGGGATGACCGCCAAGCGCGCGAGCGAGCCAATGAACTCGCGCCGGTTGGGCTCATTTAATGCAAGTGTTGTCATATTCGGCTACCAGTCTGCCATGGGTGGGGTGACAAAAGCTGTCATCCCCGGCTACAAAATGAAAAGAGGTTCAGAACGGGTTGAGGGTTGACAGGGGGTGTCACTGGAGGGCAGAAGAGGCGGCATCAATCAGCCAAGGACCATGAAAACCACCCATGAAGGACGGGCCGGCCGCAGCCGCCCCTCGCTCGAACGGATCCATCGCATCCATCAACTGCTGCAAAACCGGGAATATCCCAACAGCGTGACGCTGGCGCGGGAATTCGAGTGCTCCAAGCGCACGATACTGCGCGACATTGAGTTCATGAAAGACCGGCACCAACTGCCGTTGGAATTCGATGTGCAACGCAACGGCTATTACTACACGCGCGAGGTGGATCATTTACCGAACCTCCCGATGAGTGAGGCGGAGATTTTCGCGCTGCTGGTGGCGCATAAAGCGACGACGCAATATCAGGGCACGCCGTTTGAAGAGCCGCTGCAAAATGCGTTTCGCCGGCTCATCGGGCAGCTTGATCAAAGCATCAAGTTCACGCTCGACAGCGTGGAGGAGGCGTTATCCTTCCATCCGTTCGCGCCGGGCGACGCGGATTTGCGGGCCTTCGAACTGATCCGCCAGGGGCAGTTGCAGCAGCGGGTGTTGAAATTCATGTATCGCAACCACGGCGCGCAGACGGCGCAGCTGCGCGAGGTTCACCCGTATCATGTGGCGTGCATTCAAAACCAGTGGTACCTGATCGGGTTTGATGCGGGCCGGAAGGCTCTGCGCACGTTTGCGCTCACGCGCATCGCGCGGCCGGCGCTGCTGGCGAAGAAGTTCGTGAAGTCCAAGACTTTTAATGCGCAGGAATACCTCGCCGGGAGCTTCAGCGTGTTCAAAGGCGGTGATGACTACGAAGTGGTGGTGGACCTGGACGCGTGGGCGGCGGATGAAGTGCGCGGACGGCGCTGGCATCGCACGCAGGAATTGACCGAGCTGCCGAAGGGCGCGCTGCGGTTGCGGATGCGGCTCAACAATATTGAAGAAGTGGAGAAATGGATTTTGAGCATGGGCACGCACGCGAACGTGGTGCGTCCGGAAGCGCTACGGGAGCGGTTGCGGAAAACGGGGCAGGAGTTTGCGCAGCGGTACGCCGCGAGCGCGTGATGAGCGCGGGGCAACTACCTTGCTAATTCTTGGACGCGCAAATGAGTTTGATCATCTTCTTTTTCGACAGTTCGCGAAGTTCATTGAAGGTTCTCAAGGCGGCATCGCGCTCATTGCCAGATTTGAACGCGTCTTTCCAATCATTGAATTCATTGGTCACGACGATGATTCTTCGAGTTCCGCCGCGACCTGTAGCCCCGAGTTCGTTCAGGGTGCCTATCTGCCAAGGATCGCAAATCCCCAGTTTGTGAATGTTGAAAACAACAACGATCAACTCCTCGACATGTTGCAGCATTGACCTGAGGACAGGCACCTCGGCGTCATGTTTGACCCGCAGGACGCATTGACCTGCTTGGTTGAGTGAAAAGCCCGACACTCCGACTAAGCCAGCACGGCAAGGGCGTTCCTGAAACCCTCTGACAGCATCAAGTCCGACCATGCCATGGATGTTCGGGCTATATTGACCTGCTACATAGTATACTTGGGCATCGTGACTGGCGGTTTGTTTTGTAAGAGCCAACGAATTGGTCACGATGGAACAACCGATTCCTTCTGAGTTTAAGGCACCAACAGTTAGTGCGACCGTAGAGCCGGGCGAGGCGGATAAGGAACTGCCTGGAGTGATCTCACGGGCAGCACATGTTGCTACAGCTTGCTTTGCATCGATATGTTCGGTCCACGCCTGATCTGCATACCGATTCGGTTGTGGCAATCGTCTGCCGACGCCTCCGCGAGTTCGTTCCCACGCATCTTGCGAAGCCAGAAAATTGGCTATGTCAGCCCTTGCGGTGCGGTCGGTGACTTTGCATTGCTCTTCGATTTCCTTGACGGTTACCTCTTTCCCAGAAATCAGTTGAGAGAAAATGTAATTCAGCCTGACCTGTCGTTTCTGATCGATGGTGTTGGGTTGTGAATTCATTCTGCCGAATAAAACTGTACTCCAACTTGGGGAATGTGTCAATTATGGTTTCCGATGCATACCTTTTAGCGCCACGGATAAGAATTCCATTTCCGAATGTGCCGAAAGTGCTTCCGAATACTGATATGCAATGCAAATGCTAATAATTTCATTTCCGTTTTAGAGTTTTTATTGACACGTGACTTGAGATTGTGGTAAACGGGAAGAGTCTAAATCAGCGATCTGAAACATTGCGGCCAATTGGCCGCGAACTGCTGGGGAGCGTTTAACCAGCAAAGGCGGTTTTAGGTGAGTGAAGTAGACCAGATCGCTGCAAGTCGGGGTGTTTGTCTTGCCAAGGATTCGAATTCCCCAACTGTCACGCTGGGTGGCGTCTGTAAACCTGGGAGATTGACTCTCACCGGTGCAAGGTCGCTGCCGGAGACAATTCACAGCGCCGCAGCACCATTGAATCTCAGAGTCTCTGGTGCTTCTTTCTTCATTCGCCACCCTACCTTTCTCCATCACTAGAATCCCCATGAAGACATCAACACTTGATAGGCCAAACTCTTCAAGGCTGACACAAGCCTACCATCGCATGACTTGTGGTTTTTGCAACGGAACCTTCGAGGTCCCTGCGGAAATGGTTGATCACCGCCAATACCCCAAGGCTGATCCCCAATTCGCTGGCCTTGTTATCGACGGCAAGTTCGCAATCAGCACTAACGGGAATTTTTACTGTTCGAGAAACTGCAGGACGTACTACACGGAGGACTGATTACCATGAAATATCACCACCCCTTGGAATTAACTCGACTCCTCAGCCGAATAGTTCAACTCGCAGAAGCTGCCCATGGCCACTGCATTCTCAGGTTCCACTTGCTTGATGGTAACGTGGTCGAAGGCCGGTACGAGGGAACATTCTTGGGATTGAATGGCCTTGGCTACCACTCGCTCGCGGCACAGGTACTAACCAGGCGCAGCGACGACCCTCAACCGGTAGATTTGGAGCAAGTCATCAGGATAGAACCGGTTAGGTAGAGGATTGAATTGATATTATTTACCCGATCGCGGCAAGCCAAGTGCAGGTCGACCTTAGCTACGGCGACCCCGGGTGAACTGCAAGGCGCCGAGGCAGAGACCAACTTTCAGGAAGAGCCTCTGTCCCCGGCGCCCACGGCAGTCAAAACGCAACCAATGGAGCTACGCTTATGACCACCATATTTGTATGGCTGTATGTCTTAGGCCCCTTAGCGCCCACCATCATCCTCGCCACAATCGGACTGGCTTGGCTTTGGGTGGTCCGAAGGAACCAAGTCTAGCCACAAGCCGCCGAATTCAGACAAGCGACCACATCTCCAAGGCGTGGTCGCCCTTCTACAAAAGCACTTCTCCCAAAACGCAAACTTTATCCCCATTGTCGCCCGAGGCCATAATAAACATGATTTATGTTCAATTTGGGGACCATGTGCGTGTCGCTTATTCGGGTGTTCTGTAACACAGACTTGAGCTTCGTTCAATTGGAAAAAGGACTGCTGCCCAGGACCCAACCAGGAAACTAAGGACATTTGATCCGCCAAGAGATGGCGAGTCTGGCGACCGATGACTCAACCAGAAGGAATCTGCGCTTAGGCGATTGTCCCATCATGTCTGCCTGCGTTTGCGGGGCGTAGGAGGGCGGTGAGTTCTAAAGAGACGTCCTGCCAATTGCTGTCCGTCATGGATAGTAGCCCGTCGAGCACGTCGGAAAGCAGCCCGGGATAGTCTGTCGCCTCGGTCGTTTCCTGAAACACCGCCTCGTTCAGCGCGACGGTTTGTTTGCGGCCGACCTTCTTGCGCCAGCGCACCAAATCGAGCAGCACCGCATACGTGCCGCCGCGCGTTTCCCATTGCCGCAAATGATAGCGCAGCATCGGATCGGTCATGTTGAGCCGGCGCGCGGCCTTGGCGACATCGCCCTCGGCGAGAATGCTGCACAGGATCTTGAACGCGGTGGCGTCCACCTTCTGCGTGAACTTGAAGAAGCCGTCCGCGAGCATTTTTTCGAGGCGGTCGCGCGCGGTGCGCAACTCGGTGAAGTCATGGCGCACGGCGGCGATTTCGCGATGGATGTCGAGCAAGGTGTTGCCGTGATTGCGAGTGGTAGCAACACGATCGGCCCAAGCGGTGAGAATGGCGGCGAGCGGAGGAAATGGTTTGGGACTCGTGGAACTCGTCCCTCCGAAATGTGCGACGTCGAGGATGCTGACGAGCGCAAGGGCCGCGCACGCGGAACGATGCAGCAGCGAATCCACGGCGGCCGTGAAACCGTGGCGCGTGGGTGCGAGCAACAGGAACGGGCCAGAGCGCGCGGCGAGAATTAATTCGAGTTCGCGCAGCAACGCTGCCTCGCCGCTTGGCGCGAAATAAAGGACCGGCGCGTGCAACGGTGCGTGCATGCCGATTTCAAGCGCGTGGTCGTTGGTGGTGGCGGGCGAGGATTGAGCGGGCGCGAATTCGAGCGCGCGGCGAATGACCTCGCCAAACGCAAGGTGGTCGAGCTCGTGAATCACCACGTCCGTGCGCGCGAGCGGGCGCGGTTCGCATTCGCCGCAGGTGCAAACGCTGGCGAGTTCCCACTCGAAATCCGCGCGCACTTCGTGATCGCAATCGCAGTCGCGACAGGGAAACCGTTCCGCGCTGGCGGTCGTCGGCCGAAGGAACGGGCGCACCGTGGCGAAGTCGGCGCCGAAGCGGGATTGCCAGACGCAGGGCATTGCCCGGCCAGCGGGCAGACTGGCGAGGCCATGCCAAAAGCCGGAAGGCGTGGCCGCGGTTCTCACGCGGCCACGCTGGTCTCCTCGGCGTCAATGAAGCCACGGGTGCGGAGCAATCGCTCCAAGATGCCGCTGTCTTCCTCGCGACCGTAAACAACGCGGTTGCACGGCATGATCGTGAGCCGCCGAGGCCGTGGTGCGCGCCAGAACTTGATGGCGAAGGTGGCGCGGCGAATTTCATCCACGTTCTGCGGCCAGACGAGCTTGCCGGTTTCGACGAGCGCGAAGATGTCCTCGGCCTTGCGAATATCTCGATGGCGCGGGTCGTCCTGCACCTCCAACTCCACCTCAGTGAGGCTGACGCGCTCGATGCCCGGCACATCCGCGCAGGCAAGACAGGCGCGACCGCGATGCACCAATGGGGCAAGCGTGTAGCGCGCTGCGCCGGGGAAGAAGTCGCCGCGCCCGAACAGGCAGGCGCCGAAAAGCCGGAGCAGGATGCGCCGCTCGCGATCACTGCAACAGTTCACGGCGAGTTCGCCGCGCGCCGCGTCGTATTTCAGGAGGTCGTGCTTTTGCGGCCGGTAGAAAACCGTCGTGGGTTCGTCGTTCTGCATGGCGTTCTCGCGCCGGCACGGTGCGCCATGGCGAACGAGGAACAGCCATTGATCACCCTGACGGCTGGGGAACACGCGTGCGCCTTTGCCACGTTTCCAGGCTTCGTAGAAATGATTCAGCCGCGCTTCCAAATCCTGCAACTGCTCCGGTGTCGGGCCGGCGAAGGCCGGCAACGGTTGCGCGTCGGTCGTGAAGATTTTGAATGCGCGTGGTCGTTTCAATTCGAGGCGCGTATGCAGACCCTCGACCAGGCGACGGTCGAGCGTCCAGGCCCGAACCACCATATCGAGGGGCGTGGCGTTGGAATCGAGCTGGAGATCGAGGCCGCGCCGATGGGCTTCCGCGTGGATCGCGTCCATGGCGAGCGGGTTGTCGAGCTCGCGGAAGAGATAGAGCGATTCGAGCAGGGCTTCGGGCATGTCGGCGACCGGCTCGATGAGGATGCGGGCCAGCCGGTCGTAATCCGGTGAGGCATCCGAACCGCGAGGCGGCAAAGTGAAGCCGCGACGCGTGAAGTAATCCGCGAACGGCGCGAGCCAATCGCGCAGCAGGTCGGGACGGAATTTTCGCAAGAGCTCCGGACTGGAGAACTTTCCGGGTTTGAGGCTGGGCATGGCTAGTTCAGGGTGAAGGGTTGCGGTGGGGCTTGGAACTGTTGGAGGAACGCCTTGCACACGGCGAGGCGTTCTTCGGCGTCCGGGAATTGGCGGAAGAGCCAGGTGACGAGCTTCTGTTCGGTGGCATCCATGCTGTTCCAGTCGAGGTCGGAGTCAGGGGTTGTGGTTGTCCCGGCCTTGGCACAAGCCGGGCGCCGCTGAACGCTCGATGCGGCGGCGGGGGATTTGGTTTCAGTTTTCTTCTTGGTTTTCATTTCGAGAACCACTCTAGGCGGCGCGGGGTGACAAAATCCGTCACTCCGTATAAAAACTTTCCGGGCCGATTTTCTTCGGCCGTTTCTCCCACCGCCCCACATCCGCACCGGCGGGGGCACTACGATTTTTCCTACGATTTTTCATTTTCTCGTAATGCCGTGATTGGCGCGGGTTTGCTGCGGCTTTTGCCGGTCGGCGAAGGCGCAAAACTACGATTTTCCGGAAGGGTGAAATGAAGAGTGGAAACGAAAATCGAGATGCCGGCGCAGTGCGAAACGGGAGCGACGAGATGCTCACCAAGGAGGAACTGGCGCCGCGGATGAAGGTGTCCGTGCGCACCATCGAGCAGTGGCAGCACGATGGCGACTTGCCGTTCATCAAGCTCGGCCAGGTGGTGCTCTTCTACTGGCCGGATGTCGTGTGCCACCTCCGGGAAAACTTCACGGTGCGCCGTGGCGAAGTCGCGACGCCGCTCGCCAATAAAGTTGGAGCATCCCCCACAACCCTCACCCGTCCTGCGGACACCCTCTCCCGCTCCCACGGGCGAGGGACAGGTGAGAACGGGAGGTCAGTGTGAACAGCCGCCGTAAGGGAAAAGTGGGCGAGCGCGAGTTGGGCTTCCCAAGCCTGCCTCAAGTTGGCTGCCCCAAGTTACGAGAGCCGCTTCGCGGCCTGAGATGCGTCGCTGCGCAAGGAGGCAAACATGAATAGCCGGAACAAGGGAAAGCGTGGAGAACGGGAGTTTGCCTCCTTGCTGCGCGAGCACGGATTTGATGCGCGGCGCGGACAGCAATTCTCCGGTGGCGCGGATTCCCCGGATGTCGTGAGCGAGGCGCTGGCCTGGCTGCACGTCGAGGTGAAGCGTGTGCAGAACCTGAACCTCACCGACGCCTGCGTGCAAGCCGAAGGCGATTGCGCCGGCAAGCCCTGGATCGTGGCGCATCGCCGCAATCACGCGCCGTGGCTGATCACGATGCGCGCTGAAACTTTCTTCAATTTCCTGCGTGGGGAACTGCCGCCGGGCAATGGGACGAAAGCGACTGATAGGACGGACGTAGGCGCGCAAGGGACTGCGCGCCCTACCTGAAAGATTTGGGACGCGCAGCAGCACGTCCCTACCGCAGAAAACCCAAACCAAAACACAGAAAGACAAAGCAAATGAACAACATGGTCCTGCAATGCAAAGACAGCGGTGATTTCAAACCGCATCCCGAAGGTATTCATCCCGCGCTCTGCGTGGATGTGATGGACCTCGGTCTCGTCGAGACGGAGTTCCAAGGGCAGAAGAAGATGGTCAACAAGGTGAAGCTCGTGTTCGAGAGCGAGCAGCGCGGCGAAGACGGCAAGGCCTGCACGGTGTCGAAGAACTTCACCGCGTCGCTGCATCCGAAAGCGAAGCTGGCGGAGTTCCTGGGCAAGTGGCGCGGTCGGCCGGTGACGCCGGGCGAGACGATTGATCTGGCGAAACTCATCGGCGCGAGCTGCACGCTGGTGATTTCGCATCAGCAGAACATGAGCGGCAAGACTTACGCCGCGATTGATGCGGTGAGCAAGCCGACGAAGAAGGTCGCGCCGTCGGGCACTTACGATCCGGCCGAAACGCGCCAGCGTTACGCCGAGTGGAAGGCGAAACAGGCTGGGCAGGCGCAGCCTGCACCCAAAGCACCTGCGGCGCAGCCCGCTCCTGCGAGCGCGGAATCCAAAAGCCCCGCGGCGACCACGCCGCCGGCAGCATCTGCTCCCGACTTCGATCCGGAGGTCGGGTTCTGAAATCACACCTCACCCCGACCCTCTCCCCAGCGCGGAGAGGGAGGGAGAGGACAACTTCGACATCATCCCATGAAACTGTTTTCCCCTGACAGTGCTCACTGGTACGGACGGGACGGAGTGCCGATGCACTCCGTTCCCTCCGCCAAGGGCGAGCCGCGCCCCACCACGTTGCGCGATGCGCGCAAACTCAACCTCGTGCCGAGTGTGACGAACATCCTCGGTGTCATCGCCAAGCCGGAACTCACGGCCTGGCTGCAAGAACAGGCCGTGATGGCGGCGCTCACGTTGCCCCGCATCGCCGGCGAAACGGAAGATGCGTTCGCCAAGCGCGTCGTGACGGATTCGCTCACGACCCGCGATGGAGCGGCGGACTTCGGCACGGCGTTTCATCACGGCGCGGAACGCGTGGCGCACACGCTGGAAGTGGATCGCGCGGATTTGCTGTCGGCCTGGCTGAATCGTTACCGCGATTGGTTTCAGGCCAACGCGCTCACCACGCGCTGGACCGAGAAAGTGCTCGTGCATCAGGAATGGGGTTACGCCGGCACGGCTGATCTGCTGATCGAGCACGCGGTGCATGGGCTGACGCTCGTGGATTTCAAGACCACGAAGCTCAAGGTCCTTCCGGACGGGCAACGCGCGAAGTTCTCGCCCTACAAAACTTGGTGTTACCAGCTCGCCGCGTATCGGCGCGCGCTTCTGCCTTCGCTGGGCTTCGGCACGACAAGCGGTGAACCGGTGAAGTGCATGAACCTGGTCATCAACTCTGTCGAGCCGTCCGCGCCGATCGAGCACGTGTGGAGTGAATCCGAGATGCAGCGCGGCTGGACGGCGTTCGAGGCGGCACGGCGGTTGTGGAGCATCGAGAAAAACTACGATCCGACGGCGCTGGCGTTCGCGGAGTAACCAGCGAAAGGCAATCCCATGATTCGCAAACTCGACAAGTTGTGGTTTCGGCTGCTCGGGCTGGTGCATCGCTGGACGCTGCGGCGTGGCGTGGCGCATTGCCGGCGGGAAAAGTGGCGGCGCTTCCGCAAGCATCTGGAGTGGCAGGAGGCGCGGCGAAATTGAGCCGGAAAAAGGAACGGGCTGGCGTGGGCGTATCTACTAACTGCCACTATCACTGACCTACAGTCCACTGACACTGTCAACTAACACTCACGCCCACGTCAGCCACCTGGAACGTAATCCTCTTTTCCCGCCCGTCAATGGGGCGAACACCGAAATCGGTCATGAACGAACCACTTTCCAATCCCGCCACCGGCCGGTTGTCGGTGCAGACGGTCGAACGCCTGCACCGGCTGCTCGGCGGCGATGTGCGCGTGGAGGGCATGATTCTCACCTTCATCAAGGACCGCTACGGGGCGGCGACGCTGCTGCATCTGCCGCCGCATGTGGCGCGGGAGATTTTGAAGCGGCCGGCCGATTTCATTCGTGCGGCGAAGGATTACTGCGAACCGGAACTGAAATTCTAGGCACGCATGAAAGATCGTTTTTCAGCACCGAGCCTGCGAGCCGTCAAAGGTCACAAAGGCTTCAAGCATTACCGCGATGGCGGGCGGGATTGTGTGGAGTTGATGGAACGGGTGCGGAGTGAGCCGCTGGAACTGGAGCTGGCGTTGCTCGCGATGGGCTTCAGTGAGGCACAGGACAATTTTCCGGATGAGGAGTGAGCCATCTCAGCCACAGATAAACACAGATGCACACGGATTTGGAAACACCGAGACGCGAAGATGCCGCGCGGTCTTCAAGTCTGGCCTTGGGTGTTTGTGGGAAGCTGGGCTTTAAGTTGATCCGAGCCGTGTTCCTGGATCAACTTGCGCGCCTCATTCAGATTGAATTGCGTCCAAAGCTTGCCGCATTGGAAGCAGAGGTGGGCCGAACGATCGTAACTGACGTCCCGGGTTTCGTGCCCGTACTTCCACCACGGAAACTCTTTCACTTCGCGAAAGCACAGGCTCGTGTAGCCCTCACCTTTGTCTTTGAACTCGGCGGGCAGGACCTTGTCGCTGCCGCAGAACGGGCATTGGTCAGGCGGGGTCATGCACGAGTTCTAATCCCCGGCTCAGGTGGGGTCAACGGAAATGACTGATCCGCGCACCATAGCGGCGAGCATTGTCGGCGCGGTGGACTGGCAGACGCCCGTCTCGGGGTTCTGCCGTTGTCCGGGCGAAGCGCTGCACACGCAGCACAACGGCAGGAAGGATTGCCGCGTGAGCGTGGACGGTGCGCCGACGATCTTTTGCTTTCATGCGTCGTGCGCGGAGGCCGTAGCGGAAGCGAATCGAAGGTTAAGGAGAGAGTTGGGAGTAGTGAGTTGGGAGATAGGGCTGCCCGGTGGGCGCGTGTTGCGGAGCGGTGATGTGTTGCAGATAGACGGGACGGTTTTGACGCGGGAAACGATTCAAGGCGAACGGCGCGCACGGAGTGACGCGCCCTACCATGCGGACGAGCGCACGATTCTCGAATCCGTGCGCGTGCTGGCCGAGCGCTTTGCGCCGGAAATGTTCGAGCGCTTTCATTGGCCGTTTACGCAAATCATCGCCGAATCGCCGCTGCACGTGTGCGAGCGCGATGCGGAGGACCAGTTTCGCACCTGGCTCAAGCTCTGGCCGGCGCATTGTCACGTCTGGATCGGCGATGTGTTCAGCTCGGGCAAGCCGGAGCATCGCACGCATTTCCGGCCGCTGGCCGACTGGTATCAGATCGGGCCGGTACTCGGCAATTTCACCTGCGGCTCGTCGTTCAAGCCGGGCAGTTTCCGGCGCTGCAACGAAAACCTGAACGGCCAGCGCTTTCTCGTCATCGAGAGCGACACGCTGGCGAAGGACGAAGTTGGCGCGGTGTTCGCGTATCTGCATCGCCGGCTGCATTACCGGCTGCACTGCATCATTGATACGGCCGGGAAGAGCCTGCACGCGTGGTTCGATGCGCCGCGCACCAAGGTTTTGGAGAATCGGCTGAAGGCCGGGCTCACCGCGTTCGGGTGCGATCCGAAGGTGTTCACGTATTCGCAACCGGTGCGCGTGCCCGGTGCGTGGCGCGACGGGAAATTGCAACGGCTCGTGTGGTTGGAGGATTAGCCACCGATGAAACACGGATTGAACACAGACGTTTTCACCGCGGAGGCGCAGAGGCGCGGAGGGTCAAGGCGTTGGTGCGTTGGTCAGAACTTCGGGTGCGATTTTGAGAAGCGCTTCCGTGGCCAGACGTTGAATGTATTCATTTTTGTCAGCAAGAGCCGCGTGCAGCACGGGGACTGCGGGCTGGGCATTGGTTCCAAATTGTCCGAGCGCCTTCACTCCGGACGCTTGAGCGCCGGCGTTGGTTTTTGCAGCAAAGCGGATCAGCGCCGGAACACATGTCGCGGGCTCCAACTGCAACCGGCCAAGCATCTCGGCGGCGCCGCAGCAAATCAGAGGCTCCGGGGCATCGAGGTAATGGATAAGGATCGGTACGGCAGGCAGAGCATTCGTTCCGTGACCGGTAATCCCGATCATGGCCGCGTAACGGTTTCTTCCCAGCGAATTTGTGTTCTGGATCGTTCTGAGAAGCGCAGGGATAACTTCCGGTCCCATTCCGTACGTGGCGCGGGTCGCTTGGATGGCTCTCTCCTCGTCGGTAGGATCATTCGCAAGGCGGAACAATTGGGGCAAAGCCGGCGCGGCATTTGTGCCGAGAATTTGGAACGCAACCGTAGCCCGGCCGATTCGCACCCTTCGGGCGTCTTCACAAATCCAGTCGTGGCCAAATTGTGGAATGACACGTTCAGGCAATTTATGCATCCAGGCGGCCAATTTCTCGCGGGTCTTGGACCGAGAGGGTTGCGAACTGATCCATTTCAGCAGATGAGGCAGCGCGTTTGTACCCATGTGACGAACGGCAGCAGCAGCTTCAAGATATTCTGGCGTCTCAGGATCTCCCCCCAGCGAATTGTAAAACGCGTTCATCCATTGGCTCAGTTTTCGCCCTTGGTAGGAGGGTTCGCGGTATCCTGTGAGCAGGAGAGCCAACGCGAAGACGGCCACCACGCAGCCCAAGATGAGCGGCCACTTTTGCCTCTTCTTCATGACGGGGACAGAATGGAGGTTTCCCGTGGCTGAGCAAGTGGACATCGCCGTTGATCTTGGCGCTGTGCCGAAGGCGTTGCCGGAGATTGTGACGTTGCGGCAGTTCGCGGCGTCGCCACCCAGCGCACCCCCACAAATCATCGAGGGCATCTTGCACCAAGGCTGCAAGATGATCCTCGGCGGCACGTCCAAGTCGAACAAGTCGTGGGGCTTGCTCGACCTGGCTTTGTCCGTCGCCAGCGGTCAGCCGTGGTGGGGTCGGCGCTGCACCAAGTCGCCGGTGGTTTACATCAATTTCGAACTGCCGGATTGGGCGATTGCCCAACGCATCAACGCGCTGTGCGC